>ENA-OPCA01002669-OPCA01002669.1-human-gut-metagenome-genome-assembly--contig:-NODE-2669-length-10706-cov-6.083279_pt1 | contig 10706 bp, 9 predicted proteins | sample MGYA00241076_ERZ501468 | MGnify/ENA primary metagenome ERZ501468 (study PRJEB25962, sample SAMEA2042633) | human gut metagenome | biome: human gut; feature: human-associated habitat; material: faeces... | reverse complement strand
AGTAGGGTAAGCGCCCAGCGCCTTGCCGCATTTCGGCGGCAGGTTTCCAAACGCTCCCCTCCGAACCGGACATACACCTCTCAATGTATCCGGCTCTCCAGGTATCAGTCCAGTTTTCCGGCATGCAATTTAACATGGCAGTTATGGCATAGCGCCATAGTTTTGCGCCTGCGCGCAATCATGTGGCGCTCCCATTCCGCCTTTCCTGATAGGTCTTTCAGCTTCCGGATATGGTGGATTTCAATCTCCACATCCGTCGCTCCGCACCACTCACATTGGCCGCCTTTTAGCCGCTGAACAAGACTTGTGTAGCTTCTATTTTCATTTGCCCGCCCGATAATGTCCGGGTTTGTTGCGTCAACATGGGTATCCCGACGCATTCCTTGGTTGTAAAATACAACTGACTTTTCACCGGATTTGCTTTGATAAGTCACTACAAAGTCTTTTCCTCTGGTATATTTTCGGATGATTTTCTGCATGCTCGTTCGGTATTTCCCAGCAAAGGTTTTATACATGCTGTACTTCATCACATAGAGGAAATTATTCAGTACGGTTGCGTTGTGTGCGATACGGTAGTAATTGTACAATCCCCTGATTTCTGCATTGTATTGGTTTAAGATTTCCAGGTCATCCAGATTGCGCAGGCTGGACCTGCAAACTGGTTCCCAGATTTCTTTATTCCCGTTGTCTTTGTCATAGTGGATCTTAAGTGCCCCATAGGACAATAGCCGTTTCAGCCATTTTTCCTTTGGCACATACAACTTGATACGCCCGGTGTAGGAGCGCTTAACGTAGCCCGCTTTGGTGCGGGTACTGTTCTGCTCCTTGCTGGTGGTAATCTGAAAGCTGAGGAACTGGGCAAAGTCTGTTCCGTGCGTGATAAGAGTCTTTTCCTGAGATAGTTCCAAATGAAGCTGCTCTCGGATAAACATTCCCACATCGATCTTGACTTGCCTTGCGTCCGCTTTGCTCCCAATTACTCCGATCAGAAAATCGTCCGCATAGCGGACATACACCAGCCGTTTATAGCTGTCATCCATCGGGTCAACATACGGGATGGTACGCAGATATTGATTGATTTCATTGATTTCCGCCATAACAGTTGCTTTTTGCTCCGGGGAGATTTTACTTTCGTTCCGTTTCAGCCACTCCTGCTTTCCACGCCGCTTATCCAGCGGCTTTTTATAGGCTGGGTTGATACGGCGCTTGTTACCTTGCCGAAAGGTCTGGGCATATTGGGCCATAAACACATCCAGCTCATTGAGGTAGATATTTGCAAGAATAGGGCTGATGATGGACCCCTGCGGAGTGCCGGAATAAGTGTTGTGGTAAACCCAATTCTCCATATAGCCCGCTTTCAGGAACTTCCAGATAAGCCCGATGAAATGCTCATCCTGAATGCGCCTGCGCAGGATGTTGACCAATGCATGATGGTCAACATGGTCAAAGCACCCCTTAATGTCACCCTCGACAAACCATTTGACCCCAGTAAAATTCTTTTGCACATGTTGGAGTGCCGTATGACAACTCCGTTTTGGGCGAAAGCCGTGGGATGTATTCAGAAAAGTCGGCTCGTAGATACTCTCTAGTATCATGCGAACCACTTCTTGTACCAGTTTATCGTCAAAGGAGGGAATACCAAGGGGACGCTTTTTGCCATTGGCCTTGGGGATATACGTCCGACGGGCCGGGGCGGGTTGATAACTAAAATCCTTCAATCTGGCAATCAACGCATTGATACGCTTCATGCCTATTCCATCCACGGTCTTACCATCTGTTCCGGCTGTCATATTGCCTTGTTTGGCTTGTATTTTTTGGTACGCTATCAGATAAAATTCAGGATTGTACAAGTTGCGGTAGAGTCGCTGATACCGATAATTGCTGTTGCATGCTTTGGAACTTAAACTCTCCAATACATTTTGGGGACTTCTCATGGTGTCTCACACACCTTTCCTTTTGTGAATTGGTGATACCCTGCCGCCCTTCGCCATGTACAAGGTTTTCCCTTGCTCGGACTACTACGGCGGCTCCGTTGCCCTGCCGGATATTCAGGTCCTGCGGCCATAGCCATAAATGGCGTTCCGGTTTAGGCAATCTCCGGTTAGATAGCTGGAAACAGCGTGATATGATGTCGGAGTGGGTTTTCGTCCTTTTCCGCTGACTGCGGCTGGCTATCATGGGTATCTCGCAAATCGTGTCTACATGTCACCATTTGCCATGACATACGGCGAATTCAGCTATCCTACGCCGCCGGCTCAAGTATGCCGCCTCGGACTGCCCTTAAAGCAGTTTAGCTTTGCTCCTCATTCATATCGTTTCATCTTGCCGTTCAGTAGTGGAATGATAGCTTTCCAACTTACGACGTTGCCAGCATGCTACACTCCCCATCAGGTTTCCCCTCCGGATAAGCTGGCTGATGATAGGAGATTATTTCACCTGCCTTTCTGGATTACCTTATCCTACCGCCGTGCAATAGGCGGAATTTCCATCTATCCGTGTGCTTTGGCTTATACCGCCGCACTTCCGGACGCACTATACATCTTAAAAAAGCGCCCGTAGACGCTCAGGATCATTACAAAAGACAGGACCCAAATAAGAAGCCCGCCGATCAGCGTCACCGCCCATAGGGGGATGCTCTCAAAAAAGCCGCAATCCTCAACGGCTGTCACGATCTCCGCGGGTAAAACAGTGGACGATGGCGCGCCGAAGCCCGCCGCGTTCATAATGGAGGACACCACACCCTGGATGATGTCCAGAAGGGCCAGCATCAGCTCCATGCCATAGGTGATCAGGGCCTTTGCCAGAACAAAGCGGACAAACAGCTTCAGCGCGTGTTCCGGCTTTTTGACCTCCACAAAGCTGCCGCAGGTCTTGACCACGCCCACCACAAAGAACAACACCAGCAGGGCGTAGCCGATGGCCTGGAGCGCACCGTGAATGTCCGCTATCACGGCCCAGATCGCGCCGCCCTTGAAGTCCTGGGGGGATTGGGTGATAAGCTGCCAGATCTCGCTCAACTTGCCATTCCAGACCTCCAGCGCATTTTCCAGGTTTTGCACGACCCAATTATCCGACACGCAAAGCACCTCCTTTGGGGGCAGGCTTTTGGGGCCTGCCCCCTGTGTTCGGATAACTTGGCATCATCAGCCGGTGATAAGGGTCAGAATTTCTTTGGAAAAGGTTATAACAATGCCGCCAGCCAGGGTGAGGAAGCCGTTGGACCGCTGGGAGGGGTCATGGCTCTGGAGGGAGAGGCCCACCTGAACGATGCCCCAGCCCAGCAGGATCAGGCCCACCGCCCGGATCAAACCAAAAATGAACTCCGACAAATTGTTGACCACCTCCAGGGGGTCATCGGCGGCAAAGGCCGTCATGGAGCAGCAGCCCAGCAGGGCCGCGGCCATTACCAGCGTGCAGTAGCAGCGAAAGCCCTTTTTTACCTTACCGGGCATGGGGAGCCGCTTATTTTCCTTTTTGTTGTTCAGCATTTTCTTGTTCCTCCAGTTCAATGAATTTTTGTTCCAACTCCTCCTCCGTGAGAAGAATGAAACGATGTTTCGGCGCGTCCTGACCATCCTTTTCCGCTGCCTGCTTCAACAGCTCCTTGTCAAAGCGGATAGACACGATGCTGTGGACATCCTCACCGTGCCGGTATGGTTCCGCCCCGCCGTCTGTGGTGAGTTTGATATTGGGATGTTTAAGGATGTCATACTTGAGGTCCCGCACGGGCCGCTCTCCGCGAATAAAAAGAAGCGCGTACTGGTTATCCAGCATACGCACTTCATCCGGCATGAGCAGTTCCCGGCCCGTGAGCTGCCAGTTGGTGGAGTAGCTGCCGCTTCTTCCTTTGGACTGGCCGTAGGTGTTCGTATCAATGGTTTCCTTGCCCAGCAGCTTGGACACATACTCATGGGTGGATTGCTCGTTGCCGCCCATATACAGAAATTCATCGCAATTTCCCACAAGGCTCTCCCACTGCTTTTCAAAAAGGGCCTTGAGCTGGGCGAGGTTCTGGATAATGATGCTCACGGAGATTTCACGGCTCCGCATGGTGGCAAGCAGTTTGTCAAACTCATCAGGCAGTGCGACATTGGCGAACTCGTCCATGACGAAATGCACATGGACGGGCAGCCTGCCGCCGTGTACCATATCCGCCTGATAGTAGAGCTGTTGGAACAGTTGGGTGTAGAGTAGGCCGACAATGAAGTTAAAACTGGAGTCATTGTCGGGGATCACGGCAAAGATGGCCGTCTTTTTTTCACCTAAACTCCACAATTCCATCTCGTCCGTCTGCGTCATGCCGGCCAGCGATTCCAGATTGAACTTCTCCAGCCGGGACACCAGCGTGATCTGGATGGACTTCAGGGTCTTGCCGCTGCCGGAGCGGTAATTGCGGTAATATTTCAGGGCGATATGCTCCGGGTCCCGCATTTCCAGGCGGTCAAAGAGTTCATCCAACGGGGATTGGTAGGTGTCATCATCCTCCCGGACCTCGCCAGCCCGGATCATTTCCATGACCATGGAGAAGTTCCGTTCTTCGGGCGGGGCTTCGTAGTGGAGATAGAACACCAGCGCCAGCAAGAGCATCTGCGCCGCCTGATCCCAGAAGGGGTCCTGTGACTGTGCGCCTTTGGGCGTGGTGTTCTTGAACAGGTTGGTCACAAGCCGCTGAATGTCGTTGTCGCTGCGGAGATAGGCAAAAGGGTTGTAGCAGTGGCTTTTCTCCATGTTGTTGAGGTCAAGCACCTTGATGTCGTAGCCGTTTGCTTCAAGCAGTCCCCCGGTGTCACGCAAGATCTCACCTTTGCAGTCCAGTACGATCAGGCTGGTGTTGGCGTTCATAATGTTGGGTTTGGCGTAGAACCTGGTCTTGCCCGCGCCGCTGCCTCCCACCACCAGGACATTCAGATTGCGCCGGTGTCTGCGGCCATCCAGCCCAATGGCGACATTTTGTGTGAGAATTTTGTTCGCGGTCAGCTCCTTGTCCGCATATTTCCTGTTGATTCCTTTTGGATCGCCCCATCTGGCGGAGCCGTGTTCCTCCCGCCTGCGGTAGTTGCGGTCGGTGGAGAGGTAGACGCCAATCCCCAGAGCGTAGCACAACAGAAAAATGAGGACAGTTTTCAAACTGCCCTCACACCATACAATGTGAAACGGATGGTCCAGCGCGGCCCCGCCGTACCGCACCAGTCCCGCCAGTCCGCCGCCCATATAGGGGGCCAGCAGCAAGGCCAGCCAGACCACAGGAATGATGCCGCAGGCGTAGAGGATCAGGTGGGCTTTGGAGAACTTATCTTGCCTCACGGTCAGACCTCCGTTTCTCCCGTCTTGTGGGCGCGTCTATAACTTTGAGAATGAGATCGTCCACATCCTCGGTGGGTTTGCCGTCCCGGAGCGCGTCGTTGCGGAAGTCAGTCAGGCCCCGCACCATAAGCCGTTGTTCGTAGTCATTCAGCGTGACTACACGCTTCTCATCGAGCATAGAGCGCCCTCCTTATCTCGCGGCGTTATCTCGGTTCTTCTGCGCCTTTTCCTGGGCGGCAAAGAGTCGGTTCATATCGGCGGAGATACTCCCGGCCACATCCCGCATGACACCCGCCTCAGCCCGGAGCGCCCTGGCGTCCATCCCGGCATAGCTCTCCGGCAGGCGTTCAAAGGAAAAGCCCTCTACCGATACGCCATTTCTTTTGCACAGCATATAAGACACGCTGTACGCCGTAAAATCGGGGCTTTCACAGGTAATCCCATCGCGGTCCATGTGGGCGCGGGCAAGCTCCTGGGCCAGCCCCCGGAAGATGGTGGGGGCATCCAACCCCTGGCGGACATGGACGGTATGCTCCTGGGGATGATAAGTCACATTGACGCCCTCCGGCAGTTCGTTGGAGATAGCGAACCGGCAGGGGGCGTTGTTCATCAGGGCTTTCAGCAGCAGACGTTCATCCCGGACCGTGGCGGGGGCGGGGCGTTGGGCGGCCCTGGTCTGGGAAATGTCAAAGACCTTCCGAACATTGTAGGACACGCCCACGCTGCCATCGTCCCGCTGGTACTCCTTACCCGGTTCCAGGATGGTGATGGCGTCGGCTCCATGTCGGACATACACGCCGCTGGCTTTCCAGCTATCGAAGTCGGCCAGTTTGGTGGCCTCCGGGCACTGGGCCGCGATCAGGATGGCGTTGCTCACGGAGTAGAGGTCAAACCGGGCCTGCACATCCAGGTAGGCTTGGAACAGCCCGCCCTCTCTGCCCATATCCTGCACATAGCTGTCGATCATGGCGTAGACGCCCTCGCGCTCCGCCTGCTTTCGCGCCGCCCAAACCGTCTTGTCAAAGGGCTTCTCCTCCTGCTGGGTGGGCTGGCCGGTAAACAGATCATCATAGTTCGGCATACATTACCTCTCCTTTTGCTTTTTGATTTTCTTTTTTGGGGGTGCTTTGTGCTGGACCGGCTTCTGCCGTCCAGCGTTCTCTCTGGCTTTCTCCTCCACCCGCTGCTTCTGCTCCGCCCGTATCTCCTTCAATGCCTGACGGACAGAGGGACGGGGACGCTCCAGTGGATCAGGGATACCCGGCTCGGCGGCCTCTTTGGGCTTTGAGGTAGGCTCGGACAGACGGGATTTCTCGGTCCGGCCCACGGTGGGGTTTTCGGTCCTGCCCTCCTCTCTGGCAGAGGACGCGCCCCGCGCCGCCTTCAAAAACTCATCCAGGTCCCGGTCCGGATCGTCGCGCTCCGGAACAACCGGGCCATGTTCCGGGGCCGGGGCAAGCATGGCGTCCAGAAATCCATCCATCTCCCGCTCAGTCATCGGCTCCTGGGGAGTGTCCACCCCGGCTGCCGGTTCCGCCGCAGGTGTTTCCGGGGCGTCCATCCGCCGCTCCACCCGGCTCTGTTCGATCTCCTGCTTGACCTGGGCCATATCTACGGTGGCGAGGCCGAACCGCTCAATGATGCGGTTGATCTTGCCGGCGTCCTCCGCCCTCGCCATGATGTCGGTCAGTCCATCCGTGGCGTCCCGGTCCTTCAATACACAGTAGAGGACGCCGTACTTTTTTGCCTCCCGGCAAAAGAGCTTGAGATCGCTGTCCTTGACGGCAAACACCTTCAGCTCCTTGCCGCTGCGGAGCATATTGGTCAGACGGGCCTTGCCCGCTGTCTTTTTCTGCTCCCGCAGGATGGCATAGATCAAAACGGCAAGCTGTTTGGCCCCGGAGCCGGCCAGCCTGACCGCAACCTCACCTGTTTCCAGCGACATCCTCACGACTTGCTCCGCCGCGTCGCCTGAATAACTCATTCTTTAACTGCTCCTTTCGCTCAATTTCCTTTTGCTTCACCAGCCGTCCCAGGTTCCCCCGGACCTGCCCGGAACGCTGGGCGATGCCGTCACATAGGACCACCTCCTTTCGCGCCGCCCTGATCCTGCCGGACAGGGAACGGATATTCTGTTTCACCTCGTCAATACCCGCGGAGTCGCCCCGCCTGGTGAGCCGGCGCAGGTCCTTTCGGAGTTCCTGCCGCTGGGCGGTCAGGGTGTCCACCTCCATCAACGCCGCTTCCCGGTGGGCAGTCAATTCCTCCATCGTTCCGATGTGGTGTTTCCCCAAAAAACGGGTTTCGGCGTCCAGCCGGTCCAGCTTGGCGATGTCCTCCCGTAATAAAAAAGACACCCGCTTGACGGATGCCGGACGCTTGACGATGATGTGGAGTTCGTAGCAGTAGCGGAAGTACAGCGCCCGCAGGCCGGTGACTTTCTTCTGGGGCTTTCCCCGTACCCGGCAACGCCGGGGCGGGTGATGGACAAGCTCCGGGAACGGGGGCTGCTTGTGAATGTTGCGTAGAATACGCGATCTGATCTCCTCCAGCGTGTAGCCCTCGCCCAGCTTGTGGAAGCGGAAATAGCCCCTTGCGTCCGGGGGCTTCAAGGCTGGATATTTCAGGGGCTTTCCATCCTTCCCATGGGTCTTGATCTGATAGCCCATTTCGCCCATCACCCGCAGGAAGTCGCGCTCGGTAGTGGAAGCGCGGATAGCCCGGTCGATGTCGGCCCGGATAGTGCCCCGGTGGGTGGTTTTTCCATCACGCTCGGCCCGCCATTCGGCATAGTCCTTTGGCTGTCTGCCAGGGTTCTCGATCACGGAAATGGCGTATTCCCGGCACAGATGGTCCGATACCTCCCGCATTCGGGCGTAGTCGGCGGGAGAATTGTAGAATTTGTAGCCGTCCATAAAGGACACGGAGTTGAGTAGGCTAAGTACCCAGCGCCTTGCCGCATTGCTGCGGTAGGTTTCCGGACACTCGCCCCCGAACCGGACTTACAACTCTCGCTGTATCCGGCTCTCCATTCATTCACAGTCTGCACTGTGTATTTTAGTGTGACAGCTTTCACAGACTACCAGTGTTTTCCGGTTAATCTTTTTCATAAAAGCTGCCCACGGTTGACTTTCATCCAGCTCTTTCAGCGTTCTTACCTGGTGCATCACCAACACTGAAGTTTCTTTTCCACACCATTCACACCGATTTGCTTTCAATCGTGCGCCAAGACTGGGCTTCTTCAGAATGCCTTTTGGCTTATGGATAATATCCGCTTCTTTTCCCAGAGGATAGGGGTCTCTGGCAAGACTGCCTTGCCACAGTAGTCGAATACGCTCCTTGCCATGTTTGTCCTGAAATTTCACACCGATGTCTTTGCCGATACGATACTGAACAATGATTTTGCGCTTTGTTGTGCGGTATTTACAGGCCAGAGTTTTGTAAAAGCTGTACTCCATGATATAGCGGAACTTGTGTAGCTTGGAGCGATTGTTTGCAATCGCATAATAGTTACAGAATCCTCGTATCTCGCCGTTGTACTGGTCAAGAATACTCAGGTCCGTTCGCCCGACAAGTTTTCCGCGATGGGTGGGCTGCCAAATCTCTGTTCCATTGCGAACATCGATTCTCATGGCTCCCAGTTCCAGCAGCTTCTTCTGAATGGCGGAAGTTGGGACTTCCAGCATGACATGGCCGCTGTAATTTCTGGCCGTAGAACCACTTTTGGTTTTCTTGGTGTGATTGCTCTGCGGTGTAACCCTGATTTCAAATCCTAAGAATTTTGCCCGGTCTGTCGCTTTGGTTACCAGCGTCTTTTCGTCCGACAGTTCCAATTTCAACTGTCCGGCGATATATGTGCCGATTTCCTGTTTCACAGCCTGTGCATCCTCTTTGGCTCCGATGATACCGATAAGAAAGTCATCAGCGTAGCGGACATATTGCAGTCTGCGGAAGTTTTCGTCCATAGGGTCTTTACAGGGGATGGACTTGTGAACCTTGTCCAGTTCCCAGATGCTTTCCAGTAAGGACTGCTTTTCTTCCTCAGTTTTTGCCTTTGCCAGCTTTCTTTTGAGTCGGATTCTCTTATCGCTCAGCTTGCGGTATTCCACATTGACGGCTCGCTTGTTCCCACGGTCAAACCGTTTCTTAAACTCTGCCATATATTTGTCGAACTGGTCGAGATAGATATTGGCGAGAATAGGACTAATGATGCCGCCCTGTGGCGTGCCGCTGTAGCTTTGATGCACTTGGTTATCTTCCATATATCCCGCATTAAGAAATTTACGGATAAGGCGCAGGAAGCGTTCATCTTTGATTCTCTTGCGGAGGATGCCAATCATGACATTATGGTCGATATTGTCAAAGAAGCCTTTAATGTCTCCCTCCACAAACCATTTGCACCGTGTAAAGCGATTTTGAATCATTCTCAAGGCTGTGTGACAGCTTTTATTGGGTCGAAAGCCGTGGGAGGTGTCCTCAAAGCTGTTTTCATAGATGGATTCCAACAGCATACGGACAACTTCCTGTACCAGCTTGTCGTCAATGGACGGGATGCCCAGAGGACGGAGTTTTCCATTCTTTTTGGGAATATATGTCCGTCTGGACGGCTTGGGCTGGTAAGATTCGTCTTTCAGGGCTGCAATAAGCCTGTCAACTCTTTCAAGGCTCATTGCGTCAATGGTTTTCCCGTCTGTGCCTGCGGTCATGTTTCCCTGACTGGCATAGATATTTTGATACGCCTGTAAGAAAAATTCCCGGTTGAACAGATTGCGGTACAATCTGTCATAGACATAGCCGGATTGAGCTGAATGCTCTTGCAGACTGTTCAATACATTTTCTGGATTTCTCATAGTGCCTCACGCACCTTCCTTTCTTTTGCATTGAATCGAATGAACTGCCGCCCTTCGCCATGTGCGTGCCATTAACACGCTCGGACTACTACGGCGGCTCCGTTGCCATATTGGATTTTCAGGGCCTGCACCCATAGCTCTTGCGAGCATTCCAACTTAGGCAATCCCCATTTAGTAACAGAGTAAAAAGCTGTGTTCATTGTCGGATACGGTTTTCGTCCTTTTATGCTGATACATACGGGCTGCACATCGGTTTCGCTCCTGCCAGTCATCTTTTCTGGCGGAGATGCACAGCGCAGCGGATATAGCTGTCTTCCGCTGCGACCACCACAAATGTCCCTCGGACTGCCGTTCAACCAGTGTAGGCTTTATCCTCATATGAACTTTGGTCTTGCTGCTCAGTCGTGGCATGACAACTTGCCAACTCACAGCGTTACGGTCGTGCTATTGTCCCCTTTGGGTTTCCCCATCCAGGTTAGCCGTTGACCACAGGCATGAAACCTCACGCCTGCCGCTTGCTAAGCGGATTTACTCTGCCCCTTATGGGCGCAC
>ENA-OPCA01002662-OPCA01002662.1-human-gut-metagenome-genome-assembly--contig:-NODE-2662-length-10731-cov-3.077557_pt1 | contig 10731 bp, 11 predicted proteins | sample MGYA00241076_ERZ501468 | MGnify/ENA primary metagenome ERZ501468 (study PRJEB25962, sample SAMEA2042633) | human gut metagenome | biome: human gut; feature: human-associated habitat; material: faeces... | reverse complement strand
CAGAAGCAGTAATCGTTCCATAATGGGTGGCGAGGTCAAATCCAGATACTTTCTTTGTGGAGTCATTTAAGGTGATTTCAGCATCACCATAAGAGAGCGCGATTTTTGTTTTTCCTGATAAAGTAAGTTCATTTACAGTAAGATCGCCATCTTTTGAAGTGAGAGAAATATTGCCGAGAGAAGCTTTTTGCAAGTCGCAGTCACCGTAGGAGAAAGTAAGCTTTCCACTATTAGCAGTAAGTGTATTTGCGTCAAAATCTCCATCGTCAAGCTTGATGTTAGTAGTATCAAAAGTAGCATTTTTTACATAAAAATCACCATATCCAAGATAGATTTTTGCGGAAGATACGAGTTTATCTTTTGGAAGATAGAGAGTAACGTAGTTTTCGTATTTAGAAGACTCTTTTGTGTAATCTTCTATATTTTTACTGCTGAGAGCAGCCTGTAAGAAGCTTATATCAACATTAATGTAGTAAGAAGCACCAGTATTTCCGGCTTCTTTTAAGGTTAATGTGCCATTCTCTATGGAATAGGAGACAGGGTTTTTCTTATCCTTTGTCGCCTGTGCATATTCAATATAGCTTTTTTCGTTGGGAGATTCCTCAATGTTAAGGTCGGAATCTTCTAAGTTTATATTTAAAGAAGTAAAGTCAGGGATTTCTGTTTTCTTTAAAGTAAAACGATTTGCAGACTCTTTATTATCTTCCTGTGCGTTCATGGAATTTAAGTTTGTGTCATGAACGTACTTTGTGCCGCCACTGGTAAATCCGATACTAAATAAAAGTGCTCCAATCAGGCAGAATGCCCCACCAATTCCTAAAAGAGTTTTTATAATTTTTCTCATCTTATTTCACACTCCTTTTTCTGCTCATATTCTGAATAAAATGAGCTAATACTAAAACAATCCATTTGCAGAAACAAAAAACAGCTAAAATGGCAAGAATACTAATGCCAATACTAAATAATCCTGCACCAGAAATCAGGCTCGCACCGGAAAGCGATGCAGTGATGGCAATTATTCCTCGGATAAAAAGTTTTCCACCAACGAGGGCAAATGCAATTCCAAAAGAGAAAATCGCTAAAAGTCCTGCAACAATTACTAAAACACCGGCCAAAGCAAGAGCAATTATAGTAAGTGCCAAAGCACCGCCGATAGGAGCGGCACAAATGGAAAGAAATGTAAGAAAAATAATCTTCCAAATCGGCGTATCTGGGTCTTTTCTCTTCTCAGTTATCAGATTATCAAGAATTTCATAAGCTGCTTCTTTCGGAGTACCGAGTTCCTGTATCAAGGCTGCTTCGCCTTCTGGCCCGGCATCTTCAAAATATTCTGTAAAATAATCCATTGCATTGTTATAATCTTCTTTTGGAAGTCTTTTTAAATATTTCTTTAGCTGGGCAAGATATTCTTCTTTTGTTAAATGGATATCTTGTTCCTTTTTATATCTTTTATTTTCCATCAGGTATCATCCTCCCTTCGATGATGTCATCAATTGTGTGATAATATTCGTTCCATTCTTTTTTTAAGAAAATGAGCTGCTCCTTCCCGGAATCGGTAATGGAATAATACTTGCGGTTACGTCCCTGAAATTCCTGAGAATAGGTTGTGAGATAACCGTTTTTCTCGAGTTTCTAACTTTCTTAAAATCGGATAAAGCGTAGATTCCTTAATATTGGCCACCAGCTTCACTGTCTGACTGATTTCATACCCATAAGAATCCTCTCTTTCAACAATCGAGAGAATCAGACACTCAATCAATAAAGAAGAAAGCGGATAATAAAACATAATATCACGTCCTTTCTATGTTTTAAATCTTTATATATAAAAATTTTATATATTAAATTATAATACATATATGGCATTTGTCAAGGGAAAAGCTGACGAAATTGAGAAAACATAGTATCACATCTGTGATTTCTCCCCCAAATCCTGCCAAAGACAGAAAAAGTGAAAATTCTATCATACAATAAATGCGCCTTAGAGCAAATTCAAGCTACGGACGAGCAGTTTGGACGCAGGGAAACGAAGCATTTATTGTATGATAGAATTTTCACTTTTTCGCCTCCCCCTTGACATTGGGGTATATCTAAGGTATATTAAGTGTATTAATAATGTTAATACACTACTAACATATTTGGTACAGTATATGTTGCGTTTTCCTGAAGTATTTGAAGATTTAGCAGAGTTAGCAGCGGAGTAATTCGTGACATCTGATTTTATGAGTATAAAAAGGAAGGAGGCTCGATGTGATTTTTATTGACTATAATGACAAAAGACCAATTTATGAGCAGGTTACAGAGAAGATTCAGACATTGATTTTGAATGGAGTGCTAGAGTCGGATTCAAAGCTGCCATCAGTGCGTTCACTGGCGATGGAACTTTCGATTAATCCCAATACGATTCAGAGGGCATATAGTGAGCTGGAGAGAGAAGGATTTATTTATTCCGTAAAGGGAAGAGGGAATTTTGTGAAGATGAATGAGAATCTGATTATAAAAGAACAGGAGAAGCTTCTGATTAAGTTTAAAGAAAATGTAGAAGAGTTGAGAGCGAGAGGTATTTTGAAAGAACAGGCGCTGGCCTGTATTAATGAAGCTTATGAGGAGGTGGAAAGATGATAGAAATTAAGAAGGTCAGCAAGCGTTTCGATAAGATTGAAGCTGTAAGTGATGTCAGTCTTTCTATTGAAGAGGGACAGGTTTTTGGTCTTCTTGGAACGAATGGTGCAGGAAAGAGTACACTTCTTCGAATGATGGCAGGGGTGTTAAAGGAAGATGAAGGAGAGATTCTGATTGATGGGGAAGCTGTATGGGATTGTGTGGAAGCGAAGCAGAAGTTTTTCTATATTTCTGATGAGCAGTATTTTTTCCCAAATGCGACACCGTTAGATATGGCAGCGTTTTATAAGACGTTGTATCCTGCGTTCAATGAGAAGAGATTTCGTAAGTTTCTGGTGAAGTTTACTTTACAAAAAGATCGTAAGATTCAGACATTTTCTAAAGGAATGAAGAAGCAGCTTTCCATTCTTCTTGGTGTGTGCAGTGGTGTGAAATACCTGTTTTGTGATGAGACATTTGACGGGCTTGATCCGGTTATGCGCCAGGGAATTAAAAGTATTCTGGCAAATGAAATTGATGAAAGAAAGTTTACGCCGATTATTGCATCGCACAATTTGAGAGAATTAGAAGATATTTGTGATCATGTCGGACTGTTGCATAAGGGTGGTGTTCTCTTATCGAAAGATTTAGAAACGATGAAGTGTAATATTCAGAAAGTACAGTGTGCATTGCCAAAAGAGGATGACAAGAAGTTGGAGAAAATGTTTGACATTTTACAATTTAACCGAAGAGGAAAACTTGTCACAATGACAGTCAGGGGCAGTGAAAAACAGGTAATGGCAAAGTTATCTGTATTAAAACCGGTATTTTATGAATGTATTCCGCTGTCTTTAGAAGAAATATTTATCAGTGAAACGGAGGTAGTAGGTTATGACATCAAGAATCTCATACTCTAAGCTAAGCAGGGAGAATAGAAAGAGAATGCTTGGCATGACGATTATTACAGTGCTTACATTTTTTATAAAAGCCGTTTTTTTAGTAATGGGAGTAAATGAATGTTCCTCACATACGGAAGTGCTTCGTTTGTTTCAGCCCAATATGGGAATGGCAAGCGTGGTAATCGTCCTGGCGGCATGCAGTGCGGCAGTCAGTCTTTATTATTTACATTCCAGAAAGCAGACAGATTTTTATGAATCCCTTCCAATAAAGAGAGCTACATTATTTCGTCTGGTAGTACAAAACAGCCTGTTTATTTTTCTGATTCCGCTTGTAATAGAAGAAGCAATAGAATTTGTCATTGCACAGCAACAGATTTCTGGAGGAGGATGGGAAATAGTCAGTTCTAGTCTCTGGTATTTGTTAATTTTTGCAGCAACATGGCTGACGATGGCTCTGGCAATGATTATGACAGGGAATATTATCGTTGGTATATTAGGATTTGGAGTATTTGCAAGCTATTTTCCAATTGTTATTTATAACATTTTTCCAATATATGCGGGCTCTTTTTTCGCCACCTATTCCGGGAATACGGCAGATAATGTTTATAATAATATAACCAACTATCTTTCTCCGGTATGGGTCGGACTTCGGGGAATGGCAGATATAAATAGCGGCAGAGAAATGCAGATAAAATATATGATGATTCTTCTTTTATGGATTGTCGGTTTATATGTACTGTGCCGCACACTCTATAATAGACGGCCGGCAGAAAGTGCAGGACGGGCTATGGCATTTACAAAGGCAAATACAGTAATTAAAGTGTTATTAGTTATCCCATCTGCCTTATATTCAGGAATTATTTTCTATTCATTGGGAAATGCAAGATCCATTTTCTGGCTTATATTCGGAGTTGTATTTGGTGTGTTCGTTATACATGCATTAATTGAATGCATTTATGAATTTGATGTAAGAGCGATTTTTTATCATAAAAAACAACTTATAGTTATCATGTTTGGTTCCTTATTTATCATGGCAAGCTTTAGTGCAGATCTTTTTGGATATGACAGGTATATACCAAAAGCATCCAGGGTTGAGAGTATCGAAATAAAGCCATTAGGAGTGAATAGTTACGGATATTGGGGAAAAGGGGAAGAACGATCAGGATTAAAAGGAGAAGAAAAACAGCTTGCTCTTTCCGTAATCAAAGAATCAGTAGAAGTAAAAAACAATGCAGAAACATCCTCTTCAGAGTATTATGAGAAAAACAGCAAGTTTTTATTCTTTTCATCTGTATCTAAAAAAGAAGTGATGAGAGGTGATATTGAGGTTTCTACAACATTTTGTATGAAAAACGGAAATCGTAAAGTAAGAAACTATATCCTTCGTTCCCAAAAGGCAAAAGAACTTTATAATAAACTGTATGCGACAAGAGAATTTAAAAAGAATATCTATGCTCTCTATACACGAGATTATAATGATATCAAAGAAATAACCTGGTCAGGGATAGAAACAGAATATTTAAACCTTACAAAAGAAGAGAAAAAACAGTTCCTTGATACTTATTTAAGTGAACTAGACAGCTTAAGCTACACAGATGTACAAAAAACAGTTCCCGTAGGAAATATAGATATATCAATAGGTGGAACAATGGGAAGTGAAAATGCAACACAGGATACGTATTATATTTATCCATCTTTTAAAAAGACGCTTGCATTTTTAGCACAAAAAGGCTGTGCTGTCAACCAGACAATAGATAACTTAGATATCAGTAGTATTGGGGTTGAAGGATATGATGGAAGTACCGGAGAAAATATCAGATATGGAATAACAGATAAAAAACGAATTAATAAACTAAAAAAGAAACTTGTTCTTCAGCAGATGGAAAATGTTCCGGGAATAACCGTAATAAATGGAAACATGGACATTCAGGTAAATTATAAAAATAAAAATGGAGGAAATAGCATATATTGCTATTCTATTTGTACAGATGATGAATTGCAGCAATTATTAAAGGAGTAATTTCATTTATTCAAATGTGGGAGGTGAGTATGAGTAGCTATATTAGCTATATTATAGATGGAATCTGGGAGGCTAAGCAATGTATTTTATTAGGGATGATTCTATGGCTTCTTTGGAATATTGTTTTGTTTTTAATGAAAAAAAGAAGTGGAGAGAGACTGAAAAAAATATGGATTTAAGGATTTGTTTAATTTAACTCCTGCAATGGGATGTACATTGCAGGAATGATTTTTTCAAACACGCTTTAGAAAATTTAAAAATTACAGAAAAATGTATTTTAAGATGAACAGTATTGCCAATACATACATCAATGCACTGATCTTCTTGTCTTTTGCCTCTCCAGTAATAAGGTTAAGAACAACATAAGCGATAACGCCCATAGAGATACCCTCAGAGATGCTATAGAAGAATGGCATTGCAATGATACATACGTAAGCAGGGATAGCCTCGGACATATCAGTAAAGTTAATGTTTGTAACATTACTAAGCATATATAATCCAACAATTACTAAAGCAGGTGCGGTAGCAAAAGATGGAATCGCAAGGAAGATTGGTGATAAGAACAGAGATAATCCAAAAAGGATTGCTGTTGTAACAGCAGTAAGACCTGTTCTTCCTCCTTCGGATACTCCAGAAGCACTTTCCACAAAAGTAGTAGTGGTAGAAGTTCCGAGGATTGCACCAACAGTAGTCGCTACAGCGTCAGCAAGAAGTGCCCCTTTAATATGAGGAAGCTTTCCTTTTTCATCTAACATATCTGCTTTGGCAGATACACCGACAAGTGTTCCAATCGTATCAAAAAGGTCAACGAATAAAAATGCAAATAAAATTACGATAAAGTCTACAGAGAAAATTCCTTTAAACTGAAGCTTTCCAAAGATAGGAGCAAGACTTGGAATAGAAAGCCCTTTGCTAAAGTCAGGTAAAAGACTGTAGAATCCTAAATCTGCATTCGGTACATAAAGTCCTGCAAACTGGCAAATGATTCCAAGTCCCCATGTGATTAAAATACCCCAAAGGATATTTCCCTTAATATTTTTAACAACTAAAATTCCGGTAATGATAATACCTGCCAATGCAAGAATTACCGTAATTCCGACATTGTTAAAAGAAGCTTCCACACCATTCGCTTTATTGTATGCATCTACAGAAAATAACTGGAGTAATGTAGAACCGCCCACAACGATATGTGCATTCTGTAAACCAACAAATGCAATAAAAAGACCAATTCCCACACTAACGGCAGACTTCAGATTCATTGGAATTGCATTAAAAATCGCTTCACGCACATTTGTAAGGGAAAGAAGGATGAAAATAATACCTTCTGCAAATACAGCAGTCAGTGCATACTGCCAGGTATATCCCATACCGATTACAACAGTATAGGCAAAGTATGCATTCAGTCCCATACCCGGTGCCAGAGCAAATGGATAGTTCGCGAAAATCGCCATCAGCAGAGTTCCGATAAAAGCAGCAAGAGCAGTCGCAGTAAATACAGCACCGGAATCCATACCGGTAGCAGCCATAATACTTGGATTAACCGCCAAAATATATGCCATTGTCATAAATGTCGTAATACCAGCCAGAATTTCCGTCTTCGCATCCGTGTGATTTTCGGATAACTTAAAGAATTTTTCTAACATAATACTTTCCTTTCTTAAAATAGAGAGTCCTCAAATATTTTCAAACATCAGTAACATCCTCTCCGTGTGATAATTAATTTTGCGACTTTGATGTTTTTTACAATGGAGTCAAAATCAATTATTACACGGAGAGGATGTTTGTTAAATACTTATTCGCAGCGGTGAAAGCCACATTTGTAATAATAAGCCTTTTTATTTTTCATTAACATTATTTTGTTCCGAAAATTCTATCTCCGGCATCTCCAAGTCCAGGGCAGATGTAAGCATCCTCATTTAACTGACGGTCGATGTTACCACAGTAAATCTGTACATCTGGATGAGCTTTTGCAAGACGTTCTACCCCTTCAGGAGCAGCAATAATAGACATAAATTTAATATTCTTTCCACCATGCTCTTTGATAAAGTTGATGGCAGCGATAGCAGAACCACCAGTAGCAAGCATTGGGTCTAATACAACGATAAGTCTCTGGTCAATTGGGTCTGGCAGTTTGCAGTAATATTCATGAGGTTCATGAGTCTCCTCGTCACGGTATAAACCGATGTGACCAACCTTCGCAGATGGAACAAGAGCAAGGATACCATTTACCATACCAAGACCAGCACGAAGAATAGGAACGATAGCAAGCTTCTTACCGGAAATCATAGGTGTTTTGCAAGTTTCGATTGGTGTTTCAATCTCAACATCTTCTAATGGGAGGTCTCTTAAAGCCTCATATCCCATTAAGATACCAATCTCTTCGATTAATTTACGGAATTCATTTGTTCCGGTATTCTTATCTCTTAAAATAGAAATTTTGTGCTTGATAAGCGGATGTGTCATCTCAATAACGTTATTCATATCTTTCTCCAATCTGTAATGTAGTAATGCGGATACATTAAAAAAATCTATTTCAGAAAAATAGCTTCTCCTGAAACATACTGATTTAGTACCATAACACTAGAACTATTGTAGTAGACAAAAAAGAATAAGTCAATAACTTACTGAGTTGCCGAATGGCAAAGTTGACGCCGCTGTCGGAGAAATCTGTAGTCGGATTGCTAGAAGGATTATCGAGAAGAAGCACTAAAAAATTTACCCCATTTTATTCCGTTGTGCTAAACGCTCCATTTTGCCCAGTAAAGCAGAAACTTCGGAAAAAGCAGTCCGAAGTTTCTATGGTCAAAATTCCGCAGCACAAAGTCATAAAATGGGGTAAATTTTTTAGTTCTTCTTTTTCGTATTTTTTGAACAATCCGATAGAATAGTATCTACAGCGGCTTACCATTCCCAAAACAATTCGTCGAGTGTTTTCCCCAGTTCATGGCAAATAGCAATGCACAGTTTAATCGTAGGGTTATAGTCCCCTTTTTCAATCGCAACAATAGTCTGTCTCGACACATTAACACGTTTCGCAAGTTCAGCCTGCGACATATCAAGAGCAGCGCGGGCAGCTTTTAATCGTAGGTTTTTCATAAGGCTACTCCTCTTTTTGCAGATGTTCCATAATAGCGCGGGTAATAACAATAGCATCGGCAAGTAATAGTAGAATCCCTGAAATCAGATTGATATTATTGAATTTAACAGGGCTATGTTGTGAGATAATTTCTTGCTGATTCATGATACCAGTATAAAGATTTATTCCACCAATTAATGAAAAAAGGAAAATGCTTTGAACGATATTTTTTACCGGTGTTTCAGAATAAGAAAAATAAGCATCTTTAAAAACACAAATGGTAAAAAATACGATAAGACCGATGCAAATAATGGTAAATGATTCTGCTAATGGAGTACCCCAGGATGATTTTGTATAATATTCTATGAAACCATTGACTGCAGTTGCAAGAATGAGAGTAAAAAAACCGTACTTGTAGGCAATGCTCTGCATATATTTTTGCCGCTCATCGTATTGCATTTTTCTTGAAGAATAAACACCGTATGCAATAATAGCATAAACAATGAGAAAAATAATAAGAGCTAGTAATGAAAATGGCATAATAAAACCTCCTTAAATTTTTGCATTAGTAAATTGAAAAACAAAATGGAAATACGAAAAGAGGCTCATAATAACTGATATGTAGTGAAGCTGTAAGATACCATTTTATGACACTCTTTTGTATGATTTATATATAACACACAAAAATTGCGATGTCAAATATATTTTACATAAAGACGTAAAAACTTTACTTGATGAAGAAGAAATATCATTAGAAAACAGACAAAAAACAACACAAAATAGAAATTTTAACATAATATAGCAAGAATTCTCCTTCCTCTGCAGGTGGGAGATGAATTGCGTAAAAATAAAAAGAGAACACTTGTTCAATAATGCAATCCATGGTATAATAGAGTCAGTAGAAAAGGAAAAATAAATCATAATGTGCATTCAGTATATCTGATGTACTATCATCTGATCATGGTAGTGAGATATCGAAGAAAAGTCATTGATAATCCAATTTCAGAAAGGGCAAAAGGAATATGGGAACATATTGCTTCAGGGTATGGGATTATTCTGGAAGAATGGAATAATGACATTGATCATGTGTATGTAATGTTCCATGCACAGTCGAGAACGGAACTTAGTAAATTTATCAATGCCTGAAAAAGTGCCAGTAGCAGACTATTGAAAAAGGAGTATCCGGAAATCAGGGAAAAGCTTTGGAAAGAAGCCTTTTGGAGTCAGAGTTTCTGCCCTGCTGACAGCAGGAGGGAATCTGGTAGAAGTAATCCATCAAGACATTGAAACCCAAGGAGGGAAAAAGTATTGAACATAGCATGTCGTTTCCGAATTTATCCGACAGAAGAACAGAAGATACTTCTTGGCAAAACATTTGGCTGTTGTCGTTTTCTGTATAATCAGATGCTCAATGATAAGATCCGGGAGTATGAAAAGACGAAGAAAATGTTAAAAAACACACCGGCCATGTATAAAAAGGAATATCCATTTCTGAAGGAAATAGATTCGCTGGCGCTGGCAAATGTCCAGCTTCATTTGGAAAAGGCCTATAAGAATTTTTTTCGGAATCCCAAGATTGGATTTCCAAGGTTTAAGTCAAAACATCATTCCAAAAACAGCTATACAACGAATGTGGTCAATGGAAATATCCTGGTGGAAAGTAAGCGGATCCGGCTTCCTAAATTAAAATGGATCGCCATGAAAAAACACAGGGAGCCAGCAGAAGGCCTTCGCCTGAAATCAGTGACGGTCAGTATGGAACCATCCGGAAAATACTTTGCAAGCTTATTTTATGAAGGATACAGCTGTGAAAACCAAGCTGCTGGACCGGATTACAGTACTGCAAAGATACTTGGGATTGATTATGCAATGCAGGGGATGGCAGTGTTTTCAGAAAAGGTTGAGACAGAAGAAGCAGGATTTTTCAGAAAAAATGAAAAAAGACTGGCAAGGGAGCAGCGAAAGTTATCAAGATGCGTACGAGGAAGTCATAATTATGAACTGCAGAAAAAGAAAGTTGCCAGATGTCATGAAAAGATACGAAATCAGCGAAGAGATCATCTACACAAACTTAGCCGAAAGATTGCAGACGGTTATGATGCGGCTGCAGTGGAAGATATCGATATGAAAGCAATGGG
>ENA-OPCA01002659-OPCA01002659.1-human-gut-metagenome-genome-assembly--contig:-NODE-2659-length-10735-cov-3.791854_pt1 | contig 10735 bp, 9 predicted proteins | sample MGYA00241076_ERZ501468 | MGnify/ENA primary metagenome ERZ501468 (study PRJEB25962, sample SAMEA2042633) | human gut metagenome | biome: human gut; feature: human-associated habitat; material: faeces... | reverse complement strand
TTGGAGCCATATCGGCGGCCTGCGTTTACAGCTGTGTTACGGCCCGCTGCACTTTACCCTGTACCCGCGCAAAGCGGATGAAGAGGGAAAAAAGGCAGAACCGAAGGCAGAAACAAAGCAGGGGAACACGCCCAAAACCGAGCCGACTTCCGCCGCACCGTCCAAGCCAACCCCGCCGCCTGCAAAAGCGGATCTGCCCGCACAACCTACAATGGAAAAGCAGACGGAACCCACGGAAGCAAAGCCCGCAAAAGCGCCGGAAGAACCCCCAAAAGCAGAACCGGCCCCGCCCGCTGAAAAGGAACAGGGAAAACCAAAAGCACCGGAAACATCCCCGCAGCCGGAACAGGCAGTACCAAAACCAAAAGCCAAATCTGCCCCAGCCAGCCAACCGGGAACCGCTGCTGCCCATGCCCCGGCAGCGGAAACACCTGCCGCGGAACCACAGCCGGAAGAAGATACCGGCCTTGTGGACCGCATCAAAGCGGCAGTCAGGGCGGACCCTGTTGGCTATGTGCGGCACCTGTTCAGCGTGCTGCGCGCCAGTGTGGGGCCGCTGCTGCGCGGCCTCCGCGTCAGCAAGCTGAATGTGATCTGGACGATAACAGGGGAGACCGCCGCAGAAACGGCCATCCTGTACGGCCAGACGCTGACCACCCTCAACACCATCCTGGCAATCGCACAGGACCACATTAAAATACAGGCGGATCAGCTCTGGCTGGAGGCTGATTACACCGGCAGCGCCAAACAGCAGCGTGTGGTTTCGCTCAAACTGCTGCTCTGCCCGCTGCTGGCACTGGTTACAGTGTTGTGCTTTATGTGGCATGCTTGGCATGACCCGCAGCTGCTGCCCCCAAAACACCCCAAATACAATACACCTGAAACAGAACAGGGAGGTAATTTATAATGGCAGAACATCCGATTGAAGGCATGATGGGCGTTACCATGGAAAAAATCCGCCAGCTGGTGGATGCCAATACCATCATTGGCGAACCGATCACGGTGGATGGAGCAACCATCATCCCCATTTCCCGCGTTACCTTTGGCTTTGCCTCCGGCGGCTCTGATGTTGGCGCAAAAACCAACAAGCAGATGTTTGGCGGCGGCACCGGCGCGGGCGTTTCCATTGCACCCATCGCGTTTTTGGTGATCAGCGGCGGCAATGTGCGCACCATCCAGCTGGTGGAACATGTCAGCCCGGTGGACAGCGCTATCAACGCTCTGCCGGACCTTGTGGACCGCATCAGCACTCTAATCAAAAAGGACAAGCCCGAAACCCCGCAGGAATAAGCGGACAGATTTCATTTTTCCCCAACCGGAACCCGGCCCAAAGCGGGCTGTTCAACTGAAATGCCGGGAGGACATTATCATATAAGCAAATCCACCCGGCGGATATTACCCTGATATTGGAAAGGAACACCATGGCAGAACAACGGATTCAAAAAGTACTCTCGGACCAGGGCGTGTGCTCCCGCCGCGCTGCAGAAAAATTGATTGATGAAGGCCGCGTCAAGGTCAACGGCCACCCGGTCACGCTGGGGGATAAGATGGACCCCGACTTTGATAAAGTCAGCATTGACGGCAAAAGCGTGCGCATTGTGCGCAAGCGCCAGTATACCTATCTGATGCTTAACAAGCCCCGCGGCTATATTACCACCGCATCGGACGAACGCGGCCGCAAGACCGTTATGGATCTGCTCACCGGCGTGGACCGCCGTGTGTATCCCATCGGCCGTCTGGATAAAGACAGCGAAGGCTTGCTGCTGCTGACGGATGACGGCGCATTTGCCAACCTGCTCACTCATCCTTCCGGCGGCGTGGGCAAGCTGTACCGCGTTACTGTGCGCCCCCGCGCGACCGAGGAACAGGTTGTCAAAATGTCCAGCGGCGTTGTGCTGGACGATGGTGTAAAAACCCAGCCCGCCGTCATCCATGTTGTGGTGGATGAACCCGGCCGCACGGTGTTGGAGATCACCCTGCACGAGGGCCGCAACCGCCAGATCCGCCGCATGTGCGAAGCAGTCGGCCTGGAGGTCATCCGCCTGAAGCGCAGCGCTGAAGGCCCGGTCAAACTGGGCATGCTGCAGCCTGGCGAATACCGCGAACTGAAAAAATCCGAGATTAGTGCTCTGCGCAATGCCGCGCTCAAGGCTGCCCCGGCCCGCAAAGCCGCCCCTGCCGCCGCCCGCCGCCCCGGCCCCATCAAGCACGACTAAGCAAGCTGAATCACAACATTCTATGCAAACAAACCGCTCCGCAAGGGGCGGCTTTGTCATAATTTTGGGCAAACTGTGCAGAAAAAGCTGAAAAATAAGGCAAAACGCAAAACTTTTTGGCGCTTTCCACTTGTCTGCTTTTCGACGAAGTAGTATAATAAAGCCATATGGCATATGATAACCATCTTGCTCATTGAATAAACAGGAGGTCAATGTATGGCAGCTAATAAGCCAAGCAAGGAAGCAATCCTTGCAGCATTTTTTGATGAGGGGAACTATTCTCCTCTGTTTACTGACGGTGCCGTCAGCGCAGCGTTTGGCTGTGCCAATGGCCAAAGCGTTTATGCCGTTTACCAGAACGGGGAACCCGTTGGCGCGGCAGATCTGGATAAAACCACTCGCGTGCTGAAAATGGCCGCTGAGACTGGCAATCCCGTTGTAACGTTCTACAATTCTACCGGCGCTAAGCTGGAAGGCGGCTTGGAGCTGCTGAACGCAAACTCCCGCCTGACCGCTGAGATCGCCCGCATCTCCGGCGTTGTGCCTCAGGTTGCCGTTGTTACCGGCACCTGCGCCGGCACCAGCGCTGTGCAGGCCGCCGCAGCTGATGTCTGCATCATGGCAGCTGACGCTGAGCTGTTCCTGACCGCTCCTTTCAATGCAGAGGACAAGGTCAAGGCTGCCGGCTCTGCTGAGTTTGCCGCCAAGGCAGGCGTTGCCGCTATCGTGGAAGAAGATGCCGTCAAGGCAGCTTCCGCCGCTGCCCGCGTTGTGGGTATGTTGCCGGCCAACAACCTGGCTGGCCCCGCTGTGTTTGATTTCGAAGCTCCCGCCGCTGCGCTCAACCTGGTCAAGTATGATGCCAAGAGCGCTGCCGAGGCTATTGCCGATGCAGGCAGCCTGACCGAGCTGTACGCTGGTTATGGCCGCAACATCTATACCGCACTTGGTTCCGTCAACGGCCAGGCTGTCGGTGTCGTTGCTACCGCCAAGGGTACCCTGTGCCACAAGTGCACCGCTAAGGCAGCCCGTTTTGTGCGCCTGTGCGATGCTTACAGCATTCCCGTTGTGACTGTTGTCAACACTGAAGGCTTTGTCAAGAGCGAAGGCGACGACCAGGCTGGCGGCATCCGCCAGGCTGCCCGTATGGCTGGCGTTTATGCCGAAGCTACCACCGTTAAGGTCGCAATCCTTGCCGGTGAGGCTGTTGGCCCCATCTACACCGTCTTTGCAGCTTCCGCTGACTGGCGTATTGCTGTGGATGGCTGCACCGTTGCCCCGCTGGCACCGGAAACCGCCGCTACCGTTCTGTACAAGGACGAGATCTTTGCTTCTGACAACATCCAGCAGGCTACCAAGCAGAAGGCTGCTGCCTACAAGGCAGAGCAGTGCAGCGCAGTTGCCGCTGTTGCCAACGGTGCTGCCGATGCCGCTGTAAAGGCTGCCGATGTGCGTGCTGCTGCCGCACAGGCCCTGGATATGCTGGCCACCAAGCGCACCACCCGTTTGCCTAAGAAACACGGCAACATCACCCTGTAATATTTAAGGAGGATCCTTTTTATGAAAAACCTGACTGTTACCGTGAACGGCGTTGCTTACAACGTTACCGTTGAAGAAAACACCAACGGCGCTGCTCCTGTTGCTGCCGCTCCGGCACCCGCCGCTGCACCTGCTCCGGCTGCTGCTGTTCCTGTCAACGCTCCCATGCCGGGCACCATCCTGGACATCAAGGTCAAGGCAGGCGCTGCTGTTAAGGCTGGCGATGTTGTCATGATCCTCGAAGCCATGAAGATGGAAAACGAGATCAGCGCACCGCAGGACGGCACCATTGCCAGCATTGACGTTCGCAAGGGCGATACCGTCAACTCCGGCGATGTGCTGTACACCATGGGCTGATAAAGCGTAAACGATCCCGAACGTTAAAAAATGAGGTGAACGAGATTGGCTAAGAAACCTGTTAAGATTACCGAAGTCGTTCTGCGTGATGCGCATCAGTCTTTGCTGGCCACCCGTATGACGATGGATGAAATGCGTCCCATCCTGCCCGAAATGGACAAGATCCCGTACTTCTCTGTGGAGTGCTGGGGCGGCGCAACGTTTGACTCCTGCATCCGCTTTCTGGACGAAGATCCGTGGGAGCGTCTGCGCATCCTGCGTAAAGAACTGCCGCATCAGAAACTGCAGATGCTGTTCCGCGGCCAGAACATGCTGGGCTACCGCCCCTATGCTGATGACGCCGTTCAGTACTTTGTACAGAAGAGCGTTGCCAACGGCATTGATGTGATCCGTATTTTCGATGCTCTGAACGACCCCCGCAACCTGAAGACTGCCATCGAGGCAGCCAACAAGGAAAAGGCACATGTTCAGGCCTGCATCAGCTACACCCTGAGCCCGGTGCATAACAACGAGTATTTTGCCAAGTATGCCAAGACCCTGGAAGAGATGGGCGCAGACTCTATCTGCATCAAGGATATGGCAGGCCTGCTCAAGCCCTACACCTGCGCTGAGCTGGTGAGCGAGCTGAAGAAGACCGTCAGCATCCCTGTTGACATCCACAGCCATTACACCGCCGGTCTGGCTTCCATGTCCATCCTGAAGGGCATCGAAGCCGGTGCTGACATTGTGGATACCGCCATGAGCCCGCTGGCTCTGGGCACTTCCCATATGCCGACCGAAAGCCTGGTCGCCGCCCTGCAGGGCACCGATTATGACACCGGCCTTGACCTGAACCAGCTGAACGTTGTGCGTGCTTACTTCGCCAAACTGCGCGAAAAGTACATCGCCAACGGCCAGATCAATCCGAAGAGCCTGGGCGTTGATGCCAACACCCTGCTGTATCAGGTTCCGGGCGGCATGTTCTCCAACATGCTTAAGCAGCTCAAGGACGCTGGCAAGGAAGATAAGCTGGACGAAGTTCTGGCCGAAATCCCCCGCGTGCGTGAGGATGCCGGTTACCCGCCGCTGGTCACCCCGACCTCCCAGATCGTTGGCACTCAGGCAGTGTTCAACGTCATCATGGGCGAGCGCTACAAGATGGTCACCAAGGAGTTCAAGGGCCTGGTCCATGGCGATTACGGCAAGACTCCCGCTCCCATCAAGAAGGAATTCAGCGACTTTATTCTGAAGGGCGAAGAGCCCATTACCTGCCGCTTTGCTGATACCCTTGCCCCCGAAATGGACAAGCTGAAGGCCGAAGCTGCCAAGTATGCCATCCAGGAAGAGGACGTTCTGACCTACGCTATGTTCCCGCAGGTTGCTCCCAAGTTCTTCGAAAAGCGCAATGCCCGTATGCACGGTGTGGACGCTCTGCATGCTGACTATGAGAACAAGTCTCATCCGGTCTGATTCCAGCTGCGCTGAATAAGCAATAAGCAACACCCGCAGGTGTAAGCCACTTGGCCGACCCCTGCGGGTGTTTTTGTATATTCGCTTTTTTGTCAGGCATAACTTGGGTGCGCATTTCAAATATCACATGGAACTAAGCCCAAAACGTACCCCCGTAGTAGTGTGTTAAGACTAAAACTTTACCTTTTTGCTCTATCTAAAAAATTAGAGCCGCTTCGTAACAAAGCCAAATGGAGAAAGTCTCCAAATCATAAAAAGTAAAGCTTTAGAATTACCACACTAGTAGGGGCACACATCGTGCGCCCGCTGCCTAAAAATTCACCGAAAAATCGGCCCCATGACGAACGCCTCATAAATGCAAACCGCCGCCCCGCTAATCATTCTAAAATGTCACAATGCTACAAACGATTACGGACGATAAATAACGGCGAACCAACCGTAACCTAACCCAACGGCACTCCTTTATTCCTGTCCCGGCTTCCTCTCCAACGCATCAAACTGCTTTACAATCTCCGGGTCTGCCAGCTTGATGACCCTGCCGGAAAGATAGTGCAGCGTGTTTCCCTCCGGAATATTGCCAAACGTCAGCCGCTGGGCACACAGTGCCTGCGTCTTAAACCCGGTTTTCTCGTTCATGTTGCGGTTGCCGTACTTGATGTCGCCCAGCACCGGGTGCCCCAGGTAAGCCAGGTGCGCACGGATCTGGTGCGTGCGGCCGGTAATCAGTCCAATGCGGCAGAGCGCAAACGGCCCAATGCAGCGGATCACCGTTACATCGGTGATGATTTTTTTGTACCCCTCGCTTTCATGGGCGTGAATGCGCACCTTGTTGCCTTTTTCGCTGTGCTGCAGCCAGGCAACATGCCGCCCGGCCGGCGGGGCACCGATGGTAATGGTCAGGTACTCTTTCTTCATCCAGTCATTGCGGATGATCTCGTTCATATCCCGCAGGGCCGTGTATTTTTTCGCGGCAATCACAAGCCCCTCGGTGCCGCGGTCCAGCCGGTTGCAGATGGCGGGTGCAAAGCGGTTTTCAGCCTTGGGGTTATATTCGCCGCTGGCCTGCAGCTGGGCACAAAAGGCATCCACCAGGTTGGCATCGCCGGTGCGGTCGCTATGGCACAGCAGGTGGGCGGGCTTGTACAGCACCGCAATGTTTTCGTCCTGATAGATCACCTTGACCGGCGGCTGGCGGCGCGGCGGCTTTTTGGCCGGGACCACCGGCTTTTCGGGGAAGAACTCATCGTTGATATACAGCTCGATCACATCACCGCTGCTCAGCCGGGTGTCCGCTTCACCGCGCTTGCCGTTCACCTTAATGCGCTTGTTGCGGAAACTTTTATACAGCAGGCTGCGCGGCATGTCCCTGGTCACGCTTTCCACAAAGCGGGAAAGCCGCACGCCGTTTTCGTTTTCGCCTGCGATAAACTTTTTCATGGGGGTCACATCCTCTTTGCAATCTTCAAACAATAGTATATAATAAGAACAGCCAAAGGTAAAGGATGTGCGCCCATGCCGGAAAAGAAAACCACCAATTCGATCCATGAAGAGCACCGTGCCCGCATGCAGGAGCGCGTTGCCCGCGATGGCTTAACCAGCCTTGCCGCGCATGAGGTGCTGGAATATCTTTTGTACTTTTCCATTCCGCGCCGGGATACCAACCCCTTGGCTCACCGCCTGATCCAGCATTTTGGCGGATTTTGCCAAGTGCTGGATGCCAGCGAGGAAGAATTGATGCAGGTGCAGGGCATTGGCCCCGCCAGCGCAAGACTGCTGCATTCCTTCCGGGATGTTGCCCGCTTTTACCAGATCCAAAAGCACAAGGAACACCCTGTTCAGCTGCGCAACGCTGAGATGTGCTGTGAGTATATCCGCCCGCTGTTCAACGACCCCAAGCGGGAAGAGTTTTATATGATCGCCATGAATGACGATTATGTCCCGCTCAAAGAAATTTACATTGCATCGGGCATTCCCAACCGCGTGCAGTTTGATACCCATAAGCTGTTGCGGGATGCCGTTGCCAGCCAGTGTACCTGTGTTGTGCTGGCGCATAACCATCCGTCCGGTTTGGCGGCGGCTTCCAATGCGGATCTGCTTGCCACGCAGGCCATTATTCTGGCATTGGGCCAGGTTGGCATTGATGTGCTGGATCATGTGATTTTGACGCCTACCAACTGGTTCAGCATGGCAGAGCATGGCCGTGTGCCGCAGTATAACCCCGGTACCGGCCAACTGCTGTTTGCTGCCCGTGCCACCTGGCCGATGGAACCGGAGAAGCCCAAATAAATCAAGCGCTGAATGCGCCTCAAGCACAAAGCAAACCCGGCATGTCCCGCGGGCGCAAGGCAGCAGGGCTTGCCTTGAACCATACAAAACAAATAAAAAATGCCGCCCCGTAAAAGGGGCGGCAAAGTTATGCCGTTTGTGCGGCGCTATGTTAAGTTTAAGCTGCCAGCTTATGCTTCCGGGATCAGCACGCCGTACCCGCCATCAGCGCGGCGGTAAACGACCTGGATCTTGTCGTTCTCGGTGCTGTGATACAGGAAGAAGCTGTGCCCCAGCAGGTCCATCTGCAAAATGGCTTCCTCAGTGCTGCAGGGCTTCAGGGCAAAGTGCTTTTCGCGCACAATATCCATGCTTTCTTCCGGCTCAGTAGCGGGTATTTCCGCTGCTGCGGCGGTCAGCTTGGTGCCAAGGCGCTTGCGGTACTTTACCACACGGCGGGTCAGCAGATCGACGGCGTCAGCTAGGGCATCTTCCATGCGCTCATCCGTTTTTTCGGCGCGCATGGCCAGATCCTTGCTGCGCAGCATGATCTCAACGGTCTGCCCGCTTTTTTCTACCGTGACGGTAACCTGTGCCTGTGCTTCGTCAGGGAAAAACTTGTCCAGCTTCGCAAGCCTCTTTTCCGCATTTTCGATAAAGCTCGGTTTGAGCGTAACGCGACGGCCGGTACATGTAACTTTCATAGGACAACCTCCCTTTGTTTTGGGTGCCCAGCACCCTTGCCAGAAAGCCCGCTGCCAACTTGGCTTCATTTTCGACAGCTGCTTCCTGTACCTCTATTATAGCAAATCTATACAAAAAGTCAAAATGTTTTTGCAGGCAAATTAAAAATTTTGTAAAATGTTCACAACTTGCCGCACTCATCCAGAAAAGGACGAATTCATGGATAAATTTTCCGTTTTGCAGCAATACTTCGGCCACAGCAGCTTCCGCCCCGGTCAGGAACAGGTGGTGGATGCCATCGTTTCCGGCCAGGATGTCCTCGGCGTTATGCCCACCGGCGCAGGCAAATCTGTTTGTTACCAGGTTCCGGCCATGCTGATGCCGGGGCTTACGCTGGTCATTTCACCGCTGATTTCCCTGATGCAGGACCAGGTTGCCGCCCTGGAAGAGGAGGGCGTGCATGCTGCCTGCCTGAACTCCGCCCTGCCAGAAGGGCTTTACAGCACCATTCTGCGTGCCGCGCTGGAGGGGGACTATAAAATTCTATACGTTGCCCCGGAACGCCTGCTGACGGACAGTTTCTTATACCTTGCCATGCACGCCCGCATCGCTTTTGTGGCTGTGGACGAAGCCCACTGCGTGTCCCAATGGGGTCAGGATTTCCGCCCCAGCTACCTGAAAATTGCCGAATTCATCTCCCGTCTGCCGTACCGCCCGGTCATTGGTGCGTTCACGGCAACGGCAACGGAACAGGTCAAGCAGGATATCATTGCCCTGCTGCAGCTCAACCAGCCTTTTACGCTGACCACCGGCTTTGATCGCCCCAACCTCTATTTTGGTGTGGCCCGCCCGCGGGATAAAGAACGTTATATTGAAGAATATATCCTCGACCACCGGGATCGCAGCGGCATTGTCTATTGCGCTACCCGCAAATCGGTAGAGTCCGTCTGTAAGGAGCTGCGATCCGTTGGCATTTCCGCCACCCGTTATCATGCGGGCCTTACCCCGGAGGAGCGCAGCAAAAATCAGGAAGATTTTGTCTATGACCGCAAGCGGGTCATGGTTGCAACAAACGCCTTCGGCATGGGCATAGATAAATCCAATGTCAGTTTTGTGCTGCATTATAATATGCCAAAAAATCTGGAAAACTACTATCAGGAAGCGGGCCGCGCCGGGCGCGATGGCGAGCGCGCCGAGTGCATCCTGCTGTTCTCCCTGGGGGATGTGCAGACGGCAAAGTATTTTATCCAGAACTCCCACGATAACGATGAGCTAACCCCTGAACAGGCCGAAGCCGCCGCCAGGCGGGACCGCGAGCGGCTGGACGTGATGGTGGGGTACTGCAAAACCACCCGCTGCCTGCGCAGCTATCTGCTGGATTATTTCGGCGAGCACCATACCGGCGGCTGCGGCAACTGTTCCAACTGCACCGGCGAGTTTGTGCAGACCGACATCACCACCGAAGCACAGAAGATCCTTTCCGGTGTGGCGCGCATCCAAAAGCGTTGGCCCGGCGGGCTGGGGGTTGTGGCGCTGGTGCAGATGCTGCGCGGCGCCAAGGATCAGAAAACCCTGGAGCGCGGGCTGGACCAGTTCCCGACCTATGGCATCATGCGGGATGTGCCGCCCCAGCGCATGCGCCTTTACCTGGATGCATTGCAGGAGCAGGGCTACCTGGCCGAAACCGGCGATGAGTTCCCGGTCATCACCCTGACAGCCAAGGCTCCGGCGGTGCTTTTCCACGGTGAGCGGGTTACCATGCAGGAACGCGCCGCCACCGCGCAGGAAACCCAGGCCAAGCGCCGTGCTTCCCGCAAAAAGACGGCTGCCCGCACCGCACTTTCGGAAGCGGACGATTCGCTGCTGGCAAGCCTGAAAACCCTGCGCAGCGAACTGGCCCAGAAAAACCACGTTCCGGTATATATCGTGTTCAACAATGTCAGCCTGGACGAGATGGCCGAGCTTAAGCCGCGCACCATGGGGGATTTCCGCCGCATTTCCGGCGTCGGCGATGCAAAAGCTGCCAAATATGGTGAGGCATTCATTAAGCATATTGCCAAATGGGTGCGCGAACACTCGGAGGAAGAATAAGCCGAAATGCCGCTGCCGGATGCAGCCCTGGCAGCAGCGCATATAAGGCATAAAAAGCCGCAAAATGCCTTTAGGCAATACCGCACAATTCCCGCCTGACGGCTTAAGCACCGCTCCGGCGGCTGCGGCACGGC
>ENA-OPCA01002652-OPCA01002652.1-human-gut-metagenome-genome-assembly--contig:-NODE-2652-length-10759-cov-9.857436_pt1 | contig 10759 bp, 7 predicted proteins | sample MGYA00241076_ERZ501468 | MGnify/ENA primary metagenome ERZ501468 (study PRJEB25962, sample SAMEA2042633) | human gut metagenome | biome: human gut; feature: human-associated habitat; material: faeces... | reverse complement strand
AACAAATCTTTGTATCGCAAACGGCTTCAATTGTTACTAATGACGGTTGATTAGGCTCTATAAGTGTGCATAAACTTCCTGTAAACTCTCCGGAGAAAGTATATCCTACTATATGTATATTCCCTTTTTCATCCACACGAGTATATCTCAATAAGCCGTGTTCGATATAAGCTCCCCGATGATTCACTTTGCCTTGAATAGTGAATTGTTCACCCTTTTTGAGTTCGATATAAGTACCATGTTCCAAAATGAACTGCTTTAGCTGTTCTAATTTCGAATGGTTGGCATATTGTGAGTTAAAATCTTCCATACTATAAACTAATTGCAATTAAAATATAGAATAACCTCGTGAGTTGTTCTCTTAAAAAGGGAAAATAGATTCCTGACTTTATCAAAACATCTTCTCTTTTTTTTAATCTACTTTATTGTGAGTTTAGTTTGTGCTTTTGTATATATATCCAAAACGTACCAAACTAACTTTTGTAGCCTGCAAAATATATGTGCTGGCGAAAGAAGAAACAATCTTTTTTCTTTTCGCCAATTTTAAAGTTTGTAACTCTCATAGTTTGAGGAAGAAATGAATACTTTTATTTCTTCTTCTGTTGGAAGTTCTATCCTATACTTTTGCACAAAAATATTTGGGTCTAACCCGGCAGTGGCATACTTAACCAAGGTATCTCCCTTTTCGGTGCAGAGCAAAATGCCGATAGGTGGGTTATCATCCGGCTGCATCACTTCCGCTTTAAAATAGTTCAGATACATATTTAGTTGCGAAGCGTACTCATGGCGGAACTTATCTATCTTCAATTCTACAATAACATGGCATTTCAAAATGCGGTGATAGAACACAAGGTCGGCAAAGAAATAATCCTCGTCTATCAAGATACGTTTTTGCCGGGCTTCAAAACAGAAGCCATGTCCCATTTCTAACAGGAAGTGTTGCAGGTTGTCAAGAATGGCTTGTTCCAAATCAGTTTCTGTCACCAATGCACGTTCATTCAACTCTAAGAACTCCAAAGTAACAGGGGTGTTGATAACATCTTTAGGTTGTAATAAGGTTGCTTGTTGCTGGACTAAAGCGGAGAGGGCTTCTTTGTTTTTGGATAGTCCGCTACGTTCGTAATATAAAGATGCGATTTGTCGCTCCAACTCCTTTACAGACCAGCAGCCACGAATGGTTTCCATTTCATAGAAAGCACGTTTTACCGGGTTCTCAATTCCCGATATAGTGTTTAAATGGGTGGAAGATAATCTATTGAATAATCTATCAGCCGGAATCATCCATGTTTCGGTTTGTGGGTATTCTGTTGATAGTTTCCAAACTCCATTTTCAGATTCGGCGGTCACCAACCGCCGAATTGGTTCAGTGAATTCGGCGGTCAATGACTGCCGAATTTGAATTTGTGATGCAATGTATTGTGTAACAGGTTCTTTTAGTTGTGGATAAACAAGGTACAACCGTCTAAATTCCCTGAATCTACGTTCATTCAGACCTTTTGTTTTCAGTCGTTGTTCCAGCTTCTTCAACAGTTGTTCACCGTAGGCGGCACGGTCTTCTCCGTTCTGCTCAAATTCTACAATATAGCAACCCATAAGCCAGTTACGGGAAGTAAGGGCAAGGTTTACAGCATGTGCGGCTTGTGCCTGCAACGTGTTCTGTATCGTGCTGATATGTTTTACTAATGCTTCAAAGTTCATAGTTACAAAGATAAGTCTTTTATGGTTAAAACTTTAGTTCGGGCAAGCTGTTTATTGCTTCCTCTTTCAATTTATCCACCGCACGGGTGTACTTCTCCGTATGCTTCAATCCGCTATGCCCTAAAAGGCTGGCTACGGTTTTGATATTTGCCCCATTGTTCAGAATGTTCACGGCAAACGAATGCCGGGCACAATGCCAGCTTATATGTTTGTCTATCCCGGCTCTCTTTACCCAACGCTTTACTGATTTACAGCAACTTTCGTAAGTAGGTAAATCGAATATCAAACAGTTTTTATCTGCCGGGGCTTCACCAATGATAGACAATAGACCATCATTCAGGGGAATAACCACACCACTACTGGCAGAATGTCCCTTTGTCTTGCTTTGTTCAAATTTCAATAACCGATTAGCGTAATCCACATTCTTATAGGTAAGGTCTTTTACATCACAGAAACGCAAACCACTGTATAAACAGAAGATAAAAGCCCGTCTGACATTCGGGTTCTCGTTGTCATAATGGCAAGCCGCCAACTTTTGTATTTCTTCGGGAGAAAGAACATCTTTTCGAAGCATTTGGCTATCCACTTTACAGGTAACACTTTTACATGGGTCTTTCAACATTACATCGTGGTCAATCGCATATCGAATAACTTTCTTGAAACGCTGGTAAATGCTTTTAGCACCTTCACCCACACTTCGGGATTGCAAATAGGCTACAAACTGCTCCATCATTTCTTTGGTGATAAGTTCCGGTTTGATACTAAACTCATTCATGGGGTATTGCTCTTTTAAGAAGTCCTTAAAACGGCTAAGCGCAATTTGTACCATGCGAATATCTTTCTTGGTATAACTGTTGATATAGGCTTGGAAATAGTCTAAGAAATTGACCGTTCTATCTTTTTTCAACCGATAGCCCAACATACTTTCTTTAAATTCCTGCTCACGCTCCGCACGTATCTTTGTGGCAAGCTCCAATGTTTCTTTGTTCTGCTGGCGTTCCGCAGGGGTACGGGGCTTATCTATCAGATACAGACTAAGGTTTTCTTTTCGCCTGTTATGCTTTACTGCAAACTTGGGCTTACCTTGCATCTTTCCACTATCATAGTACACTTGATTGCCGTTTTCATCTAATACGGGCTTTTCCTCTCTACCTAAATAATACTCTAAGTAAAGGCTGATTCTACCATCCGAGAGCTTATTTTGCTCTAACTTGGGGTTTTCTTTCGTTTTATTTTCTAACTTTGCCATTGTTTAGAGGTTTTATCCCGATTTAGGTACCATAACCGGGTGATTACGCTAAATAGTTGATTTTCTTTTGTTTTCCAATATTGCAAAGGTACAAAAGAAAATGATATTTCAAAGTGTACTAAAAGTGTACTGAATAACGGAAAATGGGCAAAATATGGCAAAAATAGAGAAAATAGGAAATACTCAAGTGATTGATAATAAGGAAGATAATTTCTTTTATTTTCCTATGATTTCTATGGCTTGTACCGGGTCTGGGTACCAAAAAGGCAAATTCAATTAGTTTGAGTTTGTCTTTTTTCTTTTTATACAACTGATTGGCTCACCTATAATCAAAGTTCTGTCCTTTACTGTTCTTTATATAAAAGAGCAGCAACTCTTCTTCTCAACACGAATTAGAACAGACGACAGTATTTTTCAATCAATCGCCATAACCGCTCTTCGTCTACTTCCATCACAATCCGTACAGGTTGCGTACCCATAGGTGGATTATATGGAAAAGCTAACGACTGTCCGTAGGAAAGTCCTTGTTGGGTATTGATATCTACATGACATATCATCTCCCGCTTAAGAATGGAAGAATCCATACACAAAGCGGCAGCTACAATATCCCAAATATGCCACACTGTATCCGGACGTTCCTGAAATGTCGCTTGCAGAAAATTATCATGTGACAAGGAATGAAGCTTATCATCTTTCAACAGTCCAATAATGCGGTCATAACGTTCCTTTCGCAATTCAATCCGGTCACATACATCCAAGCCTACTACAATCTGTTCCTTAAATGGGGTCCGTAGGGCAATTTGTGCAGCCTCCGGATCATACCACCAGTTAAATTCGGCAGCTGGAGTCGTGTTTCCCGGTACCGTAAAAGCTCCGCCCATATAAACAACTCGCTTGATAAGTGGAATAATCTCGGGAGCCATCCTGACAGCCATCGCTAAATTACAACAAGGGCCAATAGCCAAGACTGTTACCTCATGAGGATATCGTTTTACTTGTTCTATAATAAAATTGACCGCATGCATATCGGCTGGCTCAATAGTAGGTTCTTGCTTATAGCAGGAAACATAAACATCTTTCCAAGAGGTTGGTTCTTCATAAGCAAATGATCCTAAATATCCTTCTCCATAACCAAATAATCGGATTTCTTCCTTTATATTCTCCTTCCGGTTAGGGGCCAATGGCAAACGAACTCCTTGCAACACTGGTACATCTGTTGCGCCAATCGCTTCCAACTGACGGATAGCGTAAGCGGTTCCTTCGGAAACCCAGGTATTGCCTGCCACCACAGTAACTCCCAATAATTCTATATCCGGAGCTTTTGCTAACATCATCATGGCGATACCATCGTCAAAAAGCTCTACCATATCGGTATCCAGAATTATTTTCTGGCGACGATCATCACCCGCCCATCCCAAAGTAACGCCACAAAACAGAATGAAAACTAAACAAAACTGCCTCATACTTCCTATTTTTACTCCAAAACTACAAAAAATACCGGGTAAATTTCAGATCTACTATTGCTTTATTTCCAACGACTGATACTTAACGACAGGATTATTTTAAAGAACGGAAGATTACATATATTCTTTGTACAAGAAATAAAATTCGTTACATTTGTAAAAGCATGTACAATTCATTGTAACTTAAGTTTGAGGTGATATGAAAAGGAACTATCCGGTAGGCATACAAAACTTTGAAAAGATACGCAATGGGAATTATTGCTACATCGACAAAACGGATCTGATTTATCAGCTGATAAAGTCCGGTCAATATTATTTCTTAAGTCGTCCCAGACGATTTGGAAAAAGTCTGCTCATATCTACCTTAGAAGCTTATTTCCAAGGGAAGAAAGAATTATTTGAAGGGCTTGCCTTAGCACAACTGGAAAAAGAATGGATAGAATATCCTATTCTGCATTTGGATCTGAATGCCCAAAAGTATGATACGCCGGAAAGTTTATATAGCATGCTGAATAATGCGTTGTGCATTTGGGAAAGCCTTTACGGAAGCCGCCCCAGTGAAACCAATCTGTCTCTGCGTTTCCAAGGAGTAATTCAACGAGCAGCCGAGAAATGGAATCGTCCCGTCGTGATCCTCATTGATGAATATGATAAACCCATGCTTCAGGCCATAGGGAACGAACCTTTGTTGAACGACTATCGCAATACATTGAAAGCTTTTTACGGAGTAATGAAGAGTTGCGACAAGTATATCCAGTTTGCCCTGCTTACCGGAGTAACCAAATTCAGCAAAGTCAGTGTATTCAGTGATCTGAATAACCTGATGGATATTTCCATAGACAATCGATTTGCCAACATATGTGGTATCACTGAAAAAGAGCTTCTCAGCAACTTCAAGGAAGACATCGTAGAACTTGGGCAAAAGAATGGTATGACCGAAGAAGAAACAAAGGATTACCTCAAAGATATGTATGATGGATATCATTTCGTGGAATACGGTGATGATATATATAACCCGTTCAGCCTGCTGAATACATTTGCAAAGATGAAGTTCGGCAGTTATTGGTTCGAGACCGGAACGCCAACTTTTCTGGTTGAACTCCTTAAACACAGCGAATATGATTTGCATAGGTTGACCGAAGAAATGACATCTGCCGATTCACTTGGAGGAATAGACACCATGTATTCTAATCCTATACCCATTCTGTACCAAAGCGGTTATTTAACCATTAAAGGATATGATAAGGAATTTCAAGTTTATTACTTGGGATTTCCTAATAAGGAAGTAGAAGAAGGTTTCACCAAATTTCTATTACCTTGTTACGCTCACTTACAGACAGGAAATCCATCTTTCGAAATCATGAGCTTTGTAAAGGATGTACGAAACGGTGATATAAACGCATTTCTAAAACGTCTGCAAAGTTTCTTTGCAGATATTCCGTATGAATTGGCACGCGATCTGGAACTACACTACCAGAATGTTCTCTTTATTGTATTCAAACTGTTAGGTTTCTATACTCAGGTCGAATATCATACCTCCAACGGACGAATAGATATGGTTGTCAAGACCGAGCAATACATTTATGTCATGGAATTCAAACTGAATGGTACAGCCGAAGAAGCGTTGAAACAGATCCATGATAAGCAATACGCCTTGCCTTTCATTTCTGATAATCGAAAACTATATAAAATAGGTGTAAACTTCAAACAGGAAATAAGAGGCATTGAGAAATGGATTATTGAAGAGTAGCAGAGCGAGCATATTTGTCAACGATGCTCGCCATACTACATGAAACGTTATTGTACAATCATCCTGAAATCATTACATTCGATTCTTCCGATCCTGCTTCTGCCGCAAAGAGTTTCCACTAAAGATATGAATCATTTATATACCTTCATTCACTAACAGATAATACACCAGCGCCCAATCCTGATCATTTGCATAAGGATCATAAAATTGGCCTTTTACGCCATCAATCTTGTAAGGATACAAATATGCACACGAGGCTTTCCCATCCTCGAAGAAAAGACAAAGATTGTTGCGCACGATATTCTCTGCCCGTTTCTGATAAGATAAATCACCGGTACATTGTGCGTAATAATGATAAACAGCAGCTGTCACCGTACTCCAATAATGCGGAAAAGTATCTCCAAACATTTCTCGCTTGCCAAACCAATAACCATCCCAATGCCGGATGGCAACATCATTCAGATGAAAACTGGGCTGGAAACCATTGAAGGCTTCTACTACCGGCAACTGGCGCTTTACTTCATCCAGGTACTTCTGTTCCTGGGTTACCAGATAAAGCTGGGCGAGGAACTGTACGGATGGAGCAACAATACTCTGTTCATAATTTACTTCAAACTTAGGATAATTCAGTCCGTTACGGATAAACACATCACCCGTTTTCTTAAAATCAGCCAGCAACTTCTGATATTCCTTTTTCATTCCGGCCATTTCCAGCGACTCTAATCCGATCTGCACAGGAATACCAATGGCATAAAAACCATATCCAAACTGACGAAACATCGACTGCAATGTTTCATATCCATCAACAGCAAACTGTTTGTCGCCGGTAGCCTGATACATCTGAAAATAGAATTCTGCCACCCACATGTAATTATATCCTCGGTTCCGGTTGGTTTGATCAACACTCGAATAAGTCACATAGTCTTTCGTCTGCAACTTTTCCCGGAGAAACTTGGCATATTTCAGTAAAGAAGATTTCAAGGATTCCTCTTTCGTCAGGCGGAATTGTTTGGCCAGCAACACACCCATGCCTACACGTTCCGCTCCTTCGTCGCGATCCACCGGATTACAATTCGGCGTATCATTCAAATAGATACTGTCTCCCTCATTATCATATATCATATAAGCCCCATAACGCGGATCTGAAAGACGATTCATTTGCTGATGCGTACGGATGAACGTGACACGTTTCTCTAACAATTCTCGTTCACTGCTGATCACCAACAAGTCTGCGTGCGTATGCTTTCCTCCATCATATATAAAATCCAAACGCACTTCCCCCAATTGCTTCAACGGAACTTCCACAACATACCGGTCATTTTCCCGCTTAACTGCAACAGGAACTCCGTTCAACCGAGCCTCATAGTTTTCCAGAGGCCGGGCCGAAACTATTTCCATGCGTGCTGTTTCTCCTTTCTGATACACATATTTATCACAAGAGACCAACAAACTACCTGACTCCAACAACTTCTGTTTGAAGTCATCATTTCCTTCATGCGAGAAAAGCTTCCAGGCCAATGTATAGCTGGCTCCCGGTTTTAAGTATAAATCCGGCGGATTCAAAGCGAAGACACCCCGATACTGAGAATTACCTTTTTCGGTACCCCGTTCCCAGATTTCATAACTTTTTATACCACCCTCTGTGACAACCAAACCGACATGAGGAGCAAAACCACCCATGCGCAGAGCATTCAGATAGGCAGCACTCTCTCCATTCCATACTTGTACGTTGGTCCGTGCCTGGATACATTCTTCCGCTCCCGGATAATTATCGTTGAACGGCGTATAAATACCTATATCGTACAACGATACGGCCTCCTTCCCCTCATTACTGAAAGTATATTCTTCCGTCAAATCTCCATTTTGGAATATACGCTTCACTTGAATACGGATATCTCCCTCGCGATAAACCACATCTGTTCCATCCGAATTGATTTCAACCGGCTTATTCCACATTTTCTTTACACTTTCATGCCCTTGTGTCAAGGTAAAATAACCTAAGCCCCAGGCCAGATCTTCCCTGACCCACGGATATTGCGTACCGTCTGTTTTTATCAGCCAGTTCATCTCTGTTTTATCCTTTTCAACTTTCAGCTGATTGATAGCTCCATTCTGAAGATTCATCTCCACCTGAAGAGGTAACTTCTCGGCATACGAAAATAGAGATGCAAACGAAAGGAGCATACAGGCTCCTATTTTTTGGAATAAATGCGTATCCATGGTTATTCTTTATTAGATAATAATCCGTCAAGAAGCAGTTTATCCGTTTCCCGACTTTATTGTCAGAGTTTTTTTCTTGTCAGGGCAAATTTAAGATTTTTCTCACAGTAATCAGATGAAATTCTTACTTTCTGAACACTATTCATTCGCTTCAGAATACTTTCACCAAAGAATTTAGCAAGGGAATAAAATTTATCCCCCTTCACTTATTTGTATTTTTCTCCTATCAAAAAATATAAAGGCTTAGGTAAATTCTTTAGTTCACGCCGTGAACTAAGTAATCCACGCCGTGAACTAAGTAATCCACGTTGAGAACTAAGTAATCCACGGCGTGGATTAAAGAATAAATAGTGAGAACTGAAAGAATAGCCTCTTGATTTATTTTTTAACTTTGTCTGTTATTTGAAATGAACCTCTGATTGTCGGAAAGAAACATTATGAAGAACATTATCCAAAGCATCCGGTCGGCCTATCCTGTTTCTGATACTTCCATGCAAGCACTGGAGGCTTGTCTGACGTTATGCCATTTTCCGAAGAGATATCTATTGGTGAAGGAGAATATATTCTGCAAATATGCTTATTTCATTGAGGAAGGAATGACCCGCTCTTACTGGCTAGTCGATGGAGAAGAGATTACCACATCATTTGCAGGCGAAGGAAGCATCGTATTCAGCATGGACGAACTCTATTACCAGAAAGTGAGTGAAGAATTCGTTGAAACCCTCGAAGAAGTCGTGGCTTACCGTATCTTGCTGACTGACCTGATTCATCTTTTCGAGACGAATATCGAATTATGCAACTGGGGAAGAATCATTCATCAGAATGAATACCGGCGTCTGCACCGCAGCCACAAGGAACGCCTTACGCTTCCGGCAAAAGAGCGGTATGAAGCATTCAAGGAACAGTTTCCGGATGTCTGCCAGCGCGTCAATCTCGGATTTATCGCTTCTTATCTGGGAATTACACTTTCGACACTCAGTCGGCTGCGGGCAAATGGATGAAGCCAGCCGACGATTTTGACATAGGACAAACTTTTCCCCGAAAATAGATCATACTTTTGCCTTACATATAAACCAAATGTAATAATCCATGTCAAAAACTAGAATTTCTGCAGCCGCCTTTGCGGATACGAAGCCCCATTATGAATTGCTGGATGGGCTGCGAGGCGTAGCTGCTCTGCTTGTTGTTTTCTATCACATCTTCGAAGGTCTTTCGTTTGCTGCCGGAGGAACGCTGATCACCACCATTAACCACGGGTATTTAGCGGTCGATTTCTTTTTTATCCTTTCCGGTTTTGTTATCGGCTATGCCTACGACGACCGCCTGGGAAAAACCATGTCTCTCGGAAATTTCTTCAAACGCCGCTTGATCCGCCTGCACCCGATGATCGTCATGGGAGCCGTTATTGGTGCCGTCACGTTCTGTATTCAAGGAAGCGTACAATGGGATGGAACGAAGATAGCGACCTCGATGGTGATGTTGGCTTTGCTTTGCGCCATGTTCTTCATACCGGCGGTTCCGGGTGTGCGTTATGAAGTACGTGGCAACGGAGAGATGTTTCCGCTCAACGGTCCCAGCTGGTCACTATTCTTCGAATACATCGGAAATATATTATACGCGTTATTCATTCATCGGTTATCCAAGAAGGCACTGGCCGTACTCGTCGGCATATTGGGCGTCTTCTTGGCTTGGTTTGCCTTGTTCGATGTCTCAGGCTACGGCATGATCGGCGTGGGCTGGACGCTCGACAACGTGAACCTCCTAGGCGGATCGCTGCGGATGCTTTTCCCCTTCACGATGGGAATGTTGCTATCACGCCACTTCCGGCCGATGCAGATACGAGGCGCATTCTGGATCTGTTCGTTTGTCCTGCTCCTCCTCTTCTGTGTGCCTTACATCGAAAGCAACGGACCGATTAGTCTGAACGGATTGTTCGAGGCTGTTTGTATCCTTTTCATCTTCCCAATTCTGGTATGGATTGGTGCTTCGGGCAAAACGACCGACAAGCGATCTACGCAGATCTGCAAATTCCTGGGAGATATTTCGTTCCCGCTCTATGCCGTGCACTATCCACTTATGTACTTATTCTATGCCTGGCTGATTGACAACAAACTTTATACCTTCGGCGAGGTATGGCCCACGGCTTTGATGGTTTATATCGGCAGTATTCTGCTGGCTTATCTGTGCCTGAAATGCTACGACGAGCCCGTCAGAAGATGGCTGACGAAGAAGTTCATGCCTAAGAAACCGGCGGCGTAAGACTTCTGTAAGGCTACAAAAAGTCCAGCGCCTCGCGCGGAGACTTTTGTAACTCTACAAAAACGCCAGCGCCTCGCGCGGAGACTTTTGTAACTCTACAAAAACGCCAGCGCCTCGCGC
>ENA-OPCA01002648-OPCA01002648.1-human-gut-metagenome-genome-assembly--contig:-NODE-2648-length-10767-cov-2.679892_pt1 | contig 10767 bp, 11 predicted proteins | sample MGYA00241076_ERZ501468 | MGnify/ENA primary metagenome ERZ501468 (study PRJEB25962, sample SAMEA2042633) | human gut metagenome | biome: human gut; feature: human-associated habitat; material: faeces... | reverse complement strand
ATGGAAATTGCGGAACGTCACGGCGGCGGCATTGAAGTCAAAAGCACGCCGGGAAAGGGTTCCCTGTTTGTCGTGCGGTTGCCGGACGACTGATTTTTTGTCAATTTTTTGTTGACTGTGTATTTTCGGTCTTTTTCGTCACGATTGACATAGTTGACCTTGATGTTGTAAGTACATGTCTTTGACATAACTTCCACCTCCTGTATAATATATTCACTAAAATAATAAATAAGTATTTTACAACTAATTACAGATATTTCTCTAATTGGTTATTGCAAATGGTATAGTTGAGCTGTCACTTTTTTAAAAATGATGCCCAGTAGTTATACTCGGACCAACCTAAAATTGCAAAATTTTCGGCATCACTTCTATAGGAAAAGCATTTTTGGTTGCGGCGATGTAAAAATGATAACCCCTTTAAGGCTTTCTCATAATCAGTGTATACTCCACAACCATTGCTACCATATATTCCATAATATTTCATAAAAATAGTCCTTTCTGTCAAATTAATCATTTAAATGAATCTATTATACTTTCTGTGCTGTCAACATCTAGCAGTAGCAAATCCAAACGAATAACCAAATACCTTATATTGTTAATTCGTTTTGTGCTTTTTGCACCACTTTGCTCCTGAACCAAAATATTTCGTTTCTTGAAATAATTGGTGTAATATTTCACTGAATTTTGGAAATTAAAATTCTTATTCAACACAAATTGAAGTTTTTCAGTGCGAATGTATAATAATTTGTCACCCTTCAAAAAACAATCAGGGTCATCAGTTGGGTCAAGAATTTTACGTTTTAAACAACAAAACAGTGCTTTTGACGGATTTAACTTTGTTTCTCCAGACGATTTGGCGATAGAATCAAGTGTGTCTAATTGCACTTGGTAGTTGTCGTCTATGATTTGGTCCATATTTTTCTGAATGAATTTGAATTTATTGTCGGAAATCAAATTCTTTTCCAGAGCATATTTGAAAACATACTTTGCCGTTGTCTTTGCAATGTACGAGTGTTCAAACGATCGCATGTACAACATCTTTGTAGCTGAACGCTCAGTTAAAAATATTTCAAAGTCAATCTTTAAAGATGTCAAAATGTCGTCATAGCTTTCATAAATCCAACTTAGAAAATCTACATAAAAACTGTATAGCTTACATTTCTCGGCTTGACTTTTAGACAATTTTTCAGAATTAATTGGCTTTTTTACATAAATTAACTGCGTGCGCCCTAAATCCGAAACGGTGTCCAATAATAATTCTGCTGTAATGATGAGCGAAGTGTTTGTGATGTCAGAATTTGTTTGTATGTTCTGACGGATTGTTCCGTCAGCCACCTGACGCAAAATCTGTTGTGCCTTGAATTTTAGGTCGGATTTTGCGCAGCTATCTCGGAATAAATCATCAACGATGGCTACAAGATTTTTGAATAGCGATAAAAAATCTTGTATTAAATTGACGGAGCTATCCAATCTGATAGTGTTGGAGTTTTTTCCAGAGTCATCATAGAAAAAATCACTCGCTAACTGAGCCAACGTCGTTTTGCGGCTTTGAGTTTTTCCCACTAAGTTTAAAATATAGTTGCATTTGAACCCTGCTTTGTGATATAATGGGCGTAGCAGAGAGGTCAGAACATACAACATCAAAACGTCTGAAATGCCATCTTCAATCTCCATAAAATGACAAAGAGCCTCATAGTTTTCTTGTGGTGATGTGTTAGGTGTATAGTTCATATGAAATTGGCTGATGTTAGGGTCGATATAATAATCATCAAGATTTATATTTTTCCCAATCAACATATCACCTAAGCAGAAAATATACTGCCCATTATGCTCCCATTCACCGAAAGAATCAATATAGAATTTTTCAGTTGGAACGATATTTGTTGCAAGCGATTGCAGATATGCAACGAAATCGTCTTTGTTATTTTTGCCTGGAGATATAGCAAAACGCAAGTCTATGCTTGAAGGATCGAATTTTGAAATTGTTTCAAAATCAATATCAACGTTTTTAACGACTTTAGCGCCTTTGAACGTAGCAGTTAATTGCAAGCATAAAATTTGCTTTAGGTTATGATTGTTATTTGCAAAGATGACGTCAACAATTTTTGGACAAAAATTGCATATCAATCTTTGACTGCGCTTACCGCATTTAACAATACCGTCTGGGGTAGTTTTAAAAAGTTCCATTAAAATTCCTCCTCGATTGAGTCTGCAAAGTCTTCAATAAGCTTGCTGCGTTTGCGTTGGTCAGGTTCAGTAATAATGTTGTGAATATTGTCAGATACCAGTTTTTTCTTGTTGGCATGTTTCAAGAAACTGACATCCGATTGGATTTTGCTAATCGATTGAGTATTTTTGTCTACTGATTCTTTGGTTAGCTCCATTTCAGCTTTCAGCGACTTGACTTCACGTTTTAACTTTTTAGTTGCTTTCTTGTGCTTTTGTAATTCTTTTTTCATTTTCTTCATCTTCCCTTTTCTAAGTTCGTCCTCGTAAGTGTCATAATTGTCCTCATAAGCACTGTAATCTCCGTAGACATTTTCGGCACTGAGCCATTCATTGACTTGCTCAAAAAAATCCAGTTCTGTATCAATGTTTGCAGATTCTTCGTATGATTGAGCAATGTCTTCTTCTTGAAATTTCATATTTTGTCTCCTCCTTTTTGATGAATCCATTATAAAACGAGTTTTGATTTTCGTCAAAATCATACGATAAAAGGGATGGCTAAATAAGGTGAAAAAAATTGAGTTTTTATAGAAAAAAACGAGAAAAAACAAGCAATAAAGCCGTTTTTGGCTTTCGTACTTTTTTGAAATATCAGAATATAAGATTATTAAAAATCGGCTATTTGTGTGTCAAAAAATGAGCGATTTTTTTAAAATTGAAAAAAAGTACGAAAAATTCAAAAAAATTTTTAAAATTTTTTTGAAAATTATAAAAAAACAGCGATTTCTGATCAAATTGTCATAATCGCTGTTATAAATATTAATCTCAAGATTGTTTCTTTGCTTGTCTTTTTTCTTCACACTGCTGAGCCTGGAAAATTTCTGCAAAAATCGGATAAGTTTCTTGATCGTTTATGTAATAATGTTTTTTGTTAAAAGTATATTTAGCTAAAAATGACAAACTGTGTAGACTATCAATATAGCATGATATAATATTCGATTCATCACATTTTGGATTTTGTAAGTATCTCCAATCATCTGTCATTTTAGGTGGAGCTAAGTTTAGGTCTTTTACATAATTAATACGCTTTTCATAATTTCCGAAAATGTAGAGATAACGAACAAACTCTTCGACAAATTCATAAAATACATCCAATATTTGTTTAATGAATTGCGTTACAAGATTTTCATTATCATGAAGTTCCTTCTGTCCTAAATCTTTATTATAGCATCTTTTTTGATTTTCTATTTCTTTTTCTATTGCTATATTTATAATGTTTTTTGTTGTATCGCTAAGACCGAAAATCCCTATACGAGAGAAATCCTCGACAGAGCATTCAATATAATCATTATCAGTATAGTTTAGTTTGTATATGGTGTTTTCAGCATAGTTTAACTTTAGCTCTGCAAAGCGATTTATAACATAACCTGCTGCCGATACTCCAAAATACATATCTAAAAATTGTTGTTCTAAGACTTTGTTTTCATCTTCTAATTCTATATAGTAATCGCTATTTTTATCAAACAAGTTATTATATATAGGTAATAAATTTTTTGAAATGATATCATCATTAAATACAACACCGACATCATTGCAATAATTCATATAGTTATATAATATGTCGGTATCTAAGGCAGTCCGGCTAAATTTATTCTTTATTGGCATAAGATGCATAACAAGACCGCTGTATTGTTTGTTAAAAAACATAGTACCTTTTTTATCGTCGAAAAGTTCATTAGTAAGCAGAAAGTTATAACTTTCATATAGTTTTTCATATATTACTTGCGAATTTTTAAAATTGTTTAGTCTTGTATAAATTTTCTTTTTTAATACATCATTAGTTTCGAATGTTAATGCTTCATTCAGCGGTTCATATTCAAAGAATTCTAAAGCTTGTTCGTTTTCGTTATAACGGCTAATTATTTTTTTAGATGAGTCATCCGCATAATCACCTATCATAAAAATATTAGTGCCTTGCAATGTTGTTTTTGCTAATTGTGCATGAGGATAAAATAGGTACAATATCATTTCTGATACTTTTTTATCATCTAAATTATAATCTGGAAAAGTTTCGATGATTTTGTGCTTGTGGGCAATATCAGTTATGATAGCAGTGAAGTCGTATTTTTTAAAACTTTTTGTATGTTGCTTTTCTTGTTCGGTTTTTGTTTGGCGATTATCTTTGTTTTGTGAAATTGATATATATTTTTTAAAATAACAGTCATGAAGTTGAGGACCACTTTTTGCCATTCTATTACATTCCTTTCTGTTAATGATATGTCACAAATCGACCGAATAAGTGTCAAAAGACACTTATTCGAGTCTTTCGTGACAATATTATACCATTAACAACTATAATTTTCAATCAAAATTGTACTAATTATTCACAGTTTTAGAATCTGCAAATCTATAAATTAACTCCGGTAAATTGAACGGCTCAGGTAATGAACTTCTGCACGGCAGAGGCTTTACCGATATACCGAGCTTGTGAAATTTCTTTAGTAATTTTTTATTTACGATGCTTTTGCTGCATGTATCGATTACTCGTTTTAATGATTTATGACTTGAAACCCATTCGACGAGCAGTAGCATGTCCAACTTGGTTTTAGCTTTAAAAGTTCTATTTTTTATAATATTTTCAATGGATTTTGACGAACGAAACATAACATCAAGTTTTAATTTCTTTAGCTGATATGCTATGACGTAGTTCCCAATTTCGATAGACTTTTCAAAAAAATCAGTGATGTTGTCTATATCAAATCGTTTATATAAGTCGTTGATATAGGACTTAAAACATCTGAATTCGGCTCTAAGTATATCTTCATGCCATTCGTCGTTCAAATTCTCTTGTTGCAGTTGCAGTCTTTTATTGTAGAAACTGATTTCAACTCTTTTGGATTTGAAAAAGGTCGCTTCTGTTTTTGGGTATTTTGGTTTATACGATTTTGTATGGAACATTATTTTCTGTGTATAACCTGAAGTTGGATCAAATGCTTGATTTATTAGTTTTATCGAATCCGTCACCTGTTGTTGACTTTCAAGTTTTATGTTGACGCAATAGTCAAAGCGAGATAGAGAGCATGTCTCAATATTAGGCAAATTCGGCGATATTTTATTTAAAAGTCGATTAGCCATTTGTGGAATATCTAACGCATTGTTGCAATGAAATACGTCCACATAATTGTCTTTGTTTCCCTCAATCATTCGTGTAGGATTTATTCTATAAATTAGCATGGGTACAAATGTTGATGGTGTTGTTTCTCTTAATATGATGTAAATTATAATCCCATATTGTGATAATGCAGTACAGACATATTTTTTTATTTTATCTGCCATCTTAGGCTTACTTTCAAAATAGGAACTGCCTAATTTTTTTAATTCCCTATGTAAGGTAGCAAATCCACTGCCACTTAATGGATACTCACATTCAAATGTATGAAATGTCATAATAAGTATCTCCTCTCTAAAAATTATTTGCGAAAAATCGTATACGAATAGAAATCTTTGAATTCTTTTATCTATACGTTTATTCTCCGCTTAATTTAATGTTTTAAAGGAAAATAAAATTCTACATTTATTCTATTTTATATGACTATATAGACAGATTTGGAGTGATTTACACTGTGATAAACGGAGATGTGAATTTTCGTTAAAATAGTTTATAACCATTTATTTTGAGCTAACATTTATTTAAGAATTTTAATGAGAGGATGATTTTAATGTACTATAATGAGAATGAGCTTCCGGCAATATTAACATTTGCGGAAGCGGTTGAGTATTTGTATATCGGTCGCAATACATTATTGAAGTTATTACATAACGGAACTATAAAGGGATTCAAAGTGGGGAATCGTTGGAGAATAAAAAAAGAAGACTTGTTGGAATTTATGAATACAGATAGGGCTTGACAGAATCAAGCCCTATAACGTTATTCTTTTTTGCCGAATAGATACATCAGAGCAGTAATCGGCAACAGAGAAATCAGTATCCATTTACCCATTAAAAACACCTCCTCACCAAAGCATAAGCAATACTTTTTTAATTCCTTTTAGTATCGTTCGTATCATATCGGAAAACCCCCTTTCGATTATTCATGTAAATAATGTATAAGTGAATAATTGAATTTTACTAAGATAATATTTACTCAAACGTAAATGAGTAAAACGTAATTGACTAAAAATATAAATTGTGATATACTGATTTAAACAAAAAGAACGGAAGTGAGAAAGATGTTTATTGGCAGAGAACGTGAAGTAGCGGCATTGGACAGATTATACGAATCAAACAAATTTGAATTTGCCGTTATATATGGGCGCAGACGTGTCGGAAAGACAGCACTTATAAATCACTTTATAGATAATAAAGAAGCGATTTATTTTATGGGTGTTGAAAGTAATGAAAAACAAAATCTTGAAAATTTCAGTAAAAGCATAATTGAATACAGCAGCGGTATTGAGGCGGAAACTTCATTTTTGTCATTTCAAGCCGCTCTTGAATATGTGTTTAAGCTTGCTGAAAAGAAACGATTGATACTTGCAATAGATGAATATCCGTATGTAGCACGTTCATCAAAAAGTTTGGCATCAACTTTACAGTTGCTTATAGATAAATATAAAGACACATCACAACTAATGCTTATTTTATGCGGTTCGTCAATGTCGTATATGGAAGATGAAGTGTTGGCATATAAATCACCGCTTTATGGCAGAAGAACTGCACAAATGAAAATACAACCTTTTAGTTTTGAGGAAACGTGCAGATGTTTTAAGAATTTTTCGGATGAAGACAAAGCACTTGCGTATGGTATTGTGGGCGGAACACCTCAGTATTTGTTACAAATGGATGATAGATTAAGCATTGAAGATAATATAAAAAATACTTACTTGAATCCGATTTCTTTCCTATATGAAGAGCCGACAAATTTATTAAAGCAAGAAGTAAGAGAACCGGCTATATACACTGCGATTATAACCGCTATTGCGGTCGGTGCGTCGAGAATGTCGGACATTTCAAATAAAGTCGGAGAGGACAGTAATATTTGTGCTAATTATCTTAAAAGCTTGATAAATTTGGGGATAATAAAAAAGGAAACTCCATATGGCGAAAAATCATCACGAAAATCTATATATTCTATAGAAGATAATATGTTTAGATTTTGGTATAGGTTTGTTCCTGGTAATAATTCAATTATAATGCGTGGTGCGGCTGATATTGTGTATAGGCGTATCGAACCGCAACTTTCGGAATATATGGGTGCTGTGTTTGAGGAAATTTGTAAACAGTATCTTTGGAAACTGCTTCTTGATGGTAATTCGCCGGTTGAGTTTTCGGAACTTGGTCGTTGGTGGGGAAACGATCCTATTGAAAAGAAACAGACAGAAATTGATATAATGGGCGAACAGGACAAAAAGACGGCTTTATTCGGTGAATGTAAATGGACTAATGAAAAAGTCGATCTTGGTGTGCTTGAAACATTGATAAAACGCAGTAAGCTGTTTTCATATATTAATGTGCATTTGTTTTTGTTTTCTAAGTCCGGGTTCACAAAAGGATGTATTGATAAGGCGAATGAACTCGGAAATGTATCTCTTGTAACCTATGCTGATATGTTGAAGTGAAAAACGTAAAGTCATACATTAAAAATATATAATATCTCTGTGTAATAAAATACATGGAGGTGAAATTTATATGTTCCAAAACGAACGATTTCGTACTTGCGGAGTAAACAAGGAAGTTCCTATTGTATTACAATGTATGATGTGGAATATGATTGATACAATGGAGGTTGAATCAAAGGATTACTTGCAAGTATTTGAACTGTTAGAGTATGACGGTATGCAGAAAATCGTGCATTCACAAGAAATGCCGGAGTATAAAATGGAGTATCTTATTAAATTACAAGGTGCTCCTATTTTTGTGGGCAAAGTTTATGTGATTGACGATAAAACACATTCGACAATGCTGAAAGCAGAGGAATATTAAGAGGAGGACGAAAGATGAAAGAGGAAAAATACACTTGTGACATATGTCACGAAGAACATGACGTATCAGAACTAACATATTTTGATGAGTCGTATTTGTGTGAAGATTGTTTAAGACGTGAAACATTCATTTGTCGTGATTGTGGTGACAGACACTGGAATGATGATTCGGCAGATGGTGACTTGTGCCAAACTTGTTACGATGAAGATTACGTCAGATGTGAAAGATGTGATGCGGTAATTCATTATGATGACGCTTGTTATCATGAGGATGAAGAATATCACGACCACCCGTATTGTCGAGATTGTTTTGACATGGACGAGATAATACATGACTATTACTACAAGCCAGAGCCGATATTTTACGGTGACGGTCCGAGATATTTGGGTGTGGAACTTGAACTTGATGACGGCGGTGAAAATGAATTTTGTGCAAGTAAATTACTTGACATTGCAAATGCTCAAAAGGAGCATATGTACATCAAACATGACGGCTCACTTGATGACGGTTTTGAATGTGTAACCCACCCAATGACACTTGATTATCACATCAATCAAATGCCTTGGAGATCGATTCTTAACAAAGCGGTAGCCAAAGGATATCTAAGTCACCAAGCCGGAACCTGCGGACTTCATGTACATATAAGCCGAAATGCACTCGGAGCAAATTACGAAGAACAAGAGGCGACAATAGCGAAGATTCTCTACTTCTACGAGAAGTTCTGGAATGAAATCTTAACATTCAGCAGAAGAACGGAATCACAAGCAGAACATTGGGCAAGACGTTACGGCGGCGGAATTATCAATCCGAAAGAAACACTAAAGCACGCTAAGAATTCACATATGGGACGATACGCGGCGGTCAATCTTGAAAATGAAGCGACAATAGAAATGCGAATATTCAGAGGTACTTTAAAGTACAACACATTTATAGCAACCTTACAGATGGTAGATGAAATCTGTAAGGTTGCTATTTCTTTGTCCGATGAATTTATGCAGAGTTTGACTTGGCTTGATTTCGTAAAAGGAATAGCAGATGACAAACAAGAGCTGATTAATTATCTGAAAGAAAAAAGACTTTACGTCAATGAACCGATAAGAAATGAGGTGGAAATATAATGTGCGGAATATATGGAGTATTAAGTTACAAGGATAAGTTAAAAGATATGAATGAACTTGTGGATTTGCTCGGCATGGAGAGTGCGGAACGTGGCACAGATGCAACAGGTGTTGCATATTCGATTTTGGGTAATATGAAGATAAACAAAAGTGCGGTAAGTGCATATAAGTTTAATCCGAATATACCAAAATTCGTAAATGCAGTAATCGGTCACACAAGACACAGTACACAAGGGGACAAGAATAAAAACTACAACAATCACCCTTGGAGTGAAATGGTGAAGAACTGTCAATTTGCACTTGCTCATAACGGTGTATTGTTTAATGATAAGGAACTTCAAAAGAAGTATAACTTTAAAAGCAAAATTGAAACAGATTCATTCGTTGCGGTGCAACTGTTAAAATACAAAAATTTATTGTATAATTTAAATGGAGAGTTGTATTCAGTTATTCTTAGACAAGTAATCACGAGGAAAAACAAAATATGGAATTAGGAGAAAGATTAGCGAAGGTTAGAAAAGAAAAAGGATTTAAACAAAAAGATCTTGCGGAACGACTAAATATGTCTCAGCAGGTAATTAGTAATATAGAAAGAAATGCTACAGCACCCGATATTGAATTTTTAAGTGGAGTAGCAGATTTGTATGGCATGTCATTAGACGAGCTTATAGAAAGACAGGTTGTTCCATCACAGGGAGGCGGTATTGAGCAACGAATAATGAGTGTTGTTTCAAAAATGAATGAGACAGGAAAGGAATTAAGTTTGGGCTTGGTGAACCAGGTGGCTCAACATCAGGAAAAAAATGGCAAAAAATAGTTACTTTAATGAAAATACATTAGATGAATTACTGGAAGAAATTAAGTATGTGTATCAATCGGATAAAAGGCCATGGGTTATTGGATATAGTGGAGGAAAGGATTCGACAACAGTAGTTGAGTTGGTTTACAAAATGCTGTTGAGTCTTAATGAAAATGAACGTAATAAAAATGTTTATATTGTTTCTTCTGATACACTTATTGAGAATCCATTGATCAAAATTTATTTAAGCAAAATGAACGAGGCTTTAGGAAAAGCAGCAACAAGAGATGGATTGCCGATTAAATCTGCCATGGTGACACCGAAAGCAAAAAATTCATTTTGGGCGAATGTAATTGGCAGAGGATATCCAACTCCACGAATGAATGGTTCTTTTAGATGGTGTACAGACAAATTGAAAATTAACCCAAGCGCAGAATATATTAAAGAGATTATTAAGGAAGAATCTGAAGAAGTTGTTGTTTTACTTGGAGTAAGAAAAGCAGAAAGTATTGCAAGAAAAAGAAGAATTGAAGGAAGAGAACTGGCAAATAGACTTTTGAATCGCCATGAAACGATACAGGATGCATATGTATATAATCCTATAGTAGAACTTACCACTGAAGATGTTTGGGATGTATTGCTTAGACTAGATGGAGGAAAAACTCCTTGGGGAACAGACAATTCTGAATTGGTTAGTTTATA
>ENA-OPCA01002641-OPCA01002641.1-human-gut-metagenome-genome-assembly--contig:-NODE-2641-length-10792-cov-2.369004_pt1 | contig 10792 bp, 10 predicted proteins | sample MGYA00241076_ERZ501468 | MGnify/ENA primary metagenome ERZ501468 (study PRJEB25962, sample SAMEA2042633) | human gut metagenome | biome: human gut; feature: human-associated habitat; material: faeces... | reverse complement strand
GCAGATTGTAGGAATGATTTTTCAAACACGCTCTAGGAGCAAAATATTGTGATCGTAATGGAATTATAAGTTCTTTTTATTATAAATTTCTTTATTGCAGTTCATATTCCTCATTCATATGCAATTTCATCCACTGAAGCATATCTGTATATACTTCATCTCTTCGCACTTCATCACAAATATTATGACGCATCCCTTCATATAAATGCAACTCCACCCAATGACGAGTGTCTTCTAACTGCCGGTGTACTTCCAATATCCCCTTTCCGCCATTACCAATAGGATCCTCTTTTCCGCCAAGCAACAAAATCGGTATATCTTCATTTACGGAACGATACCATTTCCTGGTGGAGACTAATGCAAGCATTTTTAAAATATCTTCATATGCTGCTACGGTAACAGGAAGATGTTCAGAATAAATCCTGGAATATTCTCGTCTTATTTTTTCATTCGCAGCAATCCAGGAATATGTGTCCTGTTCCTTTAAAAAACGATGATTTAAACGTTTTTCTATATCTTTTTCAAGATATACACTTCTGTGTTCCGCCCCCCAAATCCTCTTCAAAAGGGCCGCTAAAAGAATCTTTCTCCAACAATACTTTTGTTTACCGCTAGTCCCCGACAAAATCACTCCATTAATGCCTTTTTCATAGATACAATCCATTCGCACAATGAGAGATCCCAGTCCGTGTCCATAGATAAAATACGGTGTATCTGGATATTCTCTTTTCATATAGTGTGTCAGCTTTTTTGTATTTTTTACCAGATAAGTCCATCCATTCTTGCTGCCAAAATAGCCATAGTCCTCTTTTTTAGAAGAACGTCCATGCCCGATATGGTCACATCCGCAAACCATAACGCCATGATCTGTAAAAAAACGAATCAAATTCTCATTTCTCTCCACAAAATCTCCAAAATCATGCACAATCTGTAAAATAGCACGAAGATCTGTCTCCGGTTCATAGATATAATAATGTATTCTGTTTATATGATCAGAACTTTGATATGTTCCTGTAAATTTCTGATAAGCCATACAAAAGCCTCCCGTCCTCTCTGTATATGACAGATTCCTTTTCTCAACTACTATACAGGATAAATGTGAAAAAAGAAAGACAATCTGTCTTGCATTTTCGTTAAGATAGATTGCCTTTTCTTTCGTTTTTATTAAGTTTCTTACAATAAACTATATTCCAGAATATGGCTGAAAAATTACTATAGCAACCTATATTTCATAACTTGCAACAAGTATTTTCAAAGACATATGAGAAGAAGAAAAAATCTTCTCCGTAAATTCAAGAATGCCGGGGCATTCTTGAATTTAGCATCAACTAAATCATACAGATTAAAGAATAATCTTAGCAGGACACTTCTCTGCGCACTTTCCACATCCGGTACATTTGCTGTAATCAATTTTTGCGATGTTGTTCTCAACAGTGATCGCATCTGCTTCACAGACACGAGTACACATCTTACAACCGATACATCCTGCGGAGCATACTTCTTTTACTGCTTTACCAAATTCTTTGGAGTTGCATTGTACTTTATGAGGAGCTGCATATGGAACAAGCTCGATTAAAGATTTCGGACAAGTTGCCACACATTTACCGCAGGCAACACATTTTTCTTTATCAACTACAGCAACGCCATTGATAACGTGAATAGCATCAAAGTCACAAACCTTTACACAGCTTCCAAAACCAGTACAGCCAAAGCTGCAGGCTTTTGGTCCACCGCCAGGTACACTCATGGCAGAAACACAGTCTTCATTACCAGCATATTTGTATTTTGATTTTGCCTTATCGCAGGTTCCGGCACATTTTACGAATGCAACCTGTTTTTCGCCTGCTCCAGCTTCTACACCCATGATAGAAGCGATTTTATCTGCTACTGGCTGTCCACCTACAGGACATGCTCCAACTGGAGCTTCTCCAGCAGCGATTGCTTTAGCAAGTGCATCACAACCGGCAAATCCACAACCACCACAGTTGTTTCCCGGAAGGCACTCTCTTACAGCAACTTCTTTTTCGTCTACCGGCACTTTAAATTTCTCGGAAGCAATGCCAAGGAGAATGGAAATAACAAGTCCGGTTCCACCGACAACTACTGCCGCAAGGATAATTCCACTTATACTCATTTTTGTCCCTCCTAATTAAATGATTCCTGAAAAACCAAAGAATGCAATAGACATAAGTCCGGCTGTTACCATTACGATAGGCATACCCTGCCAGGACTCTGGAATGTCGTTGTATTCCATTTTCTCACGGATTCCGGCAAGGATAACAATCGCGATTGTAAATCCAATAGAAATACCGAGACCATAAACTACAGACTGTAAAATATTATATCCATACTGTACAGAGTTTAAAGCTACACCAAGTACGGCACAGTTTGTTGTAATCAGTGGAAGATATACTCCTAATGATTCATACAAAGCTGGCATAGATTTCTTTAAGAACATCTCTACGAACTGTACAAGTGCAGCGATAACGAGGATGAATACAATCGTCTGTAAATAAGTTAAATCAAGTGGTGCAAGAATAAACTTGTAAATTAATGATGTCACTAAAGAAGCAATTGTAATAACGAAGATTACGGCTGCTCCCATTCCACCGGCAGTCTCTACCTTTTTGGATACTCCGAGGAAAGGACATAATCCTAAAAACTGACTCAGTACTACATTGTTAACAATAGCGGCACTGATAATTAATAATATTAATTCTTTCATAATCCTTCCCCTTTCTATTTATTCTCTGCTTTTTCTTCAGAAGCAGCCTTTGTTTCTTCTTTTTTATTGTCTACAGACATATCAAAGAAACTCTTGCTCGAACAGCAGGAATTACCGCAGGCAGAGCAATCGCCACATCCTGCAGGAATCTCTTCCATCTCGCCATTCTTTACCTTACGGTTCATAATCTTATTTCTTGCAGCTACTAAGCAGGCAAGTACAAAGAAAGCACCAGGAGCAAGAATAAAAATAGTAATTGGTGTGTAGAAAGATTCAGATAAGATTGTCTTTCCAAAAATTGTTCCGGCACCAAGTAACTCACGGAACGCACCTAAAATAGTAAGGGATACTGTAAATCCAAGACCCATTCCAAGTCCATCAAAGAAAGAAGAAACAGGACCATTTTTACTTGCATAGGATTCTGCACGTCCTAAAATAATACAGTTAACTACGATTAATGGGATATATACACCAAGAGCATCATTTAATGCTGGCACATAACCCTGCAAGAGGAACTGTACTACTGTAACTAAGGATGCGATAATTACAATGTATCCAGGAATACGAACTCTATCCGGAATAAAATTACGCAGAATAGAAATAATCATATTGGAGAACATTAATACTACGGTTGTAGAAAGTCCCATACCTGCACCATTGATTGCCGATGTTGTTACCGCAAGAGTAGGACACATACCCAAGATAAGAACTAAGGTAGGGTTCTCTTTGATAATACCATTATAAAGTCTTTCTAAAGCACTATTATTTTTCATCTTAGTTACCTCCTTCTAATGACTGGAAATAAGCAAGACAGCTATTCATAGCACCTGTAACTGCTTTACTTGTGATTGTTGCACCGGAAATGGCATCAATCTTTGCGTCATCTCCAGAACCGGAACCATCTTTTACAACAGAGAAAGCATCTGCTTTCTTACCGGCAAACTGTTTGCCCCAGCTTGGGTCATCTTTGGCTTTCATACCAAGACCTGCTGTCTCACTGATAGAGAGTACGGAATATCCGCTTACTGTTCCGTCAGACTGAATACCAACAGTAAGCTGAATGTCTCCACCGTATCCTTTAGAAGTTGTGATATTGAAAATGTAACCAAGTGCTTTGCCAGAAGCATCTACTGCCTCTACTGCAGAAGAGATAACATCGCTCTCATGTCCATCAACAGTATTCTTATAAGAAGCAATCACTTTAGAAGCTGCTTCCTCGGAGAATCCGTCAACATCTTTGAAATCACTTGCCTTTGGAAATACAGCCTTGTATGCTTCCATCTGTGCCTTTGCTTCCTGATCAGCAATAGGTTTCTTTGTGATTCCGTATACTGCACCAAGGACAAGACCTGCAACAACAGTAATAATAACAAGCTTTAAAGCATCTTTTACTAAAGAATTCATTATTTCTTACCTCCTTTTCCAAATGCGGTAGGAGTTGTAACTCTTTCAATTAATGGTACTAACAGGTTACAGAAGATAATCGCATAGGAAACTCCCTCTGCGGAACCACCGAATAAACGGAAGATTCCTGTCAGGATACCAAGTAAGATACCAAATACAATCTGTCCCTTTGGTGTAATTGGAGATGTAACGTAATCTGTAGCCATGAAGAACGCACCAAGCATTAATCCACCACCACATAACTGTTCTGCAAGATATGTCATATCAAATCCATGTCCACCGAAAAGGAGAACAAAAAGACCAAGTGTAACAATATAACATACTGGAATTCTCCAGCTAATGATTTTCTTTGCAATTAAATATACACCACCGACAAGCAGTAAGAGTGCAGATGTCTCACCAATTGTACCAGCAGTATTACCAAGGAACATAGCCTTTAAGTTTACGACTTCTCCTGCTTTTAATGCAGCAAGAGGTGTGGCACTTGTTGTCGCATCAAAACTTCCACCAAATCCATTATAGGAGAAGTTGGTCATAATTCCTGCAAAAGAAATTAATAAGAAGCAACGTGCTCCAAGCGCAGGGTTCATAAAGTTCTGGCCTAAACCACCAAAAAGCTGTTTTACAACGATGATTGCGAATAAACCACCGATAACAGGAATCCAGAATGGTACTTCTGGCGGAAGGTTTAATGCTAATAATAAACCAGTAAGTGCTGCACTGCAGTCTTTAATTGTAATCTTCTGGTGCATGCAGCGCTGCCATACATATTCTGCAAGAACACAGACAGCAACACAGATTACTGTATTGATGATTGCCTTTACTCCGAAGTTCCAGAAACCAAATAATGTTGCTGGAAGAAGAGCGATAATTACGTCAAGCATAATGCTATGTGTAGAAGCCTTATCCCTTACATGAGGATTGGCTGATACGTTATATAATTGTTCGTTCATTTTTTCACCTCTCCTTATGTTTATTTCTTCTTTCTGCGAAGAGCCATCGCCTCACGACGACCTGTCTTCATAGACTGGGTTAATCTTCTCTTTGCCGGGCAGATGTAAGAACAGCATCCACATTCCACACATTCACATCCATTGAGTTCATCAAATAATGCGAAATCTCCGTGGTCTGCGATTTCGGAAAGCTTTGTAGGCATCAGGCCGGCAGGACATACGGAAATACAACGCCCGCAACGGATACAGTTACTTGGCTCACAAGCAGCCACTTCATCTTTTGTGAAACATAAAAGAGAAGAGAATGTCTTTGCACAAGGAACATCTAATGTAGATAAAGCCATACCCATCATAGGCCCGCCAGAGATTACTTTTTCTGGCTGAGACTTAAATCCGCCTGCTGCTTCTACTAATTCTGCAGCATTTGTTCCGTTCTTTACTTTAAAGTTTCCAGGATTCTTAATCGCATCTCCTGTTACAGTTACTACTCTCTCAAAGAGGGGTTTTCCAAGTGTAATTGCCTCATGAATCGCAATCGCAGTTGCCACGTTATCTACAATACATCCGGCATCGGCTGGAAGCATGGAAGAATTAATGGCACGACCTGTTACTGCAAATATTAAAGAACGCTCTGCACCCTGTGGATACTTTGTCTTTAATGCAGCTACTTCAATACGGCTCTCATTTTTACACATTTCTGTCAACTTTGCAATCGCCTCTGGCTTATTATCTTCGATTCCGATTACACCCTTAGCTTTAGGGAATAAGGAAAGCATAATATTAAGACCAGAAATAAGCTGTTCCGGAATCTCCATCATACAACGATAATCGGCAGTGATGTATGGCTCACATTCTGCTGCGTTGATAATAATTGTATCAATTTTTTCCGGTTCCTTTGGGGAAAGCTTTACATGCGTAGGGAATCCGGCACCACCGAGTCCGACGATACCTGCTTCTTTTACTGCATTGATGATTGCTTCATTTGTCTTTTCTGTTACTGGTTGGAAGGAAACAGTTTCGTACTCTCCGTCATTCTCTACAATAATGGAGTTCACTTTGTTACCAGAAACTGTCATTCTTGGTTCAATCTTTTTTACCGTTCCAGAAACAGAGCTATAGATGTTGGCAGAAACAAATCCTCCAGCCTCCGCGATTTTCTGACCGACTAAAACTCTGTCACCTTTCTTTACACAGGCAACGGCAGGAGCACCAATGTGCTGACTTAAAGGGTATACCAGCTCTCCCTGTGGTAAATATTCAGTAATTGGTTTGTCCTTACTTAACTCTTTACCATCATACGGATGAAGGCCACCTTTAAATGTTAGTAGTCCCATTTTTTTACCTTCTTTCTAAAATTTTTTAAATCAAATAGTGCATGCATATTTTTGTAAGTCTCACATAAATTCTTACGAAAGCATTTCAATATTTGATATAAAATCATTAATAATAATATAAGAAAAAAAGGGCGAAATCAAGAATCGTCATTTTCTTAACGATTAGCAACTTCGCCATTTCCCATATTTTATATAAAAAAACTTCGCTATTATGCAATTATTTGCAATTTTTTTGTGTAGTTTTACAATACTGTATTTAAAATAGAACAATATTGTATGCAATCCAATCTATTATTGTTAAATAATAAATTATATCAACTGATGTTATTTACTGATAATATCTATCTGATTCCCATCCTGTGTTCCATTCTCATCAACGACTTCTACAACCACTTTATGAGGAAGACAGACAATGGTCTCTCCCTTTTTACTAATCGCTGCATGATTGACACAAATCTTATCTGGACAGTCTGCTTTTGCCATACTGGCTTTCCCATCCTTTATGATAAGAATATTTTCCCAGTCATCTTCGCCGATTGTAACAGTCTGGTTTTTATCTAAAGAGTATGTTCCATATTCCTTATTATTAACACTGACTTTTACCTCTGCTCCTCTCTTTCCCTGAAGCTGCATAAAAGCAAAGGCACCAATACCAATAATCAGAAAAAACAGAATCAGCAAAATATCATTTTTATAAGACTTCTTAGTTGAATCCAATCCATTTCTGTGCAATCTTATATCCTCCCATCGTGAGTTTATGACTCAGCTTATTGTGGGACTTAGTAAACTTTCCAAGAACAGAGCTTTTTAATATTTTATAAGCATCTGGAGATTTCTCTTCAAGATAATGCCATAAATCATCTCGCATCGCCTCTGATTCTGATGTATTCATCTTCATAAGAAGCACAGAGGTTACCATCTGAATCGTCTCAAGATAATGAAGCATATATTCTTTAAGCTGTGGACAGGAAAGCATGCTCTCATGCTTTGCATAAAGGTCAATCATAATCTTATTCACACGAATCTGCTGGTCAATTCTTGAAATCATTACCTTTTCATTGACAGACTGGTCATCACGCCCAATAAAATACCGATAAAAATCTACGTCAAGATAATACATCTTCTTAACGTATGGCAATGGCCAGTATACAAAAATGTTATCTACATAAAATGTGTGTTTTGGTAATTCAAACTGAAAACTCCGAAGCAGCTCTGTACGGTAAATCACCGAATGCATCAAAATATTCTGGCTGGCATGGAAATGTCCAATCTCTTCCCATCCAAAGTAACGATTCTCCGGCAGAATAGAATGATACTGGATAACCTTTTTATGCTTTGCTCCAACCTTCTCGTAAACATAGTTTGAAAGCAGCATGTCAAGAGGCTCTTCTTCTTTCACTGCCTCTTTTAAAAAGGCAAGTATCTTCTGGTAAGCTTCTGCGTCTACCCAGTCATCACTGTCTACTACTTTATAAAAGAATCCGGTTGCATTACGGAGTCCGGCATTCACTGCCTCTCCATGTCCACCGTTTTCCTGATGAATCGCACGAATAATACCCGGATATTTCGCCTCATATTCATCTGCGATTGCAGGAGTCTCATCTTTTGAACCATCATCAACAATCAATATCTCTACATCTTCCCCACCTGGAAGAAGACTTTCAATACAGTTTCTCATATAATCCATAGAATTGTAACTTGGAATTGCAATTGTCAGGATTTTCATGAATTACCTCCTTTGGTATCCTATATACTTTTAGAATCTTTCTGTTCCTGCTTTAGTACGAAAAATTCTCCCAGTCAAAAAGCAAACCTAGAGCGTGTTTGGGAAATCATTCCTGCAATCTGCACATCTTACAGAAAGCATTTTTCAAACACACTCTAGAAAGATTCCTAAGAGTATATTTATTTAATTATTTCTCAAATCCGCGGTAGATGATATCATCTCTTCCCGGACCGTTAGAAACCATAGTAATAGGATATCCAATATGTTCTTCTACAAACTCGATATATTTACGGCAGTTCTCTGGTAAATCTTCGTACTTCTTAATTCCACGAATGTCACATTTCCATCCTGGAAGTACTTCTAATACAGGTTTTGCCTTCTCTAACTGATTTGTTACAGGGAATTCTGTTGTCACCTTACCATCAATTTCGTAGCCTGTACATACAGGAATCTCGTCAAGGTATCCAAGTACATCTACTACAGTGAAAGCAACATCTGTTGTTCCCTGAAGACGGCATCCGTATTTAGATGCAACACAATCAAACCAACCCATTCTTCTTGGACGTCCTGTTGTTGCTCCAAATTCTCCGCCGTCACCACCGCGGACACGAAGTTCCTGTGCCTCATCACCGAAGATTTCACTTACAAATGCTCCAGCACCTACTGCACTACTGTATGCCTTACATACTGTAACAACTTTCTTAATCTCATATGGAGGAATACCTGCTCCGATCGCACCATATGCTGCTAATGTAGAAGAAGATGTTACCATTGGATAAATTCCGTGATCAGGATCTTTCAAAGAACCAAGCTGACCTTCCAACAAAATATTTTTACCTTCTTTGATCGCTTTACGAAGGAACGCAGATACATCGCAAACATAAGGTGCAACCATATCACGATATTCATGTAATGTATCTAATAACTCTTTTGGATCAAGTTCCGGTTTATGGTACAGATGTTTTAAAATAACATTTTTCTGTTCACAGACACGCTGGATCTTGTCCTCTAAGATCTCATCGTCAAATAATTCAGATACCTGGATACCAATCTTTGCATATTTATCAGAATAAAAAGGAGCAATACCGGATTTTGTAGAACCGAAAGAAGCTTTTCCCAAACGTTCTTCTTCAAACTGATCAAATGCAATATGATATGGCATAAGAATCTGTGCTCTGTCAGAGACCAGAATCTTCGGCTTTGGCACACCACGTTTTACTATATCATTGATTTCATTAAATAAATATGGAATATTCAATGCAACACCATTTCCGATAATACTTGTTGTATGATCATAGAAAACGCCTGACGGAAGCAGATGTAATGCGAATTTGCCATAGTTATTGATGATAGTATGACCTGCATTACTTCCACCTTGAAAGCGTACAATAATGTCAGACTCTTCCCCTAACATATCTGTAATCTTTCCTTTTCCTTCGTCTCCCCAGTTTGCACCAACAATAGCTGTTACCATATTTTCCTCCATTCCGCCGCTTTTTAGCGACCTGTCAATTTATCCCCTATCTGCCACGATCCTAAAGATCAATCGCAAGATTGAATACTTCTTTGCCACTAACAAGTATAACCTAATCTATTATTCTGTCAATGGATACTGAGTGGTCTTTTGTTAAATCATAATAAATTCTGCCGACTTTTACTACCGGTTTTGATAATTCTTCCGTATTGATCATTACCACTTTTCCTATTTCATCCGTTGTCAGATAAACATTCGTATTGATATATGCCTGTACCGCTACGGATAAAAACGGAAGCAGATATTCTACTTCATATTTGGTCAGTCCTTCTCTCTCAAACATATGGATCACTTCAAACGGACAGATTGCAGAACGATATGTTCTGTCTGACGTCATCGCATCATATGTATCTGCGATCGCAACAATCTTTGAAAAAGGATCGATCTGATTCCTTTTGTACCCTCCGGGATAACCGCTTCCATCACAACGTTCATGATGACGCATTGCAACTTCTGCGATCCTTGGATCTAAATTCATCTTTTTCAAAATATTATTTCCATGCAGTACATGTGTCTTAACCAGATTAAATTCAGCAATCGTCAAACGATCCTTCTTTAACAGAACATCGTCTGCGATCATCATTTTACCAATATCATGAAGCAGACCTGCCAAAGTCAGTACCCTTAGATCTTCTTCCGATATCTTTGGAAAGACAAGCTTTCCGATCACATTACTAAGTAATGCCACATTCAGCGAATGCACATATGTTACATCATCATAGCCTCTCATACATTGTAACATATCCATAATATGAAGACTGTTGCGGCTTTCTTTGACCACATTCTCAACTTCCGAGAGAATCATTTCGCTGTCAATTTCCTCATTTTGCATCACAACACGGTTAAACATATCTTTGAGATCATCCACCGTATTTAAAAATTTCTCATGAAATGCCTTAAACTCAGGAGATTTACGAACCGTTTCATAATAATTTTCTTCCTCTTGTTCTTCCGGATAATCCGGCTCTTCCGGCGAAAACTTGATCTCCTTTCCGCTTTCGTCCGTTTTTGCCGTATCAGAATTCCGATTCTGTGCTGTTTCTGAATCCTGTGCTGCTGTTTCCGGCTCAACATCCTTAGTATCATCCGGTTCATAAAAAATCGGTGTTTTTTTGT
>ENA-OPCA01002638-OPCA01002638.1-human-gut-metagenome-genome-assembly--contig:-NODE-2638-length-10801-cov-5.242788_pt1 | contig 10801 bp, 10 predicted proteins | sample MGYA00241076_ERZ501468 | MGnify/ENA primary metagenome ERZ501468 (study PRJEB25962, sample SAMEA2042633) | human gut metagenome | biome: human gut; feature: human-associated habitat; material: faeces... | reverse complement strand
CCAGCAGCCTGCAGACTTCCTGGGCAGTCTGGGACGGGAGCTGTTTATACCACAGATCCTCTTTATGGGCTTTTTTCTGATAGTACCAGTCAGGATACTGCTCCATCCCTGTTTCTTTGTAATGCTGACGCTCGTAATTACAGACATTCCAGAGCTTGGATGCTGCATAGCACATATGCCCGATGAGGTTCGCATATTCCCGGCTGACCTTTATGGATGTTTTCTTTGACAGCAGCATTTCCTCTCCTCCATCGTATCAGTACGCTTTGCTCTGATGTTCGATATACCTGCGGATATTTTCTTCCGATACAGATCCGACCGTTTCCACATAATAGGAATGGTTCCACAGCTCCCCTTTCCAAAGCTGGTTTCTTATTTCCGGAAAACGTTCGAAAAGTTTCCTGCCGGAGATCCCCTTCAGGTATTTCACGATCGCAGTTATGGATAATTTCGGAGGGGCTGACACAAAACAGTGTACATGGTCTCCTGCACCAGTTCCTGCAGACATGCCTCGACCTCTGCATTTAATATCTTCCGCCGGAATTTCACTGACCATACCATATGGTAATTAATATTGCACACACAAGTGCGGTAATGTATAAGATTTTCTTTCATACATATATGATACCATGATATCAAAAATTTCGCAATAAAATATCGAACATATTTTCTTTTTATAATGCTGGATACAGCTTTTTAGGGAGAAGCCTATAAAAAATGTGAAAACTGCGGGCAAGAAAATGAAGATTTTCTTCCTGCTGTTCACAATTACCAGTGGAAGACCGATATAGAACCAACATGTGCAGAAGACGGAAGCAGACAGGAAGTATGTTTAGATTGTTTCAAGACAGGAAAGACAGAGAAGATTCCGGCAAAAGGACATGTAATGGGAGACTGGAAGGTGATACGATCTGCAACTGCTGTGAAAGAAGGACTAAAGGAACGACAGTGTACAGTGTGTGGTGATGCGAAAGAAACAAAAAAGATCAAGAAGCTGAAACCAACTATAAAATTGAATGTACCTGTTGATCAGGTACTTCCGTTAAAATTGAATCAGTCATTCCAGGTTAAAGTATCAGGGCTGGCAGCAGGTGACAAGGTAGTTTCCTGGACAAGCAGTAATAAGAAGATTGTTTCTGTTACTGACAAGGGCAAGATCACAGGAAATAAGGTAGGAGAGGCAGTCATTAAAATTAAATTACGGAGTGGTTTAACTGCCAGATTCACTGTAAAAGTACAGAAAGGTGCTGTGAGAATAAGCTCATTTAAAATATTCAACAAGGTGACAGACAAAAAGATCCAAAAGACAGTTCGTATGAAAGTTGGAGAAAAGCTGACCTTGTCAGCTGCTGCTGTACCGGTTACCAGTAAACCCCAATTTACCTATAGTTCTTCGAATGAAAAGATTGCATCAGTGAACTCTAAAGGTGTGATTACTGCCAGGAAAAAAGGTAAGGCAGTAATTACTGTTGAATGTGGTAAAAAGGCAGCAAAATTTAAGATTGAAGTTGTAAAAAGATAACTAAGTCAAACTATCCAACAAGCCCCTGACCTTTGAATATGTCAGAAAGAAACATTTCTGCCTGTAACTTAAAAACTGTTTTTTGGGATGATTGAGGTTTTGAAGGGCTGTCGCATCTGCAGATAAATTTACAGGGCGATAGCCCTGTTTTATGGTTGAATGAGTTGGAAATACATATACAAGAGGTGTACAAAAGAATCCTGATGTGATATAATTCATGCGTATCGGGGCTTTTTTATGAAAAGGAGCGCGATTATAACAGGAAGAGATTTTAAAATGTAAAATCAATACACTTAAAAGGAGATATAGACAAAAATGAAATTAGGAATCGTTATTACGAGGCCGATTTCATACATGTCCATATAAGTTGTTAAATGCCTTTAAATGCTGATAGCTAGAGCATTTAGCGGATTTCCGACTTGGATAAAACTCTATATAAATTCATGTAATTTTTTGAAAAATGGCCCACTTTGTGGATCATTAACTTTTGATCGAAGTTCTAATATGGTAAGAAGAAGCGCCTGTATGAGCGCTTCTTTTTTCTGTACAGGAAGGACCGCCTGCGGTGCTCTGCTGAATTTAAAAATGCCCGCACGGAGGCGGGCATGATAACAAGAAAAGCCCTGGATTAGAAAATATAAAAATTTTCCTCGCCAAATCGTTATCAGATTTGTCATCATTTAGAAGATAATCGATCCAAAAACACAAACTATTTTACACTACCAGAGGATCTTTCGGAATACTGCCGTACTAAACTGAAAAAATAATACTAAGCCATCTGATAGAGAATCTGGCAGACAGCCAAGAACAGTATCAGATGGCTTTTATAAGATGTTAATATACGAATGATTACCTAGTTACGAGACGCTTGCTTCAATTATTTCATATTTACGCAATTAAAAGGAGGATTACCATTTAATACATTAACTACTTCTTCGGCTACTTTTCTTTGCAATGTATGAATTGCAGTTTCGCTATACCATGCGCTATGTGGAGTTGCGATTACATTATCCATATGGAGTAATGGATGTTCTGGAGTAACTGGTTCGTTTTCAAATACATCTACTCCGGCACCAGAAATCTTGCCGTTTTGCAGTGCTTCGATAAGAGCGGCCTCGTCGATGATTCCGCCACGAGCTGTATTCACAAGAATAGCGTTTGGTTTTAATAATGTCATTTCTTCTTTCCCGATAAGATGGTAAGTATCTTTTGTAAGTGGGCAATGAACAGAGATAAGATCGCTATCTTTGAGAAGCTGTTCTAAAGTAACAGGTGTTACATTTAGCTCCTGAGCAGCAGTCTCATTTATATAAGGATCGTATGCGATCACTTTCATTCCAAATGCACTCATTTTGCGGGCAACCATTTTAGGGATGCGACCAAAGCCTACCAATCCAAGAGTGCATTCTGATAATCTTAAAAGAGGGACAACACTGGAATATCCCCATTCACCTTTGCGGAAAGATTTTGCTAAGATGGGTAGCTTTTTTCCTAAAGCGAGAAGCATGGTACACGCATGGTCGGATACTTCATCCACACCATAATCAGGTACATTGCACACATAAATTCCTTTCTTGGAAGCAGCTTCACAATCAATATTATTTACGCCAATTCCGTACTTTATGATGATTTTACAATTCTGCATGTGTTCGATTACTTCTGCATTAATATCAGAATACTGTGTGATGACTGCATCTGCATCTTTTACAACTGGAATAAGATCTGGAGTAGTTTTAACTTGGTAATCAAATAATTCATAACCTGCACCAGTGATAATTGAACGTTCTGAATCTATATTTTCGTATTGATAATCTGTAATTACAACTTTCATAATATATTTTCTCCTATATAATTTTACATTTTTCAGCTACAAGATATGCACCTAAAGCAGAAGCAGAAAATCCAGCTTCGGGTTCAAATATAGTTATTTGGTTACTTAGTTTTTCTTCTGTGAAGATGTCAACTAATGCCTGTTTAAAAGGATCTTTTCCACAGACAACAAACTGAGTATCGTCAGTTACACAAAGTGCGGAGGAATTTCTGATAGCCTGAATGTCACCCTGAAGTGCTGCACCTAAAATATAGTTTGATATTTTTGAAGGCTCGGCGTTGCAGAAAAGTCCGAGTATACGACCGGAAAAGCATGCACGTCCAAGTCCGGTTTCTTTTGCGGTATTATAGCCTAGAAGAAGCCATTTTCTGTCATATTGGTCAGCAGTAACAAAACTTCTGTTTACTGACTTGGCAATGATTGTATCGTTGATAATTGCAGAAAGTAGTTCTCCGGAAATAGAAGTAAGGCAACCGGTTATTTCTTTATCGGCATTTACTGCGACAAACTTATTGTGTGATCCTGGAAGTACTAGGATCATTGGGGAACCATTATGGTATTTATCAATAATGGCGAGACTTTCTACTTCTTCGCCACGCATGATATCCATTGCTTCGTAATTTTCAAGAGAAATATTACTACATGAGTTTTTGATTCCAGGTATAAAGTGGATTGGGATTGGACATATTTCTGGAAGCCTTATTGCAACAGTAGAACGAGCTATCTGTTCTAAATCGGCAGGAGCTGTGAGGTGCGGAACGACAACAATTCCTACATCGGAAGTAATCATACCGCTGGCAATAATATGATTGATGTTATCGTAAGTAAGAGAATGGTCTTCAAGCAACTGCTCAAGGCATTCTTTAACAGCATTTTTTAATTTGGAATTATTGCCATCTATGGCCGTATTGCGTACGCCGACCTCACGTTTCTGTTCATCTATTCGTTGACGACTACTGTTCCAAAGAATGCAACGTGTATTAGTAGTACCGCCGTCTATTGTAATTGTGTATGTATCCATTTCTGATTGTCCTTTCTAACGTGGATGTTGTAAGCATTTGTTATCCATTCTTAAAGTAAATGAAATGTAATTCTACAAATTATTCTGTTCTATCTTGTATTTCTTAAAAGTATTTCTGGTTTCCTGAAGACGTGGAATCATTCTATTTGCATCTTTTATACTGATCATAGAAAAAAGAGCATCAATTAAACAGAATTGAGATATGCGCGAATTTAATGCATCTGTCAAAATACTGAACTCTTCACTAAGTGTGCTTAATACGACAGTAGAAATCTTTGCAATAGAAGAATTGGGATTTCCTGTAATTAGAATTGTTGCAATTCTATTTCTGTATGCGTTTTCAATTTGTTTATAAATGTCAGCTGTTTCACCAGATTGTGATACGCATAAAATCAAATCATTAGTCTTAGAATGTGAAAGCAATGCGGCGGTCATGTGTGCATCCAGGTTGTAGACACAATTAAGGCCAAGTTCAGTAAAACGAAAATAGGCATACTGGCATATTGCAGCTGAAGCTCCATGGCCGATAATTATAATGCGGTTAGCAGAGATGATAAGACGCTGGGCTTCTGTACATTCATCTATAATGGTGTCTGAATTTTTGTTCAATGAGTTAATAGCGCCAAGGAATACTTTTTTCTTAATATCCCCAGGTGTGTCGTCTAAGGTAATATCGTTTTGAGAATGATAAAATGTTCGATTTAAATATTCCTGTGTAAGTTTGATTTTAAAAGATTTAAATCCGTCAAATCCAAGTAGTCGGCAGAATTTTACAACAGAAGCTTCGCTTCGAAAATTAGTGTGACTCATAAGATCAGTTATCGATGTATTTACTACGATGGATGGATTTTCCAAAATATAAGTAGCAAGCTGTTGCTGACTTTGAGTCATTTGAGGATACATTTCATTGATTTTTATCAATGTAGGATACTGGATAGTGTCCATATCTATCGTTTCTCCCCCTTTCCTTTTAATTTAAATCCAATATAACACAAGTTTTACAAATAATCAAATAAAAAAAGTAAAAAAATAAAATTATTTTATCGTGATATATACAATATGCACAATTAAAATGAGGATAAATTATAAAAAATATGTAATTTTGCAAAACGACTTGACATAACAATAAAAAAATTATATTATCGTGGTACAAGCATTTGTTATTTCATAACACAATAAATACTAAGGAGGACAAGAAAATGGCTAAATGGAAACAAATGAAAATGATCGTGGGTTCAATTATGGTAGGAGCGCTTCTGATGCCTACAATGTCTATAACAGCATGGGCGAATGCGGAAACAGAAGTGACGGTAGATAATTTTGAAAGTGAAATTTTACCGAACCTTGCTATTAAAGAGGACGGAACACCGTTAAAGGTAGCTATTACTGTTGCAGAATTAGACAGTGAATATGTAATTGCAGTACAGAAGTATGCACAGTACTTACTTGAAACAGCTGGAGCAGAAGTAACAGTAAGCAGTGCAGATGGCGATGTTGAGAATCAGTGCAATCAGATTTATGACTTTATTGAAAAAGGAGTAGATGTTGTTTTAATTCAGGCAGCAGATAGTAATGCTGTTGCACCTGCCGTAAAAGCATGCAATGAAGCGGGAGTTACGGCTATAGCGGTAGGAAGAGCTATCAATGGAGATTGTACAGTTGACTATAGTGCGCTTATTGATGATGTGGCAATGGGTAAACTGGCGGCAGAATATGTTGCTGATAATGCTGGAGAAGGTGCAACAGTAACAACAATGCAGGGGACTTTAGGAACTGCTTCTGCAGATGATAGAACAACAGGATTTGCAGAGGGTGTAGAAGAATATGGATTGGATGATATCAGAGATAATCCTTGTGATTGGTCTTCAGAATCATCTATGGCTGCTATGAATGATATCCTTACAACAAATGAAGACATTGATGCTGTATTCCTTCATAGTGATTGCATGTTAGCAGGTGTTATTTCCGGTTTAACGCAGTCAGAAAAATTGAAAACATTAGACGATCCAGAACATGTAATGATTGTATCTATTGATGGAGCTGCATCTGCGATGGATTATATTCGTCAGGAATATGTGGATATGACAGTGGATAACTCACCGCTTGCTTTAGCGACCATTGCTGTAAAAGCAGTATTGACAAAAACTGTCAAAGGAGAAGAATTAGGTGGCGGTGTAACAAAAGTTAACGCATCCGTTATTACAAAAGATAATGTAGATGAAGCGGAATTCTGGGGTAATTTCGATCTGGAAGACGGATATTGGAGTGAAACCGCAAACACATGGAATACGTATGCAATTGAATAGTAACTTACACATGAGGTGTTATATTTATAGCACCTCATTGCAATTATAAACTATTTTCTGAAAGGAACTTACAATGGATAAACAAGGTTTAGTATTGAATGGCATTGGAAAACAGTTTTATGGAATTACAGTACTGTCTGATATCGATTTTGAAATCCTTCCAGGTGAGATACATGGTCTTCTTGGAGAAAATGGAGCAGGAAAGTCAACTTTGATGAAGATTATCAATGGAGCGCTTACACCTACAACTGGTAATATATATATTGATGGGGAAAAAATGTCTTTTGACTCTCCTCATGCAGCAGCTAATCATGGAATACGAATGGTGTATCAAGAACTAGATCTGTTTCCGCATCTGACCGTGGCAGAGAATATCTGCCAGGGAAATATTCCTAAGAATAAGGCTGGCATGGTTGACTGGAAAGAAATGGAAAGGGTATCAAAAGAACTCCTTAAATTGATTAAAGTGGACATTAATGTAAATGAAAGGATGGATCGTCTTAGTATTGCTCAGCAACAGATTGCAGCAATTGCAAGAGCTTTAAACGGAAATTGTAAATTTATTCTTCTGGACGAGCCGACTTCTGCGTTGCCCAAAAAAGATGTTGAAAATTTATTTGCCATTGTCAGAAATTTGAAAAAGGAAGGAATTTCTGTTGTATTTATTTCTCACAAATTAGATGAGATGATGGATATCACAGATAGAATAACTATATTAAACAATGGAAAAAAAGTAGCTACAGTGCAAACATCAGATATTAATGAAGAGTTGTTGGCAGAAATGGTTGTTGGAAAAACCATCAAAAACAAGTATCCTAAAGTTCGCTATGAAAAGGGCGAAACATTGCTGAGATTTGAACATATTACATTGAAAAACCATTTGAATGATATTTCGTTTGAATTAAAACGTGGTGAAGTTCTTGGAATTGTGGGACTTCTCGGTGCTGGAAAAACAGAAATAGCAAAGGCTCTTTTTGGAGTATATGGAAAGGGTAATGACAAGCTGACAGGAAATATCTGGTTTAATGGCAAAAATGCAAGATATGCATCTCCGGTAGAGGCGGTGAATGCCGGAATAGGATATATTTCAGAAGACAGAGGCGGAGAGGGACTGCAGGTTAATCAGGCAATTGATTTTAATATTTCGCTAGCGGCATTAAAACATATCAGAAGAGGTGTTTTTCTGGATTTAAAAAAAGAGAAAGCAGTTAATCAGAAATTAATTGAAAAATTGCAGGTTAAATGTGAAAGTATGAAACAAAAGGTGACAAACTTAAGTGGTGGAAATCAGCAGAAAGTTGTTATTGCCAAATGGTTTGCATCAAAAGCCAGGATTATTGTTTTGGATGAACCAACGCGAGGAATTGATATTGGAGCAAAAGTAGAGGTATATAAGCTGATCAATGAAATGGTAGAAGCAGGTATAGGGGTGATATTGTTATCATCAGAAGTACCGGAAGTATTTGGTATGGCTGATAGAATCTTAGTGTTGAAAGATGGCCAGATTACAGGAGAATATGGCATGGATGAAATAAATAAAATAAATGAAACAGATTTACAAAGACTCGTAATGTAAAGGTGGAGGGTTATAAAATGAAAAAGGAATCCAACGGAACAACCATTGTAAAAAATTTCATGAAGTCACAAGGGTCGGTATTTATTATATTGCTGGTAATGTGTATTATTGCATCAATATTTACAGACAAATTTCTTTCTGTTTCAAACCTTAGCAATGTGTTGACACAGTCTGTAACCTGTGGCATCGCAGCGATTGGCATGACATTTGTTATTCTGACAGGTGGTATTGATCTGTCTGTCGGAGGTTGTATTGTTTTTTCGGCAACGATTGGAACAAAGTTATTGTCAGAAGGGAAAGTAGGAGTAGGAACAGCAATCATCATAATGCTTTTGTTAGGCGTATTGGTTGGTGTTTTTAATGGCTTTTTAATTACGGTATTAAAAATGCCGGCATTTATTGCTACGCTTGCTTCGTCTAATGTAACAGCGGGATTAGCACTTTATATTTCTATGGGAAAGACGATTATAGGGCTTCCTTTGGAATATAGTTTTATTGGTCTTAAAAAGATTGCAGGTGTGCCATTTTGCGTATTACTGATGATTTGCTTATATATAGTCGCGTATATTGTATTGAAATATACAGGATACGGACGTAAGGTATATGCTACAGGAAGTAATCGTAAATCTGCATGGCTAAGCGGAATCAATGTAAGACTGATTGAGTTTTCAGTTTATGTTATTCAGGGTGTCATGTCTGCTCTGGTTGGAGTTGTATTAACGTCAAAATTGTTAACATGTACCAGTACAATTGGTAATGGTATGGAAGTAAATGCGATTGCAGCAGTAGTAATCGGCGGAGCAAGCATGTCAGGTGGAGAAGGCAGCGTTGTTGGTACGATTGTTGGAGCTTTAATTTTAACAATTATCAGTAATGCAATGAACCTTATGAGTGTTAATGCATATCTGCAGCAGGTAGTTATGGGATTGATTATTATTATGGCAATTCTGTTTGATATGGTACGTAAAGGATATATTTTCCGTAAACCAGATGAGGAGTAAAAAATGTTAATAGAATTAAGTTACATAATAAGCTTGGATATGCCTAAATGGCCAACGAATCCAGCAGAAAGAATTGAATATAATACAGTAATACAAAATGGAGATCCAAGCAATGCATCTTCTGTATTTCACCATTTGCATACAGGAACACATGTAGATGCACCGTTTCATTTTGATGCTAATGGAAAAACAATCGACCAGATTCCGATAGAGGATTTCCATTATACAAAACCATTAGTTCTGGAAATTGCAAAAGGAAAAGGGGAGAGAATTCGATATGAGGATTTAAAATCGCATGAATCTGAAATAAAAGAATGTGATATTTTGTTCTTATATACAGGTCATTCGCGTTTGAGAGATATTTCTCCGGAGGATTTTGTGGATAATTTCCCATGTATGGAGGTAATGGCTGCGAAATATTTACGAAAAGAATTCCCTGAATTAAAGGCAATAGCAATGGATTCTATTAGTTATGATAGTGCTATTACAGGTGGAGATGAAGGGTTTCCATGCCATCATGCGTTGTTGGAAACAAATAGTGAACAGAAAGAACGAACATTGCTTCTTTTTGAAGATGTAAATATTCAGAAGTTATTAGGTGTGGAAAGAATAAAAGAAATTTGTGCATTTCCAATTCGTTTTTCACAGTTGGAAGCTGCTCCTGTAGCGATGGTTGCTATTACTGATCATATCTGATTTTCAATAATACTAGGAGGAAAATAGAATGGATATGTATTCTGTTGTAAAAGAAAATCCGATACTTGCAATACTGAGAAATATCCCATTGGAATATACGGTTGATTATGCGCAGGCAATTGTAGATGGGGGGATTTCGTTTTTTGAAGTGGCTTTGAACAGCGAGCATGGTTTAAAACAGATTGCAATACTACGAGATCGCTTTGGGGAAAAATGTATGATAGGAGCAGGTACAGCAATAAGTGTGGATCTTGCAAAAGCGGCAATAGGAGCAGGAGCTCAATTTTTGCTTACGCCAGGTACACCGATTGATGTGCTTCAGTATTGTGCAAAAAAAGACATTATGTTATTGCCTGGGGTGTTTACACCTGGAGATGTTGCAACAAGTTTGGAATTTGGCTATAAAACCGGGCAGATTGTCATAGGTGATGCTTTTTTCCGTCTGTGCCTGTACGAGATCCGTGATATCGGTGAACACGCTGTAGATAACAGGGATACCGTCCACCGTCTCTTTCGTAAAAGTCCCGACGACTTTGATCCATATACGGCTGCCGCCCTTCACGGGCATCGGGCAAACAAACTCATAAGACGGTTCGCCATGTTTCAGAGCCGTTTTGATGAATTTCCCCATAGTTTCATAGACGTCGGGAAAGGCTGAATAATACTCACTGACATGGTTATGGAAGGTTGCTTCATACTCTTCGCGGCCATACCCCGTTTTTTCATAAAAAAAATCGTTGGCCCAGATCACTGTAAAATAGGGATCAAGCAAATGTTTCCCTACGCTGACGTGCATGGAACTCATCAGCATGTTGTATTCATGGGTAATCCGGTCAGGCTGTTTTAAT
>ENA-OPCA01002637-OPCA01002637.1-human-gut-metagenome-genome-assembly--contig:-NODE-2637-length-10804-cov-7.843799_pt1 | contig 10804 bp, 8 predicted proteins | sample MGYA00241076_ERZ501468 | MGnify/ENA primary metagenome ERZ501468 (study PRJEB25962, sample SAMEA2042633) | human gut metagenome | biome: human gut; feature: human-associated habitat; material: faeces... | reverse complement strand
GGCAATGGAATTTTGGCTCGTATGTCTCATCGTTACCGGAAACTGCTTTTTACAGATTTTTTAATGATTCTTCCAGTTTCTTCTCAAAATCCACGCTGTCAATATCTTTCTTTCTCTCTACAGGTGCTGCAGCCTCATCTGTCGTCACTGCTTTCTCATCACCATGAAAAATAGGATTCGCATAAGAAACAACGTTATCCTGTGCCGGTCTTTCATCCTTTGCAGAACTTCCGTTAATCTTCTTTATACTTCTTTCAGATGTTGTGACACAGGCTTTCGGCACTGCTTTTACATAATAATAATATTCATCATCCTCATATTCCAGTCTCTCGGTACGGGTATAGTCACCACCAAATACAAAGAATTCAAGAAGTAATCCTATCACCACAGAGATCACTGTATAAATGATCAGCGTAACAACATCAATATCCAGTCTAAAATAAAATCCACCTGCAATAATCATCAGAACATACACAACTCCACCTGCAATAATGGCAATTCTCCATGCATAGTCAAAAGAGCGGGTACGTATCAGATTCACCAGCAGAATCACTGCGATAAAGGCAATCACTGTGATCCACATTCCCCAGTTCTGCACGATTCCATCTGTCAGAAGTTTTAATTTGTCAGCTATGGCAACATCCGGGTTTTCCAGAAGTTTATGCTGTACACGTATAAAACGGATAAAATAGTAAATAATCACTCCGCAGCCTGCAGGAAGTGCAGAAAACGCATTGCACAAAAGTCCGCTTCCGATAGGAAGAAGCGTCGGAACACTGAACCCAAAGGAAAGCGGTGTAAATACAAGTACTAAATTATTGTCTGAACTGAATCTCAGGAAGAGAATTGCCATAAACAGGATCAGCACAAGCATAAAACCTGCAACTTCTATCCCCAGTGCATAACCATGTGCGACCATCAGGGCAAATCCTACAAAAATCATTACACCTGAAGGAAGAATGGAACAGATCAGTGCAAGGATCAGAACAATAAATATATTATCGATCTGCTTCATATATCCCATATTGGTATTGATCCATATGAAATAAACCATTGCCAGAACGAAACGTAAGACAGGCAGGATATAAATCTCATACTGGCTGTATAAATTCTTTATTCGCTGTTTTAATTCGAGTAATGCTGTCATTTTTTATATCCTCCTGTAACTCCTCTGGCTGAAGATTTTTTATCTTCGCGACCGTAGATTTTACTTAATTGTGTAAGTTCTTCATAATAATTTTTCACACTTTTCTTTGCTTTATGGTATTTCACCGTATATTGGATATATGTCAGGACAGAAAACAGTACCAGCACTGCCACATACCCCAGAATAACTTCCACGCCCAGTGAAACAAGGTTCATCTTATGAACATTATCTATCAGATATTCAGCAAAATATGCTGCGATACCGGCCAGAATCAGGCAATACCCAATCGTAACAAGGAAAAAATTCTTAATCATGGCAAGTCCGATATAATCACTACGATAGTACCTGCTGACCGGAAGATATTTCTTTCCTTCACCCTGTTCATACATGGCAAGTTTATTCATGATTTTTATCTTCTCTTCATTTAACATAAATTACTCCTTACTGTATGCTTTTCCTTTTGCTATAATCCGCTATTACTGTTCACTCTGTTCTCAGCAACAACCTGATATCATTCATATAATCATACAGATTAATTGTAACATATATCATTATGTATGAAAAGTGTTTTTTCTTATCTCCTGCCTATGCAAACCGTAAGAAAATAAACATTTCCGGCACCTTTTCTCTTCAGGCATCCGGCCATTGCATCGATCGTACTTCCTGTTGTATACACATCATCTATCACCAGGATATTCTTTCCCCTGACATCTCCGGTCACGCAGAACGCTTTTTCCAGGTTTTTTCTTCTCTGCAAAGCATTCAGTTTTTTCTGCGACTTTGTCTTTAAAACTTTCTGCACAATATTGACATCTGTGGAAATCCCGGTATAATGACCGAGTTTCTCCGCCAGATATGCAGCCTGATTAAAACCTCTCTGCCGCTCCTTCGACCTGTGTACCGGAACCGGCACGATCAGATCCGGCTTCCATTCCCGCAATTCTTTCTGCGCATATCGATACATTGCTCTGGCATAAAAATCACCGTATTCTCTGCATCCATAGTACTTATATCTGGTAACAGATCTTCTCATTATGCCATCATAGACAAAAATACCTCTTCCCTGTTCATACATATGCCTGTGTTTCTGACAGTCTCTGCAGTATTCCCCTATTTCTATGGGTTTTCCACATTTATAACATCTGGGATGACCAATCGGACGAAGTTCTTTCTCGCATTCCGGACAGATCATCCTTCGCTGATCTGCCAGTATTTTCTGACAGACCGGACAGCATCTCGGGTAAAAAATATCAGCAACCATGTTCAGAAACCGTTTCATTTCCATTTCCTTCCACTATTTTACTCTTTGTTTTGCTATCCTCTGTATTTCTGTTTTTCTCATATTATCGGAATAAATTTTTTCTCTGTTATTATTCAGTCATCAGATCACAGTCTGCAATATCATTCTTCACCATCTGTATTATTATCCCCTGTAGTCTCACTCAGTTCTCTGATCCGTTCATCCAGTGCACTGTATCTCTTCTGCTGTTTTTCATTGCGTATCATCTCTGCAAAGGTCTCCTCGTTTCCCACAACCGTCACACATTTTCTTGCTCTGGTAACTGCGGTATAAAGAAGGTTCCTGTTTAAAAGCATCTGTGGTCCGGAAAGCAATGGAAGTATGACTGCCGGATACTCAGATCCCTGAGACTTGTGGATTGTAATAGCATATGCAAGTTCCAGTTCCTCCAGCTGTTTGAACGAGTACATTGCAAAACGTCCATCCTCAAATTCCACTTCTGCTGTCTCAGCAAATTCATTGATTTCCCTGAGGATTCCGGTGTCTCCGTTAAATACTCCCACGCCTTTCTCAATGACAACCCCATATCGTCCCCGGATTTCCCATTCCATCTGATAATTATTTCTGATCTGCATGACCTTGTCCCCTGTGCGGAACAGCCGGTCTCCAACCGCCCTCTCGGATTTCCCGTCTTCCGGCGGATTCAGGTATCTCTGCAGGATCTGGTTCAGCCGCTCTACTCCCAGAAGTCCCTTTCTCATAGGTGTCAGTACCTGTATCTCAAAGGGTTTGGCATCTACATAGCGCGGCAGTTTCTCCTGGATCAGCGCGATCACTACTCTTATAATGATATCTGCATCATATCTCTTCAGAAAAAAGAAATCCCTGCTCTTATTATTGATCTGAACCTGTTCTCCCTTATTTATCTTATGAGCATTTACAACAATATCACTCTCTGATGCCTGTCTGAATATCTTAGTCAGTTCCACTACAGGGAAACATCTGCTTCGGATAATATCTCTCAGCACATTGCCCGGGCCTACACTCGGAAGCTGATTCTCATCCCCCACAAGGATCAGTCTGGTTCCTGCTACCACTGCAAGAAGAAGAGAATGCATCAGATGGATATCCACCATAGACATTTCATCAATAATGATCACATCTGCCTCCAGCGGATTCTGCGCATTCCTCTCGAATTTAGCTGAATGCCCGTCCCTCTCTTCTTCCGGCATTCCATTCAGTTCCAGCAGACGGTGAATTGTCTGCGCCTCATATCCGGTAGTCTCTGTCATTCTCTTTGCAGCACGTCCGGTAGGTGCAGCCAGCCGAATCTCTGCACCTTCTCCCTCAAAAAAGCGGATGATCGCATTGATCGTTGTCGTTTTACCTGTACCGGGGCCTCCTGTAAGAATAAAGAGTCCATGATCCGCTGCTTCAGTGATTGCTTTCTTCTGCATTTCATCCAGAACAGTTCCTGTCTCTTTCTCGATCAGCTCAATTCTGTGCCTGACAAGCTCTTTATCCTCAGGACACACAATATTCAGTTCATTAAGCATCCTGGCAGTGTTCAGTTCCAGATAATAATACTGTGCCGGATAAACGATAGTTTCTCCGCTTTTTTCTTTCAGCACCAGCTTCCTGTCAATAACCATATCCATAAGATGTTTCTCCATATAGGATTCATCTACTCCCAGAAGTCTGGCACATCTTGTAAATAACTGTTCCCTCGGAAGATAAGTATGTCCTTCTCCCGAAGCCTGCAGAAGAGTATACAGCATTCCGCTGCGGATTCTGTAATCTGAGTCTGCGTGAATACCGACTCTGGCAGCAATCTCATCAGCAATCTTAAATCCCACACCGGAAATATCTTCCGCAAGTCTGTAAGGATTCTCCTGAAGGATCGTATAGACAGATTCCTTATATTTCTGATAAATCTTTGCGCCCAGGTTCAGGGAAATCCCATATTTCTGCAGAAAGATCATTACTTTTCGCATCTCTGCCTTCTCACTTACCTGCGCAGCGATCTCCCGGGCTTTTTTCTCACTGATCCCCTTTACCTCTGCAAGCCGCTCCGGCTCTTCTTCTACGATACGGAGTGTGTCATCTCCAAACTTCCGCACGATCCTGGCAGCCAGTGCAGCACCGATTCCCCTGATGGCGCCCGAACCCAGATAACGTTCTATTCCATATGTATCCTCCGGCATCTTCTCTGTAAAAGAACTGATCTGAAACTGTTTGCCATATACCGGATGATGGATATATACTCCGGTTGCTTCAATAGATGCCCCCTGTGTGATCGCAGGGAAACTTCCCACGCAGGTCAGCTCTTCCTCTTTTTTTGTACCTTTCAGTACCATAACTGTATATCCGTTATCTTCATTTCTGAAAATAACATGATCTATGTATCCTGTGACAGTTTCACTCATGTGCTTTTCTCCACACCTCCTGCTTCTTTGAGCCTCTGACAACGCAAAAAGGCACTGCACTGTGCAGTACCTCCTGCTTTATCCGTCAAAACGTGCCATTACCTCTGCATACTTACCGGTTCCCACTGCGACCACGCTCATTGCATCCTGCACAGTCAGTGTACTTACTCCGGTTCTCTGCTCGATCAGTGTATCCATCCCATGAAGAAGGGCACCGCCGCCTGTAAGTACGATTCCTCTGTCTACAATATCCGCAGCCAGTTCCGGCGGTGTCTTTTCCAGAATTCCATGAACAGTCTCCACAATCTGGCTTGTAGCATCCTTTAACGCCACACGTATTTCTTCTGAGGTAAGTGTCACTGTCTTCGGCAGACCGGTGATCACATTTCTCCCCTTTACTTCCATTGTTCTCGGATTTGATTCCTCTATAGCCGTACCAATTTGAATTTTGATCTTCTCTGCCATATCTTCTCCGATAAAAAGTCCATGATTCTTTCTCACATAGTTCAGTATAGCCTGATTAAAAGTGTCCCCTGCAACTTTCACAGAAGCGGAAACCACAACCCCCGCAAGAGAGATAACCGCAACATCCGAAGTTCCGGCTCCAATGTCTACGACCAGATTTCCAAAGGGCTTGGTCACATCCACACCGGCTCCGATTGCCGCAGCTATAGGTTCCTCCACCATATAGACATCTCTGGCACCAGCCTGATAGGTTGCTTCCTCCACTGCCTTTTTCTCAATCTCTGTAATTCCACTGGGAACACAGATACTGATCCTGGGCTTGCGGAAAGCTCTTCTTCCTATTGCTCTGGATATAAAGTATTTCAACATCTTCTCTGTAACTGTATAATCAACGATCACGCCCTGTCTGATGGGACGGATGATCTCCATATCTGAAGTAATGCGCCCTTCCATCAGACGGGCTTCTTCACCGATCGCACGTATCTTCTCTGTATTTTTATCATAAACTACGATCGAAGGCTCATTTAGCACAAGCCCCTTTCCTGTAGAATAAGCCAGACTGTTCCTGGTTCCCAGGTCAATTCCAATATCACTTGTCGGCATGGAAATCCCCTTTCTGTTCTTACGTTCTCCTCATCCCCTTCAACTGATCATTACTTTTTACAGTCTCTACCGGGGACTTATCCGGTTTAGTTATAACAACTCCATAAAATAATGCGATCAAAACAGTCCAACAGGGCTTCACATCCTGATAAGCCGGATCAAAATATATTATTTACGAGAATTGCTATAAATAATCTCTTCTATTATATACAACTTCCATTTAAAAAGAAAGTCCTGCAATATGATTTCAAGATTATTTCAGATATTTCTTTACATATTTTCCGGTATAGGAAACCGGTGACTGTGCAACCTCCTCAGGAGTTCCCTGAGCAACTACGGTACCTCCTTTGTCTCCGCCCTCCGGTCCGATATCAATGATATAATCTGCGGTCTTAATCACATCCAGATTATGCTCGATCACAACTACTGTATTACCGCCCTCCGATAATCGTTTCAGAATCTCCACCAACTTATGCACATCCGCAAAATGCAGACCTGTGGTAGGCTCATCCAGAATGTAGATAGTCTTACCTGTGCTGCGCTTGCTCAGCTCTGTGGCAAGCTTGATCCTCTGTGCCTCTCCTCCGGAAAGCTCTGTGGACGGCTGTCCCAGCCGGATATAGGAAAGTCCTACATCATAAAGAGTCTGTATCTTTCTTTTAATAGAAGGAACATTCTCAAAAAAAGTCAGTGCTTCCTCCACCGTCATATTCAGCACATCGTAAATATTCTTATCCTTATACTTTACTTCCAGGGTTTCTCTGTTATATCTCTTACCTTTGCAGACCTCGCATGGTACATATACGTCCGGAAGGAAATGCATCTCAATTTTGATAATACCGTCACCGCTGCATGCCTCACATCTTCCGCCCTTTACATTAAAACTGAATCGTCCTTTCTTATATCCTTTTGCCTTGGCATCTGCTGTTGCTGCAAAAAGATCTCTGATCTGGTCAAATACCCCGGTATAAGTCGCAGGATTGGAACGTGGAGTACGGCCAATAGGTGACTGGTCAATATTGATAACCTTATCCAGTTGGTCTGTTCCCAGAATGTCCTTATGTTTTCCCGGAATCACTCTTGCCCGGTTCAGATCTCTTGCCAGGCGTTTATAAAGAATCTCATTGATCAGAGAGCTCTTACCTGAGCCCGAAACTCCTGTGATACAGGTCATGATCCCAAGAGGTATCTTCACATCGATATTCTTGAGATTATTCTCTGCCGCCCCCTTGACAGTAAGAAAACCGGTTGGCTTCCGTCTCTCCAAAGGTACCGGAATTTTTAATTTTCCGCTCAGATAAGCTCCTGTGATGGAATCCTCGTTCTTCATCAAATCCTCTGCAGTTCCCATGGCAACCAGTTGTCCGCCATGCTCCCCTGCACCGGGACCTATATCTACAATACAGTCTGCGGCACGCATGGTATCTTCATCATGCTCCACAACGATCAGGCTGTTTCCAAGATCACGCAGTTTCATCAGAGAACCAAGAAGTCTGTCATTATCCCTCTGGTGAAGTCCGATACTCGGTTCATCCAGAATATAGGCAACTCCTACCAGCCCGGAACCAATCTGGGTAGCCAGACGGATTCTCTGCGCCTCGCCGCCGGAAAGAGTTCCTGTCGCACGTCCCAATGAAAGATAATCCAGTCCTACATCTGACAGGAAACTTACCCTTGCCCTGATTTCCTTCAGAATCTGTCTGCCGATAAGCTGCTGCTGCTCGGAGAGCTGCATATCCGCCAGAAAGGCTTTCAGCTTCTCTATGGAAAGATTGGTGACCTCATAAATATTCTTATCCGCCACAGTCACAGCCAGTGATTCCTTCTTCAGTCTCTGACCTTTACAGGTTTTACATGGAGTAATGCGCATGAAAGATTCATACTCCTGCTTCATGGCATCAGAGCCTGTCTCTCTGTAACGCTGCTCCACATTTCGGATCAGCCCCGGAAACGCCACATCGTAAACGCCCTCTCCGCGCTGCCCTTTATAGTAAACCTTTACAGAATGTCCATTAGTTCCGTTGATCAGAATGTCCTGTATCTTCTCCGGATACTCCTCAAAAGGTGTTGCCAGGCTGAAATCATATTCTCTGGCAAGAGCATCCAGGATTGCCCTGGAAAAGCTTCCCTCATTTGTGCAGGACTGCCATCCTGTGACCACAATGGCACCATCCAGGATACTCAGAGATCTATCCGGGATCATCAGATCAATATCAAATTCCATTTTATACCCAAGTCCCAGACAATCCGGGCAGGCACCAAAAGGATTATTGAAAGAAAAGCTTCTCGGTTCAATCTCATCCACACTGATACCGCAGTCAGGGCAGGAGAAGCTCTGGCTGAAATTGTGGATATTTCCATCCATAGTATCTACCATCAGAAGGCCCTCTGCCAGATCCAGCACTGTCTCAATGGAATCTGAGAGTCTTTTCTCAATCCCGGGCTTCACGATCAGACGGTCTACCACAATCTCTATATTATGCTTGATATTCTTGTCCAGACTGATCTCCTCGGAAAGCTCATACAGGTTTCCGTCAATCTGCACACGTACATATCCGCTTCTCTTTGCCTGCTCCAGAAGCTTTGCATGAGTTCCCTTGCGCCCCCGCACAACAGGCGCCAGAAGCTGGATCTTCGTTCTCTCCGGAAAAGACATGATACTGTCTACCATCTGGTCAACTGTCTGCTTCTTAATCTCTCTTCCGCACTTCGGACAATGAGGGATTCCCACTCTGGCATACAGAAGTCGGAAATAATCATAGATTTCTGTCACTGTTCCTACTGTGGAACGGGGATTGCGGTTGGTAGATTTCTGATCAATGGAAATGGCCGGCGGCAGACCTTCGATGCTCTCCACATCCGGCTTCTCCATCTGTCCCAGGAACTGTCTTGCATAGGAAGAGAGAGATTCCATATAACGGCGCTGTCCCTCTGCATAGATGGTATCAAAAGCCAGTGAAGATTTACCGGAGCCGCTCAGTCCTGTAAATACCACAAACTTATCTCTGGGAATATCCACACTTAAATTCTTAAGATTATTAACATTGGCACCTCTGATCCTGATAAAGTGCTTCTTCGTTGTATCTGCTGCCATTGTGGGCCTCCTGTTTCTCATTTATAAATAATAACTGTTTCTTACCTTGACAGTTACACCTTTTTCGTATGTTATGATATTCATGGATTGTGCGCAGTTTCGCTGCCCCGCAATCCTCATGGCATCAGTATAATACAGGAACATTTGTTCGTCAAGGCGTTTACGGCAAAAAATCCGCCATAACGGAATTGCTTACATGGATTCCTTCTCTGCTCAGAAAAATCCTTCCTTTTTCTTCCAAAAGCAGTCCCATTGACTTATATTTTCTCAGAACATCCCCGTATATTGCATCTGTCTCACTGCCAAACTGCCGCTCAAACTCAGCTTTTGAGATTCCTCTGGTCATTCGAAGTCCCAGGAACATAAACTCCGCCATCTCATCCTCCCTAGTGAGAAGCGGCTCTTTTTCTCTTATTTTTTCCGGAGTTCTGCTGTTTTCCAGATATTTTTTCATATCCTGTGTATTGGCAAAACGTTCCTTTCCATAAAGAGAGGAAGCTCCCAGGCCAAACCCCAGATAATCCTGTCGGATCCAATAGCCCACGTTATGCCTGCATTCTCTGCCTTTCTTTGCGTAATTGGAAATCTCATACTGCTCAAAGCCATATTCTCTCAGAATCTGTGCTGTTGCCTCATACATATTGTACTCCGCATCTTCATCCGGCAAATTCAGCGTCCGCGATGCAAAAGGTGTGCCCTCCTCAATGATCAGGCTGTATGCGGAAATATGTTCCGGATCCAGTCCTGCAACAGTGTGAAGATTGTGGAGCCATCCTTCATAAGTCTGATCCGGGATCGCACTCATCAGATCAATATTGATATTGTCGAACCCTGCCTCTCTTGCACTTCTGTAAGTCTCCAGAAACTGCTCATAATTGTGGATTCTTCCAAGGATCTTCAGTTCTCTGTCATCCGGCGACTGTAAACCTATGCTCAGGCGGTTGATTCCATATGTTCTGTATGCCTGCAGTTTGTTTCTGTCTGCAGTCCCCGGGTTTACTTCTATGGTGATCTCAGCATGATCCGCAATCTGAAATTTTCGTCTTATATGATTTAAAATTTCTCCTATGAATCTCTCATCCAAAACAGAAGGAGTGCCCCCTCCAATAAATACAGAGGATACACTCCTTCCTTTTCCTTCTTCTGCTGCATTGATTTCTTCAAGCAGAGCATCTACATAATCAGCCTGCTCCTTTGGACCTGACGGACCGGAAAGGAAATCACAGTAATCACATTTTTTTATGCAAAATGGAATGTGGACATAGATTTCCATGGGAGAATCTGTGATATTCCTTCTCTCCATTGTAATCTGCTCCTGTTATGACCTGTTTTCTATTCCTCAGTATCTGATGTACTGCTGTCTTGCTCATTGTTATCTGCTGAGTCGACACTGTTATCTGTACTGTCGGCATCACTTTGGCTGTCTGAACTTTCCGCAGATGAGATACCTGCTGCATCCTGCTCTGCCAGATACGTATTTACCATTGTCAGATTACCATTGGTGGTAACTGCTGCGGAAGCTACCTGATCCGGTGCCGGAGTGGGACTTGTCTCTTCCGGCGCAACACTGATCTGGATCACTTTGGAGGACGCTTCATCTACCTCCCTGGTTTTCCCACATCCGGAGACAGAAATTCCAAGCAATAACATACATAGTATAACTGTTTTTCGCTTAATCATTTTCTTCAATATTTTAACCTTCTGTTGAGATGAGCACTATTCACAGATAACTGTTCAGTACCTTCACAGTTATGTGGACAGCAGGCTGCCGAATAGTTACCATTCATACTTTATTTATCATCCAGTTTCAATACACTCATAAATGCTTT
>ENA-OPCA01002621-OPCA01002621.1-human-gut-metagenome-genome-assembly--contig:-NODE-2621-length-10863-cov-2.679959_pt1 | contig 10863 bp, 9 predicted proteins | sample MGYA00241076_ERZ501468 | MGnify/ENA primary metagenome ERZ501468 (study PRJEB25962, sample SAMEA2042633) | human gut metagenome | biome: human gut; feature: human-associated habitat; material: faeces... | reverse complement strand
GGGGGCAGGCAATAATCTGATTGGAAGGACCCTGCTCCACAACCTCCCCGTCTTTCATGACATACAGATACTGGGCCGTGTGGGCTAGCACGGCAATATTGTGGGAAACCACTAAAAGAGACACCCCAAATTCGCGATTTGCCGAAACGAGCTCCTCTACCACTTGTGCCTGAACCGCCACATCAAGAGCGCTGGTAGGCTCATCGGCGAAAACGACCTTTGGGGAATTCATCAAAGCAAGGCCAATAGCAGCACGCTGGGCCATACCGCCGGAAAGCTCGAAAACATAGCTGTCCAAAACCCGCTCAGGATCGGAAAGCCCCAGCCTTCCAAGAAGCGACGCCGCACGCACGCGAGCCTCCCCCTCCGAAAGCTCGCCACACAAAAGGGCAGTCTCCTCAAATTGAGAACCCAACGTGCGAACGGGGCTGAAAGCCCGCTGAGGGTTTTGCGACACCAACGACGCCACTGTGCTGACGAAGGAAAGATGCTCGGTCTGCGTCATGCCGGAAACGTCTTTCCCAGCAAAACGAATGGTTCCGCCGCAAACCTGCCCCGCTTGCCCAAGCATTCCAAGCGCGGCGCGAAGCAACGTGGTTTTGCCGCAGCCCGATTCGCCAACAATGCCCACAATAGAGCCCTGATCAAGGGAAACGGTGACACCGTGAAGCACGGCGTCACCGTTGTACGCAACACGCAAGTTTTCTATTTCGAAAATTGCAGACATACACCCTACTTGTAAGACATCTGATAGTTCAGCCAGTCGTACTGACCCTGCATAGCAAGGTTCTCAACGTCGGCTGCCGTAACGTCATTTACCAGCGTATGAACCATGTAGACATAAGCATGGTCATCGAGCGCGATCTGCTGGATCTGTTTCACCAGTTCCTTCTGCTCGGCCTCGTCACCGGTCTTCTTCAGCCGGCCAAGAAGCTCGTCAACCTTGGCGTTGCTGTAATGACCGTAGTTGCTGGTGCCATCGGAGCCCATAACCGCAGACAGGTAGGTGTAGGGGTTGCCCGTGGGAAGCGTGGAGTAAGCCATGGTGCCAATGTCCCAGTCGCTGTCGGCCAAACGAACGGTGATCTTTTCGGCTACCTCAATATCAGCAGCGATGCCGATCTGGGAAAGCTGTGATGCCAGCGCCTCGCAGTCCATGGGCAGCGCAGCGTTTGCCTGATAGGTAATCAGTTTCAGGGAAAGCTTCTTGCCGTCTTTTTCCAGCACACCGTCGCCATCGTTATCGGCATAGCCGGCATCAGCCAGGATCTGCTTTGCCTTTTCCACGTCGAAGCCGTCGCAGGTTACACCATCAGCATAGCCAGAAGAGTCGGGGAATGCGGCGTGGGATGCTTCGGCGGAATTGTTGTAGATGGAGCTAACATACGAATCACGATCGACGCACATGCCAACGGCCTGGCGAACCGCGTCATCCTGCATGGCTTCGCTCTTCATGTTGAAGTACAGCATATGGGCACGAGCCTGATTGGTCTGATGCAAAGTGTACTTGGACGTATCGCTCAAGTTTCCAAGCTGGTCGTCCGCAACATTCATCAGCGCGCAAACCTCGCCCGACTGCAGAGCGGACACCTTCGACTGGTCGTCGGTCAGGTACTTCGCATGCACGGTCTTGATCTTCGGCTCGCCCTGCCAATAGGAATCGTAGGCAGAAAGCTCAACGTCTCCATTGCCTGCAACCGAATCGATCTTGTAAGGGCCGGTGCCCACAGGCTCGTCTTCGGCAGCGCCCGAGTTCACATCGATGATAGAGGCAACAGGCTCGGACAGTTCGTTCTTAAAGGCGGTGTTAAGGGAATTGGTGGTAACGGTAAGCACGTTGCCGTCAGCCTCCATATTGGCAATATCGAGCGATTTCTTGGCGCGCTCGTTCATGCTGATGGTGCGATTCAGGCAATCCGCTACCGCCTGAGCATTGAGTTCATTGCCATTCTGGAACGTTACCCCTTCACGAATCGTGATCTTCCACGTGGTGTCGTTCACCATTTCGGCGGACTCAGCCAACATGGGCTGAGGGTCGAAGTTGGCATCGATGCGGAAAAGCTGCTCATAGATGCCCAGATAGGAACCCTGCCAACCCATGTAGTTGTTGGTTGGGTCAAGGTTGTACTCGCCAGCGTTGGAAGTCCAGGCAACGCTCATCTCGTCGCTATTGCTCTTAGAATCCGACGAGCATCCCACAAGCGCGCCCACGGCACCCGTGCCCAAAGCACAGGCAAGGGCTACAGCGGCTATGCGCTTTGCCCACCTCTTCTTAGCTTTCACCATCTCGCTTTCCTTTCTTCGATGGTTTTATTTCTTTTCCCTCACGAACAGTGAGCTCTTATTCCCAAGCGCTTCGTTGACCGAATCGCCGAAAAAGTTGAACACCGCAACCACCAAGAAGATGGCAAAGCCCGGTGCGAACACCGCCCAAGGTGCAGTTTGGAACCCTGATGCCGCCTGATTGATCATGGCGCCCAACTCGGGCGAAGGAGGCGATGCACCCAAGCCCAAAAAAGAAAGTCCCGCCAAACTGAGCATCGAACCGCCGATGTCCAAGCACGCCGTAACAATCAGGGGCGGAAGAATGTTGGGCAGCACGTGCTTCAGAGCAATTGCCATTCTGCTCAGGCCGCCAATAACTGCCGCCTGAATGAAGGGGCGCTCTTTCAACGCCAACACGGAAGAACGGGCAATGCGCGCAAAGCGCGTCCAGCCAGGAACCACCAGCGCGATAACCGCATTCTGCAAACCGCCGCCCAGAAGGCCGGCAATGGCAATGCCCAAAACCAAGGTCGGGAACGCCATGAAGGCATCGGTGATGCGCATTACCACGGAATCGAACACGCCGCCGATATACCCCGACAACGCGCCCAGAACCGAGCCGATAACAACGCTTAAAGCCACGACCGCCAAAGCGGCAAGCACGGTGGTGTGCAATCCCGTTAGCACACGACATAAAATGCAGCGCCCCAGCGAATCGGTGCCCATAAGGAATTCCCCGTCGGGTGCGCGGTTCGACAACGCAAGGTTGGCAAGTTCGGCATCGTGTTGGCACAACAAAGGCGCAACGAACGAGAACGCAACAATAAGCAGCGCAACAATGCCGTAATAGAGCGCACGACGTCCAGCCAGACCGCCGATTCGACGTTTACCCCTAAGCACGCACACCACCCCGCCTGTCCTGGACGGCAGATTGCTCCAGCGCCAAACGGGCACGGGGGTCAATACGAGCCTGAAGCAAGTCAACGCAAAGGTTGACCAGCACAAAGAGCACCGCAACGATAAGTACGTACGCCTGAACTACCGGGTAATCGCGCGCGAATACTGCCTGTACCGCATAGAAGCCGATGCCAGGCCAGCTAAATACGTTTTCGATAATGGCGCTGCCGCCTAAAAGCTGTGCAAACGTCATGCCCGTCAGCACCAAAATGGTAGGCGCCGTAGCTTTCAGCACACTGCGAGACAGAATGGCAACGTCGGAAATGCCGCGCAAACGCGCCGCTTCAACGTAATCCTGTTCCATTTCCTGCAACACGATGGTGCGGATCTGGCGGATGTACATCGCTGATTCGCAAAGGACCAGTGTCAGAACAGGCAGAACCCAGCCCGCACCCTTCATGCTTCCGATACTGGGCAACCAATGAAGCGTCAGGGAAAATACAAATATTAAGATCAGAGCCATCAAGAAGCCCGGGACCGAAGCCCCCACAAAGGAAGCGAAGCGAATAATCAAATCAGTTGCGCGGTTCTTCTTCAGAGCGCACAGGCAACCAAGAGGAATGGACACCACAAGCGTGAGCGCAAGAGAGGTAACGGCCAAGAACAACGTTGCTGGCATGCGCGCAGCGATTTCCGATGCAACGGGCCGCCCCGAGCCGATCGATATTCCCAAATTTCCTTGGAATATCCCCGCCAACCACGCAACGTACTGTTCCGCCACAGGCCTGTCCAGGCCGAGCTCTGCCCTTTTCTGGGCAACCACATCGGGGTCGGGCACCGTACCGCCGCGCGACAAAAGCGCCGTGACCGGATCGCCAGGAGAAAAGTACATCAGGAAAAACGAGACAAGCGTCACCAAAAACAGCACCACCACAAGATGCAGCAGTCGCTGTACGATCATTTTTTTCATGGGGTGCCTAGCGAACGGGCTTTCGCGCAATCACCATAAACTGCGGAGCAAATTCATAGCGCTGCTGTTCTTCGGCCGTCCACACGCGCGAAGAAACGTCTTCAACTGCTTCAACTTCGAAGCCAAGCGAGCGAAGGGCCATCACGTCCCACGCAGGGCGGTCCGCCGCAGCAATGGGCATGTCTTTCGCGAGTTCTTCCAGGACGTTGAAGATGGGTGAAGAACCCGTACCATACGCAAGGGCACGCTTAGCGTCCAGCGATTCTTCGTGAAGGTAGTGCCACCAGGAGGAATCGAAATATACCAGGTAGCCACCAGGGCGCAACGCATCGCGCCAGCTTTCCAAGGCCTCCTTGGCAACAGCCAAGTTGGAAAGCACGTTGCGGCTTACCACCACATCGAAGATTTCAGAAACGAACGGGAGCTGATCGACGCAGCCCAATACCAAAGGAATTTCCAGGCCCTGATGTTTTGCGTTCATGCGAGCATGGAGCAACATGCCCTGAGAAAAATCAACACCGCACACACGGTACCCGCGTGATGCAAGGGTGAGCGCCATGGCACCCGTACCGCAGCCAGCATCAAGAACCCAAGGCGACGTAACGCCACGCTGCAGAAGTTTTTGCTGAATGAGGTCGCCCCATTTATCGATGGAGCCATCGAGTCCAAACGTGTTGGAGCGCTCGTTCCAATAGTCACGTGTGGCTTTGAGCACGTTGAAGTCTTCGTTTCCTTCTGCAGCAGCAACGGGTTTTTCCGCAGCCACAGCAAACAGAGGCGAAGCGCCATAAAGCTCATATTCCCAGTCCAAGTACACTTCCTTGCCAGCATCTTCAATTACTGTGATGCCGTCAAAGCCCACCTGTGTCAGGGCATCGGCGTCCCATGCGGGGCGCACTACCGACGAAAGGGGAAGAGAGTCGTAGTAAGGCTTGTCGTTGGTGCACACAGCTGTGTGGATGCCGGTTTTCCGATAATACGCCGCTTCGTTTTCGCGCACCTTCTGCGCAACGGCTTCGCTATAGAACTCGTGGTGCCAGTTCGCATCGAACACGAGCAGCTTTCCGCCAGGCTTCAGAACCTTCAGGCATTCACGATAGGCGGCAACCGGGTTCGGCAGCGTCCACGTAACGTTGCGCGTCACAACCAGGTCGAAGGTTGCCTCGGGGAAGCTCAAGCTTTCGGCGTCCATATGGAGCATCACAGCGTTAACGCCGCGCTTTTCGGCATTCGCACGTGCGCACGCCAACATGTTATCGGAGGTATCGATGCCATACACCTTGGCGCCTTCTGCACCAAGCGCGCAGGGAAAGAACCCAGGGCCGCAGCCCAAATCGAGGACGGTTTTCCCTTCAAGGGAGCACCCCGCCAAGCGAGAAATCAGGGCGACCCACTTCGCCGAGCGGGAATCTGCCAGCTCTTCGTTCACGTACTGATCGTAGTCATCAGAATCAGACCAGGAAAGTGATTCGTAATCGGGATCAAGCGCGGCTTCCTGCATCGCGTCCCCTTCTGCGTCGATGTTACTTCTTTTAGGACCGTAACATCATAGCATGCCGTAACACGTTCTCGAAATCTGTAACCTGCGAACGGCGTTTATGGGTTGCGGGCAGACGCAACCCATAAACGGCTCCGTCGGATGCGGGTCGCTGCGACCTACGAACGGCTCCGCCGAATGTATGCCACCGCAACCTACAGGGCATTTTCAACAAGGCAAGAATAGCCGCAACCAGCAAGCCCCTTTCTGCAAAGTGCGGGTTGCCATAACCGGCAAGTCGTTTTCTGTCCATAACCCCCAATCCGAAGCGGCACATCTTTCGGCGCCCAATAACGCGCCTAGCCTACGCCATAAAAAACGCCGCCCGTGAGGGGCGGCGTTGGTAAAACCTAGTAGCGACTGTCGAAGATGCGCTGGGTCTTTTTCTCGGAGCGGGGAAGCTCGCCGATAGGCACACCCTTGGCATCGGGAGTGCAGCCGATCTTTGCCTTGAAGATGAGCGCCAGCTCTTCTTCGCAACGCTGCAAAGCTTCGCCTTCAAGCGAGGTTTCAAACAGCACCGTAAGCACGTCGCGGCCCATGATATGCTCGATCATTACCTGGTACTCGGAAGACGTACCCGAGGTTGCGGCGATTACTTCCTCCACCTGGGCGGGGAACATATTAACGCCCTTGACCTTGAACATATCGTCGGTGCGTCCCACCAGCGTGTCGATGCGGGGATGCTTCATGCCGCAAGCGCAATCGCCGGGAATGATGCGGGTAAGGTCGTGCGTGCGGTAGCGGATAAGCGGGGCGCCTTCCTTGCGCAGGGTGGTAAGAACCAGCTCGCCAACCTCGCCATCGGGCACGGGCTCGCCCGTTTTCGGGTTAACAACCTCGGCATATACGTAGTCACTCCACAGATGCATACCATCGTGCTCGTGGCAGGAAATGCCAATACCCGGGCCGTAGATTTCAGTAAGGCCGTAGATGTCGAAGATCTCGATGCCCAGCTCGGTTTCAATACGATGACGCATCTTTTCGCTCCAACGCTCGGAACCGATAACGCCCTTCTTCAGAGCGAGCTTGTCGCGAATGCCGCGCTCGGCAATTGCCTCGGCAAGAAGCAGAGCATAGGAGGAGGTAGCGCACAGAACAGTAGACTGCATATCTTCCATCATGCGCAGCTGCTTTTCGGTGTTGCCCGGACCCAGCGGAACCGCCATAGCGCCCAGCTTTTCAGCACCAAGCTGGAAGCCGATGCCAGCCGTCCACAGGCCATAGCCCGGCGTAATGTGAATGCGGTCTTTGTTGGTGATGCCCACCGTTTCGTAGCAGCGCGAAAACATCGTGGCCCAGTCGTCAACATCCTTCTGGGTATAGGGAATCACCACCGGAATACCCGTGGTGCCAGAAGAAGAATGGATGCGAACGATCTTTTCCTCGGGCACGGCGGCCAAACCCAGCGGATAGGCCTCACGCAAGTCAGCCTTTTCGGAGAAAGGCAGCTTCTCAAAATCTTCCTGGGTCTGAACGTCAGAAAGATCGATGCCCTCGAATTTCTTCGCATAGAAGGGCGAACGCTCCTTCAGCGTCTTGAACTGCTCCTTGATGAGGGAGAACTGCTCGTCGGTCAATTCCATGGATCTGCCTTTCTGTGTAGCAGGTTGCCTTGTTGCGCTGAAAACAAACCGCAAATAGGGGGCACCCTCCCCTTGCGGCTTCTAACCAAATTACAGATGATGCGTCACACTCTAGCACGATAAAGCGAAACACATCGGAAAATCGAGTTACGCACCCAAACCCAGGCTGACGGTACGGCCCATCGAGCTAGGTGCCTTCAGCCGAGCTAACGACACAGGCAGCAATCGAGCCGCACGCTCCCCAGCTGGGCTGATTGTGCAGGCCCTATCGGCCTACGCGCCCACGGCAAGACCCACAACGTGAGAACCAACCAAAACCACGCTCCAACCGCTGACAGCGCGAAAGCCAATCCAGATCAGGCTATGCACCCAACCAAGCCGAAAGCACGAGCACCAGCCTGCCTACACGCCCTCGACCAAGCTGACAGCGCGAAGGTTCATCTCGACGAAACGCTCCTTCACGCAAGCGGGAACAACGGCGCGCATATCATCAAGCGTCAGCACGCCGCGAAGGGCGCTCTGGCTTTCGGGTGCGTTTACCGCCTTAAGGGCGCTTGCCAGCATGATAATGTTCAGCGCCTTACGGGAGCCCAACGCATCGCACAGGGCAACATCGTCTACCACAACCACATGAGCACCCGATGCCTGCAAAGCCTCGATCATCTTGGCAGGGTCGTACGAAGGCGATTTGAAATCGCCCACCGTAGGGGCAACGCCTGAACGAGCAACTACCATCACGCCCGAAGGCTTCAGCAGATGAAGAGCGCGCAGACCCTCGCCAGGTTCAAGTGCGATGATCACATCGTCGGACGCATCGCCAGGCAACGGAGAAAACACCTCTTCGCCGTTGTTGCCCATGCGCACGTGGCTCATAACGTCGCCACCGCGCTGTGCCATGCCCGTGGTTTCAGCCGTACGCACCTGCCAGCCCTTTGAACGGGCGGCTTCGGCCAAGATCTTCGCAGCAAGTACGCTGCCCGCCGATGCCGGCAAGAGAAACGTTGATCATTGCGCGCTCCCTTCGTTCCCGTCGCATTCTAGGGCGCCATCTTCGCACAGATACGTGCATAAACCACAGCCGTTGCACAGCGAAGCGTCAACAACAGGGCGGCGATTCTCGGCGTCCCAAGAAAGCGCGGGACATCCGATTTTCAACACGCACTTGCCACAGCCCGTGCACGCCTCTTCGCGGTAGCGAACAGGAGCACCAGGCTTGATCAGCTTCACGCAAGGCGATTCGAAGATGATGGCGGAAGGACCATCGTAGTAGATTGCCTCACGAGCCGCTTCGCGTGCTTCATCCAAGCGCAGCGGATTGGCATGGGTGATAACTTTCACGCCCAATGCGCGCAGCACCGCTTCGATGGAAATAGGCTCGGACTTGGGGCCCATCAAGGTAACGCCCGTGCCCGGATGAGGCTGAGATCCGGTCATCGCCGTGGTGGCATTGTCCAGTACGCATACCGTGATGTCGTGCTGGTTGTACACCGCATTGGCAATGCCCGTCATGCCGCTGGCAAAGAAGGTGGAATCGCCTACGAACGAAAGAGCCTTCTTACCAGGCTCTACCACGCTAAAGCCCTGTGCCACTGTAATGCCCGCACCCATGCACAGGCACGTGTCGACAGCGTTCAAGGGCTTCGCATTACCCAACGTATAGCAGCCGATATCGCCGCAGAAAATGCCGTCACTCGGCTTCTTCAACGCGGACTTCACCGCGTAGAATGCGCCACGATGTGGGCAACCTGGGCATAGCAGCGGAGGACGGGCAGGCGGCTGAATCTGAGCCACTTCTTCGCCAGCACTTGCAGCGGTGGCAGCTTCAGCGCCAAACACTTTGCGAGGCTCGGCCAGCTGCACACCGAAGAATGCACGCAGATGAGCAGCAATGGCGTCTACCGTGTTTTCACCGCGGTCGGTGGTTTCACCTGTCAGCTTGCCATGCACGCGATAGCCGGCATGCGCGCACCCTGCCGTTTTCAGCATTTCGTCTTCCAGAACATGATCCAGCTCTTCGAACACGATCACATCACTTAAGCCCTCGGCAAAGCGCACGGCGCGCTTCTGAGGGAACGGATACGGCGTGCCCACCTGCATAATGCGATACGCAGGAAGAGCATCCACCGTCTTGCCGTAAGCGGGGCCACCCATGGTGCAGTAACCGCCTTCGCACTGCGGTGGAAGAATTGGCGCTGCAGGAGCACCTTGCGCCCACACGAGCTTGCCCGCCTGAGCTTCTTCTTCCAGCAAGCGCAATGCCTCACGCGTATAGGCATACGAAATGCCGCCGGCAACAATGCCGAACTGAGCATCTTCGCCCTCGGTGAACATGGGGTTGAATGCGTCGAATTCGCTCTCGGAGAAATCGTTGGCAACAGAAACCAGACGCTCGTTGATTTCCTTGTGCGCAGCATAGGAGCGTTTCGGGAAAATAACCCAGCGAGAATCGCGCTTGAAGCCTTCGGGCGTGCGCGCCTGGGTATGTTCTGCCACCTCGAAATAGGTGGAGGCATGGCATACGCGTGTGGTGGGGCGCATCAGCACGGGAGTCTGATATTTCTCAGACAACTCGTAGGCGGCGCTCATCATCTGGCATCCCTGCTCGGGTGTTGCCGGGTCGAACACCGGCACCTTGGCGAAGGCCGCAAAACGACGCGTATCCTGCTCGGTCTGAGAAGAAATAGGGCCCGGATCGTCGGCCACGTACAGAACAGTGCCGCCTTTCACGCCGACATAGTTCAGCGACATCAGGGCATCGCTGGCAACGTTCAAGCCCACCTGTTTGCAGGTGTACAGCGTGCGTGCGCCAGAATAGGCCGCACCCGCCAGCAGTTCCAAAGCCGCCTTTTCGTTCGTGGACCACTCAACATGAACGCCTTCGGCACGACCGGCGGCATGCTCTTTGGCCACCGTTTCGATGACCTCGGAAGAAGGCGTGCCTGGGTATCCGGCGCACACGCGCACGCCCGCCTCGAGGGCGGCATGGGCGAATGCTTCGTTACCCGTCAAGAATTCTTTTGCCATTAAGCTATATCCTTTTACGCCTCGGCCATATCGGCTTTGAGCTTTTCGATCTTAGCGCGTGCCTCATCGTTGCCAGTACCGAGCATCTGAACAGCCAGGATGCCCGCATTCTTTGCGCCATTGATAGCAACCGTTGCGACAGGTACGCCGCTGGGCATCTGGACCATGGAAAGCAGCGAGTCCAAACCGCCCAAATCGCTGGTCTTCATGGGGACGGCGATAACAGGGAGCGGTGTATAGGCGGCAACAACACCGCCGAGGTGAGCAGCCTTGCCAGCAGCAGCGATGATAACGCGAATACCGCGGTCTACTGCAGAAGACGCCCATTCGTGTACCTCTGCGGGCTTGCGGTGAGCGCTTGCCACCTTAACCTCGTAGGGAACGTCCAGTTCCTCAAGCTGTTTCATGCACGCTTCCATCGTAGGCATGTCGGACTCGGATCCCATGATGATTCCCACTACGGGCTTGTCGCCAAAAATAGAGCTCATTGCTTGTCCTTAAAAACGGAGTTTTCTTGTATGGGCAATTGTATCACCGCACCATTTCGCGGGAATTACCAGAACCGCAGCGGGACCCACGCGGCA
>ENA-OPCA01002620-OPCA01002620.1-human-gut-metagenome-genome-assembly--contig:-NODE-2620-length-10864-cov-2.419465_pt1 | contig 10864 bp, 6 predicted proteins | sample MGYA00241076_ERZ501468 | MGnify/ENA primary metagenome ERZ501468 (study PRJEB25962, sample SAMEA2042633) | human gut metagenome | biome: human gut; feature: human-associated habitat; material: faeces... | reverse complement strand
CGGCTGTTTGCCGATCAGTCTGCCCGCCATATGGGAAAAGACACATCACAACAACCCGGTGCCGGAGCAGCAGGAGGTCTGGGGTACGCTTTCATGCAATATCTCAGCGCAAGCGTATGTTCAGGAGCCGATTTATTACTCGACCTTATAAGATTCGATGAGCTTCTGAAAGATACCGACCTCGTCATCACCGGCGAGGGACACGCCGACAGCCAGACTCTTATGGGAAAGCTTCCCGAACGAGTAATGCGACGGGCTCAAAAATATCAGGTTCCGGTATGGCTGGTAGCCGGACAGACCGATGACGCAGAAAAACTTATCACAGCCGGATTTACCCGGGCAGATAAACTTACCCCTGAAGGATTGGCTCTTCACGAAGCTATCAAGCCAGAAATTACCAGACAAAATATATATCGCTGGGTCTGCCAAAACTTCTAAGGAAATATCCATCAGAACCTTTACATTCATTATGAAAACAACACACTTGCTTTACACATCTGCCTTCCTGACAATGACACCTCTTACAGTATTTCCTCAGGGAAATCAGTCACGGCCTAATCTCGTTTTCATCATGGCCGACCAGTTTCGGGGCGACGCCTTAGGATGTATGCAAAAAGAACCGGTACAAACCCCTAATCTCGACAAGCTGGCCGAAGAAGGTATTCTTTTCACCGAAGCCATCAGCAGCTATCCGGTGTCATCTCCGGCCCGTGCCATGCTCATGACAGGTATGTACCCCACTGCAAACGGTGTAACCGGCAACTGCAATTCCGACAATACCCCTTACCGGGTAGAACTATCTGCCGAAGCCATCTGCTGGAGTGATGTACTGAAACAGGCAGGATACTCCACAGCTTACATCGGTAAATGGCATCTCGATGCTCCTCACCCGCCCTACATTGACACATACAACAATCGCGGAAAAGTAGCATGGAACGAATGGTGCAGTCCCGAACGCCGCCACGGATTCGACCAGTGGATTGCCTATGGAACCTACGACAACCATCTGAAACCAATGTACTGGGATACAGAAGCTGCCAGAGAAGACTTTTATTACGTCGATCAGTGGGGACCGTCCTATGAAGCCGACCGTACCATTGAGTTTATCCGCAAGGAAAGCAGCCAGTCCGACCAGCCATTTGCTTTAGTCGTTTCCATGAATCCGCCACATACCGGATATGAACTTGTCCCCGACTCATTCAAGCAACGCTATGCCCATATCGATGTAGAGGCACTGGCATCCCAGAAACCATATATACCCGCCAAAGGAACTCCCGAAGGAGATTATTTCCGCACACATATCCGCAACTATTACGCCTGCATCACCGGAGTAGACGAAAATGTAGGACGTATCATCCGTACACTGAAAGAATGCGGAGTATTCGACAATACCCTTATCATCTTCAGTTCCGACCATGGCATATGCATGGGCGGACACGGTATCGAAGGCAAAAACGTTTTCTACGAAGAATCCATGCGAATCCCAATGATATGCTGCTGGAAAAACAAACTGCATCCGCAAACCGACCTGCCCGTAGCTTTTGCCGATCTTTGTCCTACGATGCTTTCACTCATGGGAATGAAAGACCAAATACCTTCAACCGTACAATCCTACGACTGGAGCCAGCACTTCCTGCAAGAGAAAATACATACTCCCCAGGAAACCATTCAACCCTATTATTATTGCGTTCCTTCCGACCCGACATCCGGCAAACGAGGCATCCGTACTTCCCGATACACCTATGTAGTAGCATTCGAAAAAGGGAAGAAAACGCAAACCTGGCTTTACGACCGGAAAAACGATCCCGATCAGCTACATAACCTAGCAAGCCGTAAGCCTTCACTTTGCGACTCCTTAAACCAGAAACTCTTATTATGGCTCGAACAGACACACGATCCGTTCAGCTCTTACCTAAAACCATAATTATGAAAAAAATCGTATTTACACTGCTGACATTCTTCTTCACATGTAACCTGAGCAGTGCCTATGGCACAGAAATCCAGTTACCCAAACCAGCTCCACACCAGATAAAATGGCACGAAGCCGAACTGGGAGTAGTTTTCCATTACGACCTGCATGTATTCGACGGACAAGTGTACGGTCAGGGAAACAACCGCATCAATCCAATTGAAGATTACAATATCTTCCATCCCGACAAGCTGGACACCGACCAGTGGATACAAGCAGCCAAAGCAGCCGGAGCCAAATTTGCCATCCTTACAGCCACACACGAAACAGGTTTCGGACTCTGGCAAAGCGATGTAAACCCATATTGCCTGAAAGCAGTAAAATGGCGCGATGGCAAAGGCGACATCGTACGCGATTTTGTAAACTCCTGCCGCAAATACGGCCTGCAGCCGGGCATCTACATAGGCATCCGATGGAACTCCCTGCTGGGCATCCATAATTTTAAGGCCGAAGGCGAGGGAGAATTTGCCCGCAACCGTCAGGCATGGTACAAACGCTTGTGCGAAAAAATGGTGACAGAACTCTGTACCCGTTACGGAGATTTATTCATGATCTGGTTCGACGGAGGAGCCGACGATCCCCAAGGTCTGGGACCCAACGTAGAACCTATCGTCAACCAATATCAACCCGACTGCCTGTTCTACCACAATATCAACCGGGCAGACCTGCGCTGGGGAGGATCAGAAAGCGGAAGCGTAGGCTACCCCTGCTGGTCTAGCTTTCCTTATCCATACAGCCACAGCAATGCCACCGACGGGATAACCGACCACAACCAGCTGCTGGCCCACGGCGATCCTGAAGGAAAGTTCTGGGTTCCTGCCATGGCTGATACCCCTTTGCGCGGTTATAACGGACGGCACGAGTGGTTCTGGGAGCCGGGCGACGACGACAAGGCTGTTTACCCTTTGGAAAACCTGATGGAGATGTACGAAAAATCCGTAGGCCGCAATGCTACTCTGATGGTAGGACTGACACCCAATCCCGAAGGACTGATACCCGATGGTGATGTACATCGGCTGCAAGAATGGGGAAATGAAATACAACGGCGTTTCGGAACTCCCCTGGCACAAACCTCCGGAAAAAATAAAAAGAAACTGGCAATAACTTTCGATAAGCCGCAACGTGTAAACTACTACCAGATACAGGAAGACATAACCGAAGGCGAACACATCCGTGCCTACCGCATAGAAGCCTTGATCAACGGCAAATGGACCACAGTAGCCAAAGGCAGTTCGGTAGGACACAAACGCATCGAAGCCTTTCCAGAAGTCGAAGCACAAGCCTTTCGTCTGATTGTAGAACAGTGTGTATCTACACCCCTCATCCGGAACTTCAGTATCTATCATGTCACTGCCCAGTCAGACAGACAGTAACATACCCGGTCTATCAAACAGACTACCTTTGTTTATCCATGCACTTTTCATGTCGTTAATTTTATGTTTCCTCTGTCCATAAAACATGTGACAGAGGAAACATTTTTTTTATTTTCCTTTGTGATAAAATAAATTTAACCCATTTAGCTAAAAAAGACTAAAAACAGTCCGGCTTTATTACAATCACACAAGGCGTTACAACATTAATCAAAAGGCTCTTACGTCTTTATTATTTACCAGCCTAATCAAAGAGTCTGTAGGCATTAAACTAAACCGATTATGAAAAGACAGAGATTAAACAGACACATGTTATTCCCGATGCTGACAGTCATCATGCTTCTATCTGCCAGCCACATTTGCGCCCAGCGTAACTTCAGTCTTTTTGGCAAAGACGTATCAGTAGGCGTACGCGCCGGAATTACATACAGTGAGATCAGTAAAAGCGACTACAGCGATGGAAAAATAGGATGGCTGATTGGTGCAGACCTGGAAATACCCGTCGAAAAAGTTTCCGAAAACTTCTTTATCCAACCCTCTCTTCTGTTCCTTTCCAAAGGGGACAAATGTTCCAAATCGAGTAATGTAGGCGATGGAGATGTCGCTACCGTAGAGACAACAGAAAACGCTATCTTCCTGGAAATACCTGTCATGGCAGGATATCGCCTCAACATAGCAGAAAATTTCAATCTGACCTTCAATGCCGGTCCGTATTTTGCCTTTGGCCTGGGAGGAAAATCCAAGCTGGGAATGGATAGCGGTCTATGGGGCAGCTCGATTGGAGGAGGCTATGAGATCAATACATTCGACTCTATGAAAAGATTCGATTTCGGTATCGGTCTGGGAATCGGTTTCGAAATACTCCAGTCATGGAACATAGGCATGAACTACGATTTAGGTTTCGTACCCGTTGTTGACGGCGGCGGAAAACACAGAGCACTCCTGCTCTCTGTTGGCTATAAGTTCTGATATACAAAACTATTCATACTTTAAACCCAACAACTATCATGAAGAAGTGGATTTTATTTATCTGGTTGTTTTGTATGCAACTTCTGGCAGTTCATGCAGAAAACGAATACTATACCATATTCAAGGTAGGAAGCAACATCTGCACGCCTGTTACGCTGAAAACGCCATACGGCAACTACACCATCCATACGGAAATAACAATACCCAATTCTCTTTCCTGGTTCGAGGCATTCGACTGCGAGGGGAAAAAAATAATGGATACCGGAGGAAAAGTTTCCGTAGGAACCGGTAAACCGACCGTACGTATCTATTACCTTACCACCCTGTTCCCCCACGCCGACAACGAAACACCTCGTTCAGACAACGAAAGCTATACACCCTCCACACGTAATTCTTTCTCTAATCCAGAGTGGACGGAAAAAACAGCTGAAGCTCTGGTTGATTTGACAGAGGCAAAAGGATGGAACCACGAAAGTCATTCAATCTATCTGGAAGCAGGCTACGGATTTGCTTACGGTAACGCCGGCATCCGCCTGAAATACATCTCTCCCGTAGTGTTCGGTCTTACAGCATCCTTTGGCTACAACACCCAGTACAAACCAGAAAGAATCGACGACAAACAGTATTTGTGGAATGTAGGCGTCCAGTTACACTTGTCCAAGTTTCTGGCAATCGGGATGTATGGCGGTCCCCAATATTTCAGCAAGTACAACAAGTCGGAAATAGGATTCGGAGCCATGCTCGAATATTCTCACCAGATTTACAAACGACTGGGAATCACCGGCGGTGTCGGATTTGTCATAGCAGCCGAAGAAGCCTCTAAAAATCCACAGACTCTTTTCGCCTTTCATGCCGGAATAAGCTATAACTTATTCTCAAACTAATCAAAAACTTGTCGCGACTGTCTGCTCCAACATCTAAACGTCCCCTTCTCGTTGTCAGACAGTTGCGGCAGTTTTTTTAATGAAAATATAAAATTACCAGTTTCTATATCAGTATTTCTGTTTTGACGGAATCACACCTCTCACCCCACCTTTCGGATTAGGCACATCACCCTTGTAGCGAGGAATCAGATGCATGTGTACATGGAAAACCGACTGCCCTGCTGCCTCGTTCACATTAATGCCTATATTATACCCATCTGGATGATAGCGCTCATCTACCTTCTGTTTCACGTACTGAAGCATCACATTCATAGCCTCCCGCTCATGATTAGTCAGATCAAAATAAGAGGCCACATGTCGCTTGGGGATAATCAATGCATGACCAGGCGATACCGGATAACCATCATAAAACGCCACACAAGTAGCCGTTTCACAAATTATCTCTACTCTTCGAGACAGACGGCAGAAAGGACAAGTCTCCCCTTCTTTCCGAGGCAACTTATTGAAATGCTGATATTGATAAAGTTCATAGCTCGAATTGCGCTCTAAGCTCGCGAAAGGCAACCGCACATTACACTGATAGGTATACTGACGATAGATGGCATGTAATCTGAATCCTTCTTCCGTCAAGTCACGACGCACGGCGAAAAAGGCCGTCCCCGTAGGAGAAAGAAGATTTGTGACATTCATCATTACCTCCGCCTGTGCATAGGGCTCCAATACATTCAGTACATAGTTACACAGAATGGTATCAAACTTTCCATCTGGATATTCAGGACGATAATAATAGTCGTACCCCACGATGTCATATCCCTGACGCCTCAATTCATCCGTATCAAAGCCATATCCACAACCAAAGTCTAGAATACGTCCTTTCAACAAGTTATGCTGAAGCAGATAACGGGTAGGTACAGAAAGACTTGTACGCTTGATAGCAGTAAGATAAGGATGATTTATTTTTTCAGGTTCCATAATACTCAATATTTCCAAATTTCAAAACCCATGTTCAAGGCTATTTGATGCATCGGTCCGAAGGTACGCCTAAACACCTTCAGAAACTCTTCCTCATTCATCAAGATAAACTCTTTCGGGGTATATCCTAAAGAAAGAAAATCTTCCAAAATAGCAGGCTGAAAGCCCGCTTGTATAGAAACTTTCAAAGAATGATGCTCCAATTTAGCTAATTTAGGCAGATAAATATCCAAATCTGGCAAATAATTACTTTTGGAAGAATTGATACTACCATCAGCAGGTATCAGATTCCAAAGCAAATCATGAGACACAAAACTCCAAGGAATGAAATGATCCAACTCATAACCGGAAGGATACAACTCATGACCTGTATAAATACAGCGAACAGGTCCTCCTATCTGTATCACCTTATTCCAATAACGATGCTGGTTTGTCAAAGAACTTCTTCTCTCCGGCCTGATTAACTTACTGGAAATAGCTGGCACATTGGGATTCCTCACTTGAAGAAACTGCATCAAGTTCCAATAAGTAAAATCCATCAGGATTTTGTAATGCGTATGCAAATAATCATCCCACACAGGATTAAGTTCGATATAAAAATCTGTTTTCTCCTTATAGATGGAATAAAGGCATCCATTTTCAAGACTTTGAGAACGCCACATAACTTCACGACAGTTATTTGTCGCATTTATCCAAGGATACAGAAAGCAGTAAGGCACATACGTAGTAAGCTTGCCCAGTCTACTCTTTACCTGTTTATCTCTCAGCTTTGCCTGAAGCTGAGAGATAACCTCCTCGCAGCTCGCATCAATCGGTATCTGTGTCTCTTTCTGTAATTCGGTGACAATATCAAACAAAGAATCATTTTTCCCGAATGATAGTCTAAAATAATGTATCGAATACCAGGCATTAGCCACCATACGAATTACAATATCCCATACGTTAATATGTAAATTCTCTGTACGGGCATGTATCTGCAAAATGGATAAGAACCAGAAGAACTTATAAGTAGCCGAAGTGGTATCAAATATCCGGCTAAGGCATCGAGTAGTAAGTAGTTGTGATTGAGGTATTTGCATAAGGATTCATTTTTTATAAGAATACTAATTCTTTGTAGAAATTCGAATTTTTCCATCTTCACCTTTAGAATAAGATATAAATCCTTTACGATTAAGTGCTGACGCCAAAGAAGTGTTCCAATCATTTCCCGTTAAAGTTACACGGCTAGATACTTTTGTTATTTCTTGATACTTTCCTCCCAATATCCGCAATAATTCTTCTACTTTTGAAAAATCATAATCAAAAGAATCAATCATAGATGTAACCAAACGTACCCTCTTTGCTTTATTATCAGCTCTTTGAAGTAGTTCTATTATTGTATTCTCCTTTAACGTCGACATATCAGAATTAGATAATATATCAATTACAATATTGGCAAGCATTGGTGAATCCAAAAGAATATTCTCAGGAATAATAGACACTAGTTCTCTCTTTTGTTCCAACGTAAACTTGTTTGAACTCAAAACTTTTTCAGCAACTTCCGGCTTTGTAAAATAAGAAGATTGCTTCTTCTCAAAGAAAGCAATATGATGAAACAATAAATAATCTGCGTAAATATCTGTTTCTCCCAATAAAACTATATTTTTGTCACTAAAAGGAAGCTTTGAGTGAAATAACAGAAGTTTTAAACGCTCGGTTTCCAAATTTCTTAAACATCCATCTCCATCAAACTGTTTTTCAAATGAATTTATTATTGACTTATATGCTTTGATTTCAAGGCTATTTGTACCTAATAAATCCATAAATAAAGTTTGACAATCCATTTCACTTCCTATAAAATCGCTCTTTCCTAATTGACAAGCATAATATTCAATATATTTTATGTACGTATCTTGCTCTTTATGCATATTATGATAATATGCTATTACATTACCCCATGTAGGAGCTATCAAGAAAAGTTTATAGGCCAAGGTTATCAACTCATCTGTTTTAATACCTTCACTACTAACCAATAAATTTTTCTGCCCACATAAATAATTTTTCTTCTCTTCAAGACTTAATAAATCATTATTTAATAAAAATAAAATAGAATCAAGTGTTTCATCCTTATATTGAACAGAAAAACAAGGTAATGCTTTGGTTATATTATTTCTTACAAAATCAACAAAACAAGGATACTCAGTAGCAACTATCTTACTCAAATTCAAATTTTCAGCCGTTACATTTTTCCTCTGCAATACATTTGTGATGACACATAAATTATGAACGTTTATTTCATATGCACAATTATCTATAACATAATGTAACAATTCATAATTTTTTACATTCAATTGTTTAATACATCCAGTAGTAACTAATTGCTTACAACGATCTAAACCAATACTTTTAATCCGTTCCGTAATAAAATCAAAGTGGTAATTAAGCCATTCTTGAGAACTATCCCCTAAATCTCCACTATATTTTAGCCACCCTTCTCTAAGTTGATTCTGTTCCTCAGAATTATTCCATAAACTAATAATATTCCATGATTGTTCCTTATCCCAAGCAATATAATGCTTAAACACTTTCGAGGGTTCTTTCCCAAAGGTATAATATTGAGCAAGAAAATCAAGAGAAGCCTCATCTGTTTCCAATCTAAACATTATCAAATTAAATTTATCTTCATACTTATTACTATGTTTAGCTAAGAAATCAAATAAATCATTATTAAGTATGGCATTGCTTTCAAACATATATGGTAATAATTCCTTAACAAAATTTTCGATATTATCTATGTGATAAGTATACCCCTTAAAAATATTTCTCTTTATTGAAAGTAGCAAATCTCTATCTGCTAGAGACATCATACCTTCATAAAAGTACGAAATATAATCATAATATTCTTCATCAATAAAACCACGACGAATAAAGACATCCATCATTTCAGACAATCCCAAGTCCTTATATATCTTACTATCTCCAAATTTATACTTTCCAATAAAAGTTTTCAATGTATATGAATACACCTTAAGACGTTCTCTTTGAAGTTGTAATCTTCTACGTTTAAATGTATCTTCTGGAGCTTTCAATATAGCCAATCGCTGGTTTAAATTCATCGATTGATTTATTCTTTTATGATCTACATTAGAAGAATCTACTTTATTATACAATAAAGAATAGTGCGTATAATATATAGTATCATGAGATATAAATTCATTAAACAAATTACTATCATTAGCTATTTGCTCTAATGAATAATTTTTATTATTTATATTGAAGCTTATCACGTTGTCATTGATATAATTACAAACTTTATATAAATAAATTAACCTTAAATCAGTTTCTTTCAGATGCTTATTTTCTTCATACAATTTATACTCTTCATCTAACTGCTTTTGTAAAATCGGAATCTTCTCATCCAACACAGTCTTGATAAATGAAGTTTTTGCCTGAATACAACTATAAATTTTTCCAGCTTTTTTATGTAATAGTGCAAAATCTTTCGGATGATAATTTTTATACACTATCATAGCCAATAACTTTGTCAGATTTAGCTTTTGGCCTTTTTCTGTGAGTTTCTCTTTATACTGAGAAAATTCATTCACTATATTGATCAACATGCGCATATCTTGAATAAAAAATGCTATATCTGCTAAATCCTCATCACTTATCATTTCTTTCTCTATTCCTACTTTTTTAAGCGCCTCTTTAAGCTTACTTTTGGAATTAGAAGGGTTGATAACTGGTATTACCGTAGTTATATAGTCAAAAAATTTTGTACGCTCTTCATTTATGAATATATCATCTTTTACAGCATACATAAACACTACATTTCTTCCTACTATTTTAGATTCATTAATGAGCTGATTTAATTCTCTAAGTTTAAGAAATATATCAGACGTTCCGAACCTATCCAAATCCTCAATAATAACCACATTATATTTTGTAACTTGAAAAAAATAAAGTATCTCATCAAGATGTTTATTAAAGATTGAATTTTCTTCCTCAATCTCAATATACATATCTTTTAAGTTCAATTTATTCAACTTTGAATTACAATATGTTTTAGCAACACTCTTGACTATCAAATAAATAACATACAAAATAAATGTAAAACTACATAGCTTCAGGAAAGGAAGAAACCTACCAAGACCGTATGAGACTAATAAAGACTGTACATCTCCAAAATTTGGGAAAAATACTATAATTATAGCCAATATTAGCCCAATAGTAAACCAAGCATAACTCCTTAGCTGACTTTCCTCTATATGAACTATTCTTCTAAACCGTGAGTTTTGGACAGTAGATGTTTGTTCTCGATAAATCAGCTGCTGCAGAATACTATATTCTATTCTCCTATTTAATTTCTCAATTTGTTTATCAGATCTATAGTGCTTATACCCATTTGAAATATTATCTTCATTTCCATTTTTTTCATTCTCTCTTGTTTGTCTAGAGTCTTCCTTTACTCCATTCTTACCATCTTCCACCTCATTATCATTTTCCTCCTCTCCTAAGTGTAAAGTCGCTAAAGATATAGGAAGATATTCAAACTCTTTATAAGTTTTACGTAACGTTTGAAGAATAGAACTTTTACCAGACCCAAAAGGTCCAGTAAGAGCAATATTCTTTATTTCTCCTTCATTGAGAGCTCTATTAAGAATGTCATGCAACTCTTCTACTGTCTTAAAAGTTACATCTTTAGAAGTTAAATCTTTTGG
>ENA-OPCA01002611-OPCA01002611.1-human-gut-metagenome-genome-assembly--contig:-NODE-2611-length-10917-cov-2.875437_pt1 | contig 10917 bp, 8 predicted proteins | sample MGYA00241076_ERZ501468 | MGnify/ENA primary metagenome ERZ501468 (study PRJEB25962, sample SAMEA2042633) | human gut metagenome | biome: human gut; feature: human-associated habitat; material: faeces... | reverse complement strand
GTAGATAAAACCACATAACTGAAAGATGAATTTACACACAAATTTGGACTTGACTGTCTTCATCAATAATAATATGCCTATAAATCTTGAAATATAGATATTCTTATAGGAAATGTTTAACAACATTATAGTGGATTTATACAATATATACTACTAAATCAGAGCCAGCACCCATACAGTTATCATCTTGAACGTTATTCAGTAACAGATTTCTTGGCAGAACAGCAAGTCTTAACCCGACATATGTCAATACGGATTTAATATCTTATGTTTCAGTTGGCATTGCGTGCGCAATAATATTGCAACTCATATATATAAAGCTGAAGCGTAGAGCATAAGAAAACACCTCTTAATCAGCAATATACATTCTGATTAAGAGGTGTTTTTCTTCGTCCATTATTAGTAAGTATACTCATGGCGAGGGCGATAATAAAATGCCTGAAGCTGACTGTTACGGTTATAGGTAACTGTATAACAATCGGCTGGTGCATCAGCATAAGTCTCAGGATTAACTCTGATAGTTATTGTCTGTCTGTGAGACTGTCCACTGTTACCGTGTTCTGCACTGGTATTATCCTGTCCTACCCCTTTGAGATTACTGATAGTCTGGACTGGGTACACTTTTGAATTGCGAATAACTCCATTTGCTGCAATAATCCCTCCTTGGACCTTATTTCAAAATGTTACTTCTACATTATATATCGGTCAAACGTGTTATATTATTACATTGAATTTCTTTATAAAAATGTATGATAGAGGAAGATAATATGCATGATGATGGAGATGTTTATATGGGAGAATACAAGCCACCTTTTGCTATAAAACTCATGAAATGTGATGGATATATTAAAATAGGCTCATAAAATGTGATTACAGCGGGGAAATTCCCTCATAGTACTATAACAAAATAAAGATATATACAAAATGCCCCATTCCGGACTAATCCGGAGTGGGGCTTATCTTTACGCATAAGCAGTTAATGCTTAATTACTCAATCTCTTTTTTCTTAATTCTGTCAAGATAATCTTTAGTTTCTTTAGCAACCACACCGTTTAAAGCAACGAGTGCAATAAGGTTAGGAATAGCCATCAGACCATTAAATATATCTGCAATTGTCCATACAGCAGATACTGTCATATAAGGACCAATGAATACGCAGAGGATATATACCCATCTGTATGCCTTGATGCATTTCTTCTTACCATTAGTAAGGTATTCAAGGCAGCGCTCAGAATAGTAGTCCCAGCCAAGAATAGTTGTAAATGCAAAGAATACGAGGCATAACATAAGAATAAATGAAGCAACTCCATCAGGGAATGGAAGTCCTAACTGGAATGCTTTAGTTGTTACTGCAACACCTTCAAGTCCCATATCGTAAGCTCCTGTAAGAACAATTGCAATACCTGTAATTGAACAGATGATAATAGTATCAATAAAAGTACCTGTCATAGATACAAGACCCTGACGTACAGGTTCATTGGTACGGGCAGCGGCAGCGGCAATAGGTGCACTACCAAGACCGGCCTCATTAGAGAAGATACCTCTTGCAATACCCTTCTGCATAGCTACAACCATGGCACCAAGGGCACCACCAGCAGCGGCCTTAAGACCAAATGCACTCTGCACAATTGTAAGGATGGCAGCAGGAACATCTGTAATATTAAATAAAATAATAAGAATACCTGCTAAAAAATATGTTCCAGCCATGAAAGGAACAATAACCTGAGCAACCTTAGAAATTCTCTGGATTCCACCAATAAGAACAAGAGCAACACAGAATGTAAGGATAAGACAGCTTATAACTACAGTCCATGAATATGTTCTTCCAAATAATGAAACAGTCCATGCGTTGTTAGGATCAAAGAAATTATTAACAGCAGAAGAGATTCCGTTTACCTGTGTAAATGTACCAATTCCTAAAAGACCAACGCCTATACCAAAGAAAGCAAATATCTTGGCAAGCCATTTCCACTTAGGTCCCATACCATGTTCAATATAGTTAAAAGGACCACCAACAACATGACCATCTTCGTCAACCTGTCTGAACTTAACTGCTAAAAGACATTCTGCGTACTTGGTAGCAGTACCAACTAAGGCAGCAAGCCACATCCAGAATAATGCACCAGGACCGCCTGAGACAATGGCAGTAGCAACACCTACGATATTACCAGTACCAATTGTTGCTGAAAGTGCTGTACATAGTGCTGCGAAACTGCTCACTTCACCGTGCTTTCCATCAGTTTCGTCTTTGAAAATGTACTTAAAAGCACGACCAAGATTAGTAAACTGAACACCCTTAAGTCTGATAGTAAGAAACAGACCAACTGAAAGTATAAGGACAATGAGTGGGATTCCCCAGACATATGCGTCAATAGTGTCGAGAATAGTATTGATTTTACTAAACATATTATGTATTCTCCCTTTTTATAAAAAATTAAGACAAATTTTAACATAAAACAACATTTTTTTCAATTGAATACTGTTATTTCCTAATATAATAAATAATTTTGTTAAATGTTGCTTATTGACAAACTCTGTCAATTTATATATTATTGTTGAAAACAAAGGCGTTTTGTAGATAAAGCAAGACGCTTTTTCCATATTATTAAGGTATTATCCGGAAGATATAATCGGGAGAGACTGTTTAAAAATGCAGCGCCGAAGGTGACAGCGAAAACTCTCAGGCAAAAGGACCGGTTATGGACGGAACTCTGGAGAGCTGTGTAGATACAGCACCGAAGAAGCAATTTCTAAGCAGAGGGATGAGGAATATTGAGGCTGATTTGCTTGGGGAGAATCTTTCAGGTTTTTAACAGAGGCATAGGTGTATTAAAGTGCGCCTGTAGCCTCTTGTTTTTATGTAAAGATATATTAGGAAGAGAATCTTCTTAGGAATCTTGATAAGGCGGGATTGCAAGGCACGAAAAGGCTAAAGCAAAGGAGAGAAACATTATGAAGACAGACATTGAAATTGCACAGGAAGCAGTAATGGAGCCAATTAAGAATGTTGCAGCCAGATGCGGCATAAGCGAGGATGATCTTGAATTATACGGAAAGTATAAGGCTAAGATATCAGACGAGTACATTAACAGTGTCAAAGACAATGAAGATGGAAAGTTAATTCTTGTAACAGCCATTAATCCAACTCCGGCAGGAGAGGGAAAGACAACAATTACTGTAGGGCTTGGAGAAGCATTTGGAAAGCTTGGCAAGAAGGCTGTTATAGCACTTCGTGAGCCATCACTTGGCCCATGTTTCGGTATCAAAGGTGGAGCAGCAGGTGGTGGATATGCACAGGTTGTTCCTATGGAAGAGCTTAATCTGCATTTTACAGGCGATTTCCATGCAATCACATCAGCTAACAACTTATGTGCAGCACTTCTTGATAACCATATACAGCAGGGCAACGAACTTGGAATTGACCCAAGATGTGTTACATGGAAAAGATGTATGGATATGAACGACCGTGTTCTTAGAAATATAGTTGTTGGTCTTGGTTCTAAGGTTGACGGAACTGTAAGAGAAGATCATTTTGTTATCACAGTTGCGTCAGAGATTATGGCAGTATTATGTCTTGCAACAGATATGAAGGATTTAAAGGAAAGACTCGGCAAGATGGTAGTTGCTTACAATTATCAGGGACAGCCTGTTACAGCATCAGATATCAAGGCAGTAGGTTCAATGGCAGCTTTGTTAAAGGATGCATTAAAGCCTAACCTTATCCAGACACTTGAGCATACTCCAGCATTAGTACATGGTGGACCATTTGCTAATATCGCACATGGCTGTAATTCAGTAAGAGCAACTAAGACTGCACTCAAGATGGCAGATTATGTTATCACAGAGGCAGGATTTGGAGCAGATTTAGGTGCAGAGAAATTCTTTGATATAAAGTGCCGTAAGTCAGGCTTAAAGCCAGATGCAGTTGTATTAGTAGCAACAGTAAGAGCACTTAAGTACAACGGTGGAGTACCTAAGACAGAATTATCAGCAGAGAATCTTGACGCATTAAAGAAGGGAATCGTAAACCTTGAAAAGCATATTGAGAATCTTCAGAAATATGGTGTGCCTGTAGTTGTTACACTTAATGCGTTTGTATCAGATACACAGGCAGAATTAGATTATATACAGAAGTTCTGTGAAGATAAAGGCTGTGAATTCGCCCTTGCCAAGGTATGGGAAAAAGGTGGAGAAGGTGGAATTGAGCTTGCAGAAAAAGTTCTTAAGACACTTGAGACAAAGAAGAGCAATTTCCACTGCCTGTATGAAACAGACCAGCCGGTTAAAGCAAAGATTGAGACAATTGCTAAAGAAATATACGGCGCAGGAAGTGTTAATTATTCACCAGCAGCTAACAAGCAGATTGCACAGCTTGAACAGTTAGGATTTGGTAATCTTCCAATCTGTATGGCTAAGACACAGTATTCGCTTTCAGACGATCCGACATTACTTGGCCGTCCGGAAGGATTTGAGATGAATGTAAGAGAAGCATATGTATCAGCCGGTGCAGGCTTCATAGTAGTGCTTACAGGTTCAGTAATGACAATGCTAGGACTTTCAAAATCACCAGCGGCATATAATATAGATGTTAATGATGATGGGGTAATAACTGGGTTATTCTAGAAAAAGTGACTCCCGGGAGTGGGAGGCAGGTGGTTGTGGGGTGTGGAATCCCTCCGGTAAACTGCACTGCATAATAATAAGCATTGAGTGTTTAGGTAATTATACCATCCGCTAACGATGTCTACGCACATCCATGTGCGAGACATCTCACACGCCATCCATGGCGTGTGTACGCTTTGGTTTACTTATGACTCAATGCTTTTATTATGCGCACAGTTTACAGTCGGAATACCGCACCCCACAAACCACCTGCCTCCAAACTTCCGGGAGTTTTTCTATAAGGGAGGGAGACATTTATGAATAGAACAAGATGTAAATGGTGTTTGGGAGATGAATTACTTTTGTCATATCATGACCAAGAGTGGGGAGTTCTTTTACATAATGATAAAAAACATTTTGAATATATAACATTAGAAGTAATGTAATGTGGTTTGAATTGGCTAATGATGCTAAAAAAAGAGATATAATTAGAGATAGTTTCAGAAAATATAATAAACAAAATTTTATATAAATTAGACGCTTTGAAACAAATTGATACAAGTTTTATGATAAATTTATATAAAGCTTTATAATTAGATATGAACTTGCATAGCTCAAATTAGAAAATTCCATCTATGCAAGTTTTTCTATATTTTGAAGGAGAACAATTAAATTTTTTCTGAAATACAGTAGCTAAATAATTAGCATTAGAAAAGCCAGTTTTATAAGCTATCTGACTAATTGATAATTGTGTATTTCCAAGTAATAACTGAGCATGTTGCAATTTGGTTGCTGTTAAATAATCAGTATAAGAACAGCCAGTTACTTCTTTGAATAATCGAGAAAAATGTGATGTTGATAAAGATATGTATTTAGCAGCATCATCTATTGTAGGATTATACTCCAGATTATTTTCAATATAAACAAGAACGTCATGTATTCGCGAATCAAATTTATTAAAAAGCAATTGCGAAGATTCTATAGGCAAATGTTCCTGATATATTGTAAAAAATAATTTATGTAACATACCAGTTAAAATTAGTTGCGAATAAGGAGTATTATTGTTATATTCCTGATACATTTCTTCAAACTGGGATTTTATTTTTATTTGCGATTCAGGTAAAAAATGCAAATAGTCTGTACATAATATGTCAAATTCTGATTGTCCAACTAAATTAATTGCTGGCTGTAATGCTTCAAGTCGAAATTTAATTATGTATCGTTCATAGGGAATATCAGACATTGCACAATTTCGATGATATACATTCGGTTTACTTATCCCAACATCTCCGGAATGTGCAATTTTAATATTTTCATAGGAAAACCATTTACGATCTCCACTGACAAGATATCCTAACATATAATGATCAGAAGCTGCTTGCATGTGTGGCATAGAATATGAGGCTTCTTTTATCTTGTGGTCTACATGTATTATCTCATTTGAACTCAGAGGGATTGGCATTTGTATCTCCTTATATTCATTATATTGTACACATGATAGCATCAAATTAGAGAAAATACAACAAAATTGATATTATATTTAATGTAATCATTAATAAAAACTCATATAATTTCATACATACTAAAAGGATTAAACATGGAGGTTATATGAAGAAACAAAATATTTATTTAAAACTATCTGTGAAGTATATTTACTATTTTTTATTATTTATTGTATTTTCTTATTTTTTATCCTATATCTTAGTTGAAGGTTCCAAAATAATATCTGTAGCAATTAATGATATGATTGCGGGTAAGTTTGTTAATCTTAAATCAATTTTTTTTACAATATCGATTTTTGTTATCCTGTCTACGTTAATTTCTTTTTTTAAGAAACTTTGTGGAGAGCAATTTAGTTTGGTAATACAGAAGGAAAGCAAGAATTATATTGTAAAAAAAATTGAAGAGATTGAATATGCATACATTAATGAACATACAGGAACTCTAATTACAAAATTAATTTCCGATATTGAAAAAATAGGCCAACTTTATTCTGAAATAATACCAGAGATTTTTCAATCAATTATTACAATTATAGCATTGAGTTATTCAATATTTAAAATGGATTGGATACTCTTACTGAGTATCGTGATTTGCTATCCTTTAGTAATGTGTATAAGCAACAATCTAGCTAAAAATATTAATAGATTAGCAAAGTCTAGGAGAGCAAAGTATGATGAATTGACACAAGTAGCTAATGATGATATTGCAGGAATTGCAATAGCACGTAGCTATGGTTTAAATAAAATATTAAATGAACGAGTAGAAAAAATTGCAAACGATATTTTAGAAAATGAAATTTATCGTAATAAATATCAAGCAATTGGAAACGTAATTCAGAGCTTAGTCAAATGGATTCCTAGTGTTATCTGTTCTCTAATTGCATTGATGGAATTTTTTAAAGGACAGTTATCCATAGGAGATATGATGGCTTTTATTATTTTGTTTAATAAAATATCATCTCCCATGAGTGAATTACCTTTTAAAATAAATGATGGAAGAGAATTATTGATATCAATAAAAAGAATAAATGAGATAATGGCTGCTCCAAAAGAGCATTCAGGAACATATTGTGGAAATACCTCTGATTTATCAAAAACGGAAAGTGTAATATGTTTTAAGGATGTTTCGTTTTGGTATAACTCTAATCGTGAAAAGAGAGTTTTTGATAAATTGAATATAGATATAAAAAAAGGGACTACAACAGCAATTGTAGGATCATCTGGTGTAGGAAAATCTACATTATTTAAAATTATATGCGGTTTAGAAAAAGTAAGAGAAGGAGATTATTACCTATACGAACAAAATTTTAGAAATTGGAATTTAACAGCTGCAAGAAAAGAGATTGCTCTGGTATCACAGAATGTATTTTTATTTGCAGATACAATTTTTTCTAATATTACTTATGGTATGGATGATGTGTCTATAGAAGTCGTGATAGATGCATGTAAAGCTGCGTGTATTCACGATTATATTATTACCTTACCGGATGGATATCAAACTTTTATTGGAGAGAATGGAGTAAATTTGTCGGGCGGACAAAGGCAAAGATTAACTATTGCTAGAGCATTTCTAAAATCATCTTCTATCTTATTATTAGACGAACCAACATCCGCTTTAGATGTAAAAACGGAAGAAGCGATAAATAGAATAATAGAAACAAGAAAGAACAATCAAACAGTGATCATCATTGCTCATAGATTGTCAACTATACGTAATGCAGATGATATTATTGTTTTACATAAAGGTAAAGTCGCTGAAAGAGGATGTCATTTTGAATTATTAGGTAAAGAAGGTTTATATTCAAAATTGTACAATAACGAATGTGAAACAGGAATAGAATAAAATTATTAGTATATAGGAGTAGTGCTAATGACACAGAAAAATGTTTTTTGGAAGTTTTTAGGTTTATTAGAAAACAGATTAATGATATATATTGTATCTATAATAATGATGACAACCTTTTATGCTGTATTTGAAGTTACAGGTTCGCTTTTTGTAAAATCTATATTTGATATTGCAGAAAAAGGAAATTATGAAGATGTAAGTGTAACTATTGGATTCTACTTATTGATAGGAATAGTTGCAGTATGTATTGCTTCAATGTTTATGTATATTTACAATAATGAAGCAAAAAAAGGTTCTATAGAAATAAAGAAGAAGGTATTTTCTAAAACATTAAATTTTCCAATGGAATTCTATGATACACATCATAGTGGTGAATTGCTATCACGTTTAATTTATGATACAGATAAAGCAAGTGAAATATATTCATCCAGACTAAGGAGAGTGTTGGCTCCTATAATTTCCGTTTTGGTATATATAATAATAATGTTTATAATCAATCCGGCAATGACATTAGTTCTTGTTCTTTTGAATATTTTACTTTTTTTACTTAATACATTAATATCTAAACCAATGAAAAAAGTAGGAAAAGAGTCCGCAGAAAAAAGTGCAATAATGACAGAAAAATTGTCTAATATGTTGACCGGTATAGAGGTAAATAAAATGTACGATTTTATGCATCATAACCGGAAGAAATATGAACTAGCTAATAAAGAATATTGTTATGTACAGAGGAAAAGAATGTACTTAGTTAGTATTTTAGAATCCCTTAATGTTGCTTTTGATATGTTGTGTGCATTACTTTTTTTAGTTATAGGTATTTATTTTTTACAACATCAATTAGTTTCTTTGGGAGATATTGCAGCAGTATATACTATATATGCTGCACTTAGTTTACAATTTTTGCAATTAGGTAAATATTATCCTGAATTGATGAATTGTATATCTTTTGCAGAGAGAATATTTTCTTTTCTGGATGAGAAAGAAGAATGTACTGAAATGGTAAATGACATACAAATTAATAGCACTTATGAATCTAGTGCAATTAATATTGATAATTTATCTTTTCAATATAATATAGCTACACCCGTTTTAAATCAAGTAACAATAACAATACCTAAAAATAAGAATGTGGCGTTAATAGGTAGATCGGGATGTGGTAAAAGTACAATAGCAAAACTTCTATTAGGTTTTTATCCAATTTCTTCTGGTGATATTAAATTTTTTGGAAAATCTATTAAAGAGCTTGGATTAGAAAATGTAAGAGCATTGATAGCATATGTTCCTCAAGAAGCATATTTGTTTGAAACAAATATTATCGAGAATATACGATATGGTAAACCGGATGCAACGGATGCAGAAATTATAAATGCAGCAAAATTAGCTAATGCCCATGATTTTATTATGAAGCAAGCCGATAAATATCAAACCATGATAATTGGCAACGGCCACAATTTGTCTGGAGGAGAAAAACAAAGAATAGCAATGGCTAGAGCCATAATAAAAAATTCACCAATTATGATTTTTGATGAAGCAACTTCTGCACTGGACAATGAATCAGAATTTCTTATACAAGATACAATTACAAAATTGAAAAAAACAAAAACTATTATTACGATTGCACATAAACAAGCAACCATAGATTTGGCAGATATCGTAATTGAATTATAACAATTTGATTCCCCACAAAAAAATTGTTTGATAAGAGATGAGAATATCACTCCACCCCAACCTTGCCAAAGGCGGGGCGGAGCAGTTGTCCGGTAAAGAAAAGCCCAGCCGTGTATATTAGTAAAATCAAAACCGTATGAAGACGCCGGCACTTGGTAAGCTGCTGCAGGCAGCGAACCTAGTACCGCTGCGTCCGAAACCGAGCGAAAGCGGGTTCTTATTATCTATATACCTACGACAGAGTCCCTCTCCGGGAAGCCAGCCTAAACATTACAAGCTGTTAATATCAACCTCTTTACCATCACGCCATATACGTTCAATATTATAGAACGCTCTGTCATCCTCAGAGAATACATGAACAATAACATCCTTGTAATCAAGAAGAATCCATGAAGCTGTATTATAACCCTCAACCTTAGGATCATCGAAGCCAGCCTTGAACATTTCTTCTTCTACATTATCTACCATAGCCTGAATCTGGTTAGTATTACTACCACTAGCAATAACGAAATAATCTGCAATAACAGATACATTGCTGATATCAATAACTCTGATATCTTCAGCCTTCTTATCCTGTAAGGCATCTATGATAACCTTTAACATATCCTTAGAATCTGCCATATCTTAATTCTCTCTTTCTTTAATAATCCCTTTGTAGTATTCGTAGGTATCAACGGTCTGTGTATCGATATTACGACCAGTTTTTCTTATTAGGCGCAAAAAAATGCTGAAAAAGGAAGAAAAAACGGTTCGCAGCCAGCTGCGGATGAAAAAAATCCTGAAAAAGGCGGGCTGAAAAGCCGCAGAAAAGGGAAGTACCGCGTTTCCCTTCTTTTTCTTATCGCGGGAAAGCCGTGTACGGACATACAAAAAACCCCGGGGAAATCCGGGGTTTTTCAAACTGGCGCGCTCCGGGCGATTCGAACGCCCGACCCACAGCTTAGAAGGCTGTTGCTCTATCCTGCTGAGCTAGGAGCGCATCTCAACAACGATTTTCAGGTATGTAAATTGCACATTTTTTACCGCTTGTCAACAAGATATTTGAGAAAAACGGCTTTTAACCGGCAAAAGCCGAACGGGTTGCAAATAAGCGGACATGCTGTTATAAGAACGGACAGGGATTCTCTTTTTTAGAAAGGCAAACAAAATGAACATATTGGCCGAAGCTGCCGGTTATATTGCCGGCCTCTGCATAGCCACCTGTTTTCTGCCGCAGACCTTGCGGACGATCAGAAGCAAAAACGTGCAGGAGCTGTCGCTGACGAGTTATGTCATTTACTGTACGGGCATGGTCTGCTG
>ENA-OPCA01002602-OPCA01002602.1-human-gut-metagenome-genome-assembly--contig:-NODE-2602-length-10952-cov-3.352574_pt1 | contig 10952 bp, 9 predicted proteins | sample MGYA00241076_ERZ501468 | MGnify/ENA primary metagenome ERZ501468 (study PRJEB25962, sample SAMEA2042633) | human gut metagenome | biome: human gut; feature: human-associated habitat; material: faeces... | reverse complement strand
TGTCATTAGCGGGTCAGATAGTGTACTCAACAGCAGTTTCAGACGTTAATGATAAACTCATGGATTTTTGTTGTTTTCTCCTGTTTTCCGCCATTTCCTCATAACTTCTGAAAAAGTTGTGCCAATTTTGTGTCACAGTGGTCAAAAGTTCAGCGTTCTGTATAGATTTTTGGCATTTGCAGTTCATATAGCTGTAAAATACAACCAATTTCAGTGCCCTATATAGTGTGCAAAACAGGTTCTTTTTGGCGATACTACGTCAATACGGTTTGTTGAGTAGACATTTGTAGGAGCCGCGATTACTACAAAATCAGCATCGCTGTATGCTTCCTTTGCATCCAGAGTTGCTGTTAGATCCAACTCTTTTTCTGCCAGATACTTCTCAATGTACTCGTCTTGAATCGGAGATTTCTTATTGTTAATTAACTCCATTTTTTCAGGAATAATATCTACCGCAGTCACCTTATGGTGCTGGCTAAGAAGCGTAGCAATGGAAAGGCCAACATATCCCGTTCCAGCAACAGCAATCTTTAAATTTTTAAATTCTCTCATTTCTCTATCCCTCTAATTCTTATTTATAAAACTCAGCGTACCACTCAGCGAAATTCCGCAGACCAGTCCGCAGACTTGTGCTTGGTTTGTAGTCGAAGTCCCGCTCCAACGCACTAGTATCTGCGTAGGTCACAAGTACATCGCCCGGCTGCATCGGAACAAGTTCCTTGTGCGCCTCGAAGTCGTAGTCTTCTGGCAGCACTTTTGCTCTTACTAACTCTTCAGAAAGGATCTGCACGAAGTCCAGCAGATTCTCCGGGTTTTGATTGCCGATGTTATAAACTGCATATGGCGGAATCGGCAAACCATCTTCACCATTCTTTTTGTCCGGTGCTTTCTTCATTACACGGACAACACCCTCAACGATGTCATCCACATAAGTAAAGTCACGCTTGCAATTGCCATAGTTGAAGATTTTGATTGTTTCGCCCTTGACCAGCTTATTGGTGAATCCGAAGTACGCCATATCCGGTCGTCCAGCAGGTCCATAGACCGTAAAGAATCTCAGTCCGGTGGACGGGATGTTGTACAGCTTAGAGTAAGCATGGGCCATCAGCTCATTAGATTTCTTGGTGGCTGCATACAAAGATACGGGGTTATCCACCTTATCATCTGTACTGTACGGAACCTTTTTGTTTGAACCATAAACACTGGAAGAAGAAGCATACACCAGATGCTCCACTCCTGTCTGTCCGTTGTCATAAGAATGCCGGCAGGCTTCGAGGATATTAAAGAAACCCACCAGATTAGATTCCACATAAGCATCCGGATTGGTGATGGAGTAGCGTACACCAGCCTGTGCCGCAAGGTTCACCACTACAGCCGGTTTATACTTTTCAAACAGATCTGTAATTAAAGCCTTATCAGCAATGTTACCATTCACAAAAGTGAATGTAGAATACTTATCCAGCTCATTGAGACGGAACTCCTTCAATGCCACATCGTAGTAAGTATTCATGTTATCAATACCGATCACTGTAGCCGAAGGAACTTCCTCATAGATTCTTTTCACCAGATTTGAGCCAATGAAGCCAGCTGCACCAGTGACTAAAATCGTCTTATTTTTCAAATCTATTGTACTCATTTCTATCTCCTCCATCCAATTCTTTCCACAAAAACAAATCCCGCAACAGAGTATGCGCCTTTGCATTCTATGTTGCGGTCAAGTTCAGTCTTTTCTCTGTAAGTTTTTTCGATACCGTTCCCCCCGGTGCATGTTCTTATCTTAATTCATCAAACTATTTTTCGATGTCGGGCGGCTTCCGGTCTTATCCGGAAGCGCCCGCGCCGTTGCTTGCCATGCCAAGATGTAGATATAAACAACTGTAGTCACCACCGACAGTCCCGCTTCTGTCCGGTACAGGTACCAGATCCGTCCTGCAGCTTAACCCCGTTTATTTCTCCGTCTTCAAAATCCGTGACAGTTCTGCCACGTTTTTGGACGAATCCATAGCTGCATAGGTTACGATCACTTCGCCATTTCCGGTTTCTGTCACCTTTTCAATCAGTAAGGAGGCTGTCACATCCCCGTCATGGGAATCGTAAGCGGTTACGCCTTCCAGCAGCTGATCGGTATCTGTGCCGATTGTATAGGTCTGCTTGGTATCCGGCAGTGTGATCACCGGCGCTGTCCGGTCCATTTGTAAGTAGAAGAATGTGCAAAGCGCAATTAAAGCTGCATCTGCAATAAAAAATCCGATGGTCAGACCTTTTGTACTCATTTTGCATCCTCCTTTTCTCCCGTGTTCTGTTCCGGTACAGCAGTTTCTGTCTCAGCAGCTGTCGCGTCGGTTTTGGAGCCCGCATCCAGCGGCAGTTCACCCTGTGCTTCGTCTGCACCATCCTGTCCGTGGCCGTAATAGTTGCCATAGTAATGGCCATAATATTTTCCATAATAAGGATTCTTATTGGTGTTGACCTTGTTCAGGACACATCCAAGAATCCGGCAGCCTACCTTGTCCAGCTGTTCTTTTACATTCTGAGCAAATTTGTAGCTGATGGCTCCGCTTTCGACAACGAGTACCGTTCCATCGCAGATCGCACCTGCAACCGCGCCGTCGATGACGCTGCCAAGGGGCGGGGTATCTACGATGACATAATCGTATTGCATCCGCAGCACTTCCAGCATATTTTTGAACGCATCGCCTCCCAGAAGCTCACTGGGGTTGGGCGGTACAGGTCCTGCAAAAATAATATCGAAATTGTTGACGTTGGTTCTGCAGCATACATCGTCCAGTTCCATCTGTCCGCTCAGGTAATGGGACAGTCCGTATTTTTCACGGTTTGCTTTATAACGGCCCCGCAGTACGGATTTTCGCAGATCTGCGTCAACCAGAATCGTCTTCTTGCCGCTTTCTGCAAGGGACAGGCATAACTGGAAGGAAACACTTGTCTTTCCTTCGTTTGGCGTACAGCTGGTCAGGGAAATCACTTTGACATTTTTTCCCGCAAAGCTCAGATTGGTACGCAATGTTTTATAGGCTTCTTTTGTTCTGAAATCCAGACGCTCGATGGAGCGAATTATTACGTTCTGCATATTTCCCTGTCACCTCACTTTCCGCTTGTCGCCTGTTTTTTATATTTTTTCTTTTTCTTCTTGCTTTCAGCTTCATTCAGCGGAATCATCGCAAGGGTGGAAATTCCAAGATATTTTTCCACATCCTCTTCCGTCTGAATCGTATCGTTCATCAGGTGGGAAAGGATGACGATGGCTGCTACAATCAGGATACCAAGCATTCCGCCCAGCGCCGTGTTCTTTCTGGCGGAGGGGCTCGCCTTATGGGTCGGTACGTTTGCAGTTTCTACGATATTCACTGTTTCGATATCCATAACGTTGCGGATATGGGTCGAGGCTGTTTCACGGATTGCATTAGCAATTTTCATCGCCGTAACCGGATTGCTGTCCGTCACCGCAATAGAGATCACTCGGGTGTCCGCAGGTGTGCTCACTGTAACCTTATCGCTTAACTGCTCATAACTTAACGGCAGATTCAACTGCTCGATTACCGCTTCCAGTACGAAACGGCTTTTGATCAGTTCCGAATAGTCCTTAACCAGCTGCGTGCCTGCCTGCAGGTCGCTGTAGGTTACATTTGCGTTGCTACTGTCCTGTTTGTTCAGGATATAGATTTTTGTTACAGACTGATACGTGGGCGTCATCAGGAATTTGCTTCCCCCAAAGGCCAAAAGTGCTGTAAACAGTCCCACTGCAATCATCAGCGGAAGCTTTCTCCAGAGTACCAAAAAAAGTTCTACCAGATCGATTTCGGTTTCCTCGTTGCTTCTCTGGTTTTGATTTTCCATGTCTCGTTCCCCTTTTTCTATTCGATGTCTTCCATATCTGTATTGTCCAGAATGTGTGCTGCGTTTTTGTAGAGCAGACGTGCCGCATATTCCGGGCTGCAGTGTCTTTGCAGCCATGAGGCTCCTTCCGCCATCGATACAGACCGTTCTCCCTCTACTCTGTGGGCGTCCGTTCCGATCAGATCTGCAAGCTCTTCTTTTATCAGGCTGCGTGCTGTGCGCTTTAGCTGTCCGCCCAGCAGTCCCGGAAGCTCTCCTGCGTTGATCTGGATCCGGCAGCCCATGTCCTTTAATTCTTCGACCCGGTTGAAATCCTTTACCACGTTCCGATAGCGCTCGGTGTGGGCGACAATCGGACGGTAGCCCTCGCAGAGCAGGTCATACAGGCAGTTCCGGATGTACGCCCATTCTTCGTCCGGTGAAAATTCTGTCAGAATATAATCTGATCCGGCAAGGGTTCCCGCCTTGCCCTGTTTTAACAGCTCGATGGTATCCATACAGCAAAAAATCTCACCACCGCTGTAAAGTCTGATGTCGATTCCGTTTTCTTTCGCAGCCTGCTGCAGCTTCTGTGTCCGTTCCAGTGCGGAAGCAGCGGTAATGCTGCGTCTGTTCGGTTTCTGATGCGGAGTCAGGATAACTGCTGCAACGCCCTGTTTTACTTCCTGGCGCAGCATCGCCAGGCTCTCTTCCAGATTTCTCGCGCCGTCATCCACCTCCGGTAAAATATGACAGTGAATATCTACGTACTGATTTTTCTTCTCCGGCATCTCAGGCCTCACCTCCGGAGTTTTTTTTGCTGTCCGAACTGCTTTTTACGGTCTCCGGTACTGTCTCGCATTCTGATGCAGCCTCCGCCTGTGCTGCCCGAAGTCCGTCGGCAAACAGCCACAGCATCCGCAGGCAGTAATCCTGTAGAATCTGAGGCATCCCGTTGAGTCCGCGCATCAGCTGTTCTTCCTGACTGGCTGCGGATTTTTTCTCTTTCTCGCCATAAATCAGCGTATCCAGACTCACTCCATACAAGCGGGACAGGTTAATCAGTGTTTCCACACTCATGCCGCAGGTTCCCCGCTCGATATCCGCATAATATTTATTGACGACACCGAGCCGTTCTGCCACCAGCTCTCTGCTCCAGCCGAGCTCAAGCCTCCGACAGCGCAGCCGCTCTCCGGCAGCGATCCGGTCATATGCCGGCTTCTCCTGCTTTCTCTTCATCTTGTCCCCACCTGTTTCTTTCTGTTCATCTTAACGTATTTCTACTCCGACAATTATGTTTTTTGTCGAAATTACAAACTTCTTGCCAGCTATTTTATTATACCATCTAACGTCTTCTTTGCAAGCAGACAACGTGGCAAATATTTATTCCATTTTTATTAATTTTCTATTAAAAGTGTTAAAAAATGTTATAAAATCTTCTCTTGTATCTTGTATTTCGGGTTTTTCCTTCTGAATTAGTATGTTTTTCCAGGAATCCCGCTCGCCTGAATATTCTCTGTTTTTCCATTATTTTCCGGGTTTTACCCCCCCCCCGAATAAAATCCAATCATTTTTATATTGTTATATCGTTTATTTCTATTTTCCGTTTTTAGGATTCGTTTAAACGTGTGTTTCTGTTTGTTTTATGGTTGATTTTGCTTTTTCTGCGTTTTCTTCCCTTTTATTACGCAAACGTTTTTTCGTATTTTTTAGTTCTATATGACTTGTTTTTGTCCAATCCGTCTTGTTTCTATTTTCACTTTTTTCTTTCCAACATGCACCTGTATCGCGCCGACCTCCGCCGTGGAATACCAGCGGATTTCCCGCTCTTCCAGGCGTTTCAGCGTTTCCGGCGCCGGATGCCCGTACCGGTTGTTTTTGCCGCAGGAAATCAGGACCAGCTCCGGCTGTGCCAAATCCAGCAGTGCTTCTCCCGTCGCGTTGGACGCGCCGTGGTGCCCGGCGTCGAGGATGGTGCAGCGGAGGGGATTTTGCGCAGCGGGCTGGGTTGACAGCGCACACGGGAGTGCCTGCCCCTGCGCAGCGGGCTGGGTTGACGGTGCGCACGGGAGTGCCTGTTCCTGCCCAGCGGGCTGGGGCTGCTCCACGGCAGGTCGCGCCTGCTCCACCAGCCAGTCTTCGCCACTCTTTTCCAGATCTCCGGTCAGCAGCATCTGAAAATCGCCCTGTGACAGGCGCAGCACCAGCGACGCATCGTTGCGATCCTCCGGCACTTTTTTCGCATAGGGGTGCAGGCAGGAGATCTGCAGCGCGCCATCGGTCATGTGCTCTCCCGCAGAAAGGTATTCCACGGAGACGTTCGCCTCTTCGATCTGCTGCAGCAGCGTTTCCAGCACTTCATCCTTCAACGCCACATCCGACAGAAAAATGCGCCGGATTTTGACCCGGCTGCTTTTCGACCACTCCAACAGCTCCCCTAGCGCGCTGATGTGGTCTTCGTCCCAGTGCGTGATGAAAATTCCTTCCACGCTCCGCGTCCCGATATATTTCAGCCATGGAATAATCTGGTACTGTCCGGTCTTTTTCTTCGACGTACTTCCGGCATCCACCAGATATACATGATGCTCCCGGGTTTCGATTCCAACGCACTCTCCCTGCCCGACGTCCAGCATCGTGACGTTCAGTTCGCCCGGCAGGCGGATCAGAAAAATCCCCATCAGACACACAGCTGCTGCAAGCCGGAGGTGCGGACGGAGTTTTTTGCCTGACACAGCCAAAGCAATCAGTCCGATTGTATACACGGCCAGTGCCTGCCAGGTCGGATATCCGGTGTGCAGAATACTGCCCGGAAGCGCCGTTGTAAACCGGCACAGCTGCTCATAGCAGGAAAAAATCGCTTCGATGGCGGCGCAAAGAAGGTGCTGGGGAAGCTCCAGGCAGTGGACAAGCGCAGTCAGACGGGCGACCAGCTGCAGTCCGATCAGGCACGGCAGCAAGATTCCCATCAGCGGAATGACTGCCAGATTCAGCAGCACCGACCACGGACTCCATTCATAAAAATGAATCAGCAGAAACGGCAGCATCGTCATGGTAATGCCCAAACCGGCAAGGATATTTTTGCGGAGGAAGCTGCAGGCCCGGGCGATGGCAGCCCGAATAAGGTTCCAGCCTGCAACTCCATCGGTGACTCGATTGGCGACTCGCAGCGAGGGTGCTGTTTCCTCCCAACCATCCTGCAAAACCGGAATCATTACCGCAATCCCGATCACTGCCGAAAACGAAAGCTGAAAGCCTGCATCCAGAATCCGCTGCGGCTTTGGCACAAGCAGAAGCAACGCCGCAACCGCAAGGGAGGTTGGCAGATCGGGCGTGCGCTTTAGCAGTCCCGCTGCCAAAAACAGCAAAAACATGACAAGGGCTCGCCGGGTAGAAATGCCCATTCCGGTCAGCTGCGCGTATACAATCAGAATCCATGTGGAAATTCCGGCGCTCAAAGTAACCGGAAGCCGTACCTTTTTCAAAAGTCCGAACAGTCCTGCGCCGATCAGGGACAGATGCAGTCCGGAAATTGCCAGCAGATGGCTGATTCCTGCGCCCTGGTATAACGCTTTTACTTCGCTGTCCATTCCTTTCTTTTGTCCAAGCACCATGGCGGATGCGGTCGCACCGTTCTTTTCCCCCAACAGCTTCCGGAACAATACCTCCGATTCATAGCGCAGCTGTGAAAGAAATTCTTCCAGCCGTCCATAGTTTTTTGTCTGAGCGGTAATTTTTGTTTTTCTCAGCGCAAACAGGCAGTCTTTTCTCCGATAATAGGCTGCTGCGTCGAATTCTCCAGGATTCGTTGCCTGCAAAAATGGCGACACTTCACCAAAAACCCGAACATAGCTGCCAGCCTTTGGAAGTGCTTCGTCTTCCTGCAAATAGCACAACGCACTCGCGTTTTTCCCGAATATTTCCTGCATTTCATTGATTTGTGAGGTTGTTTTCTGAGAAGAAATAAGAATTGACATCTGATCCGCATCTGCCGAACCGGATATCTGTGACAGGTTATCGGTCGTTTCCGCCGAATCCCCTGAAAAAATAAAAGATGAGGCATCTGCCTCGATAGAAAGGTCTTTTAAAAGAAAACTGGCGTTTTCCTGCGCTCCATCTACAGGCTGCCAGCAGTCTGTGACCTTGCCCGTCAGGCACAGGGTTTCGCCATCCATGGCTTCCAGCCAGGTATCAAGCTGTGCGAACGAGGTGCGCCCGCCAATGGGTGCTTTCTCTGACGTGTCTGTGCCAGCGTCCGTTCCCACCCACTCCGGCAGCAGACGCGCTGCCAGATAGAGGGTCAGGAAAATCAGGATTGCCGCGCACAGCGGTCTTCTGCAGTTTTTTATGATTGTAATTCCTCCGTTTCGTAAACCAGATCAAGGTTCCGGTCAAACACGTTAGACAGTGAAATTTTTTCCCGGAAAATCATATCCGTATTTCCGTTTACCGCAATCTGCACCTTGTTGATGTTCGACAATTCTACCAGAGAGTTAACAATGGAATAGATCTGAACCTCTGCGGAAACATTGTAGGTCTGTGTCAGAAAACCGTTATCCAGGTTTACATAACACGTTCCATCCTTTACCGTCACGCCCAGCACCTTTGTCGCAGGGTTGATGACCGGGTAAAGCTCTTCGTTTTCTGCATCCGGTCCGGCAATCAGCCGCTCTACCACCAGCTTTTCCATGGAAATGTTGCTGCTGTATACAACCGGTTTTGTCTGGACGCCGATCAGGCGCTCGCCGCTTTCATTGGTAAAGTAAAGAAGCAGGCGCGTTTTTTCGTATGCATTGATTTCATTTCCGGCGTTGTCGATAAACAGATCTGCCGTCATAGGGCCGACCACATTGCCGAGGCTGTCCGTCAGCGCTTCTCCACCGACCGTCACCGAAACATAGGAAATTCCCTCCAGCTGCGTCATCGTGCGCACAATTGCAGCCCGAACCAGCACTTCTGAAGATGGAGACAGCTTTTTATATTCCACACTCATGTCCAGCACCAGCTGATCGTCTTTGACATTCCAGCTGTTGATCGTAAAACCACTGATCGGTGAGCGCAAAGACAGCTCTACCGGATTTTCCTTCAGCTGGGAAATCCCCCATTCCGCCTGCTTGGAAAGGGTGTCGCCCTCCGGCTCTTTTTCCACTGCCGTGATTTTTGTTTCTTCTTTATTAATATAATAAACGCTGACCGTATTTGCAGGCGTCTCTTCTTTCTTCCCGCACCCGGCAAGCATTCCGGTCAACAGCAGACAGCCCAAAAGCAGCGCAACCGCCCGCATTTTTTTGATTCCTGACATAGTTTTCTCCAAATTTTCTGAAATCACTTGATGTAGGACAAGGGGATTTTCACCGTAAAGGTCGTGCCCTGTCCTTCCACGCTGCTCACTTTGATCGAACCGCGGTGCAGCAGAATCGCATTTCTGGTGATGGCAAGTCCAAGGCCGGTGCCGCCGATTTCACGGGAATGCGATTTATCTACTCTGTAAAAACGTTCATAAATATGCTCATAATCCTGCTCCGGGATACCAATGCCGGAGTCGGAAACCTTTACCGTGAAAAACTGATGATCCGCGTCCAGAAGCACCTTGACCCAGCCGTGTTCTTTATTGTATTTAATCGCATTTTCCACAAGGTTCGTGAAAATCTGAGATATTTTGACCTCGTCCACCTCTGCCGTAACCGGGCGCAGGCTTTCCAGAACCACCTCGATGTCCCGTTTGCGGGCGATGGGACGCAGGCGCTTTAGCGTCGTTTCCAACAGCTCGTTGATATCCACTGCGGAAATGTCCATTGAGCCTTCGGTTTTGTCCATTTTCACAAGGGAAAGCAGGTCGTTGATGATTTTATTTTCCCGCTCGATTTCCTCCGTAATGTCCTGCATAAACTCCTGATACAGCTCCACCGGCACGTCCGGCTGCTGATTCAGGGAATCCGCCAGCACCTTGATCGAGGTCATGGGCGTTTTCAGCTCGTGAGAGACATTCGATACGAATTCCTGCCTGGAATCGTTGATGACCTTCATTCTGCCCAGCAGCTGGTTGAAGGCATCCACGATATGCTCGGTTTCCAGATAATCCGGTACGGAAATCGGCTCGTCCGTGAAACCGTCCTTGACCTCACTGATCGCCTGGGTTACGCGCTTAAAGGGCATAATCAGGATGTGCGAGAAGAAAAAGACGATGCCAATAATGATAATTCCCATCACGATTTCCAGAATCAGGGCTTTCCGGCTCAGGATGTCCAGCGTCGTCGCAATGCTGTCTGTCGATGCACTGGCCAGAATCACGCCGCGTACGATGCTCGTCTGCCCTTTTTCCCCGTCTACCGTCTCCGTAATCGGAACCGTCATCTCGATATAGCCGTTCGTCTTGTCGTAGCGGGTCGTACTTTCCCCGCGGAAGCACTTAATCACCTCCTCGGAAATCATCGTTTTCCCCTCGCTCATGGCGTAGGTGTCTTTCACAATGCGGAAATTACTGTTGATAATCAGCACACGGCCGTCATACAGGTTGGACATCTGCTCCAGCTCGGCATTGACGACATCGGAGGTTGGATTTTGCAGGTAGTTGTAATTGACCAGGTGATTTGCGATAATCCGGTACTGGGACGCGACGTCCGAGCCGCGCAGATTAACCGCACGTTCTTCGTAATTATTCAGAATGCCCAGCCGCATGATGTCGCTGGGCACGATTCCGATGATCAGCATCAGGAGGAAAATGTAGGCCTTCAGGCTGCGGAAGATCGGAATTTTATAAGTGAGCCGCCGGAATAATCCGGGGGTTTTGCTGCTTGTGTTCATGGATACCTCCGGGGGAAGGGGTGTAAAAGGATGGGGCTGGCGTCCGGGACGCTGCCGACGGGAAACCGGACCTTTTGCTTCGCAAAAGCCCGGTTCGCGTTGCTCACCGGGTTACCGTCTGAAAACCGGCGAACTTTTCTGCGAGCAGAAAGTTCGCCATTTTTCATCCGTAGTCCGGTTCTGCTTATACGCGGAAGAAGTACCCCACTCCCCATTTGGTGTGGACGTATTTCGGCTCGCTTGGATTTGCCTCGATCTTCTCACGAAGTCTCCTGACATGTACATCAACCGTGCGGACATCTCCCGGATATTCATAT
>ENA-OPCA01002585-OPCA01002585.1-human-gut-metagenome-genome-assembly--contig:-NODE-2585-length-11002-cov-4.561432_pt1 | contig 11002 bp, 8 predicted proteins | sample MGYA00241076_ERZ501468 | MGnify/ENA primary metagenome ERZ501468 (study PRJEB25962, sample SAMEA2042633) | human gut metagenome | biome: human gut; feature: human-associated habitat; material: faeces... | reverse complement strand
CGATGCGTATGTAGTCCGCCAGCGCCTGTTGTCCGTTTCGCAGAGACTCCGGCTGCTGGCAGACGCCGGTGAGATGGTTCATCTCCTCCTGGGAGAAGAACTCCGCCTGGGCCGCCAGGGAGGGGACGCGTCCTGCCGCCTTGGCCTGCCACAGCGTGGTAAAGGCACGGCCCAGCAGTGGGGAGGAGAACTGCTCCTCCCGCAGGGGCGGCTCCTCCGGGAACAGGCTCTCGTCCCGGATCAGCAGCCGCAGGATGCCCTCCTCCGCCCGGGCGGAGCGGATGTTGTCGTATCGCAGCTCCCGCTCCTTGGGCTGGAGCTGGACCGCCGGGTTCAGGTCCCGCCGCAGCTCCTGCCGCTTCTCCCGGGAGAGGCGGCGTTTGAAGGCCCGCTGGACCTCCAGCCTCATGGCCTCCGGCGTGATCTTGGCGGTCTCTGCGGCCCGGGTGGTGTAGATCTCCCGCTCTACCGGATTGGCAAGGGCGGCCAGCAGGGCGCTGACCTCCTCACAGTAGGCCACACGGGCCTCGTCACTGGAGAGGTCGTACTTACCCGCCACCTGGGCCATGCGGAACTCGATGCCGTTCTCACTGCCGGTCAGCAGCGCCTCGAAGGCGTCTTTTCCCTGGAGCTTGATGAAGTCGTCGGCGTCCTGCTTTACCAGTTCGCCATCCTCCGTCCGCCGCCGGGGCAGCTGAAGGACCTTGACCGAAAACTCCGAGTTGTTCAGGATCTCCAGCGCCCGCTCCGTGGCGATCTTGCCGGCGTTGTCATTGTCGTAGCACAGCACCAGCTCCTTCGTGAACCGGCTGAGGAGCCGTGTCTGCTCCACTGTCAAAGCCGTCCCCATGGAGGCCACTGCGTTGTCGAATCCCGCTTGGTGGAGCGTCACCACGTCGATGTTGCCCTCGCAGAGGATGATGTTGGACCGCTTGGATTTCTTGGCCAGATTCAGTCCGTACAGAACCCGCCGTTTGGAGTACACCGGTGTCTCCTGGGAGTTCATGTACTTGGGCTCAGACTTGTCCAGGACCCGGCCGCCGAAGGCCACCACGTCTCCCCGCACATCGATGACAGGAAAGATGAGCCGGTTGCGGAACTTGTCGTACAGGCCGCCGTTCCGGTTCTGCACCGCCAGGCCTGCCTCCAGCAGCTCCGACTTCGTGTAGCCCTTCTTCGTCATGGCCAGGATCAGCGCGTCCCAGGCATCCAGAGAGGCTCCCAGACCGAAGTTCACTGCCGTGGCCCTGCGAATTTTCCGCCGGTCCAGATATTCCTGCACCGCCCGCCCCTCCGGCTGTTGGAGCATCTGATAGTAGAACCGGGCCGCGTCCCGGTTCAGGTCCAGCAGACGCTGGCGCCTGCGGCCCGCCTCCCGGTCGCCGTCCTCCTCCGGCACCTCCATCCCCGCCCGTTTGGCCAGAAAGCGCACCGCATCCGGGAAGGAGAGATTCTCCTCCTCCATGATGAAGTTGATAACGCCGCCGCCCCGCTTGCAGCCGAAGCAGTAGTAGATCTGTTTGTCCGGAGAGACGGAGAAGGAGCCGGTCTTCTCACTGTGGAAGGGACACAGACCAAAGAGATTCGCGCCCTTTCGGGTCAGCTGCACATAGCTGCCCACCACGTCCACGATGTCACTCCGGGCCATCAGCTCGTCCAGAAAGCTCTGGGGAAAGGGCATGTCAAGGTCTCCTCCTTTCGGTGAGTGTTGCCAGATTTCCCGAGGGTCATACCCGAAAGTGAGGGCGTACCCAAAACGAGACATTTTAGATATACCCCGTTCTTTTGGGATTTCCTCTTTTTTTGCTGGATTTTTTCAAAAAGTTTTTGCCCAGTGGGTTTACAGACTGCCGCGGCCTGCGTAAAATGGTAGAAAAGCGTCGAAGCGGCGGAGAGGAGGCGTGAGATGTCCATCGAGCTTTGGGCGGCCCGGTTGGAGCGCCCGCTGACGGAGCGGGAGACGGAGGCCATGCTGCCCCTGCTGCCCCCGGAGCGGCAGGAGCGGCTGCTGCGGATCAAGCAGTCGGAAAAGCGGCGGGAGCCCCTGTGCGCCTATCTCATTCTACGCCATGCCTTGTGGGAGCAGTACCGCTGGCGGGAGCTTCCGCCTATCCGGCTCACCTCTCTGGGCAAGCCCTACTTCCCGGATTTCCCGGAGGTCCACTTCAATCTGAGCCACACCACCGGCGCGGTGCTGGTGGCCCTGTCCGGGGAGCCGGTGGGGGTGGATATCGAGCACATCCGGCCGGTGAGCGAGCGGGCCATGCGGCGTCTGGCGGATGTGACCACGGAACGGGCCTTCTTCCAGAGCTGGGTCCGGCGGGAGGCCCGGGCCAAGCGCAGCGGCGCTGGCGTGGGGACCATGCTGGCGTCGGAGACCCCGCTCCAGCCTGGGGAGCGATTCTATTTTCTGGACACCTTTCCGGGCTATGTGGCGGGAGTGGCCACCCGGGACGGGGGCCCGCCAGGCCAGGTGCGCAAATACTCCCTGGATGAGATGATGGGATAAAAGCGGGGGAGAAAAAAGGCGGCGGGGCACTGCCCCGCCGTCTCCCGGTCGGTTTATACGATCTTCCGCAAAGGCAGCGGCTCCGCCGCATCCTTCTGCTCCGCAAAGTAGCGGATGATGTCTTTTCGGGTGACGATCCCGGTGAAGTTCCCCAGGTCGTCCACCACAGGGATGAAGTTCTGGTTCATGGCGCTGTGGAGGAGCTCTTCCATGGTGACGGTGATCCGGACGGGAGGATAGCTGTTGCCCCGCAGAATGTCCCGGACCTGCAGCCGCTCCATGTCCTTCATGGAGTAGGCAGTCAAGGTCTCGCAGTCCTTGGACAGGAGCTGCCAGAGGAAATCCCCCTCACTGACTGTACCGACATATTTCCCATCCCGGCTGATGACGGGGATGGCGGTATAGCCGTGGTGCCGCATCTTTTCCAGTCCCTGACGGAAGGTGCAGTCATCGTACAGATAGGCGACGCTGTGCTTCGGGAGCAGAAAATAAGCTATGTTCACTTTGCTGCCTCATTTCTAAGGGCGGGGGCCCGCCCGTATTCGGCCTTTCCGGCCTTCTGAAAAAAGTATACAGGAAATGCCTGGGGAATTGGTGAATAATCTATGAAATCTGCCGGAGAACGGTCTTTACTTTTTCGACAGAGGCTGTTATTATAAAATGTGATATATGCAACAGAAGGGAGCGGCCGCGATGTTGACCCCACAGGAACTGAAAAAGAGCCCCTTGTTTCAGGACATCGGGTACGAGAATTACCAGCAGATGCTGGACTGCTTTCAGGCGGTGCAGCGGAGCTATCGGGTGGACGAGGTGATCTACGACTTCTCCGGCCCGGCTGGCAACGCCGTAGGCGTGGTGGAGCGGGGGGAGGCATCCCTGATCCGCATCGACGAGGAGGGAGTCGCCACTGTGCTGGAGGAGCTGGGCCCCGGCGGTGTGTTCGGCAAGAGCCTGGCGTTTTCCACCTCCGGCCGGGACAGCTTGGAAGTGGTCTGCCGCACGGCCTGCGACGTGGTGTTCATCGACTATCCTCATATTCTGAAGCGGTGTGAGCGGGCCTGCACCCATCACAGCCTGCTGGTGCAGAATATGCTGCGGCTGATCTCAGACAAGGCCCAGGCCCTGTCCGAGCGGGTGGACGTTCTCTCCCGCCGGTCCATCCGGGAAAAGCTCCTGTGCTACTTCAACCAGCTGGCGGAGAAGGAGGGGAGCCGGACCTTCCAGCTGCCCTTCTCCCTGAGTATGCTGGCGGATTACATCGCCACGGACCGCAGCGCCATGATGCGGGAGCTGAAGCGATTGAAGGAGGAGGGCGTCCTCCGGTCCGAGGGGCGGCGCATCACCCTTTGTACAGGATGATTGACCGGCCCGAAGGGGCGCTGGAAAGTTTGTTATTTTTTTCGCAGAATCCCCGCAAAAACGGATTGACTGCTTTCGGGGGTTGTGTTAAAGTATAGACAATGTGTCGTGTCGAAGGATACATCGCCGCAAATACCAAAATTCGATCATTCGGGAAAGAAGGAACACTATGTATCGTATCGTGAGAAAAGAGGCCCTCCGTCCCACCGTCACCCTGTATGAGATCGAGGCACCCCTGGTCGCCAAGAAGGCCCAGCCGGGCCAGTTCATCATCCTGCGCGTGGATGAGAACGGCGAGCGAATCCCCATAACGATCAACGACTATAACCCGGAGAAGGGCACCGTCACCATCATCGTCCAAACCGTGGGCGCCACCACGGAAAAGCTGAGCCACATGAAAGAGGGCGACAGCCTCCAGGACTTTGTGGGCCCCCTGGGCAAGGCCACCGAGACCGAGGGCAAGAAGAAGGTCTGCGTGGTGGGCGGCGGTGTCGGCTGCGCCATCGCGTATCCCGTGCTGAAGAAGTTCCACGACTGCGGGGCCGAGGTCCACGCCGTCATCGGCTTCAAGAACAAGGATCTGGTGATCCTGGAGGATGAGTTCCGGGCCGCAAGCAGCGTACTGAAGGTCTGCACCGACGACGGCTCCTATGGCCAGAAGGGCGTTGTCACCGAGGCGCTGAAGGAGCTGATTGACGCTGGCAACCAGTATGATGAGGTGTTCGCCATCGGTCCCATGGTGATGATGAAATTTGTTTCCAAGACCACGGAGCCCTACGGCATCCCCACCACCGTTTCCATGAGCCCCATCATGATTGACGGCACCGGCATGTGCGGCGGCTGCCGCCTGAGCGTGGGCGGCGAGATGAAGTTCGCCTGCGTGGACGGCCCGGATTTCGACGGCCACAAGGTGGACTGGGATCTGGCGGTCAAGCGGAACCAGATGTATCGGGACTTTGAGGCCCACAAATATGAGGAGACCTGCAACCTGTTCAATAAGGAGGCCGAATAATCATGGCCAATATGTCTTTGAAGAAGAATCCCATGCCCTCTCAGGAGCCCGATGTCCGCAACAAGAACTTCGACGAGGTGGCCCTGGGCTATACTGAGGAAATGGCCATCGACGAGGCCAAGCGCTGCCTGAACTGCAAGAACCCCAAGTGCGTGAACGGCTGCCCCGTGAACGTACATATTCCCGAGTTCATCGCCAAGGTGGCGGAAGGCAAGTTTGACGAGGCCTTCGGCGTCATCACCTCCACCAACAGCCTGCCCGCCATCTGCGGCCGTGTCTGCCCCCAGGAGAACCAGTGCGAGGGCCAGTGCATCCGGGGCATCAAGGGTGAGCCCGTGGGCATCGGCCGTCTGGAGCGGTTTGTGGCGGACTATCACAATGCCCACGGCCATCAGGGCGGCGCTCCCGTCGTGCCGGAGAGCAACGGCCACAAGGTAGCTGTGGTAGGCTCCGGCCCTGCGGGCCTGACCTGTGCCGGCGATCTGGCCCGGAAGGGGTATGACGTCACCGTGTTCGAGGCGCTGCACCAGGTTGGCGGCGTGCTGGTGTACGGCATCCCGGAGTTCCGTCTGCCCAAGGCCATTGTGGCCAAGGAGGTGGCCCGGCTGGAACACTTCGGCGTGAAGATCATGACCGACACCGTGGTGGGCCGCACCATCACCGTGGACGAGCTGATGGATGAGATGGGTTTTGAGGCCGTGTTCATCGGCTCCGGCGCCGGCCTGCCTATGTTCATGAACATCCCCGGCGTCAACTACAAGGGCGTGCTGTCCGCCAACGAGTTCCTGACCCGCATCAACCTGATGAAGGCATACCTGCCCGATTCCGACACGCCCCTCATCCATCCCAAGAAGGTGGCCGTCGTAGGCGGCGGCAACGTGGCGATGGACGCCGTGCGCACGGCCAAACGTTCCGCGCAGGCGCTCGCCGAATTTCGGCGGCTGCACGGGGCGCTCCAGCAGGAAAATGCCGCAGTCGGCGCAGTATCGACAATCGGCAAAGCTGCCGTTCCAGATCCCGCGGCTCACCACAAGGTCGCCCTCCTCGTCCGCGCGAAAGGATATGGACTTTTCCTCCTGACTCCAGATGATCTGCCGCGCGCTCTGCAGATAGCCGGAGAGCAATTCCCCGCCGCAATAGGGGCAGATATTACCGATTTTCATTTTGGCACTCCTCATTAAGAAAAGTAGCTGTGCTCGTAGTATGTATGAGCATATCTTGTTCCTTGGAAGTTTTTCTGAGAAAAGCATGCTCCGGTATATTTTGTGTATCTGTCGATAGACATTGAATCACTGCGGTTATACATGTCGAATTTCCAAGAAAAAAAGGAGTCTTGCATCCCGTATACGCGGTAATACGAAAGCATAGAGGAGGCTAGCCCTGTTACAATAGAGGCTCCGATTGAAACCGACATTCCAATGTTGAATGCAGAACATATAATTGTGGTCATCGTACCTAGTACAAGGCTTGCAGCAGTGCTTGTCCCCCAGGAAACGGCATTTCCAGAAAAACTTTTGACATATGTGGTGTATTTTGATGCAGATCCAAATGGAGACAATGAGTATTCAGCAGTTCTCATTCTGGTGACTCCGTTTTTGCTGTTTTCTACAGAAAACGTATTTTGTGTGAGTAGCTGAGAATCTATGTATTCATTGAATTCAAATTTGACAAGGCTCCCATCAACGTACAAATCTCCGTCATTTGTTAGAATAACTTCATTGTGATTCTGCGCGTCATAGTAATCAATCACCAGATCTCCGGCGCGGTTTCTTTCGATGGTGGCATAGTTAATGACACCATTAGGATATGCAATTTCATATTTAATGGAATCATCTTCGATTTCTGCGCTTGTAATAAGTTGTTCTTCGATTCCGACCGAGATGAATGCACTTATATCTTCTTGTACTTGAGAATCAGTGGATTTTAGATGGCTGAAACTTTTGCAATTACTTGAGCTTGTGGTTGTTAATTCTGATATTGCGTATGCTGAGACGGTGCTTGAAATAACTAGGGAAAGTGCCACTACTAATGAGAAAAGTTTTTTCATATTCAATGCCTCCTCGCATATTCAATCGAATTCTATTTTTACCTAAAGCTGTACCCTGTACTTATTCTAATTTCTAAATATCACCTCCATCCACGCAAAAACTGCGTGACTTTTACACTTGGCACATTACGTATTATACACAATTTAACAGGCAATTTCAACCTTCTTTTTAAAAATAATTGCAATTCATTTAATGTGTAGAGCGAAAAGTGATGACGATTGTGCAGTATCCCGTTTGTTGATGGCTGTTATTGCATAGTAGAGATTTTCATGCACAAACGGCGGATTTTTCATCCTGCTTTCGTATGAAATTGTGCTTGACAGGGGTAACGGTCGGTGTTAGGATGATACCGTTGCAAAGGCAATGACGGGACTTGCACCCGAGTGAGGACGGACAGAGAATGGCGGTCATAGGCTGTGAGCCGCCTGCGGCACCCCTCCGGCGCAGACCTTCCCCGAGCCGATCGCCCGAACCCGCAGTAAGGCGACCCGTGCGGCGTACGTTACAGCGCCAACTGAGTGAAACTCAGGGTGGAACCGTGTGATTTCAGCACCCCTGTGCCGCGAGGCGCAGGGGTGTTTTTAGTTTAGGAGGAGACATTATGGACGATCAGTACACCTTTGAAAACAAGACCTACAAGGACACCTACCGTCACACCACCAGCCACATTCTTGCGCAGGCCATGAAGCGCCTGTACCCCGAGGTGAAGCTGGCGATCGGCCCTGCCATCGAGGACGGTTTCTATTACGATTTTGACAGCCCTGAGCCGTTCACGCCCGAGGTGCTCGAGAAGCTCGAGGCCGAGATGCGCAAGATCTGCAAGGAAAAGCTGCGCCTCGAGCGCTTTGAGCTTCCGCGCGCCGAAGCACTGAAGTTCATGGAGGAGCGCGACGAGCCGTATAAGATCGAGCTCATCAACGACCTGCCGGAGGACGCCGTTATCTCGTTTTACCGTCAGGGTGAATTCGTTGATCTCTGCGCCGGCCCGCATCTGGACTCCACCGGCCGCGTCAAGGGCAACGCCATCAAGCTCACGAGCGTCACCGGCGCATACTGGCGCGGTGACAGCAGCCGCAAGATGCTCCAGCGCATCTATGGCACCTGCTTCCCGAAGAAGGACGAGCTCGACGCGTACCTTGCGCGTATCGAGGAGGCCAAAAAGCGTGACCACCGCAAGCTCGGCAAGGAACTCGGCCTGTTCACCTTCATGGACGAGGGCCCGGGCTTCCCGTTTTTCCTGCCCAACGGCATGGTGCTCAAAAACCAGCTCATCGATTACTGGCGCGAGATCCATAAGAAAGCCGGCTACGTCGAGATCTCGACCCCGATCATGCTCAATCAGGATCTCTGGCACCGCAGCGGTCACTGGGATCACTATAAAGACAATATGTATACCACTGTCATCGACGATGTGCCGTTTGCGCTCAAGCCGATGAACTGCCCCGGCGGTATGCTGGTCTATAAGTCCCAGCCGCACTCTTACCGTGATCTGCCGCTGCGCGTGGGCGAGCTCGGCATCGTGCACCGCCACGAGCTGTCCGGCGCGCTGCACGGTCTGTTCCGCGTCCGCTGCTTCACGCAGGACGATGCGCACATCTTCATGACACCCGATCAGGTCAAGGACGAGATCAAGGGCGTCGCCAAGCTCATTGACGACGTGTACTCGCTCTTCGGCTTCAAGTACCACATGGAGCTGTCCACCATGCCGGAGGATCACATCGGCACGGATGAGCAGTGGGCGGCCGCGACCGACGGCCTCGTCTCCGCGCTCAACGAGCTCGGCAAGCCCTATGTCATCAACGAGGGCGACGGCGCGTTCTACGGCCCGAAGATCGACTTCCATCTGGAGGACAGCCTCGGCCGCACCTGGCAGTGCGGCACGATCCAGCTTGATATGCAGATGCCGGAGCGCTTTGATCTCGAGTATGTCGGCGCGGACAGTGAGAAGCATCGCCCGGTCATGATCCACCGTGTGTGCTTCGGCTCGATCGAGCGCTTCATCGGCATCCTCACCGAGCACTATGCCGGTGCGTTCCCGCTGTGGCTCGCGCCCGTACAGGTCAAGGTCATGCCCATCACCGACCGCACGAATAATTACGCCAAGCACGTCGCTGACCGTCTGGAGAAGGCAGGCCTGCGCGTCGAGACCGACCTGCGCAACGAGAAGATCGGCTACAAGATCCGCGAGGCGCAGAGCCAGAAGATCCCGTATATGCTCGTGCTCGGCGACAAGGAAGCGGAGAACGACACCATCTCCGTGCGCACGCTCTCCGGTGAGCAGAGCGTCGAGAGCCTTGCCGATTTCATCGCCCGCCTGCAGGCGGATGTGAAGTCCCGCAAGAGCTGAAATTTGCATAGCATCGCATAAGAAGACCGACTCCTTCGCAGACTATACCCAAACGTCTGCGAAGGAGTTTTCTATATGCACAAACGGTTTCGACATCTGTGTCTCGCGCTCGCGGCGCTCATCGCTGCGGGAACACTGCTTGCAGCGCTCATTCCGGCCGCTGAGGCGGCCACGTATAAAAAGGGGTCAAGCGGCGCCGTCGTATCGCAGATCCAGACCAAGCTCAAAAATTGGGGCTACTACGCCGGAGACGTGGACGGGGTCTACGGCAGCGCGACCGAACGCGCCGTGCGCGCCTTTCAGCGCAAAAACGGCCTCACAGCCGACGGGAAGGCCGGGGCACAGACTTTGGAGGCGCTGGGGCTGCCGGCGGACAGCGGCGGAAATTCCGGCGGCTCCGGCGGCATGACCGGCGCGCAGGTCGATCTGCTTGCACGTCTCATCTCTGCCGAGGCGCGCGGCGAGCCGTATTCCGGTCAGGTGGCCGTCGGCGCGGTCGTGCTCAACCGCATCCGGCATCCGTCGTTTCCGAATACGCTCTCGGGCGTGATCTATCAGAGCGGGGCATTCACCTGCATTACGGACGGGCAGTTCAATGAACCGGTCGCGGAGAGCGCCTATCGCGCTGCGCGCGACGCGCTCAATGGAGTCGACCCATCCGGCGGTGCGATCTACTATTTCAATCCCTCGACGGCCACAAGCGCGTGGATCTGGTCGCGCCCGCTCATCACCGTCATCGGTAAGCATCGCTTTTGCTCCTGAGTGTCCGGTTACACCACAAAATAGGGGATGCCGCGCTGCATCTCCGCTACATATGGATACGCGAAAAAATGTCGCAAAAAAGTTTAAAAACACTATTGACAACTACCCCTGTAAAGTGCTATATTATCAAACACGCGAGGGGTGCTCGTCACGAACGAAACGAACTTCCGAAAAAAGTTGAAAAAAGTTCTTGACAAAGCGAACCGCGTGTGGTAAGATAAACAAGCTGTCGCCGAGAGGCACAGCGGCGTGTACCTTGTAAATTAAACAATGTAAGAACACAAAACTTGATAAGTTTTGTAGCTTATGCAAAATAAGCACCAGAAAAGGGTTCTTAACATCAGCAATGATGTAAAACAATTCTTTTGAGAGCTAGAAAGCGATCTAAAAGATTATATCCGCTTCGGCGGTTATGATATGATTTATAGAGAGTTTGATCCTGGCTCAGGATGAACGCTGGCGGCGTGCCTAACACATGCAAGTCGAACGGAGTTACTTTGGTGAAGTTTTCGGATGGATCTGATTTAACTTAGTGGCGGACGGGTGAGTAATGCGTGAGCAACCTGCCCTTCAGAGGGGGACAACAGTTGGAAACGACTGCTAATACCGCATAACGTATTCGGAAGGCATCTTCTGAATACCAAAGGAGAAATCCGCTGAGGGATGGGCTCACGTCTGATTAGTTAGTTGGTGAGGTAACGGCTCACCAAGACTGCGATCAGTAGCCGGACTGAGAGGTTGAACGGCCACATTGGGACTGAGATACGGCCCAGACTCCTACGGGAGGCAGCAGTGGGGAATATTGGGCAATGGGCGAAAGCCTGACCCAGCAACGCCGCGTGAAGGAAGAAGGCCTTCGGGTTGTAAACTTCTTTTAAGAGGGACGAAGAAGTGACGGTACCTCTTGAATAAGCCACGGCTAACTACGTGCCAGCAGCCGCGGTAATACGTAGGTGGCGAGCGTT
>ENA-OPCA01002582-OPCA01002582.1-human-gut-metagenome-genome-assembly--contig:-NODE-2582-length-11012-cov-3.332755_pt1 | contig 11012 bp, 9 predicted proteins | sample MGYA00241076_ERZ501468 | MGnify/ENA primary metagenome ERZ501468 (study PRJEB25962, sample SAMEA2042633) | human gut metagenome | biome: human gut; feature: human-associated habitat; material: faeces... | reverse complement strand
CTCAGACAGCTTATTGAGTTTATCATAAGCAGTTCTGTTTGTCAAGAACTTTTTTTATTTTGTTTTCAGGTTTCTTTCAAAACCCGGTTGCTTATCACTCGCAGCAACAGTTCATTATTCTATCAGAACTTTCTGTTCATGTCAAGCAGTTTTTTATTTCTTTTCAGAAATCCGTGTTGCTTTCGATTGCCGCAACAGTCATAAATTTTACCAAGACTATTCGTCGATGTCAAGCACTTTTTCTTCTTTTTTAAAAAAGAAGTTCCATCGCATTTCCTGCGGTGGAACTTCAGTATAGCATTATCCTTTTTTAGTTGTCAATCAGTTTTTGCTTTTTTCTTACTTTTTTACAATCCCGTAACATCAGGATAATCCCGCCAGCCAGTAGGCGAACCGGTTCATCTGATAAAGCTTCGTCAGCCATTCATTTTCAACGGTCCACGCCGCGATCTGGCTGCCGACTCTTCCTGTATCGAAGCTGGCGATTACAATATATATAATCCATAAAACTACGATGCTCTCTGTCATGCCGACCACGATTCCCAGTACACTGTTAAGCAGTTTCAGAATCGGCAGGTGCGCAATTGCCGAAAGGGACTTGAAAATCAGGTTCACCAGTCTGGCTGCGAGCCCGGTAATCAGCAGCATCAGAATCGACAGTATAATATTGGTATTGTTTTTTTCTTTCACACTGCTATATAAAAGGATAGCCAGCGAAAGGACGAACAGAGAAATGACCAGAGACAGCAGCATCCTGATTTCATCCACCATCCCTTTTTTCATTCCGGCATATCCCCGCCAGAGGGCAAATAAGATCACACAAACCAGCAGTACGTTCATTTTTTCTCCCGTTTATTTCATTTCTATCATATCTATGCTGTTTGCAGTAACCGCAAGAAACCGGTTTCCGCCCAGCGTTTTTAAAAGCTGCGTCTGTTCCGGTATCGGTCCGCTGTATTTTTCTTTTCCGTTCAGGTTATAAATCAGGCACTCTCCTTCATTATATATAATCAGTTCCTGATCCGAAATCAGAACATCCCGGTATTCGATTGCAAACGGCAACGACAGCACCTGCGTCCCGTTCATATTATAAATGTCAATCCGATATTTTCCGTTTCCGTTCGTACCATTAAAAATAAACGCCACATAATTGCCGCTGCTGCGGACGTCCTGCACCTCCTCCTGCATGAAATTCTGGAAGATATTTTTTGGAATTTCATTTCCTTCATATAACATGAACTGATTATTTCCCACAGAATACGCCGTATGCGTCCCCGCAAACTCTGCCAGCGGGATTACCGTATCCGAATATTCGTAGGAGCTTACCATCGTGTCGGTGTAGTTTTGTCCGACTTCGTCAAAATTGTAAAAGCTGACGATCGATTTCATACTGCCGCTTTCTGCTTTCAGATATGCCACCATCATCAGTTTTCCATTGTCCGACAATGACACGGAAACCGGATAACCCGATTTCTGCATCGTCGTTTTGATTCCGACTGCTTTTTCCCCAGTAGGATTATAGACGTTGATCCAGGTCACATCCCCATCCTCCAGAATCGCCGCCACAACACCGTTCGCTGCCACGGACAGCGATTTCACCGGAAGGTTCGTATCAATCTGTTTGGATGTTCCGTCCTGACTGATATCATAAATCAGGTTGCCGTTATAATCCCCAACTGCAACCCAGCCCGACCGCACGGAGACACACGGCGACTGCATGTCGTAAGTCTGGTTCCACATGGCGTTGCCCTTGTAATCCGTATAGCTGATACCATCCTTACTGTAAGTCAGAAAGCCATTCTGGTAGCTCAGCAGAGTAGAACCGGACACCTGGTTCCTGTCGATTGCGGACACGACCGTGTAGCCGGAGTAGGTTTGATTTTTAAGCAGCGTTACCGCCGTCACCGTCAGCGCTGCGATCACGCCGATTACGCAGCAGGAACGAAGGATCACTTTCAGACGATGCGCCCGGATTTCCCGTTTAAAATTCTTGCTGTCTTTTTTCTCGTTTTTTTCTTTTTTTCGCAGGTATTCCCTGATATCTACCATATGAGATAAGTCCCCATTTCTTTTGCAGCATCTTTGCGAGCATGTTGGCTCACTTGCGCTCATTCCATCACGAGCCCGCGCTGACGCGCTTTACTGCCTGCTATGCAGGCTGCTCATTCTCTAATGGCGCAAGAAAAACAAATGTCGCCTTCGGCGTCGCTTGTTTTTCTTGTGCGCTCATTCCATCATAACACATTCATTATTTTGAAGGTAGTAAAATATTCTGTCCGGGCTGGATTTGATTCGGGTCTTTTATATTATTCAGGCGGCAGATTTCTATCACTTTTTCATCTGTTCCGTAAAATCTCCTGGAAATAGCGATGAGGCTGTCTCCCTTCTGCACCTGATAGCTTTCCGGGTGCGCCAGGGCTTCCTGAACCTGAGGAAAGGAATCGGAGGCTGATGCGGACTGCCGGACTGCCGAGGATTCAGCGTCTGCGTCGGTCGTGACCGCATTCCGGCCATCTGCCATTACGCTATCCGTTGTTACGCTGTCCGTCGTTACGCTGTCCGACATTACGCTGTCTGGCATTACGTTGTCTGTCATTACGTTGTCCGCCGTCCTATTGTCTGTCACTTCGCCATCCATCGCCGTATTGGCCGCACCGGTTTCATCGTCCGCCTGTGTAGCTTCGTCCAAGGCGGCAGACTGCGCCATTTCGTCCGATGAATTCCAGCCAACAGTCTCTTCTACAATCAGTCCGGGAGATATATTTTCCGTCTCATTTTTTGTATTCCGGACAGCTCCTGCCAACAGGGCGGAAACCGCTTTCATATCCGAGTACTGATTGACGGACGTCAGCGCCGTTCCGACCAGAACCAACAAAAGCACCAGGCAGCCAATCCGGCAAAGCTTCGGGAAGAGGGCGCCGGTACTGCCCGAACGGGCCTGATAAGCTGTCCCAAAAGCAGTTTTCCTCGACGCTGCGTTCAGCGTAGGTGCTGCAGCCTTAAGCGCACCCAGCCTTGACAGCACCGTTTTCCTGCTAGACGCTGTATTCGGCGCAGACGCCCTGGAGGCAGTTGCACTCCGCGCTGTATTCGGTGTAGACGCCCCGGAGGCGGTTGTACCACGCGCTGCGTCCGCTGCAGCTTCCGCTTTTCTTTTTTCCCGGCGGGCATTGATCGCTTCCATCACCCGTTCCTCCTCCACAGCTGCAGGGCGGCTCTGCTCCCGTTCAGCAATCATATATGCCTGCATTTCTTCGTTTTGTTCATAAAAAATAAAATAGCCTCCGATCTGGATTTCTTCTCCCCGCACGGTCCAGAACCGGACGGAGGCTTCCTTTTTTTCAATTTTTCCAATCCGCTCCAGCTTCTGAAAATACGGAAAATTTCCGCGCCTGAAGTCCGTTTCTTTTTCCACCCCGTAAATTAAATAATAGCGGATGCCGTCTTTTTCCTCCTGCTGCCCGAATGCCAGACACGTCTCTTTTCCCTGGCATCGTTCCAGAAACGTATGGACATAATCCTCCATGTACAATTTTACATTCGGACTGCCTGTCCCGATCTGCATCACATTTTTGGGTATTTTCAACATTTTACCTCTGCTCCTTTCCATCCGGGCACCCCGTTTTTCCTAATCTTAGCAGACCGTTGCCGCAGATTTTGTCTGTTTATGCGCTCTTTTTTGGCGGTTTGGAGCAGAGTCTCGTTCTGGAACTTTTGCACATATTTATTCTGTCAAACACTTCTGTTCGATATAAAAAGCACAATAAAATACATTGTATTTCCTTCCGGGCTCTTCTAGACTATTTTTTAGTAGATACCAAAATTTCTGCAGAATATATTAAAGGAGTGGTACTGAAAATGAGCAAACTTTCTCTTGCAGGCGAATGGAAACTTCGCGGCGAGTTTATGGACGTAACAGCAGATCGCTGTGCAGAGGTGCTCGTCCACCTCAACGCCATGCCTCCCAAGCCGACAATTCCCGGTTATCTGACCGAAGAAAATATGACCGAGGAGGAACGGGAAATGTATCTGAAAGAACCCGATCCGAAATTTACGGTAAATACCGCCCTCGCCATGCACCCCTATCCTTCCAAAACGGGATATATTCCTATGACTGTACCCGGCGACGTTACAACCGCTCTGATCGATAACGGAGTTATCGAGGAGCCTTTTTTAAAGGACAACACAAAAAAAAGCATCTGGATTAAAGAGCTTTCTTGGTGGCTTGTCAAAGAATTTGATATCACCGAAGAAATGCTTAACGAAGATATTGTCCGCCTGAACATTGAAATGCTCGATTTTAATGCCGATATTTTAGTTAACGGCATTCCCGCCGGACATCAGGAAAATACCTTCTGTGCTTTTTCTGCAGATATCAAACGCTTTTTGCATGTCGGTACCAACCAGATCGTGATCCGTCTGACCTCCGGCATGGAATTAAATTATCCACATGACACCGTTTCCTATTACTGTGCAAGTGACAATGCGATCTGCGACCAGCGTGTATACACGCGTAAGCCACAGTTTACCTATGGCTGGGACTGGTGTCAGCCCGTTCCTACCTGCGGTATCGGACGTTCGATCGAAATCGAAGCGTTCAGCGGTGCACAGGTAATCGCTTCCCGCGTCGATACGCTCAGCCTTTCCGGAAATGATGCAGAAATCGAATTTCATTTTGAAATCGAAAAATCCAACATGGTGCAGAGCGCTGAAACAGAGCTGGAATATGAGCTGTCCATCGACGGCAAGACCGCTTATACCGGCCATCAGACCCTGATGCTTGTCGGCGGCATCAATTTTGCACAGGAACGCGTTGTATTAAAGGATGCAAAGCTCTGGTGGCCGAACGGTTACGGTGCTCAGAACCTTTATACCTTTACCGCACGCTGCACGGCACGCGGCATCACCCATGAAGCAAAACCGAAGAAAATCGGTATCCGCACGCTTTCCATCGACTTTTCCAAGCTGCCGGATGAAAGCCGCAACTTCTTCTTCAAGATCAACGGCACCCGCATTTTCTGCAAAGGCGGCAACTGGGTTCCTACCGATTCCATCTATCTGCGGACACCAGATGAAAATTATAAAAAGCTGGTCAGCGAAGGCGCAGCGGCACACTTTACCATGTTCCGTATGTGGGGCGGCGGCACTTATGAACCGGATTGCTTCTACGATTACTGCTCCGAATACGGTATTTTACTGATGCACGATTTTATGTATGCATGTGCTTTTTATCCCGATCAGAAGGATTCGTTCCTTTACGAAGCAGAACGCGAGGCAGAATATCAGACCAAGCGTCTGGCGCATTATCCCTGTATGGCAGTCTGGACCGGAAATAACGAAATCGCCGAGTCCTACACCGACTGGTTCCCGGGAATGCTTCAGCCCGAACGCTACTGGGGCGATCAGATTTTCAACTACATCCAGCCCCGCGCGGTCCAGCACAATAGCCCGCTGATTCCCTACATGCCGTCCACCCCGTATTTTGGAGAACGTTCCAATACCACTGAAGAGGGAGACGTCCATGCATGGACTTATTTTGGACGCGATTCCAAGACGAGATTCAAATTCTCTTACGAACTGGAAGCTTTTGATCGATTCCCGGCGCGTTTTTCCAGTGAATACGGATTTTTCGGCGCGCAGATGGAAAGTACCGTCCGCCGTTATTTGGACGGGGAAGAGATGTCCTTCAACAATCCGTCCTGGAAGCATCACGGCGAGTTCGAACGCAAGCGTGGGGCCATCGACGGCGTTATCAACCGCCATCTGACTGAATTTTCCACGCTGGACGAACGCGGCTATCTGCTTTACAGCGGTATCATGCAGGGACTTTTATATGCCGAAATGGCAGAGGCGCTCCGCCAGAAATCCTATGGTGCCGGCGATCTGATCTGGATGTACAACGACTGCTGGCCGGAAACCGGTTGGACCATTATCGATTACTATCTGACCAGAAAGGTTTCGTTCTACTTCTTAAAACGCGCTTTTGATACGAAAAAACTGATTATCCGGAAGGCAGACGGCGGCGCGGTTGTAACCGTCATCAACGAAACCCCCGATGAACTCCGGACAACTATCTGCGTCGGCACACAGACCTTTGATGGCGCACACAATAGTGTTCTCCTGACAAAGGATCTGACCGTTGCTCCGCATTCCTGGCAGCAATTCCATGTAGCCGCTGAAGAGCCTGCCGCAGACGGATATTTCGTTGTAAGTGCAGACGGCTTTGAAACAGCTGACAGTCTGCGCGCTTATTACCGCGAATACACCATTCCGGAAAGCGATGCGGTGATCGAATCCGTTGAAAAAGACGGCAGCGATCTGCTCGTAACCGTCCGTGCAAACGTATTTACACCGTTCGCTTATCTGATGACAAGCGACGACAGAGTACATTACAGTGATAACTACTTCAAGCTCTATCCCGGAGAGGCAAAAACGATCCGCGTAGAAAACTGTGACGAGACACCTACACTGTACACAGCTGCGACAATGCACGCGTAAATTTGTATATACCTGTTATGCGCATGCGCAAAAAGATTCACAAAAGGATCTTTCGCGCATGCGTTTCACATTGAGTGAGCATCGTCCTGCGCAATGTTAAAAGAAAGGGGACTTATGTCACATACGATTATTGACCTGCCGTCTGTCAGAGACGACGGCAGGCTTTACCGCGATACCGCTTTGAATTTCGTGGAATCCCTGATTCCGAATCCGTGGAACAGCTGTCACGCGCCCGATCTTTTAGAGCTTGAAAATGGCGATCTGCTTTGCTGCTGGTTTGCAGGCTCCTGTGAGGGAAACGCGGATGTCAGCATTGCTGTGTCGCGTCTGTCAGAGGACAGTTCCCAGTGGGAAACACCGGTAATTGTTTCCGATGATCCAACCCGCAGCGAGCAGAATCCTTCCCTCTTCCTGCATCCAAACGGAGAAATCTGGCTGATGTATACCGCACAGGTTTCCCGTGATCCCAACAATCCAACCTCTGACAATTTACAGGGAACTGCTGAAATCCGCCGGAAAATTTCCCGCGATAACGGGCACACCTGGGAGGCGACCGAGACAATGTTTTCCGCTCCCGGCTCGTTCTGCCGGCAAAAGATTCAGATTCTGTCCAACGGACGTTTTATTTTCAACAATTTCCGATGTGCGATCAACGATTCCTGCATGGGAGACGATTACACCGTCCTGCAGCTTTCAGACGACCAGGGCAAAACCTGGCGCAGCGTCATGATGCCCGGCAGCCGCGGGCGCGTACACGGCAATATCGTGGAGCTTTCTCCCGGAAATCTGATCTGCCTGCTGCGCAGCCGCTCTGCTGACCATATTTACCGTTCGGAATCCCATGATAACGGCGAGACCTGGAGCGTGCCGGAGCCTACTGTGCTGCGCAACAACAACGCAAGCATTACCGCAATCCGTCTTCAAAGCGGCGCAGTCTGCGTTGTATACAATGACGTCGCCTTCAATGACGAGCCCGAGCGCACCGTCTGGCCCGACCAGCGCTGTCCTGTCGTACTCGCCATTTCCGAGGACGGAGGAAAAAGCTGGCCCTGGCGGCGTATCATCGAGCACGGCGAGGGCTTTATCGGTCCGTGGAACGACGTCAACAACCGCCGTTACGAATATCCCTGCCTGATTCAGGGAAAAGATGGCAGGATTCATGTCGCTTATGCGTGGGGCTATCGTAAGCGTATTAAATATCTGTGCATGGATGAAGCATGGATCCGAGGAGAAAAGCTTTGTAAAGGCGTTGGCGGGGACGAGACTCTGACCTGCAAAAGATAAGGGAAGCAAAGACGGCAACATTCTATTGTCATGAATAAAAACCGGCAGACAGCAAAGCTTTGATCGCTTCGCTGCTGCCGGTTTTTCTATGTCCTGCGTGGACAATGTTATACAAACCGATATTCTGTTACGGTGTGATACGGTCTGTCAGGTCCGAATACCGAAGAAGGAAACTGCGGTTTGTTCGGTGTATCCGGATAGAACTGGGTTTCCAGTGCCAGGCCCGCTCTGTAGCCGTAGGTTTTCCCATCCTTTGCGACTTCAAGATCCCTGGAGTTGCCCGAATAGAACTGAACGCCCGGAAGATCTGTATAAACCTCCATTATGCGGGATTTATCAGAGCTCTTGACAACTGCAATTTTACGAACCTGTCCGGTGTAATTGTCCAGAACCCAGTTATGGTCATATCCGCCTGCCATTTTAAGCTGGTCAAAGTCTGCATCGATCCGTTCGCCGATCAGATGCGGCTCTGTGAAGTCCATCGGTGTACCTTCTACGCGTAAAATATCTCCATTCGGAATCGATTCTGCATCGGCCGGAGTATACGCATGAGAAAACAACTGCAGCTCATGGTCGGTAATCGGTCCGGCACCGTGTCCATCCAGATTGAAATAACAATGGTTTGTCAGGTTAAGAATCGTATCTGCATCGCTTACCACATCATAGGTAATGCGCAGTCCGTTCTCCTCCGTCAGCTCATACAGAACCGAAAAGTCCCTGTTTCCGCTAAAGCCAAGTTCCCCATCTTTCATAGACATCGTGAATAAAATGCCGTTTTCTTTTTCTTCGGCATCCCAGATCCGCTTATGCCCACCCAGAGCTCTGTGACTGTGCAGGTTATTGCCATTGTCGTTGACAGACAGCTCGTAGGTTTTTCCTTCGAGGGTGAATTTTGCACCGCCGATCCGGTTCGCATTCGGCGCAACGACTGCACCGTAAAATTTACCGTTTTCCAGATATTGCTCCAACCTGTCATAACCGAGTGCAACGTCTGCAAAATTACCGTTATGATCCGGTGCCCAGATGCGGATGATCAGCGCACCGAAGCTGCTGACCGTCACCTTCATACCATGACTGTTTTCCAGTGTATACAAATACACCTCTCTGCCGTTTACTTTCCCAAATAACTCTTTTTTCATAGGTTCGTCCATCCCTTTCGTCTGTAAATTTTGTCTGTTACAGCTCGGTACGCCCCTCCAGCGCACGAAGCAGTGTTACTTCATCAATGTATTCCAGATCGCCGCCTACCGGTACGCCACTCGCGATTCTCGTCACGCGGATTCCGGTGGGTTTAATCAGCTTGCCGATGTACATCGCCGTCGTCTCACCCTCAAGGCTGGAGTTGGTTGCGATAATGACTTCTTTTACCTCCGGCTCTCTACTCAGGCGCTCCATCAGCTCTTTTAATTTGATATCATGGGGTCCCACGCCCAGCATCGGGGAAATCGCCCCGTGCAGCACATGATAGATTCCTTTGTATTTTCCGGTTTTTTCGTAGGCAGCCAGATCCCGGCTGTTCTCCACAACCATAATCGTCGAATGGTCCCGCTCTGCGTTGGCACAGATCGGGCAAAGCTCGTTATCGGTCAGGGTAAAGCATTCCTTACAATAGCGAACATTCTGACGAGCCTGTATCATCGCATTTGCAATCCTGTTCACCTTTGCTTCCGGAAGCCCGATCAGGTGAAACGCCAGACGCTGCGCAGATTTACTGCCAATTCCGGGAAGCCCCGAAAGCTCGTCAATGAGTTTGTTGATATAGCCGCTGTAAAGATCCATATCAGAACGGGAAGCCTCCGCCGAGTCCGCCTGTCATTTTACCCATCAGCTCCTGGCTCGCTTCGTCCGCCTGCTTCATCGCTTCATTCACAGCCGCAACGATCATATCCTGCAGCATTTCCACATCTTCCGGAAAATACAAAGACCATTGATGAAGTAGGCGACATTACTATTGATCAGGTAGTAATCGGTTCCTGTACGAATGGTCAGCTTTACCAGCTCCTTTTTGCCGTTTACGACAGCCTCAACCGCGCCGCCGCCGGATTTTGCAGAGAACTCTTTCACCTCAAGTTCCTTCTGTCCTTCTTCCATCTGACGCTGCATGCGCTGTGCCTGCTTCATCAGGTTATTCATGTTGCCGGGCATACCCATGCCGCCCGGAAAACCGCCTCTCTTTGCCATTTTATTGCATCCTTTCTGTTTGTTACTCTTCTTCTATGTCCATATGAATGACCCTTGTCAGGTCTACATAAGAACTTTCCATTTCCTGTTTGCTGCGCACGCTGCGGACTTCAACCTCGATCTGCTTGCCCGTCAGCTCCGCCAACAGTTGTTCCAGTGCGCCCTTATTTGCCGGTTCTTTGGTAAAATAATCGGACGCCAGCCCGTCTTCCACCACAAGCAACAGCCGATTGTCACCGCCAAGGCTTAAGCGCGCATTTTTGAGATACGACTTCATCGGCTGCTGTGCACTTCCTGCAACCCGTGGCCACTTGGCTACGATTTCTTTGATTTCCTCGGGAACTGCCTTGGGCAGCTCTGCCCTTCTGACCGGCGCTGCTGCCTGCACTGCGGGCTGCCCTGTCGGCGCCGCTGCGATTGCAATCGAGCCGCTTTCGATCTGTTCCACCGTCTGTTCCAGCTTTCGAATCCGTTCCAGAAGTGTATCTTCGTTCGTCTCCATCTCCGGCCTGCACAGCCGAATCAGCGCCATTTCAATCAGGACACGTTTCTGACCCGCATAGCGAATCCTACCGGACAGCTCCGAAAAACACCGGATATCCCGCATGATCGCGTCTACTTCGATCTGCTGCGCTTCTTCTTTCAATCTTGCCAGATTCTCACTGGATATGTCAATCACTTCTTCACAAGAATCCCCGGAAGTTTTCACCAGCAGGAGGTTGCGCAGATACCAGGTAAAATCGGAAACAAACTGGCTCATGTCCCGTCCCTGCAGCACGATCTCTTCCAGCACACCGATACAGCCCGCCACATCCCGCGCAATCACGCAGCGCAACAGTTTGCTGAACACTGACGTATCCACCGCGCCCAGCACGTCCAGCACCATATCGTAAGTCAGCTCGTGTCCGAAATGGAACGCGAGGCACTGATCCAGAAGGCCCTGTCCGAACTGACCCGCGGCCGCACGGTCATTATGATCGCCCACCGCCTGTCCACCGTGGTGGGGGCGGATCAGATTCTTGTGCTGGACAAGGGCCGCATCGTGGAGC
>ENA-OPCA01002578-OPCA01002578.1-human-gut-metagenome-genome-assembly--contig:-NODE-2578-length-11029-cov-3.399854_pt1 | contig 11029 bp, 11 predicted proteins | sample MGYA00241076_ERZ501468 | MGnify/ENA primary metagenome ERZ501468 (study PRJEB25962, sample SAMEA2042633) | human gut metagenome | biome: human gut; feature: human-associated habitat; material: faeces... | reverse complement strand
CTGAAATGTTACCGCTGTAACTGCCTAAGACTTTATAGATCACATTCCAGAACGTGCTCTTTCCGTTGCGTCCGTCACCATAAGCAATAATCATCGCTTCCGTGTATACCTTGCCGATCAGACAGAGACCGCAGATCATCTGCACATAGTCGATCAGGCTCTGGTCGCCGCAGAAGAAAACCTGCAAAGCATCCTCCCAGATCTGCCGACCTTCCTCATTCGGCACGACCGCCGTCACTTTGGTGATCAGGTCAGCAGGATCGGTCGCTCTCCAGCCGTCCAGACCTTTGGAGAGGTCGTAGGTGCCGCCGGGTGTATTCAGCAGGTAGGGATCACCGTCAAGCTGTTCCGGGTGCTTCAGCACCAGCGGCTTTGCGGCATCGAGGGCATTGTTCAGACTGCGGATGTGGCGGTATTTCATGACGAAACTTCTGTAGGCGTTCGAGAACTCCAATCCGCCGAAAGCGACAAGCTGGTCGGGGTTCAGCTCGTTCTTGAGCTTCTTGCCGCCGGTCATCGCCAGTGTTCTCGGTACACCAAGCCGTTCGAGACTGCCCAGCTTCTCCTCCACCTGTCTGTCTGCTTCCTTCAACTGTGCATCGGTGTGTTCAATCATCGCCATGACCGCCGCCTGCTCCGACTCCTCCCAATAGACACCGTTGTAGCGCAGAAAGTTGGTGGCGACCGTGAAGGCGACCTCCTCGCCGAAGCAGGTTACAAACGTGCGGGCTTCGCCAACATCGGAGAAGTCATCGGGGACGAGGTTGTTTTCGCCGTACTGGTCGGGAGGAACATAGCCATCCTGCGAGGTTACCTTTTTGCCGAACTTGCAGGCGCTCTGCCAGATGCCCTCCAGCTCCTCATCGTCAAGGGGCGGATCGCACTCCGCTGCTTTTTCCAGAAACTTGGCGTGTGCCTCCTCGGTCACACCGAAACGCTTGACCAGCTTGCCAGCCATGCGGGACATGGTGCTGTTGCGCTGCCCCTGCGGAATGCTGCGGTTGGTCTTCATGAGCAGAAGCCAGTCCTCGATGGTCAGACTGCCTTCGTGCCAGACCACATCGCCCTTTGAGCCGAACAGGAAGCGGGAAGCGTCCAGCGCATTGCCGTCAAAGAAGGACAGTTCCTTGTAGATGCGGGCTTTGATGCTCTTGTGAGATGCGGAATCCTTGCAGGGAGAGGTCGGGAAGAACACATGGAAGCGGGGGCGGGCTGTGACTAAGCCTTTCGCCAGCATATGATGACGGCTGTATGTGATCGCATAGGCAACATCGCCGAACATCTCGGACAGCTTCTCCGGGGTGATCCACTCATCGGGGTTGTCGCTGTGGTCGTTATCGCAGTCCATCGGGACAACATCGGAGAGCTGGAAGTTGGCATCGCTGCGGGAGAAGTTGTCGTACAGCGCACATACATGGTCGCTGGCAACAGCTTTTTTGAGGTCTGCCTCTGAGGTGATGACCTTCTGATTCGGGTAGACCGTGTTTTTCGCATTGCCGGTACAGTCGGCAGTATACAGGGTGAACTTCATGTGGTTTCCTCCAATTCCTCGCTGAAATAGCGAATTTTCATGTGCTTGCGCTTTGCACGGTCGATCTCCGCCTTCATGCCGGAGCTGACCGTGTCTCCGAACACCCACAGCTCGGCGCACTTGCTCATCAGCACCCAGTTCATGAAAATGGCTGTATCCCGTTCCTCCGGAATATTGTCGTCCATAAACTGGGTAAAGTAAATGTGGGGCGTGATCGGCAGACAGTGCTGCTCGACCGCAAACCTGCTGTAGCGCTTGGCGTTCTCGACATTCTTTGCCGTGTCGCCGGAGTAGGGAGAGCAGATATACACGATCGGGCGGAAGGCGGCAGCCTTGCGAGCTGCCTTTTCCTCCTTCTCGATGCGGGTGAATGCCTCGTGTTCGGTCGGGCTGCGGTAGCCCTCGGAATTATACAGACTTACCATGATGCAGCCTCCTACATGCGCACTCGTTGCAGAGGACTGCCGTGCCGTACATATCGCCCACACCGTCGGCGAACACGCACGACAGGTCAACAGCGACCTCCTTGCCGCAGTCGGGGCAGGCGCAGAATACGTTTTCATCGTTCAGCTCCGCCTTGACCTCCACCTCATCCGTTTTGACCTTCACATAGAACATAGCTCATGCCTCCTTTCTTTCCGCCGACTCGATGCACTTCTCGCAGTAGATCATGTCGGGGACGATCAGACCGTTCTTGATGACCTCGTTCAGCTCCACCGGGACTTTATTGCCGCAGACCGGACAAACGCCGTACACGGTATCCAGATGCACGAAGCGGTCACCGACCTTTGCGTAGTAGGGCTGCACGTCCTCGCACATCTCGTTCAGGCTGTTGCGGGACATCTCCAGCACGCCCGCCTCAACCATCGTCTTGAGGGTATCGACCTTCGCACCTGCGAAAGCGCCCTCCATATACTTGAGCGCATCCTGCGTTTCGAGGTTGACGGCATTGGCGACAGCCGCCTTGACCAGCAGGTCGACCACAAGCAAATTTCTCATATACATTTCTCCTCAGTCCTTTTTGTAAAACTCACACTCGTACCCATCCGCCCGCAGGATCAAGCCTTTCGCCCATGCGGGGGTACGAGCCATCTGTTCGCAGACGACCGGCAGCGACATCCTGCGGTCGGCTTCGATGATCATTTCGTCGTGGATATGCCCGACGATGAAACAGCAGCGGAGCGTCTGCATCGCATACATGAGCAGGTCACGGGCGATCGCCTGCACGATGTTCTCGACAAACTTGGGTCCGTAGCTCTCGATGCGCTCCCACTTCTTGCTGGCGGCAGTCCCCATATAGGTCACCGACTCGCCGCCGAACTGGTTTTCTCCGATCCTCGGCTGTGCGTAGCAGAGCTTCCGTCCGGACGGCAGCGTGATGAACAGCATCTTGCTCTGATATCTGAACTGCAATCCGTGTGTTTCTGTCGTGGTTTTCTGCCTGATCGCCTTCTTGACGGCAGCATCGACCGCCCACCAGAGGTCTACGATGTGGGGAGATGCGTCCCGCCAGTCGTTCACGATCTGCTTCAGCTCCGCATCGGTGAGGTTCAGGTCTTCACCGCCCATCGCTTTCATTGCACCGACCGATCCGCCGTAACCGCAAGCCAACTCCGCCACCTTGCCTTTCTGTCGCAAGTGACCGTTGACACCGTGCTTGACCACCGGAACGCCGAACATCTTTGATGCGGAAGCGCAGTAGATGTCCTCGCCGTTCGCAAAGGCATCCATGCGCCACTGTTCTCCTGCAAGCCACGCAATGACACGGGCTTCGATCGCAGAGAAGTCGGCGACAATGAACTTGTATCCCGGACGGGGTACGAACGCCGTGCGGATGAGCTGTGACAGTGTGTCCGGCACATCCTCGTAGAGCATCTCGACCTCATCGTAGTAGCCGTGCTTGACCGTGTCTCTCGCCTCGGTCAGATCTGGGATATGGTTCTGCGGGAGGTTCTGCAATTGGATGATGCGTCCTGCCCAGCGACCGGTGCGGGAAGCGCCGTAAAAGCTGAACATTCCTCTCGCTCTGGAGTCGGAGCAGGCTGCCGTCTGCATCGCCTGATACTTCTTGACGCTGGACTTCGAGAGCATGAGCCGCAGCTCCAGCACGGACTTCACCGGATCTTTGGCAGTCTTCATCAGCTCCCGCACCTGTTTCTTATCGAGAGAATCCGACTGATAGCCCTGACCTTCCAGCCAGTCGAGGAGCTGATACACCGAATTCGGGTTTTCAATTCCTGTGAGCCTGCGCATATCCGCCGACAGCTTTTCCTTCGCCTGTGCATCGAGCGTGAGCGCCGCTTCGACCAGCTCCATATCGACACGGATGCCCCGGTCGTTGATCTCCTGATCGAGGTAGAACTCCTCCCAGATCGCATCCGGTACGGGGAAACGGGAGAGCCGCTGGTCGATGGCAAGCTCCGCCTCCACATCCTGCTTGTTGTAAGCCTTGAAGGTCTCCCACTTGTCCGGCGCATCGGCAGGGGTGTGGAACTGCGGGACGCCGTTCACCGTGTCGTAGGGAATGCAGAAATACTTGATGAGAGCCTTGCCTTCGGGCATCTTCTGCTGTTCGAGCTTCAGCGCTGCACCCGCATCGGCAAGTGTGGACGGCAGACCGAGCGTCCGACAATGGATCATGGTACACTGCCAGCCCACCGGACTGAGGTAGTCGCCGACGGTATCGGCATCAATGCTGTAGCTGCGGAAAAACTGCGGGTACTCCTCCCGCAGGTATTTCGAGAGACATACACGCTCGAAGTTCACGTTGAAGGCTCTCTTGACCACGTTCTCGTCACTGAGCGCAGACAGGATGTGGTCAGGTACACGGTCTCCGTTCGCCAGATCGTAGAGCCGTACCGCACCGCCGTCCACCGACACACTCATGAGCGTGATCGCAAAATAGGGGGAATCGACATAGGCGTACACACCGCATTTGGTGATGTCACGATCGCTTCTCGTTTCGAGATCGATTTCTAAAGTTTTCATGGTAACACTTCCTTAAGCCCACCCGGACGGTCACACCGCCAGTCGCCCACCCGACATTCATTGGTTTACTTAGGACAGGAAATCGTCGTCGTCATCATCGTCGGCGAAGTCATCCTCCGCACGGGACTTGCCGCCGAGAGGCTCACCGTCACGGAGCTTCTGGAGGTTGTTCAGACCGCAGGCGATGCCCTTGTTGCCGTTGGTGTTGAAGGCGTAGAAGTTGATGCTGGCACGACCGTAGATGCCGGAGTACAGCTCACTGGTGTCGATGATCGGCTGGCAGTCGGCATCGACCACACCGGGCTTGGTGGCGCTGTTGGCGTTGATGAACCAGCAGCCAGCGTAGGCGGGATCGTCCGGGCGCTCGGCATCGCCGTCACGCAGCGGAGTCTTCAGCACCTTGAGGGCGGGGACGGACTTGCCGTTGCCCTTGAGCTTGGACTGTCCCTCCTCGTAAGCCGCCTGAATCGCCGCCTTGATCTTCTCGATGGTGACAGTATCGGTCTTGGGGATGATGAGGGACACGCTGTACTTGGGAGTGCCGCCGTTGATTGCCTTCGGCTCGTTGACCACGAGGTAGCTGAAGCGGGTGTCCTTGCCGGTGATGACCTTTGTGGAATTCACGAATTTTGCCATTTAATTTTCCTCCTTGAAATCGTCGATCGTCCATGCCGGACGCTTGTCCAACTCTGGTACGAGTGTGGGTTTGCCCTTCGGCTTTTCGATGAGAGAGCCGAGCAGGGAGTTGAATTTCTTGGTGCCGAGCAGTTTGGTCATGGCAGTCACGCCCAAGAGTTTCTTCTCATACGGATCGTAGCCTGCTTCGGTCACGACCGCTGCAACGGCATCGGTGTCGGTGTATCGGCGGTTCGAGCGTCCCTCCACGACCTTGAAGCCGGGATACTGCTTGCCGCCGATCGCCTGTTCGAGTGCATATGCCTTGATGTCGTTCACCCAGCCGATGAAGGTGTCCGCCCGATCGAGGATCAGGCTGATCTCATCATCGGAGAGTGTGTCCGGGACAGCGAAGTCGTACTGTGCCATCTGCAAATTGTACTCCGCCCTTTTCCGGCAGGTCGCCTTGATCTTGCAGAACTGACAGTGCTTGCCCGCACGATATTCGCCCTCGCCCTTTGCGGCAAGCGCCGCAGCGGGGATGAGGACTTCGTCTGCCCAGCGGAGAAGCTCGTCCTTTGTGATCTCTGCCGTGCTGACATTGTCACGCCGGGGCTGGAAGATGATCATGCGGACGGTTTGAATGTCATACAGGCTCTCGAAGAGGTCGAGAGCGCCCAGCGCATACATACGCATCTGGCTGTTGCCCTCGGCATCGACCAGAACGCCCAGACCATATTTGAAGTCCACGACCGTCATCGTGCCGTCTGCGACACAGATGCAGTCCGCCGTACCGAAGCTGTCCTTCACCCAACGTGTGAAGTCGAGCCGCTGTTCCACGAGAACGAGAGGATCGGGACAGCTTTCCTTCGCCGCCTGCACCTGTTCCATGATGAACTCGTAGTAGGCGGTGGCGCATTCCTCCATCTCCTCGTCGTAGTACTCCAGATCCTCGGTTGGATCACGCACCTTATGACCGAGCGCCTTCTTGACCTTGTACTCGCAGAGGGCGTGTGCGTCCGTGCCTTGCTGTGCGTAGGAGCTTCCGGTGTCGCCGCCCGCATTCTCCTTTGCGGAGGGCGGGCAGTTGATCCAGCGCTCACTGCTGGATGGGGCGAGAAGTGCGTGGCTCATACCAACCCCTCCGCTTCTGCCAGCACCGCAGCGTAGTCGCTTTCGGCGATGTCGGAGAGCTTCTCTGCGCCGTACTTGGCGATCAGCGCCTTGATCTCCTGCGTGTGTCCGCTGCGGCTGATCTCCGACAGACGGCTGCGAAGCTGAACGAAGGTGACAGGCTCGTCCTTCGGTGCAGGCGGCTCCTTTGGTGCGATCTCCTGCAGCTCCTCTTCCGTCGGTTCGTAGATGGTCTCGAACGTTGCGAGGTACCCATCAGTGGTCTGTGCCGTGTACTCCTGCAGCGCAGCAGTAAGGGCAGCCAGTGCGTTGATGATCTTCATCATAGGCTCCATTGTGCTTTTCCTCCTTTGCCAGATTTGTCGCCAGTCTCTTTGCCACCACGCTGATTGCCAGCAGAGTGTCGATCAGTTCTCTTGTCTTGCCGTTCATGGTTTCTCACCTCCTCAAAAGCAATAGGACACTTTTGTGGGATTTGAGTACCACGGTCAAGAAAAATTTTCAAGATTTTTTCTGAGGGTATCGAAAATGGCTTTCTTACGTTTGTTTACACCCTTCTGCGACATACCGATCGCTTGGGCGATCTCTCGTTCCGATGCCCCTTCGCTGAACATGGTGACGATGGTCTGGTTCTCCGCCGACAGCGCCCCGATATGCTCCCAGAGTGCTTCCAGCAGCATGGCATCCTCCACGATCTCTGCTGTGCTTGCCGTGTACGTTGCCGAATCCTGCTGGCGATGCACACCGTCCTGCGTACTGCGGAAGCCGCCGGTCGCCTCCATCGCATCGAGGGAGATCGGTGTACCAGACTTGGCGTGAGGGCAGGCAGAGCAGTTGCCGTCGCAGCGCACCAGCTTTCCGTCCTCGTTGCTGACGGCGCACTTCTTGCTGCGCTGGAGCGCCTTCTCCTCCTTCCAGATCGGACGCATCAGCTCGTGGTAGAGCTGCTCGTCCTCGATCTCCACGAAGTAGACCGATGTGCGCTTGCCCTCCAGCATAATAAGGGTGATCTCGCTGGGATCGATGCCGACCTGCTTGGCGTATTCCTTGTCCATCTCGATCGGAACTCTGTACTTCTTGTCATTGATTGTCATAAAAAATTCCTCCATTTTTCTCGAATGGAGGAATCTCGACCGGCAAATGGGCATGACAAATCAGACCGCATTCCGGAATGGATAGCTCCATTCGGATTGCAGCCGTCAGCTCAAATGACAGCCGTTGTATTCTGTTGTGCCGCCGCAGACCGTTGAGCCACCGTTGATCACTCGGCGCAGTATGCAGCAGCAGACAGTTTTACGTCTTGTCCGGGACAGGTGTTCTTATATAACCACCGGAGAAAACCAGCGGCGCTTGACGAAAGGTCTTCTATAAAGGGGCAGAAAAGTGGGTTCATACAACCGAAAACAGTTGAATATTGAAAAATGTTCACGAAATGTTTACATTTGACCACCTAAGACATAGTCAAAGGAAGGTCGTATGTAATTAACCCTCGCACTGCTTTTCTCACAAAGCCCTCCATAAGTAGCGCCCAAAGGGGCAAAAGTTGTACGTTTGCGTGCAACTTTTACAAAGTTGTAATTTTATTTCTACGAAATACCGAACACACGTTCTTGTTTGAATGTGTTTTTGTGTAATGTGCCAATGGAATAACAACCCTGTTTTAGCTAAAGTTCAGGTTACAGAAAACGGTGGCAGAAAGAAGCCACCGTTTTCTGTAATCACCCGCACTCACCAGCGTCCCGGATATGAAAGTCGGCGCTGGCACTCATAGTACCCGCCTGCTGCAAATGCATATTGTAGCAATACCTGCAAGCCTCCATAGACACCATTTCCGCCAGCGCTTACTGCACCGCCCCCGATGGCAGCAAGTACAGCAGCAATACGTGCGCCGCCACTTAGCCAGTCAATGGGGTATCCTGTCGAAGCATACTGAGCTTGCAAACCAGCTTGGATCTGCTGCTGATATTGTTGCATCAGGATTTGGTACTGCTCAATCGGGGAGACACCATAATACTGGAAATACGCAACCGGGTAAATTAACTCTGGATTCATTTTCAACCCTCCTCTTATGTTTTGTTGGCTCTAATAAAAAAGAACCAGAGAGATTGATCTCTCTGGTTCTCATTATAACACTAATATTCTCGCTTGCATATTGTGACCAAAATACCGCTTTTGTCAACAGCTTTCAAAGGCAGTATTTTTCGACTTGCGTTTTTGCATCTTCAGTATTTATTGAAAAAAAGCCGTTTATATCCTCCTCGGTATTCTGGATAGCATCTGACAGGAGCTGATCTGATGATTTCAATCTGCCCTCAATTTCTGAACATTCTCTCCACCCTTCGGGCGGGATGAAGTCTGGGAAGTATTTACGAATCACGGCAATATCAACTTCTCTCATCCGCTTCGAGAGTTTATCTGTACAATCACGGTATTTGCCCTCGACTTTCCGAATAAGCGGTTTTTTTCGCTTCGCTGCACCTCGGAGTTCGTCCTGTTCTGCCAGCAAACTTTGTAGCAGTTCATCATTCTTTCTTGCCTCTATAATTTGTTCTGATAGCATGAATTCGATGGTATCGGCAATCATTTCTTCTTCTGACGCTTTATTAGCATCTTCAATTGATAAATTCGATAATTCGTCTGTCCTCATGTCATCCATGTTGTTGTATACTTTATTCCAGTAGAAAAGAAATTTATAGAAAGATTGCCGTAATGCAGTTTGCCAGTATATGAGGTCTGTACCACGTATTGAACTATAAGGCTTGGAAATGCTATTTTTTATCATTGTTCTACAACGAGCAAATAACGAGTCAAGCATACGATCCATACTTATTTGTGGAATATTCAAACGGTTCCAAAGTTTAATCTTTACTTTCTTTACAAGTGTTTCATCTGCTTTTGAGTCGCAGAAGATGTCCAGTATACCAAAATACACATCGAGAAGATACTCTGAATCGGCTTCGAATACTCTTCCCCGCTTCAACGGCTCAAAATAACCATTATATTGAGCAAAGAGACGAAGAATAAAATTTTTGTTTCGTTCAGAGAATGCATAGTTGGTGCCGCACTGCTTTCTCAATATATCCATTTCTTCTTTCACATCAAATGCTTTTAACATCTCTGTCAGCTGTTTTGATCGTTGTTCATACCAACTCTTTCTGTGGTCGTCTTCAGCAATATCAGGGTTATCGCCAAATCGCTGCATTCGGTTGTTTACTGTAAATTCCTCATTTATTACGTCCTTCAGCGTATATGTCTTTTGTGTGGGATGTGTAAACATATTATGAAACTCCTCCCAATCTACATTTTCCCAGTCAATCGGCTCGAAATCGTCCATGTTGACACCTCTCCTTTACTCTCTGTTCATAGAGTTACTTGCTTTATTATAGCACATAAAACAGAAAAAGGCAATCGGATTTTACAAAATCGTGTCAGACCATACGCATGAATAACAAATTGGAAACAAAACGAAAAAAGTGGTATAATAGAAGAAAAAATGCTGAGGAGAGTACCGGATATGGAAGAATTAATGGAAATGCTTGAATGTATAGAGGACAAAAGACAGCAGAGCAAAGTCAGATACCCGATAAAAGAAATTGTGCTGATAGTATTTTCATGTACATTATCAAATGTAGATGAGTGGGAAGATATGGAAATGTGGGCAAATCACTATATAGATTTGCTGAGAGAATATCTTCCGTTTGAAAACGGAAGACCGTCGCATGATACGATTCAAAGAGTAATGGGAATGATAAATCCGGAGTATATCCAACAGGCATACAATAAATGGACATCAATGCTCGAAAAAGAGGAAAAAGAAAAGTTTAAAAAGATAATAGCAATAGACGGTAAAACCATGTGTGGAAACAGGCAGAACGGCAGTAAACCTAATCACATAGTAACCGCATGGAACGGAGAAGACGGATACAGTCTCGGACAACAGAAAACAGATGAAAAAAGCAATGAAATTAAAGCTATTCCAAAGCTGCTCGAAAAAATAAACATAAAGAATACTGTAGTGACAATTGATGCTATGGGAACACAGACAGCTATTGCCGAAAAGATAAAAATCAAAAAAGGTGATTATGTACTTGCTGTAAAGGATAATCAGAAAATACTTTTTAAAGAAATATCGTTGTACTTTAAAGATGAAGAACACCTGAAGAAAATAATTAGCAAAGGGAATTATCTTCGCACATCAGAAAAAAATCATGGAAGTGCTGATGTAAGAGAATATTATCAGACAAACAGCATCAACTGGCTCAGCAATAAGGAAAAGTGGAAAGGAATAAAAAGCATAGGTATGGTCATACGCACCCATAACGGAGTTACTGAAAGAAGATACTATATATCCAGCCTTAATCCTGATATTAAAACTTTTTCACGTGCTGTAAGGGGGCACTGGTCAGTAGAGGCTATGCACTGGCAGCTTGATGTTACATTCAAAGAGGATAATAATCATACACTTGATAAAATTGCTGCCGAAAATCAGAATATTATACGCAAATGGTGTCTTACTGCGCTTAAACAAGCTACTTTTATGAATGGAAAAGTAAAATCTATGAGACAGAAACGCATGGTTATTTCTTTTAGTCCCATTAAATACCTTGATTACGTACTTTCTCTTTAATAGGTTACAAAACAGTTACAAAAATTTAGTTGCTGGGAAGGATAAATATTCATGCGTATGGTCTGAAAATCGTGTTCATATCTGCGTTGTCAATAGATGTGACCCATTGGATGAAAAGATGCCAGAGATAAGGT
>ENA-OPCA01002574-OPCA01002574.1-human-gut-metagenome-genome-assembly--contig:-NODE-2574-length-11042-cov-4.366797_pt1 | contig 11042 bp, 7 predicted proteins | sample MGYA00241076_ERZ501468 | MGnify/ENA primary metagenome ERZ501468 (study PRJEB25962, sample SAMEA2042633) | human gut metagenome | biome: human gut; feature: human-associated habitat; material: faeces... | reverse complement strand
CCTCTCTCCCTTTTGTAAAGCTTTTTCTTGTCCTTTTTTTATTTTTTTCTCTATTCCCCCTCTTTTTCTGCCTTTATATCAACGTTTTTCCCATTGGTCTTTTTTTATTGTTTTTTTATGATTTGGTGTTTATAGAGTGTTTTAGATACTAAAGAATGAATTTATTACTTTTAAAAATCGATTATTTTATATTTAATAACTACAAAAAAATCCATTTGGAATTAACCAAATGGATTTCATTTTAATTATTGAGCCATTTTTTCTAGACGAGCACGACGTTTTTGTGCATCAGCTTGACATTTAGCCATTAATTGTTCTGCATGTTCTGGATTTACTTTTAATAATTGTGAGAATCTGTTTTCACCTAATAAGTAATCTTTAAATCCATCAAAGTTTGGAGTCTTAGAATCTAATTGTAATGGATTCTTTCCTTGTTCTTCTAATCTTGGATCATATCTTAATAAATTGAAATATCCACAATCAATTGCACGTTTTTGTTCAGCTTGATGATTTGCTAAACCACCTTTAATACCATGTGCTTGACATGGAGCATAAGCAATAATTAATGATGGTCCATCATAGCTTTCAGCTTCTTTCATTGCTTTAATTGTTTGTGCAGGATTTGCACCCATAGCAATTTGTGCAACATAAACATGACCATAAGCCATAGCGATTTGTGCTAAATCTTTCTTAGCTCCTGTTTTACCACCAGCAGTAAATTTAGCGATTGAACCAGCTTGAGATGATTTAGAAGATTGTCCACCTGTATTTGAATATACTTCAGTATCCAATACTAAAATATTAACATTTTCATTATTAGCGATAACATGATCTAATCCACCATAACCGATGTCATAAGCCCATCCATCTCCACCAACAATCCATTGAGATTTAGAAACTAAGTTACCTTTATTATCTAAAACTTCTTTAATCGCATCATTTGAAGATGCTTCAACTAATTTTAATAATTCTGGAACAATTGCTTTTTCTTCGCTTCTTTGTCCTTTTACAGATAAGTATTTTTCAATAGTTTCTTTTAATTCAGGTTCACAAGCATCTTTAGCTTCTTCCATTACTTGAATCATATGTGCTTCATTATAGTTTTGAGCTAATTTCATACCATAACCAAATTCAGCATTATCTTCAAATAATGAGTTACACCATGCTGGACCTTGACCATTTTTATCAGTTGTAAATGGTGTAGATGGTGTAGAACCAGAATAAATTGAACTACATCCTGTAGCATTTGCAATCATCATATCTGATCCAAATAATTGAGTTGCTAATCTATAATATGGAGTTTCTCCACATCCTGGACAAGCACCAGATACTTCAAAGTATGGTCTCTTGAATCCAACACCTTTTACAGTAGTTGTAGGATATTTATCATCACGATATTCTACTTCTTTATAGATATAATCAGCTAATGGAGCATGTTCTAATTCTTCATGAACATTAACCATTTTTAAAGCTTCACCTTTTTTATTTCCTAAACATTGTTCAACACATAAACCGCATCCAACACAGTTATCTGGTGAAACTTGAATTCTATAAGATAATCCGTCAACACCTTTACCCATAGGTTTTAAAACATCATTAGAGATATCTTCTGGTGCATTAGCGATTTCTTCATCAGTCATTAAGAACGCACGAATTGTAGCATGAGGACAAACCATAACACAGTTATTACATTGGATACAGTCATCTTTATTCCATTGAGGGACCATAGTCGCAATTCCACGTTTTTCCATATAAGCCATTCCAGATTTCATAGAACCATCTAATTTATCCATGAATGCTGAAACTGGTAAATCATTACCATCTAATGCGTTGATTACAGAAACGAAATTATCAAAATGATCATCACCTGTTAATTTCTTAGTTTCTTGGATTTCTAAATCAGCCCATTTTGGATCAACTGTTACTTCTTCAATTGCATCTTTACCAGCATCAATTGCTTTGTAGTTTAATTGAACAATGGCATCACCTTTTTTACTATAAGATTTTTTAGCCATTTCTTTCATATATTCAACAGCTTTATCAATTGGTAAAATTTGTGGGTTTAATGCAAAGAATGCAGATTGTAAAATAGTATTTGTACGACGTCCCATCCCAATTTCCATAGCAATCTTATTAGCATTAATAATATAGAATTTAGCATTCTTTGTAGCTAATTGTTTTTTCACTCTATTTGGTAAATAGTCAGCAACTTCTTCTTTAGAGAATTCTGTATTTAATAAGAATGAACCATTTTTCTTTAAGTTTTTCAACATATCATATTTTAATACATAATTATCTAATGAGCATGAGATAAAGTCTGCATTATTTACATAATATGTAGCACGAATTGGTGAAGCCCCAAATCTTAAGTTAGAACGAGTTGTTCCACCTGCTTTTTTACTATCATAAGCAAAGTAAGCTTGAGAATATAAATCTGTATGATCACCAATAATTTTAATAGATGATTTATTAGCTGATACAGTACCATCTGATCCTAAACCATAGAATAGACATTCTGTATAGTCACCTGTTACATTAAATTCTTCAGTTGGTAATGATAAATGAGTAACATCATCAACAATACCAATAGTAAAACTATTGAATGGATTATTAGAATTCAAATGATCATAAACAGCTTTAATTTGAGCAGGATTTGTATCTTTAGAACCCATACCATAACGTCCACCAATTAAAACATCCGCATCTTTTACAACACTGCATACATCTAAGTATAATGGTTCACCAGCAGATCCTGGTTCTTTTGTACGATCTAATACCGCAATTTTCTTAGCTGAAGCAGGTAATACTTTTAATAAGTATTTTGCTGAGAATGGACGATATAAATGAACTTTAACTAAACCAACTTTTTCTCCAGATTTAGCCATTTCATCAATTGTATCTTTAATTGTTTCAGTAACAGAACCCATAGCGATAATAACTCTATCAGCATTTGGATCACCATAATAAGTAAATGGTGCATATTCTCTACCTGTTACTTCTGAGATTTTTTTCATGTAATCAGCAGCGATTTCTACAACTGCATCGATATGTTTATTTTGAGCTTCTCTACCTTGGAAGTAGATATCATCGTTTTCAGCTCCCCCACGTTCAATTGGGTTTGTATGAGGATTTAATGCATTTGCTTTAAATTTAGCTAAAGCTTCTTTATCTAATAAGCTTTCTAATACATCATAATCCATAACTTCTACTTTTTGAATTTCATGAGATGTTCTAAATCCATCAAAGAAGTGCATTACTGGAACAGACCCTTTAATTGCTGTTAAGTGAGCAACTCCTCCTAAATCCATTACTTCTTGTACTGAGTGTGAACAAATCATTGGAATACCTGTTTGACGACAAGCATACACGTCTTGATGATCCCCAAAGATATTAAGTGAACGAGTTGCTAAAGCACGTGCAGCAACATGGAATACACCTGGTAAATTTTCACCAACAATTTTATAAAGGTTTGGGATCATTAATAACAATCCTTGAGATGCAGTAAATGTAGTTGCTAGAGCACCACCTTGTAAAGCCCCATGAACTGCACCTGCAGCACCTGCTTCTGATTGCATTTCAATAACATTCACAGGAGACCCAAAGATATTCTTCATTCCATTTGCAGCCCATGCTTCAGCATGTTCAGCCATTGGAGATGAAGGTGTGATTGGATAAATACTTGCTACTTCAGAAAATGCATATGCAACATGAGCAGCAGCTTGGTTCCCATCCATTGACAAATATTTCTTAGCCATAATTAAAAAATTCCTCCTTTTGCTTCTATTATTATACTACTTTCCAAACATTTTGACTACACGAATTCATGAATTCGCTTACTATTTCTATCAAAAATAAAAAATAGGACCTTATAGTCCTACTAATTTTTACTTGTTATATACGCTGTCATTGCTCCAATAGCTATAAAAACTAAAGAAAAAAGATTGCTAAACTGTCCTATCGCTAATTGAATAGCTATCATCAAAGTAAGAGATTGACCCCAAAAAGCATAATATGTCAATATCGGTGTAAACAGCGTTCCAAGTAGATAGCATATCACTGAAATGATCCCAACTTTTTCGCTTCCATAACGTGCTATTTTTAAAACAATAAAACCTGTAAAATAACCTGTTAAAATATCAAAATATGAAAAGCTCCACCCTATTTGTAAACTAATAAAATCAAAAGCAATTGTTGAAAAAATAGCAATTACTGTACCAACAACAAACATTTTTATATAATCACTTATTGATAAATGATAATCATTATTTTGATTAAAAAACTTTTTGGCCTCTTGCCTTTGTTTATATTCATTGTATTTTTCTTGTAAATTCATTATATCCCCCTAATTTATTATTCTTTCTTTTTTTGAATCTATCTTTTCTAAAACAAACGTTGCAGCAAATCCACCAATCATTCCGCCCAAATGACCCACTAAAGAAATCGAAGGAACAGCCACCGAAATAAAAAGCATCAATACAACACTAGAAACAATTTGTTTAAACAAATAGCTATACACATCACCATATAAAACAGATAGTGCTAAAAGCGAACCAATAAGTCCAAAAATAACACCGGAAATACCACCCATCACACTATTTGTACCAATATTAAATAATAAAAATAACAAATAAGAAAATAATGTTGTCGAAATCATCGAAACTACAATAACGATAATATATTTTTTCTCTTTTAATATTTTTTCCATTAACATTCCTAAATTATATAAAGAATAAACATTACAAAAAATATGCATTAAACCAAAATGAATAAAATTAGCTGTAATCAACCGGTAATATTCATGATAGTAATAAACATACAAAGGATTAAAACCTCCAACTTGTATCCCTTGCATAGCAGACATTGATAAACCATATTTTAACGAAGTATACAGATATGTAATAACATTCACAGCCATCAAAAAGTATGTAATTTTATATATTTTATATTCTTGATTCATTCGTATCTCCTATAAATTCAAATATTGACATTTGATCAATATTAACTTCTTCTATATTTTCTTTTTTATTAAGTTCATAAATCATCTCAAAACTTGTATCTGAAACAATATTTTTTATATAAATTGGTACTGTTTTCATTTCTAGTAGTCTTTGATTTCCAAAGCAATCATTATCAAGAACCAATGAAACAGTCCAATTATGATGCATATTATGCATGATTGTAAACCAAGTAGCACCACTATTTATTTTACTTGAAACAACAATTTGAAACATTGACAAAGCACATACATAACTATTTCTATCAATAGCATGAGTAACAGTAAATCTTTTAGCAGGATCGACAGCACTTAAAAAAACAACCTTCCCCATTCTAATACTCTTTTTATATTCTTGTATTTTATTTAGCATATTTTCACAAACAAAGCAAATTATTTGACTATGATGATGCAATCCATAATGAAAGGCTTCTTGATCAATTCCTTTACAATCATTAGAAATCAACCATTTATCTTCATTATTGATCTTGTCAACAAGTCGTTTAACATATCCTTTTTCTTTTTTAGAAACTGTTTGTAATCCCGTAATAGAAATACCTTCAAATTTCACCGGTAATGTTCCTGCAATAAATAAGCAAAGGGGTGCACTCTTTTTCATTTTCTTGATTAGATTTTGAGGATACTCTTCATCATATTTAGTAATAATACGAATTCCTTGTTGTTCATATTCATGCAATTTTTTTAAAAAAAACTGTATCGATTTCATTCGTCGCACAATTTTATATGCACTATATTCAGAAATATCTAATATGTCCATTAATTCATCACTATTTAACCCAAAAAGACTGCTTGGACCATTTAACCCATGAACTTTTAAATTTTTTTCGACTTCCAACCACTCGTCATTTGTTAAAGCAGCTTCATCATACGCATATAAATCACATGTACATAACATCGTTGCCAAACTATTTAAATTCAACATTATTTTTTCCATAATACTCACCTTTATAATTATTATAGACCAATCTTAACATAAAAAAAAGCTATGATGATATTTCATCATAGCAATCAATAAAAGATAACAACTAATAACATTTTAAATTGTTCTTTTCCATAGACTGCATGTGGCAACCCAGCAGGCATTACAATTGATTCTCCTTTATCAAAAGAAAAAAAGTTACACTTAACGCTTCATTTTGTACTAATGTTTTACCATATTCCTATTTATTAATCATGAGCTATGCTCTTTTTTATAAATTTAATTACTTCATCAAGCATTTCTTCACAAAAGAACATAGGTCCACCATGATCTGCCCCTTTCATACGATAAAAAATAACTTCTTTATTTTTATCTTTTAAAGCCTTATAAAGTTTAACACTTTGTTTAAACGCAACTAAACGATCCTTTGTTCCATGAGCAATTAAAATAGGTGGAATATCACCATCTAAATATGTCATTGGACTTGTTTGGCGAGCGATATCTAAATGTTCTAAAACATTTTTTCTTCCAATTAAATATCCTTCTGGACTATCGGGTTGTTGATGATTTTCTGTTGTTGGGAAACCATCTTCCATCGTAATATCAACCACACCATAAAAATCAATAATAGCACGTACTTCATTAGAATATTCAGAATATAAATTACCGTTAAATAATGGTAATTTACTTGTAAGTCCACTTACTAAAGCTACATGTCCACCTGATGAATCACCAAATAAAAAAACATTTTGTTCATCAATAAAATATTCTTCATGATGTTTTCTTAAAAAACGAATTGCTGTTTTGGTATCCTCTATTTGTGCTGGAAAAGGCGCTAAATCACTTTCACGATATTGTACAATAGCTACAACAAAACCTTGTTTACATAAATAATTAAGTTGTCCTACATGTTGATAAACATTTTGTTTATGCCAAGCAGACCCTTGAACATAGACAATTAGTGGATATTTTTCATTTTCCATTACCCTTTTACGAGGTACTAATATTTGTAAAATACGACTGATTCCATCAATATTCATATATTCAACATCAGGAATATACATAGTATCCATTTCTTGATCAGACATGATACGTGTTTGCATTTCCTCAATAAAAGTTTCATCTTCTATCATTTCTTCATACGTCATTTTATCATCTCCTAATTTTTATTATTTCACTAAAAAAAGAGAACTTCAATAATTGAATTTCACACAAATAAAAAGAGAGTAGTTTTCACTACCCTCCTTATAAACTATTTACCCATTTTTTCTTTAACAGCAGCTTGAGCAGCAGCTAAACGTGCTAATGGTACACGGTATGGAGAACATGAAACATAAGTTAAACCTATTCTATGACAGAATTCAACAGTTCTAGGATCTCCACCATGTTCACCACAGATACCTAATTTAATATCTGGACGAACTGGTTTAGCTTTATTAATAGCAATTTGCATTAATTGTCCAACACCATTTTCATCAATGTGAGCAAATGGATCAGATTCAAAGATGTTCTTAGTATAATATTCATTTAAGAATTTAGCAGCATCATCACGAGAGAATCCATAAGTCATTTGAGTTAAGTCATTTGTACCAAATGAGAAGAATTCAGCTTCTTTTGCGATTTCATCTGCAGTTAATGCAGCACGAGGAATTTCAATCATTGTACCAACTTTATATGGTAATTCAACACCTGCTTCTTCGATAATTGCATCAGCAGTTTTACATACGACATCTTTAACATATTTTAATTCTTTAATATCTCCAACTAATGGAATCATAATTTCTGGAACAACGTTTTGTCCTTCTTTATTAACAGCAATTGCAGCTTCAATAACAGCTCTTGTTTGCATTTCAGCAATTTCTGGATAAGTTACTGCTAAACGGCATCCACGATGACCCATCATTGGGTTGAATTCTTTTAATGATTCAACACGTGCTTTTAACGCATCAAATGTCATACCTAAACTTTCAGCTAAAGGTCTGATTTCTTCATCTGTATGTGGTAAGAATTCATGTAAAGGTGGATCCAAGAAACGAATTGTTACTGGATAGATTTCCATTGCTTTAAATAATTCTTTAAAGTCAGATCTTTGATATGGTAAGATTTTTTCTAGCGCTTCTTTTCTTGCTTCTACTGTTTCAGCAGTAATCATACGTCTGAAGTTGAAAATTCTTTCTTCTTCGAAGAACATATGTTCTGTTCTACATAAACCAATACCTTCTGCCCCAAATTTACGAGCTTGTAAAGCATCTCTTGGAGTATCAGCATTTGTTCTAACTTTTAATGTACGTACATCATCAGCCCATGACATAAATGTTTCAAAGTCACCACTGATTTCAGGTTCTACAGTTTTAATTCTTTCACCGTAAACATTACCTGTACTTCCATCTAATGACATATAGTCACCTTCATGATATTTTTTACCATCTGGTGTCATTAATACTTTAGCTTCTTCATCAACTCTTAAACTTCCGCATCCACATACACAACAAGTACCCATACCACGAGCAACGACAGCTGCATGTGATGTCATACCACCACGGATAGTTAAGATACCATGAGCAATATTCATACCTTCGATATCTTCTGGTGAAGTTTCAAGACGAACTAATAAGATATCTTGAACACCATTTTTATGAGCTTCAATAACATCTTCTGCAGTGAAATAAATACGTCCTGTTGCAGCACCTGGAGAAGCAGCTAATCCTGTAGCTACAACTTGAGCACATTTCAATGAAGTTTCTTCAAAGTTTGGATGTAATAATTGATCTAATTGTCTTGGTTCTACTTTTAATAATGCTTGTTCTTTAGTAATCATTCCTTCATTTACTAAATCAACCGCAATTTTTAAAGCGGCTTGTGCAGTTCTTTTACCATTACGAGTTTGTAACATGAATAATTTACCATTTTCAATAGTAAATTCCATATCTTGCATATCTCTATAATGTTCTTCTAGAATGTCACATACTTTACAGAATTGTTCATAACATTCTGGCATAACATCATTTAATGTCGCAATTGGTTGTGGTGTACGAATACCAGCAACAACGTCTTCACCTTGTGCATTCATTAAGTATTCACCGAATAATTTCTTTTCACCAGTTGCAGGGTTACGAGTGAAGGCAACACCTGTACCAGAAGTATCTCCTGTATTACCATAAACCATTTGTTGAACGTTTACAGCAGTTCCCCATGAACCAGGAATATCATTTAAACGTCTGTAAGTGATTGCACGATCATTGTTCCATGAACGGAATACAGCTTTGATTGCTTCCATTAATTGAACTTTTGGATCTTGTGGAAATTCAACTCCCGCATGTTTTTTGTATTCTTCTTTATAAATAGCAACAACTTCTTTTAAATCTTCAGCAGTTAAATCTGTATCAAATTCAACCCCTTTTTCTTCTTTGATATCATCAAATTTTCTTTCAAATGAGCTTTTTGGGAATCCCATAACAACATCTGCGAACATTTGAATGAATCTTCTATAACTATCATATACGAATCTTTCATTATTTGTAATTTTAGTAAAACCAGTAGCTACTTCATCATTTAAACCTAAGTTTAAAACAGTATCCATCATACCTGGCATTGATTCTCTTGCTCCAGAACGAACAGATACTAACAATGGATTTGTTGGATCTCCTAATTTTTTTCCAGTTTCAGCTTCTAATTCAGCTAATTTATTATCAATTTGCGCACAAATTTCAGGTGAAATTTGTTTTCCATCTTCATAATAAGCAGTACAAGCTTCTGTTGATACAGTAAATCCTTGTGGAACAGGTAAACCAATGCTTGTCATTTCAGCTAAGTTTGCACCTTTACCTCCAAGGATGACTCTCATATCTTTATTTCCTTCTTTGAATGAGTAAACATATTGTTTCATTTCAATCAATCCTCCTAATTAATCAACTAATATAATTATACACATGATAGCCCTTACATTCAAGTATAAATTGATACCGCTTTCATAAAATTTTATTAATTATGTTGATTCTATCGCCTTTAATTTTTTTTAAAAAAATAGAACAAGAAACAGCCTAACGGCTATTTGCTTGCTCTATTTCTACTTTTCGTCCATTTAATTTTTCTTTTTGACAATGTTTCATTACTTTTTTTACAGCTTTATCATTAATATTTACAAACGTAAACTTTCTTTTAATATCAATTCCTTGAATATCACTTTCTCTAATATTTGCCTTTGAGATCAAGAAATGAATAATATCTTTTTTCTTTACTTTATCCATAGATCCTACCGTTAAAAATAAACGTGTATAACCTTCACTTGCACCTTTTTTACGTTTTGATGAAGATTCAAGTTTTTCTTTTGTATAAGGAAAACCAATTTCTTGATTTAAAGATAATTCTATTAAAGCTGCCGTTACATCTTTTAACATATGATTTTCAATTTGATTTACCAAATCTTTCATTGGTTTATGTTCTCCATGTAAAATCATATCTTCTAATTTATACATTAATTCTGTTACTTTATGTTGGTGAATTTGTGTTAATGTTGGTACTTCTAATTTTTCAATATGAGATTTTGTTTTTCTTTCAATCTCTTTTAAATAGCGTTCTTCTTTTCCTACAACAATTGTATAGGCTTTTCCTTCACGATTCGCACGCCCTGTACGTCCAATACGATGTACATAAAGATCTACTTCTTGAGGTAATTCATAGTTGATAACATGACTAATATTTTCTACATCAATTCCTCTAGCGGCAACATCTGTCGCAATTAAATAATGAATTGTTCCCTCTTTGAATTTCTTTAAAGTTCTCATACGATGATCTTGATTTAAATCACCATGCATCGCTTCTACATTATAATTGGCCTTTTGCATTTGTTCCGTTACTTCATCAACGCTTCTTTTAGTACGACAGAAAATAATTCCTGATTGTACAGTTTCACTATCAATAATACGACATAATGTTTCAAAACGGTCTTTTTGTTTAACTTCAAAATAATATTGTTTAACTGTATTAGCTGTCACTGTTTTTTGTTTAACTTGAATATGCTTATAATCTGGTTTCATATAATTTTTCGCAATTTTTTTAATACCTTCTGGCATCGTTGCAGAAAACAACATCGTTGTATGTTCTGGATTT
>ENA-OPCA01002572-OPCA01002572.1-human-gut-metagenome-genome-assembly--contig:-NODE-2572-length-11052-cov-5.589706_pt1 | contig 11052 bp, 7 predicted proteins | sample MGYA00241076_ERZ501468 | MGnify/ENA primary metagenome ERZ501468 (study PRJEB25962, sample SAMEA2042633) | human gut metagenome | biome: human gut; feature: human-associated habitat; material: faeces... | reverse complement strand
TTATCTCTGGCATCTTTTCATCCAATGGGTCACATCTATTGACAACGCAGATTTTCAAAAAAATATCTGAAAATTGCATTTTGCAGTTGAAATTTAAAAATAAGTATGGTATAATGAGAGCAATCTCTTTATTTCCTGCCAAAAACGGCAGAAAATCGGCATCTTTTGCAGAAAGTAAAAAAATTCGGAAAAAAAGCAAAAAGGAAATTGAAATTTCCCAAAAAGTATGTTATAATAAGGTGAGAAATACAAACTGTGTCAAAGGAAGGGAACATCATGAAAAAAAAGAAATCGTTATCCATTTTGGGCATCGTTGCCGCAGTTCTCCTGCTGATCGTTGTCCTGATCACGCTGACGCTGAATGTTTTATTCTCGCAGCATGATACGCCGAAAATTTTTGGCAACTATGTCTATCTGATGGAATCAGACAGCATGGAAGTCAAACCGAGCACGGACGGTTCTACCACGATTGATGCGAGTGCATCCATTCACGCAAAAACGGCTGTTATCTGTAAGGCATACGATGGCAGCGAACCGCTTTCCAAGAACAATGCGATTTTGTGCGTATTAGCACCGGAAGACACTTCTTCCGATAAGGACAAGGAAGGTATGGCAATCCGCCGGATTCTGAACATTGCTTCGGATGAAGAAACAGGCATCATGAAGTATTATCCGACCACCATGCAGGTAGACACCATCGGTACAGAACCAGCAATTACCGTAGACAGTGTGCGTGGTATTTGCCGTTATGAAAGTGCTCAGCTTTACAGCTTTATTCAGTTTGCAACTGGATTCAGCGGTATCATTGTTCTGCTGGCACTGCCTTGCGTGCTGCTGATTGCTCTGCTGGTTGTTGCATTGGTACGCAGAAGTGCAAACAAGCGGGAAGATGATGCATATGCATTTGAAGAAAGCTATGATGAATTGCCGGGTGAAGAAGACTACAATTATGATGATGAAGACTATGAAGACGAGGACTTCGTAAACGATGTACCGCAGACGACTTATCAGACCAGAAGCGGCAACACCAGAACGTATAACACAGGTTCTTACAACATGGACAGCAGCTATCCAAGCTATGGAAATACGGCTGTTCAGAATGCACAGACTTCATCATTTGAAACCAAAAAGTCGTCCATTTCGCAGAACTTTGAACGAAAGGCAGTCAATCCAAATTCTGCATTCCAGAAGGCAAAGACTATGCAGTTCCAGGCACAAAAGAATGTGCCGATTCCGGAACAGCCGTATGAATCTGTTGCACCGCAGCAGCCGGAAAACAATGGCTATGTTGGAAAGTATGGTGCAGATGTTCCGGTTGAGCCGGTGCAGGAAGTTCCGCAGCAGGAACAGGTTTACCATGGCGCACATGAAGCTCCGTCTGGCAGCTCGTCCACAGGTTCTAAGACGTTCTTGAGTTCCACTGGTACATTCAAGCGTCCAAATGTGGATGACATCTTTGGCAACGACCCGTTCGCTACACGGAGCACTTCCACATCCAGAACACCGCAGCGTTCCACCACTGCAAAGCCGTCTGCCGCAAGATCTGCTGCAAAGCCAGCATCTCGCAGACCGTCTTCTTATGATACTGCATCGGTAGATGATTTGGTAGCAATGATTGAAAATCAGAAGAAAAAGCTGTAAAGGAAATTTTCTTTTTGCATGAGATGAAAAAACGTCCCTGTCAGATTCGACAGGGACGTTTTTGTTATCTAATTACTTAATAGAATCGGTAATCGGAAATGTCATACAACATAACCTGATAGTTGTTCAAGAACGTGGAGCGTCTGCGGCGTGGAATATTTGCATGTAATTGCAAGTTGCTGCGTGCATTGTAAACCGGAATTTTTAGCAGATAGCCTTGTTTCGTATTGGTGTTGGTGGATTCCAGTTTGGCATTATACGTTTTGCAGAAGTTCTCCAGCACTGCATTGGTAAGATCATAATCTTGCTTTGCAACTTCTTCATTTGACTGAAACAGAACTGTAGGTTCTATTTCTGGGAAATCGCATTCTGGTTTTTCCATCTGAATAGAAACCGTTGCTGTATTTCCTTCGGAAAAGACATATAGAAAAACAGTTCGTGTTAATTCTGACTGCCCTTGTGCCAGTAGCTGCGTCATCAGGCAGAGCAGCGAAAAGCAGAGTCGGGCTTCGTTGCAGAGCACCCAGATTTTTGTTTCCGCCTGTATTTTCAGGGAAATTCTCCGTCCCAGTGTTTCCTTGCAGTTTTGTGAAAAGTCAAACAACAGTCGAGATAGTTCTATCGGTTGAAGAGCCATGCTCTCAGATTCTGCATATTTCTCCAACTCTGCATAATAGTTGGTACGCCGCAGCAGGTGGCAACATGCACGCATGACATCATTTAAATTGGAGAAAACCGCTTCCTGTTCGAGGTCGCCAATGTTGTTAGATTCCACTTCATCATAAATCTGTTCCGCAATGGTGGAAATCTGAAAAACTGCCTCTCGTTGATTGGCGAGAAATTCTTGACAAATTGCCCGGAAATTTTTTTCTTTCATGACGTTGGTCAAGACTGGTTCGGCTGTGATTTTTAAGATGGTGCAGTGCAGTTCTGTGCTCTGCTGCACTTCCGCAGCATATAGAAGTAATTCATGCCAGAATAGTTGGCTGCTTGTGTTAGCAGCTACAGTTTTCAGCAACGCTTGACAGTCGGCTTCTGATTGTAACGGCTTGGAAATATCGTTTTTCCAAATACAGGTATTCGTTTCATCGAAAACCCAGACCTGACGGGTTTCGTTTGCATAGAGGGCTTTTAAAAAGTGCAGTGTTTCTGTCGTCATTGCAGACCCCTTTCTGTTGAGTGTCATTCCTGTCAAAGGCAAAGCTGTGGCATTTATAGGATATGTATGAAAAAGAAATCTTTTCTTCATATGCAGAAAAAGATTCTGCACAATTTGAAAGAAAAGATAGATTCTCGTGGCAACGGTTCAAATACTTCTTTTTATTATATCCCGAAACTGCCTAAAATAAAGAGAGAAAAAAAGAACAATTTCTATCAAATGTGTTTTTGCCGATAAAACGTAGATGGAAACATGTTGAAATTTGTGCAAAATAGAGAAAAGCGGAAGAAACGATAATTTTATGTCAATTTTTTTATAGAAAGACCTTGCAATTTTCACCGTTTTGGTGTACAATAAGAGTATAAATTTTTAGGAGGTAATTCCAAATGTCAGTTAAAGTTGCTATTAATGGATTTGGCCGGATCGGCCGTCTCGCATTCAGACAGATGTTCGGTGCTGAAGGTTATGAGGTTGTTGCTATCAACGACCTGACCAAGCCGTCTATGCTCGCTCACCTGCTGAAGTATGATACCGCACAGGGCGGTTATGCAGGCAGAATCGGCGAAAACAAGCACACTGTTTCTGCTGATGACGAAGCTGGTACTATCACTGTTGACGGTAAGACCCTGACCATCTATGCAAAGGCAAACGCTGCTGAACTGCCGTGGGGCGAAATCGGTGTTGACGTTGTTCTGGAATGCACAGGTTTCTACACCTCTAAGGCTAAGGCACAGGCTCACATTGATGCAGGTGCAAAGAAGGTTGTTATTTCTGCTCCGGCTGGTAACGATCTGCCGACCATCGTTTACAATGTAAACCACAAAACTCTGACAACAGACGACAAGATCATCTCTGCTGCATCTTGCACCACCAACTGCCTGGCTCCGATGGCAAAGGCTCTGAATGACTACGCTCCGATCCAGAGCGGTATCATGAGCACCATCCACGCTTACACTGGTGACCAGATGATCCTCGACGGTCCGCACAGAAAGGGCGACCTGAGAAGAGCAAGAGCTGGTGCTGCAAACATCGTTCCGAACTCCACTGGTGCTGCTAAGGCAATCGGTCTGGTTATTCCGGAACTGAACGGCAAGCTGATCGGTTCTGCACAGCGTGTACCGGTTCCGACTGGTTCTACTACGATCCTGACTGCTGTTGTTAAGGGCACAGACGTAACCAAGGAAGGCATCAACGCTGCTATGAAGGCTGCTGCTACTGAATCCTATGGTTACAATGAAGAACCGATCGTTTCTTCTGACGTTATCGGCATGAAGTACGGTTCTCTGTTCGATGCAACTCAGACCATGGTTTCCAAGATTGCTGATGATCTGTATGAAGTACAGGTTGTTTCCTGGTACGACAACGAAAACAGCTACACCAGCCAGATGGTTCGTACAATTAAGTACTTTGCTGAATTGGCATAAGTGCCGTATGGCATCCATGCCGTTCTAAGAACGAAAAGAGCGGGTCTGTCCGATTATTTGGACAGGCTCGCTTTTTATCGCATCCAGAACTATGGAAAACCAGAAATTTTCCGGCTGAACTTTTCATTTTTTTGCAAAAATCATGTTTTGCATTCGTTTTTATCGTTTTTTTTCAGAAAAACGTTTCCTTTTACATGATTTTTTCAAGAAATCCAGAATTTTTAACGGGAAACTTTCAAAAATCTATTGACATTATTGAGAACATGTGCTATTATAAAAGCAGACCAGAGCGGAACGAAAAAACCGGAAAAAATCACTCTTTTGAGTGGCAAAATCCGTGTCATTTTTTCCTTTCGCTGCGGAGCAATTGCAATCAATAGAATTGCTGAAATATTGCAAAGGAGAGATTCAAATCATGGCAGAAACAATGCAGAAGGAATGGGAAGGCTTCGTCGGTGGAGCATGGACTTCTAACGTAAATGTACGGGACTTCATTCAGAAGAACTACACACCGTATGAAGGCGACGAAAGCTTTCTGGCTGGCCCGACTGCTACAACAACCGAACTGTGGAACGAGGTTCTGAACCTGTTCCAGAAAGAACGGGAAAATGGCGGCGTGCTGGACATGGATACAAAGATTGTATCTACTGTAAATTCTCACGAAGCAGGCTATTTGGATAAGGACAAGGAAACCATCGTAGGCTTCCAGACTGACAAGCCGCTGAAGCGTTCTTTGCAGCCGTTCGGTGGTATCCGTATGGCAGAAGAAGCTTGCAAGGCTTATGGCTATGAAGTAGATCCGGAAATCAGCTACATCTTTAAGCATTACCGGAAGACTCATAACGAAGGCGTATTCGATGTTTACACACCGGAAATGCGTTCTGCAAGACACAATGCAATCATCACCGGTCTGCCGGATGCTTACGGTCGTGGTCGTATCATCGGCGACTATCGTAGAGTTGCACTGTATGGTGTTGACAAGCTGATCGAAGACAAGGAACATCAGAAGGCAATTACTTGCGGTACCATGACAGAAGATGTCATCCGTCTGAGAGAAGAACTCGCAGAACAGGTAAAGGCTCTGAAGGCTCTGAAGGCTATGGCTCAGCGGTATGGATTCGATATTTCCAAGCCGGCTACCAACGCTCAGGAAGCAATTCAGTGGCTGTACTTCGGTTATCTGGGTGCTGTTAAGGATCAGAACGGTGCTGCAATGAGCCTTGGCCGTACTTCTACTTTTATTGATATTTATATTGAAAGAGATATGAAGAAGGGCATCCTGACAGAAGAACAGGCTCAGGAATTTATCGACCACTTCATCATGAAGCTGCGTATGGTAAAGTTCGCAAGAACACCGGAATACAATGCACTGTTCTCCGGCGACCCGCAGTGGGTTACCGAATCCATCGGCGGTATGGGCATTGACGGCAGAACCATGGTTACAAAGACCAGCTTCCGTTACCTGCACACCCTGGAAAACCTGGGCACTGCTCCAGAACCGAACCTGACCGTTCTGTGGTCGAAGCGTCTGCCGACTCCGTTCAAGAGATACTGTGCAAAGCTCTCCATCAACACTTCTTCGTTCCAGTATGAAAACGATGACCTGATGAGAGTCACCCACGGCGATGACTATGCAATCGCTTGCTGCGTATCTTCCATGAGAGTTGGTAAGGAAATGCAGTTCTTCGGTGCAAGAGCAAACCTCGCAAAGTGCCTGCTGTATGCAATCAATGGCGGTAAGGACGAAAGAATTGATGCAAAGACTGGCAAGCACAATCAGGTAGGCCCGAAGTACAGACCGGTTGAAGGCGATTACCTCGATTATGATGATGTAATGGATAAGTACGAAGATATGATGCGTTGGTTGGCAAACCTGTATGTTAACACGCTGAACTGCATCCACTACATGCACGATAAGTACAGCTACGAAGCTCTCCAGATGGCTCTGCATGACAGAGACGTAAAGCGTTACTTCGCAACTGGTATTGCTGGTATGTCTGTTGTTGCAGACTCCCTGTCCGCAATCAAGTATGCAAAGGTTAAGTGCATCCGTGACGAATTCGGCGTTGTAACCGACTTCGAAGTAGAAGGCGACTTCCCGAAGTATGGTAACAATGATGACAGAGTTGACAGCATCGCTGTTGAAATTCTGGACAAGTTCATGGATATGATCCGCAGCAACTATTGCTACCGGAACGGTGTTCCGACCACTTCTATCCTGACCATTACTTCTAATGTTGTATATGGTAAGAAGACTGGTAACACACCGGACGGCAGAAAGAAGGGTCAGCCGCTGGCTCCTGGTGCAAACCCGATGCACGGTCGTGATGCCCACGGTGCAGCTGCATCTATGGCATCTGTTGCAAAGCTGCCGTGGACAAACGCACAGGATGGTATTTCCAATACCTTTACCATTATCCCGGCTGCTTTGGGTAAGGATTCTCAGGTATTTGCTGGCGATATTGATATTGCTTCCATCAGAGAAAGCATTGAAAAGTAAGCTGTCATACCAGCTTGTCCGATAACCAATGAAGGAGGCGATTCCTATGAAACAGCAACCCAATCCGACCGATGCGGAACAGGCTGATGCACTGGTTGACATGATTGAACAGCTGATGGAAAACGGCAGCGGTCATCTTGTCGTTTCAGAACAGGATACACAAGAAGGCTTGCGGGTGGATACCTACCGCAGCATGGATTGTGCAATCGGCAATCAGGCTTGTTGTCAGCCAACAGAATTGATGGACGAAGACGAATGATCCACAGAGCGTGGATAGATTCGTTTGGTATGAATTTTTTAGGAGGATATGCATCATGGCAAATGAAAAGCAAATTGATAATCTGGTAGAACTGCTGGACGGCTATGCTGAAAAAGGCGGTCACCACCTGAACGTAAACGTACTGAACAGAGAAACTCTGCTGGACGCTCAGCAGCATCCGGAAAAGTATCCGCAGCTGACCATCCGTGTAAGCGGCTATGCAGTAAACTTCATCAAGCTGACCAAGGAACAGCAGGATGATGTTATCTCCAGAACGTTCCACGCTGCTCTCTAATTGAGATCGACGGCGGAATAATCCGTAAGAAAAAGTGGGGGACGCATGTTTTTCGTGCGTCCCCTTTTTTCATAGGTTCATAAATATAAGAAAATTGGCAATCCTATTCAAAAAGATAAAAAGGAGGCGGAAAAATGGAAGGTTATATTCATTCTACGGAAAGTTACGGGACTGTCGATGGGCCGGGCACACGGTTTGTCATCTTTTTTCAGGGCTGTCCGATGCGATGTCAATATTGCCACAATCCGGACACCTGGACGTACAACATCAATGAAAAACGAACGGTGGAATCCCTGCTGCATGACTATGATGGGCTGAAAGAATTTTACCACGATGGCGGCATTACCGCAACGGGCGGCGAACCGCTGGTGCAGATGGAATTTTTAACAGAGTTGTTTACAAAGGCAAAGGAACGAAACATCAATACCTGTTTGGACACCTCCGGAATCTTGTTCCGGCAGGAGAAACGAGAGGCGTTTGACAAGCTGATGGCGGTGACCGATTTGGTCATGTTGGACATCAAGCACATTGATGATACCGAACACCGGAAGCTGACTGGGCAGAGCAATGTTCACATTCTGGAATTTGCACAGTATCTGAAAGAGAAAAATATTCCGGTCTGGATTCGGCACGTTGTTGTTCCGGGCATCACGCTGCAAGAAAAATACCTGCGGCAGCTCGGGGCTTATCTGGCAGGGCTGGACAATCTGAAAGCCTTGGATGTGCTCCCGTATCACACTATGGGCGAAGTGAAATATGAAAACTTGGGAATCCCGTATCCGCTGAAAGGCGTAGAACCTGCAACGACCGAACAAGCAATCTGGGCAAGAAATACCATATTGGATGCTCTGAAAGAACAACTCCGGAAAGAAAAGTTCGGCGAATAATCCAAAGGGAACGGCAGCAAATTCGTTGCCGTTTCTTTTTTTCAATGAAAAAAACCGAAAATCTTGCTATTCCACATGGAAATCATTGTGAAAACTACACAATTTTACAATGCCGAAATTGGTTGGTTTCCATAGAAATTTTGAAACAAACGAAAAAATAATTGCAATTTTTCATGCCATATGCTACAATAGAAACTGGCATATTTCTATGTTTTATTTCACTTTTTAAATCTTAAGAGAAGGGGTCGTTTATGAGTAAAAACAAATTCTCAAAGCGGTTAGCTGCATCTTTGATTGCAGCAGCCACAATCGGTTCAAGCGGCGTATTGAGCAGCTTAACCTATCTGCCGGTTCATGCGGCGGACACGGACAACTACGCAAAATTGTTGCAGTATTCCATGTATTTCTATGATGCAAATATGTGCGGTGATGAAGTCGCTTCTGAATCTGCAATGGATTGGCGTGGCAATTGTCACACAGATGATGCTGTAAAGGGCGGTTTCCATGATGCAGGTGACCACGTGAAGTTCGGTTTGCCAGCAGGCTATTCCGCAGCAACACTGGGTTGGAGCTACTACGAATTCAAGGATTCTTATGATTCTTTGGGTCAGACTGCACATCTGCAGAAATTGACAGATTATTTCTGCGATTATTTTAAGGACTGCACCACTTTAAGCGGTGACACTGTTACCAATTTCATTTATCAGATTGGCGACGGCAATGCAGACCATGCTGTTTGGTGTGCTCCGGAAGTACAGGATTCTTCCTCTCGTAAGGTATACCAAACTTCCGCTGGAGCAAGCGACATTGCTGCTTCTTATGCAGCAGCATTGGCTGTAAACTATCTGAACTTTGGCAATGCAGAAGACCTGAAGTATGCGAAGGCATTGTATAAGTTTTCTACACAGTATAATCAGCGTGCAACAGAAGGCGCAGGCGATTTCTACAAGTCTTGGGATTATTACGACAAGCAGGCATTTGCTGCTGCATTCTTGTATTTGGCAACAGATGATGATTCCTATAAGTCATTCTTAAACGAATTTATGAATGCAGAGAATGCGGGTGCATCTGGAAAGGCTGGTTGTAAATGGGGCGTTTATTCACCTTTGAGCTGGAACAATGTTAGCTTGGGTGCAGCAATTTTACAATCTGAAATTACTGGCCAATCTGCTGACTGGGCAAAGGTTAAGACCTTTATTGATGGAAAGGCAACCAGCGAAAGCACATATTATTGTGAAGATGCTTGGGGCAGCTGCCGATACAATACCGCTGTTCAGTTCTGTGCATTAGTTGCAAGTAAGCACAACAGCGGCATGGATTACAGCAGCTGGAGCAAGGCACAGATGAATATGATTCTGGGTGACAATTCTGCGAATACTTGCATGGTTGTTGGATTTAATGATAATTCTGCAAAGTATCCACACCACAGAGCTGCTTCCGGTTACGCAAGCAATGATGAAATGACAAAGGGTAAGCCGGGTTATAGTGCAAACGGTCATGTATTGGTTGGTGCATTGGTTGGTGGCCCGACAAGCACAGATTTCTCTACTTATAAGGATGATGTCAACGACTACCAGGCAAATGAAGTTGCATTGGATTATAATGCAGGTCTGGTTGGTGCAGCAGCAGCTTTGTATGACAAGTACAAGACTGGTTCTCTGGATTCCAGCATTCCGGGCGTTGGTGCAACACCGACAACCACTGCTGCAACTACAACAACAACTGGCAAGACCACAACGACTGCAGCTGTTACCACAACAAAGGCTACAGAAACCGCCAAGGCTTCGACAACCACTGCAGCAGCACAGGGTGGCGGCTATTATTCAATTAAGCCGAATCAGGACGTTGTCTATAAGGAACTCCCGGCCGATGATAAGATGCTGGGCTGGTCTTATGAAGAACTGGGCGTAAAAGCTGGCGAAAAGGTTCAGAAGGTTGAAATTGATATTTCCACCACTGCAGACAAGATTGGTAAGTGGCAGGGTGCATTTGGTTCTTCTACCAAGGTAGAACCGGAATGCTGGACACAGACTGGCGATATGGAACAGACCATCAGCGGTGATTCCGGTACACTGGTATGGAACGTTGACAGTGCAACCTCTGACATCATTCAGACCCAGTACGGCGGTCAGGTAAAGGTTGGCTTCTGGTGGATCGACTGCAACGAATTTACCATTGATGAAGTTCGTGTTTATACCGACAAGTCTTCCTCTAATCCGACTACAACCGCAGCAGTTACAACCACAAAGACCAATCCGACCACAACTGCTTCTCAGAGCACAGGCAATGGTCCTTATGAGATCAAGCCAGGTCAGGATGTTGTCTATAAGGAGCTCCCGGCCAATGATAAAATGCTGGGCTGGACTTATGAAGAACTGGGCGTAAAGGCTGGCGAAAAGGTTCAGAAGGTTGAAATTGATATTTCCACCACTGCAGACAAGATTGGTAAGTGGCAGGGTGCATTTGGTTCTTCTACCAAGGTAGAACCGGAATGCTGGACACAGACTGGCGATATGGAACAGACCATCAGCGGTGATTCCGGTACACTGGTATGGAACGTTGACAGTGCAACCTCTGACATCATTCAGACCCAGTACGGCGGTCAGGTAAAGGTTGGCTTCTGGTGGATCGACTGCAACGAATTTACCATTGATGCAGTTCGTGTTTACACCGACAAGTCTTCTACCAATCCGACCACTACCGCAGCTGTTACAACTGCAACCACAAAGGCAACTACAAAGGCAACCACAAAGGCAACTACAACCACAACAAAGGCTGCTACTACCACTGCAGCACCGCCTACAACCGCAGCTCCTACTACAACCACAAAATTGGTTGTTGGCAACGAACCGACCATGGCAGTCAACAACGGCGAAAAGATTTTCGT
>ENA-OPCA01002569-OPCA01002569.1-human-gut-metagenome-genome-assembly--contig:-NODE-2569-length-11064-cov-3.323644_pt1 | contig 11064 bp, 6 predicted proteins | sample MGYA00241076_ERZ501468 | MGnify/ENA primary metagenome ERZ501468 (study PRJEB25962, sample SAMEA2042633) | human gut metagenome | biome: human gut; feature: human-associated habitat; material: faeces... | reverse complement strand
AAACTGCCAGAATTACATATTCCATGTAAATATTACCACTTTCTTTTCAAAAGAGCAAGAGCGGGACCTGCTTTTGAGCACAAAAATATGAGCCGCAAAATGGAATATTTTTGCGGCTTTCCTTGCTACGGCTTTTTACCTGTTTTTAGAACAGCAAAAGACGCCTTTCATTCGCTTTATCTCTCTTTGTATGGCCTATACAGCAAATGATGGGACAGAATGAGAATTCTGAAAAGATTGGAGGCGATAAATATTGCGAATGACTCTCTACGACTACTGCGCGGAGCGGGATGAGCTGGTCCTGCTGACCCAGTGGGCACCGGTCAAAAACAGGACGCTGACGCCAAGAGAGGGGTCCTATGGCAGGAGACAGAAGAACTGGCGTACTTACTGGCCCGAGAGGTGGCCGCCCAGTGGTGCGTCCCCCGACCTAACCCCGGAGCACGTGACAGCGGGAAGCCGCCGGATGGCTTGGCGGGAGTGTCCCAACGGTCATATCTGGAAGGCCGCCATTTATTCCAGGGCGGGGCCGCAGAAGTGCGGCTGTTCCCGTCTGCGCCGGGAAAGTCCGTCCAGAGCGGCAGGAGTGCTACCGGCGGATGCTGGCGGAGATGGAATAAAAAACAGGGCCGGTCAGCCAACTCCCGGCCCGGAACAAAAACACAATAGGAGGAATGAGAAGTGAAAAAACGGATCTTAGCAATTCTGATGATGCTCTGTCTGCTCACGGGGCTACTACCTACTGCGGCGCTGGCCACAGGCCCAGACCCCGCCCCGGTCGCTGCGGACAAGACCACCTACACCGACTGGGAGGACCTGTTCGGCGTAGGCGAAAACGCATACCTGACCACCAAGGACATCGGACGCATTTGGACGGACAAGTCTGTGTCCACGGAGGATATTACATTGCCCGGCACCCCCGTAGATGGACTGGATGCCAACACAGTGAAGAAAGATGCTGACGCCGACTTTCTGGTGGCCCTGTCCGGCCTGGGCTCGGCGGCCACCATCGTGGATACCTCCACTGTCCCCATCGACACCGTACTGATTCTGGATATGTCTCCGAAAATGGGAGACCCGGATACGAAAGCGCAAGCCATGCTGACCGCGACAGAGTCCGCCATCCGCACCCTGATGGCCGCAAATCCTAACAACCGGGTCGCGGTGATCGGATATTCCGACCACGCCTCTGTGCTGCTGCCTCTGGATCACTATCAGAATGGGACGCAAACTGCCTATTTTGATTATGCTCCAAATTCAGGAACCGGCGGCAGAGTAACCGCTTGCGGGATCAACAGCAATGCAAATTCCGTTGAGAGTACATTTGATATCGATCGGCGGAATTCCGGCACCGACAAATACACCCAGTCCGGTATTTATCTGGGCGCACAGGAGCTGCTCAATGCCGACACCACCGTGAGGGTGGGCGGGACCCAGGTCGACCGGGCACCCCAGATCATCCTGCTCTCTGAGGGCGAGCCGAAGGACGGCGATACCCGGGTGACCGCTCCCCCGACGGATACCAGTAATAATATCGAAAAATATGTATTTGGAGATGGTGCGGGTAGTGATGAATCCCGCCACGCCCAGTCTTTCGCCATGATGATGACTGCCGCCTATGTAAAGGACCTGGTCGCCGATCACTATACCCACAAGGGGGCATTTATCACCATCGGCGTAGATCCGGCCACCGCAGACGCCCCCGACCTGGCCCGGCTCTGTCTGAACCCGAAGGAGCAGCTATCCTCCAATCCGCACGCCAACGATTTTAACGCTTATTTCAGCACCTACAAGCAGAACAACAGCGTTGAAATTATGAGATATGGCGAAGGGTTGAGCCGCGCTGACTATGTCACCTTCTCAGGCTTCCCGGCCTCCGTCACCAGCCTCGCCTACAATGACGCGTACTACGAGGTAACGGACGTAGACAACGCAGACGCCTGGAAGAAAATCTTTGATGAGATCGCAAACGACATTGCCACTCAGGCCCCCACCTCTCCCACTGAGACCCCTGAGGGCGCGGAGGGCACCGGTGGTAAGAACGGCTTCATCACCTTTACCGATGAACTGGGTACCTATATGAAGGTGGTGGGCACCCCCACCGTGCTCTATGCCGGCCAGGCGTTCAAGGCCACAACAAACGACAACGGTGCTACCTACACCTTTACCGGCACCGTGGAGGGCAACGAGATCTACGGAGAGGCCGACTTGGCCGATCTGCAGCTGACCGTCACAACAGACGGGGACACCCAGATCCTCACCTGGAAGGTCCCGGCCAGCCTGATCCCCCTGCGCACCGTCACCGCCAAGAGCACCACCGACGCTCTGGGTGAGACCACCCACACCATCCAGCAGACCCGTGAGGCCTACCCCATCCGCCTGTTCTACTCGGTGGACCGGGATGATGCTGTCACATTTGATCAGAACGACAACGACTACCTGATCGCCCACTCCAAAGACGGCACCACCAGCTTCTACAGCAACGCCTGGGATGCCGCCGGCACCGGTGACACTCAGTACGGCACCGCCACCGCCGTCTTTACCCCCGCCGATTCCAACGCCTTCTACCACTACACCGAGGATACCCCCCTGTATGTGCTGGTGGACAATGTTTCAGGCGGCAACCAGCATCTTTTGACGGATGCTCAGGCAAAAGATCATTTGGATCAGCTCTCCGTCATATCCCCAGAGGAGATCACAACAAGCGGCGGCGTGTCAATCGATGGCACAGTCTACAACATCGTGCGCGCCACGAGTGCGCATACAGGCCGCGGCGCCGCCTTCTTCTATGAACACCGGTATTATCAAGCGAAAAACACAGGGGACGAGGGCGAACTTGAGGCCGACCTGCTCACCGATTACCATCTGGTGCTTAATCCCCAGGCGCTCATCGGTCACACAGATGGAGACGCCGGCGGCCTATACATTAAAGCAGGCTCCGCCAAGCTGAGCCGTGTGTCCGACGGCACTGCCGCCAAGACCGACAATGTAACTAGCACCGCTGCCCACTACCGCCATCCGGTCTATACTGTGGACGATACCACGGTCACCGTCTACCTGGGCAACAACGGCCTGCGCACCGAAGCGACCCCCACCGGGACGCTGACGGTCAAGGTAACAGAGGACATAACCAACGCAGACCCAGATCAGGAATTTACCTATACCCTCGGCCTGTACAACGCCAGTTCCAGCGACGTAGGCACTGTGGATCCGCTGGAAGGAGATTATTCCATCACGATCGATTCCAACAGTGGTAATAGTATCCGGAACGGCGGAACCTTCAAGCTGAAGGCCGGGCAGACAGCTACCATCTCCGGCCTGCCTGTGGGCACGGCCTATCAGATCACGGAGGCATCTCCCGCAGGGTACACCCCCTCCTACACCAACGGCGACAGCGAATTTGCCGATCAATCTCACGGCCTGATCCGGTATGTTCAGGGGCAGACTGTCCCCCAAGCCTCCCTGACCATCACTTATGCCTATGATCCTGCAGCGAGCAGTTATACACTCTCTTATCATGCAAACGCGGAGCGTTGGGGGCAGGCCGCTAATATCCCCGGCGACGCGACTGTTACCGGCGGCGAGATCACGCTTTCCTCTATGATCCCCACCATTACGCTGAATGAAGCGGGCAAAAAAGCCGTTTTTATAGGTTGGACCGAGACAGCCGTAGACAAAATCTACGGTGTGGAGGACACGCTCGACCCAAGCATGGTTTACAGCGCTGGCAGCCAATACACGATCTCCCAAAATACCACCCTGCATGCTGTCTGGGGCTACGACACCGACAATGATGGGACAGCGGATGTCAACGAGACCAAGCGCACCGTGACCTATAACGCCAACGGTGGCATGTTCGGTAGTGATCCTTCCACCGGAACAACCAAAACCGAGAGGGTCCCGGCGCAGCCCAACTACAAGCTGAATACCACCGCCGCGTTCAAGCCTACCCATGCGGATGATAACAGTATAAAGGTGGCCTTTGTGGGCTGGTCTCTGACCGTTAGCGACACCATTTACAGCTTGGATGACAACTATGATTCCAACATCCTCGTTACCACGGTGGATGTCTCTTCGGGGGATAAGGCCGTCTACGCCGTATGGGGCTATGACACCGACGGCGATGGCAAACCGGATGTGCGGGATGAGGCCTATATCATCACCGCTTCTGTTGATGGAGGCAACGGTTCTATCATGCCCTCGTCCCTCCATGTTATCGCCGGGATGGACGCCGCATTTACCATCACTCCCGAGGAGAACTACGCCCTGGATACCGTCACCATTGTGAAGAAGAGTATCGACGATTCCACAGTGGAAACCAGCACCTATCACAACGACGGGGAGCAAAGCATTCCCGGCTATGCCAGCGACACCCTTATCCTGGAGGATGTCCAGTCCAACTACGCCATCACCGTCACCTTTGCGGATGATGAGGACAGTAACGGTATCCCGGACAAGTACGAGCGCACCCTGGCCTATGACGCCAACGGCGGATATTTCGGCAGTGAGGACACGACCGAAAAGATGGAGCGCGGCCTGAACGACAGCGACAGCCACAGACTGAAGACCACCGATGATTTCAAGCCCACCCACGCCCAGGATGGCGGCCATGATGTACTGTTCATCGGCTGGACCCAGACAGACAACAGCGAAGCGGTCTATATGCGCGGTGATACTCTGCCCCAAACCTGCACGCGCCTGACCATCAGCGGCAACATGACGGTCTACGCAGTGTGGGGCCTGGACGAGGATAACGACGGCATGGCTGATGTCACCGAAGATGACCACCACATCACTGCCACCGCTGGATCCAACGGCTCCATCAATCCTGAAGAAGCCTATGTGTCCGATGGAGGAAGCGCCACCTTCACCATCAACGCCGACAGCAGTTGCGCCGTGGACACCATCACCATTGACGCGGGCAAAGCGGGCGAACAGGTCCTCACCAATAACGGCGGCTCCCTCCCCACCGGTGTGGCCGAAAAATGGACCTCCTACACCTTCTCCAATGTGACGGAGGATCACACGATTTTTGTCACCTTTGGCGAGGACAAGGACGGCAACGGTGTGCCTGACACCAACGAACCGGAGGCCGCCTATACCCTGACCTACCACGCCAACGGCGGCGCGTTTGACGATGGCAGCGACACCCTTGAGGTCAAGGATCTCTCTGGAACATATCAGTTGACGGATAAAGCGCCTACCCATGATTCAGTCGATTTAGACGGTACATCTGTCCCCGTCCTCTTCATCGGCTGGATGACCGAGGACGACAGTGCAAAAATTTACAGTGGTAACGACACCGCCCCCAACACCGTGACCTCTGTTGCCATGGATGAGGACAAGGAGGTCTGGGCTGCCTGGAGCTATGACGAGGACGGCAACGGCGAGCCGGATGTCACCGAGACCCAGTACACCGTCACTGCCCGCGTAGAAGGTGAGGGCGGCTCCATCGACCCGACCAGCAAGACTGTAAACGCCGGAGAGAATGTGGAGTTCACCATAGACGCCGAGGACGGCTACGCCCTGGACTACATCACCGTCAATAGCGACGTGGTCTACGCCAATAACGACCTGGAGAACACCTTTACCGACATTTGGACCCTGGAGGATATTCAGGAGGACAGCGCAGTGGTGGCCTACTTCGGCACAGATGAGGACCAAGACGGCATGCCTGATGAACCCTCCTACTGGACCATCAAAGCCACCTCTGGAAGCGGCGGCTCCATCGACCCGAAAGGGAATGTGTTCGTTTCGGACGGCGGAGGCCAGCGCTTTGAGTTTGACCCTGACCGCGACTATGAGATCAACCACATCCAGGTGGACGGAGACAGCGTCCGGGTCCGGGACTCTTATACCTTTGAAGAGGTAAGGGAAAACCACACCATCCACGTTACCTTCACAGAGACCGCTGCGGGCACCGACGATAATGAAGATGATGACTACACCCTGTACTACCACTCCAATTTCGGCGCCGACAAGCGTTTCTACCAGACCCAGAGCAGCAGCACCATGAAGGTGCGGGACTACGGGGACATGAAACTGCTTCCCGTCCGGGCCGGCTATGAATTCCTCTGCTGGAACACCGAAGAGGACGGCAGCGGCAGGGACTACGCCCCCGGGGACACTTACCGGGTCAGCGGCTCCAGCGCCCATCTCTACGCCCAGTGGGGCAAGACGGGCCTCACTCCCGACGACACCGGCGTTTCCCGCTGGCTGAACACCCATGACCATATAGCCTACCTGTCCGGCTATGCGGACGGAAACTTTGGACCGGACGACAATATGACCCGTGCTCAGGTTGCTCAGATGTTTTACAGGCTTCTGCTGGAGAAAGATGTACCCATTACGGTGCAGTTCAGCGACGTCCCGGCTGACGCATGGTATGCTGCTGCTGTCAATACGCTGGCCTCCCTGGGCATCGTAAACGGCATCGGTAATAACCAGTTCGCGCCTGAGCGCCAGATTACCCGTGCGGAGTTCACGGTCATCGCCATGCGCTTTGGCAAGCTGGATACCAGCGGGGCCAATATCTTCACTGATGTCAAGGCGGACGACTGGTTCTATGACCAGGTGGTAGGCGCGATCAAGTACGGCTGGATCGGCGGTTACACAGACGGCTCCTTCCGGCCCAACAACACCATCACACGTGCTGAGGTGACTACCATTGTGAACCGGATGCTGGGCCGGACAGCGGATACGGACTTTGTGGACACTCACGCCGACGAACTGCACAAGTTCTCTGACGTGCCTGCAAGCTGCTGGGCCTATGACCAGATCATGGAGGCCACCAATGCTCATGCGTACAGAGGCTCCTCCGACGGGGAGAAGTGGACGAGTCTCTTGAAGTGAGGGAACAGCCATGTAATCCAATTTGCTGTGAACGGGCATAGGCTGCGATGCCATAATCAATGCAAAAGCGATGGGTCAGTCATCACGACTGGCCCATCGGCTTTTGCAATTCTTCTTGTGGATCAGCGGTCACGAAGCGAAAATCAATTCAGAAGAAAAGAAGTCAAGGAACTTGGCCGCTGAAAAGGAAAGCCGTCAAACTGCTGCAACAGTCAGGCGGCCGCTGCGTTTCGGAAAACACAGCCTGATATTCTGTTCAGTTTACCAGAACGGCCTCCGAAACGCAATTAACCAAGTTCCACAGTCGACAGATGTCTGCGCTGAAGCAGGCAGCTGCTCAATAGCAAGCGTAGCGGCAGGCGGAGAAGTCCGGTGTGAAGTTCGTGCCACCTGATAAGGAGCAGAGCGCATGACCGCGCCGCTGCAGAACCTGTGTGCTGCTGTGTGCGGCGATGGCGGTGCCGGTAGGGTACACGCCCCGCGCAAGATGGAGGACGCGGTGTGCAAGCAGTGTGCCCCGAGTGTCTGGTCCTCTCGGACCCAAAAGTGTGGGAGAATCGAGCGGTCGATTTTAGTGCAGGATAAAGGCAGGTGGTCGCAAGCACCCTTCCAGCCGATCACACCGACCCGCAAAGCAGGGCGGGGCAACGGATTGCGGGCTTTCAGAGGCGGGCATCACAGGCGGCCGGAATGGAAGAAGAAATTCTGCAAGCCTGCTGAAATCAAGGAGTTCGGAGGTGCACCCGCGGGGGTCACCTCGGGAATATTGGCCTATTTTTGAGCCAATTTGCGCAGTTCCTAAAATTGTGAATGTTTTGATAACAAAACGCGTTTCCTGTGGCTATATTGTTTCTGTGGTATGGTGTGTTGCGGATAAGGGAGGATACACATGACCACAAACCAACTGCCCATCCGTCAGTGCCGCTACTGCTGCAGCGATGACATGGGGCTGGGCTGGCAGCATGGAGAGGCCCTCAAATACCATAGAGTGTTGGGAAACCGGCTGAAATACCTAATCTGTCGGCGCTGCGGGGAGGTGCTGGATCAGTGCGTGGCGGAACCCCGCCGTTTCCCGCAGGCAAAGTCGCGCTGACACAATGGAGCACCAGATAATTATGAAAAGAAAAGCTGAAAACTCGCATATCTCCCAGGCACCGGTGGCAATCCTATCTTTACGGCGCAATGGGAATGAAGCCCACAGCGGTAATAGCCGCTGTGGGCTTCGTTGTTTCCGCCTTTCCTGTACAATATCGATATGCAAAGTCGAGGGGGATTCATTGTTATGTCAGAACAAGGACTCACAGGGTATCAGATTCAGGGATATGCCCAGCACCTCAAGCTGGAGGAGAAGAGCGAAGCCACCCTGGAAAAGTATCTCCGGGACATTCGGGCGTTCGCTGCTTGGGCGAACGGGCAGAAGATCAGCAAGGAGCTGACCGCGGAGTGGAAAAACCATCTGGTAGAGCAACACTACGCGCCCACCTCTATCAACGCCATGCTCTCCGCTTTAAACAGTCTGCTGGGATTCCTTGGCCTCAACGACTGCCGGGTAAAATTCCTGAGGGTTCAGCGTCGGCTATTCCGGGACGCTGACCGGGAACTGACTAAAGACGATTACCAGCGGCTTTTGAACACGGCCTATCAGCTTGGGCGGGACCGACTGGGGCTGCTGGTGGAGACCATCGGAGCCACGGGTATCCGGGTCAGCGAAGTAAAATATGTCACAGTGGAAGCCATTCGTCAGGGCAAGGCGGAGATATCCCTCAAGGGCAAGATCCGCACCATCCTGCTGCCGGGAAAGCTCCGCCGCAAGCTACTGAAATACGCGCAGAAACAAAAGATCGCCTCTGGCGCGATCTTTCGCACCAGAAGCGGAAGAGAGCTGAGCCGCCGTCAGATCTGGGCAGAACTGAAAGGGCTGTGCAAGCACGCTTGTGTGGAGCCAAGCAAGGTGTTTCCCCATAACCTGCGACACCTGTTCGCCACAGTCTTTTACCGGGTCTGTCGGGACATCGTCAAGTTGGCGGACCTGCTGGGGCACAGCAGCATTGAGACTACCCGCATCTACCTGGTGACCTCCGGCTCGGAGCACCAGAGAGCACTGGACCGGCTGGGGCTTGTGTCATAATCTCAGAATCAACATTCCGACAAGATGATCGCAAAAAAATAACCTGTTCTACATATTTGTAAATAAATTTTACCACAAAGGACACCTGCCTGCAAGAGGGATTCGCCCCTTTGGGCAGCAGAACAGAGCCGGAAAAACGTCAAATTTTATCCGGCTTGAATCCTTGTGCCATTTTTCATGCCCGTGCTCCCCGCACGGGCTCTTTTTTTGCGCTTTTCCACCGGGTTTCTCGATCTGAGTCAGTTGGGCACGGGATGGAATGTTGATTCTGTGACGAATAAGCCGGCCTCCGATGAATGATCGCCCATATTGGTTTTATTTTGCGCCAGATGGAGAAATCAGGGCACAGGAGGGGCATATGCAGGAATATCTTGTAAATCGGCCAGATGAGGCAACGATGGAACGGCTTTTGAACATCCACACCGTCGATGTTGCTGGTGTGGTCCTGCGCCTTGCGTGGCAGGTAGGGCTGCTGCGCGACGAAATCACAAACCTGACCTGGGATCAGGTCGATTTTGAAAGCTTCCAGATTCATCTACCAGACCGGACCGTTCCCATTGGTGAAACGCTGGCCGACTATCTGCGCACCGTACATAAACGATGGACATTTGTCATTGGAGATCCTGCAAACAACTATGTAGTCTGGTCTGACCGTTATCACAAGCAAATGCAGCCCCAGGCAATTTCACGCATAGTCCGTAAGGCTTTGGATGAGGGAGGGCAGACGGAGGTGCGGCTGATCGATCTGCGTCATGACTATGTAATTCGGCAGTTGGAGCGATATGATTGGGCCTATGTGGCTCGAATTACTGGTACGGAGATCCGGTCACTGCAGCTGCACTTTGCGCAGCATCTGCCGGATGGAAAAGCCGGACCCAAACACATTGATAAATCCGATGAAATCGATGAATTCAGACTTTGGAAGATCCTGCAGGCAGAAAAGGATACTCCTGCAGGCTTGGCTCTGTGGCTCACCTGGAGCATGGGCCTTTCAGCCACCACTATTGTGTTTCTGACCTGGGACCAAGTGGATTTTGATCGAAATGTGCTCTGGCTGCCGGAAGGCGACATTCCCATGACCACCGCAGTCTCTCAGCTCTTGAAAAAGAGATATAAAATCCGGGCGGGGGATCCCCATGTCTTGCTTTCTGCTGAAGCTAAAAGGCCCTTGGACATCTATCGCCTATCCCGCATTGTCAGAACGGCACTGATCCGCGGCGGTATGGAAACTTGGACGTTACGAGACCTGTGGCTTGCCCGAGGTGAGAGCAGATGGAGCCAGGCTGTCCTTGGAAAGATCAAACAGGATGGCCCTGTTACGCGCAAAGAAGTAATGGAACTGTTTGGTCTCTCTAAATATTCCGCCTACCAGCGGCTGCACAGAATGGTAAATAAACGACTTCTCATTCGGGTAGGGTGCAAATATTACCTGCCTGGTTCTGTTGTTCCGCCGGAGCAACAGAGCGAGACTATCTACAATTATCTAAAAACAGAGGGCTTTGCCTGCAGACAGGACTTGGCCGACATCCTCCACATCGGTACGAAGCAGTGTGGCATTTTATTGAAACGGGAAGTCGAGTCCGGAAAATTAGTGCGCATTGCCCAGCGATATTATCTCAAAGACTCTCAATCGTTCACAGTGGCGTCTGGCAGCCTATATCAAATCGATTCAACCCAATAAGGAGCGCATTAAAACGGTTAAAAAACGAAATTTTTTGTTTGGTTACAAATGTGTTATAACAAATATCTGATGGAATATGCAAATTATTTCGGTTCGTTAACAAAACCCGGCAAATCGTAGACAGCAGCATTCTCCTGGGGTAAAGTGATGGCGCAGAAAGGAACTTCTGTGGTCCGTTCCGGGCCGGAGCTACGGGAGGAGACAGCCCCGGCGCATATACACCGGCCCGGAGGGCGGACTCCAAAAGTCCCTGCAAATTTTTTATAAGGAGGAGAAATCCAAATGAAGAAATTTCTTTCACTGGTGCTCGCTCTGGTGATGACCATGTCTCTGGTCACCGTCAGCGCCGGCGCCAAGGACTTCACGGACGACAGCGAGATCACCTACAAAGAAGCTGTGGATG
>ENA-OPCA01002568-OPCA01002568.1-human-gut-metagenome-genome-assembly--contig:-NODE-2568-length-11065-cov-6.413261_pt1 | contig 11065 bp, 11 predicted proteins | sample MGYA00241076_ERZ501468 | MGnify/ENA primary metagenome ERZ501468 (study PRJEB25962, sample SAMEA2042633) | human gut metagenome | biome: human gut; feature: human-associated habitat; material: faeces... | reverse complement strand
AGCCTTCCAGCACCGATTCCAGAATGATGCCCTCCGGGCCAGCCGAAATGACTTCCGTTGCCGATACCAGTTTCACGCCGTTCCGCTTCAGTTGGGTCTTGTACCGGGCACTGTCGTAGCGGTTCCGGGCAAAACGATCCAGCTTCCAGACAATGATGACATCAAAGATGCCGCGTTCGCTGTCTTTAATCATCTGCTGGAACTGCGGGCGGTTGTCCGTTTTTGCGGAGACGGCACGGTCAATGTAATGCTTTACCACCGTGAAGCCATTCTTTTCCGCATAGGCGGTGCATTCCCGGATCTGACCTTCAATGGATTCCTCGCGCTGGCTGTCAGTTGAATAACGAGCATAGATCACAGCAGTCATGGCAGGCACCTCCCATTTATACATCATTGAACGGTGGATCGTTTTTTTCAAAGCAATGTTTCGTATAATGGATATACCACATTTTACAGATGATTGCAAGCATTTTTTACGTTTCTCATAAGATTCATCAAAAAAACGAACGCTCTTTAAAGGCAAAACATTCACATTCCATGGTTCTATGAAAGCACCCGGAGGAATTGTGTCATTTTGACACAATTCCTCCGCTCACCGTGCCCCTCCACCGGCTTCAGCGCACTTTTGCGGTATTGCAGAGGGCTTTGCCCGGTGGCTTTTGCAAAGCGGGTGGAAAAATTGCTGGCATCCCCAAAGCCTACCTTCTGTGCAATTTCGCTGACGCTGTGGTCGGTGAGGACAAGCAGTTCCTTTGCCTGTGTGATGCGGAAGTTGACCAGATAATTATACGGTGTCGTGCCCATATACCGCCGGAACAGCCGCAGAAAATAGCTTTTGCTCATGTGCGCCTCTGCCAGCAGGTCGGCAAGGCAAAGTTCCTGCTGGTAATTTTGCGCAGGGTCTCCGCTGCCTGCAAAATGACCTGCCGTGCGCTGGTGGTTTCAGCTTCTGCAAGAATGCTCTGTGCACATAAGGCAAGCATTTCGTGGAGAGCCAATCCGGTGGTCACCATGCTGTCCACGGTGCTGAGTACCATATGGCTTTCCCCCTGCTCGAATGAGCCCCGCACCACGCAGGGTATAAAACAGAAGATATCAGGCCGCCATCTGGGCACAGCACGGTCTGTTTGCCTCCGGCCCGGACTTTGACATCACCTTCGGTCTGACCCACACCATCGAAAAGAGCGCAGAAATTTACGTCAAGGTGCTCTCCATGGGCGGCGGCATCATCCGGCAGACCATCACCGACGACGACCTGCGCGCCATTGCTCACGACTTTGGCGTGACCCTGAACGAGAAGTTCCTTAACTGAGCCATTCTCCCCCATTTTTCTTCATCATAGCAGAACAGGCATCCTGTCCGATACCGCCAAGCGGTAACACAAGATGCCTGTTCTGCTTTATTTTTCCCGGAACTCCATAGGCGTTTTTCCGGTGACTTGCTGAAAGACCGCGCTGAAATAATTGCGGGTGGCAAAGCCAAGCTGCTCGGAGATTTCCCGGACGCTGAGCGGTGTGCTTTTCAGCAGAACTTTCGCACGTTCGACCTTTGCAAACTTCACATAGTTCGTGACGCTCAGACCGGTTTCTTCCTTGAATTTGTGAGTGAGGTAATATTCCGTGTAGCCCACTAGGGCGGCAAGATCTTCCGCTATGATCTTTTTGTCCAGATTCATCTCGATATAATCCACACATTTCTGGATCTGCATACTGAGGTTGGGGTTCGTCCGGTGTTTGTGGACACGCCGGATGAAATCATCGTACATCATCATTGCAAGCGGGTGCAGCTCATCCAACGATTTTGCCGCTTCTGCCGTCTGAATGTAGCTGTCCCCCAAGGAGTACGCCTCCTCCGGGGAAAGACCGCCCTCAATGGCGGCACGGCACACCAGCGAGGTGAACACGATGACGGAAGTCTTACTCTGGCGCAGAACATCGCTGCTCTGCACCGGCACGCCTGCGCTCATGCTCATACTGTTGGAAAGCGCCTGCTTGTAATTCAGGTCTCCGGTGCGAACCATTTGCAGCATTCCCTGCTCCGCCATCCAGATCTTATGCCGGTCATGGGGAATCGCATCGCTTTTCAGCCGTTCGTCCTGTGCTGCACTGCTGTTCACATCGCTCAACTCCAGCCGCTGCCCGGTCAGGCAGTAGTGCATCATCAGCAGATAGCGGTTCATAATGGTGTTTTGCAGGGTAGGAACTTTTTCAAGGGCTTTGTAAAGTTGGATCGTCCATGCCACACTGATCTCCAGCTTGCTGTAATATTTCAGCCCTTCCTCGATCCCGCGCATTGTCACATCCCGATGGAACACCGGCCCGATGACCCAGACACGCTTCAGTTTTCCCTCTTCCTTTTCAAAGGCTGTGCCCCACAAAAGACCCAATGCCGTCCCCAAGGTAACGGGCACATCGTCCCGGTTCCCATGCTCCAGCATCCGCTGTTTGCAACCGAACAGTTCAAATGCACTGGAAAGAAATGCCTCGTCCGGGCAGTTGCTCCGCAAGAGCTTCCCCTGTGCATCATAGCACCATGTATATACATTTCCGCCGCACTGGACAAGCTCGGAAAACAGCATCATATTCTGGAGAACATTCATGTGTAACCCCTCCGGCTCATTGGCTCATTGATAGAGCCAGTATATCATACTTCCGCCGTTTTTTCTACCGATGCCCGGAACCCCCTCTCAAGCTCCGCAATACTCCCCCAGCATCGCAAGGCTGGGCTTTGCGGTCCGTTCCATAGTTTCACGGTTCACGGCGATCAGGCCGAACTGCATGGCATAGCCCTTCTGCCACTCAAAATTATCCATCAGGCTCCAATGGAAGTAGCCCTTCACCGGGATGCCGTCGGCGATGCAATGCTGTACGCCCTCCAGTGCCTGTCGGATAAACGCCACACGGCGGGTGTCCTCAGCGGTGGCAATGCCGTTTTCGGTGACCATGAGGTCGCCCTTGAATGCTTCTGCCACCTTGCGGAGGACGTGTTCCAGTGCCTGCGGATAGACCTCGTAATCCATCTGGGTCAGTTCTGCGCCCTCCGGGGTGCGCTCGCTGACAAAGATCTGCGGCTGGGGTATGCCGAACACCTGTGCATTCTCCATGGCAGCATGATGATTCTCCTTTTTATCAGAAGCCGTGTTTTCTCTGTGCCTATTGTAACAGGTCTGTGCGGAGCAAAAAGGATAATTTTTCACGTTATTGGTAAATTTTTCGTTGAGCGGTCAGAACTACACGAATTTTTATCCTTAATTCCAATTTTTTGTCTGGCAGTACCTATTGCATTCTGTTATTCTGGTGTCAGAAAAAGCAGAACTCAGTTCACACAAAAAGGAGGAAAAACATTATGTTCCAAAAGAAACCCAGTGCCAGTGAGGTAGACGACGTCCAGTACCGCCGCGCCAAAACATGGCAGATCATCTGTTATGCCTGCAACGCCTTTGTGGGCATGAGCGTCTACTCCCTGATCGGTATGGCAAGTTATTCTGCCAGCATCGGCTACGGCATCACCACTGCAACCGTTGGCATCATCCTGATGCTGGCCCGCATTCTGGACGCCTTCACCGATCCGATGCTGGCATTCGTCTACGACCGCGTCAACACCCGTTTCGGCAAGCTGCGCGTTCTGCTGATCAGCGGCTACCTGATCGAAGCGGTGGGCCTGCTGTGTATGTTCAACCTGTGTTCCAGCAAGGGCTTCGGCCTGCCGGTGTTCGTTTTGACCTACATTATTTATATTATCGGCTATACCGTCACCAACATGACCATCCAGACCCTGCCGGCTATTATGACCAACGATCCCCGCCAGCGTCCCACCATCGGTGTCTGGACCACTGCGCTGAACTACTTCGTGCCCATGGGCATGAGCATGCTGGTCTACACCGTCATCCTGCCCAAGTGCGGCGGCACCTTCAATCAGGGCTTCCTCAGCACGGTCTGCACCATCGTCCTGATCATTGCCGGCATCGGCACCCTGATCGTCTGCGCCGGCATCTCCGCCTACGATAAGCCCGAAAACTTTGAGGGCATCAGCAAAAATCACGAACCGCTGAAGGTTGCGGATATTCTTGAGGTGTTCAAACACAACAAGCCCCTGCAGTGCTATGTTGCCTCCCACGCTTCCGATAAGCTGGCACAGCAGGTAGGCAGCCAGGCCATCATCAACACGATGCTGAACGGCATCCTCATCGGCAACATGGGTCTTGCTACCACCCTTAGCATGATCAGCATGGTGCCTTCCATCTTCTTTGCGGCCTTCGGTGCAAAGTATGTAGGCAAAAAAGGCAGCAAGAAGGGCATCGTGACCTGGACCTGCGTCAGCATGGCCATCACCTCTGTGCTGATCCTGTTCTTCATCTTTACCGATACTCGTCAGATCGGTGTGATCGGCAGCTGGAACATGATCGTTTACGTCCTGCTGACCCTGCTGCAGAACGGCTCCAACATGTGCATCACCACCTCCAACAACTCTTACATGGCTGATACCATCGACTACGAGCTGGACCGCAGCGGCCGTTACATCCCGGCGGTTGTCTCCGGCACTTACAGCCTGATCGACAAGCTCATCACCTCGGTGGCTGCTGTCATCGCCACCGGTGCCGTGGCCATTCTGGGTTACACCACCACCATGCCCCAGCCCACGGATGCCTACACCTCCGGCATCTTCTGGATGACCCTTGCCATCAAGTACGGTCTGCCGATGCTGGGCTGGGTCATCACCCTGATCGCCATGCCGGGCTGCCCGCTGACCAAGGAAGAAATGGTCAACGTCCAGAAGCGCATCGCTGATAAGAAAGACGCCCTTCGTCATGAAGTAATTGCAGAACATATGCAGTAACACCCTGCAAAAACCGAAAGGGCTCATACTCTCTTTCGGTTTTTGCTGATTTGATCTATCTTTCACAAAGGAGTTTTTACCATGAGCAAGACCATCCTGCTGAATCATAGCAACTGGCATTTTACCAAGGAGAACACCGGCATCCCCACCGCCATTATGGGTGAGGCCATCACCCTGCCCCACACCTGGAATGCGGTGGACGGTCAGGACGGCGGCAACGATTACTACCGCGGCACCTGCTGGTATACACTGGCCCTGACAAAGCCCGCCATCCCGGCAGGCGGCAAGGCTGTTTTGCAACTGGACGGCGCAGCCATGACCGCCGCCGTTTACCTGAACGGGGAAAAGCTGGCCGAGCACAAGGGCGGCTACTCCACCTTCCGGGTGGACCTGACCGACCACCTCAAAGAGGAAAATCTGCTGGCAATTTCCGTGGACAACCGCGACAACGGCACCGTGTACCCCCAGAAAGCGGACTTTACTTTCTACGGCGGCATTTACCGGGATGTGACCCTACATATCGTCCCGGCAGAGCACTTTGCCCTGCCCGCTAATGGCGCACCGGCACTGAAGGTGACCCCCATCGTCACCGATCTTGCTGCCAAGACCTCTGAGGTCACTGTGGAAGCCGCCGTGGTGGGCGCACAGAACGTGACCTTTGCACTGGAGGGTCAGACCCTCACCGCCCCGGTGGAAAAGGGCACCGCAAAGGTTGTTTTCACGCTGAACAACGCCCATCTGTGGGATGGCGTGGACGACCCCTTCCTCTACACCGTATCTGCCAAGCTGGACAATGGTGAGGAGACCTCCGCCCGGTTCGGCTGCCGCAAGTTTGAGATCGACCCCCAGAAGGGATTTCATCTGAATGGACGCAGTTACCCGCTGCGTGGTGTTTCCCGCCACCAGGACCGTAAGGGTGCGGGCAATGCCCTGACCAACGAAATGATGGAGGAGGATATCTCCATCATTCTGGAAATGGGCGCCAACACCATCCGGCTGGCACACTATCAGCACGCACCGTATTTCTACGACCTGTGTGATGAAAAGGGTCTTGTTATCTGGGCAGAGATCCCCTACATCACCATGCACATGACCAACGGCCGTGCCAACACCCTGACCCAGATGGAAGAGCTGATCGTCCAGAACTACAACCACCCCTGCATTGCCGTGTGGGGCTTGTCCAACGAGATCACCGCTGCTTCTGCTGTCAACGAGGATCTGCTGGAAAACCACCGTCTGCTGAACGAACTGGCGCACAAGCTGGACCCCACCCGCAAGACCACCATGGCAAATGTGTTTATGCTGGAGACCACCAGTCCCATTCTGGAAATTCCCGATGTGAACAGCTACAACCTCTACTTCGGCTGGTATCTGGGCGAATTGGAGCAGAACGACGAGTTCTTTGACAAATACCATGCCGATTTCCCGGACCGCTGCATCGGCTTTTCGGAGTATGGCGCAGACGCCAACCCCCAGTACCAGAGCAGCCACCCGGAAAAAGGCGACTACACCGAGAGTTATCAGTGCGTTTACCACGAGCACATTGCAAAGATGATTGCCGACCGTCCTTGGCTGTGGGCGACGCATGTGTGGAATATGTTTGATTTTGCCGCCGATGGCCGTGATGAGGGCGGCAAGCACGGCGAGAACCAGAAGGGACTTGTCACCTTTGACCGCAAGATCAAAAAAGACCCCTTCTATCTCTACAAGGCCTATTGGAGCAAAGAGCCGTTCGTGCACCTGTGCGGCAGCCGCTATGTGGACCGCGCCGAGGATGTGACCGAGATCAAGGTCTACTCCAATCTGCCGGAGGTCTCGCTGTACAAGGACGGTCAGCTGGTGGAGACCAAGCAGGGCGACAAAGTGTTCACCTTCCAGCTGCCCATTACCGGCAAGCACAGCATTGAGGCACGCTCCAGTGAGCACAGCAGCGTGATCCTGGTGAACAAGGTGGACGCCCCCAACCCGGATTACGCCATGGACAACCGCAAGAACGTGACCAACTGGTTTGACGGCGAGCTGGACGAAAGCTGCTGGTCGGTGAAGGACAACATGGCTGCCGCCATGGCAGACCCGAAAGCCGGTCCCATCCTGAAGCAGATCCGGGAAAAGGCCGCTGCTTCCCGCGGAGACGTTGCTGCCGCCGTGAAGGACAATCCGGCTCTGGTGGCCATGATGGAGCGTGCCATGCAGCGGATGACCATTCAATCCATGCTGATGCAGGCAGGCACTTCGGAAGAGGACATCAAGCAGCTGAACCGTGTATTGCAGGGCATTTCCAAGGAGTGATTCGATAAAACGAACCTATTGTAAGAACTTCCAGCTCAGTGCAAAGTATCTAGCACAAAAATTCTGATCTGCCATTTCCTCATCATTTTTCTTCCTCATTGTCCCCCATAAAACACAACGCCCCGCACCGGTTACTTCTTCCGGTGTGGGGCGTTATGTTTTGTGGGGAATATTTTTGCGTTACAGGGTATGGGTTCCCGGCTGCAAGGTCAGGTTTCTGCCATGATGAGCGGAATTCAGCTGAATACGCTGGTGGATTTTCACGTCCTGACCGAGGAGCAGCTGAATGGCATCCTGAGCCAGATCAATCAGGCGTAAGGCAGGGATTGCACGATAAAATAAGTCCTACTCTCTCCACTTTACTATCATAAATTTTTCAAAACCCTCTTAACGAATTCTGTACACAGTGGTATTTTTCTTGTAAATCCCACTGCTCTTGTGGATTGGTTACAAGCCATCCACAAGATGTGGTCGTGTTCATTTTGAACACTGCCTCACCGTGGATTATCCCTGAAAGATTAACCGCCCCGCAACACACCTGATTCATTTTGCCGCCGATTCACCCGACAAAATCATCGCTGCGTGGGCGGTATTTTTCTTTTCTGGGAAGCCATACCTTGAAAATTTCATGAGCCGTCTGAACGTGATACTGTGCCATAACCTCACACTTTCCGTGAGCGAGCCAGACAACGCCGCTGCAAAACAGGGGCAGGAACTTCGTTCGGGCCAAACGGCGACCCCATTACATGAGCAGAATCACCTCTACTTATTTTTTGCGTCTTAACAATTCGGAAACATTTGTTGAAAATGCGTTTTGAGCGCAGCGGTAGAGGGCAAGAACCGTCCCGTGGCCACAAATTTTCAATTCTTGAAAATTTCCTGTCCATCCGGGACTTCACTTCTCAAACTCTTGCGAGTTTTCTAAGTGATCTTGTTGGGGCGTGCCTGCCCCAACCCCTGCTTAGAACGGACGAGGAGGAATTGTGTCAATTTGACACAATTCCTCCTCGAATCTCAATTTATGCAGCTAATATCAATTTGCTGTTCCTGATACAGTTGGTTTCTGAGTAGTTCCGGTGCATCTCCGGTGAATACCTTTGCGGCCTCTGTATCGCCTTTCAAATACCACATAAACCATGCCGTCACATAACCATCGGCAGAATAAAGCATTTTTCCATGATCCATACCATTCCGCAGGGCGACTGCTTTGTCATTTTTCACGGCATCGTAAAGCTGTTTTGCACCATCGGGCGTAATAACGTCGCTCTCCGTTGCCGCCAGAAGGAATACTGGAATATTCGTTTTGTCCGGTTCGTAGTGCATATTCAGTGCTTCTGCCAGATCCAGTTGTGTGGGAGAAAGGCTGACCGCACAAGTGTACAAACTACCGTGCGGCTGTTCGTTGATAGCGTTGAACACGCCCACGCCGCCCTGTGAGTGACCGGAAATTCCGATGTGTTCCTCATCGACTTTCTGATAGAAGCGGCTGTCAGGATTCTCATTTTCATTCAGAAGCCATGCCAACGTCGTATCTGCCGAACTGCCAGAGCAAGTGCTTGGGTCTTCATTGCCAATGACGATGAATCCCCACGAAGCCAGATGCTTGAAGAGTGCTGGATATTTGGAGCTATACACACCCGTGCCATTCACCATCACCACAACAGGATAGCTTTTGGCGCTCTCTGTCAACTCCTTGGGGTAATAGACATTGATATTCCCCCATTCTTCTTCGGTGGACACTTCCATATGTTCCACCTGCGAGGCCCCCATCGCCAGATATTTTGCTTCCAGTTCGCCGCCTGTTTTAACAATCTGCGTGTAATTGTTCGGAACGAATGGCTGCATGGACAGCAACAGTAAAATAATAGAAATTGTTATCACAAGGATCACCGCCACGATCAAAATTATTTTTAAGAACCTCAGAATCATCTTCCACATCCTAAATTATTCCTTCATGTACTTGTCCAGATATTCTACCACGGCATCCAGATACTCCATATAAACCTTATTGTCGTTTTGCAACCCATGGCCGGAATGCTTCGCTACGAAATACCGGTAATCTACTCCGTTCTTTTCCAGTGCGGCGACCAGCGGCTTGGATGCGGCAAATGGCTGCATCTTGTCGTGTGCGCCGTAGCAGAGGACAGAGGGCACCGTATCCTTTGTGACCCAGCGATCAGCAGAGATCGGTTTGACTGCATCCAGATAGGCACCAGATGTGATATCCTCCGGGGTCAGCGCCTGACCGGACATTACACTGAACAGTCCTGCGGCGGCCTCCGGGCTTTGGTCGAGACCGAAGATGCCCCAATCCTCCACATGAAAGCTGCCGGGGCCGACTGCTTCAAATACCATTTTGACCGGAAGCGGCGAGGTGTCGGCATCCCGGTAGGCATAGATCAGCGCAAGACATCCGCCTGCGCTGCCGCCCGCAATCGCCATCCGGTCAAGCTTATACCCCAGTTTTTCGGCTGCTGCAACCACAGAGGGCATGGCCGCTTTGATCTCCTCCGACTGGCTGTATACGCTGGCATCCGGGTTTTCTTCCGTAAACAATGTGTAGTTGATCCCTGCCGCCACATAGCCTTTACTGCACAGCCATTTCAGCATCTCGGCATCACCGGCTTTGTCTCCGCTGGTAAACCCACCGGCGTGAAGATAGACCACAAGACCGTATGCATCCTGACTTTTGTCTGCCGGCACATAAAGATCAAACTTGTTGGCAGCACCCTCTCCATAAGGCAAGTCGGTGTACACCTTGCCAACCGTTTCATCCCAACGGGTGTTGTATTTGCCGTGGGTCGGGTCGCTGTTCATTTTGAGTAAAGCAGAGCCGACAAACGCTGCAAGAAACGCAGCAGTATAGAGCAATCCCCATTTCAGTGTTTTCACAGAATATTCCCTCCAAACAGCGTGCCGCCCAGCAGCAGATTCAACACTTCTCGAACTGCCAAACGTCCCAATACAAAAGCCACTGCAATAATGACGGCAAGTAAGATGATTCGTTTTGAAGTCATTGTCATAAAAACCTCCTTGACTTTTTGGTGGGACGAGTGTATCATCAAAACAGCGCTGAGTCAATCGTCTCAGCCAAAATGAGACAAAAAAGGGCGTTTGTATCATCCCATGAAGAACATGAACAATCAGGAAAAGAACACCTATGTGCGGCAGCACATTCTGTCTGCGCTGCTGGAATTGATGCACACACAGGACTTTGTGTCCATTAGCATTCAGGCGTTGGTGGATGCTGCCGGTGTTGGGCGGGCATCTTTTTACCGCAATTTCGCAAGCAAAGAGGACGTATTACAGCAGGAGTCTGTGCGTCTGACCAATGAATGGAAGACAAATTTTGACCATGAGCATCCTGATGGCACACCGGGTCAGGATAATCTATGGCTCGTCAGTCTGCTGGATTTTTACAAGGACCATGCTGAATTTTACCTTGCATTGTACCATGCAGGGCTTTCCAATATCATGCTGGAAACACTTCTTGGCTATTTTGACCGTTCGCCGGAGATTCCCAACGGGTTGGCTTATCTGAATTCTGCCATCGGTTATATGCTATATGGCTGGGTACATGAGTGGATGAATCGTGGAATGCAGGAATCCGGCACGGAGATTGCCCGGATGTTTGCAGAAGCACAGAAAAAACAGGCATAAAAGAACAGGGCGCATCCCATAAAAAGAGATACGCCCTGTTTTGCTATTCTTAATCTTCTAAGCCATGGCTCTCGGTTACGTTTTTCAAATATTCCTTCGGATCGCCATTCAGAATCAAATCCGCATAGCCCAGCGGATCGTTGTAGATGAGGTAGTCCAATTCCGTCCTCTGCGCCATGGTCACGTCCAATTCATCCTCGACCCCAGTGCAGTCAATGGAGATCATTCTCCCATCCCGGAGCAGCAGCTCCACGCAGCCGGTGTCCATGTTGAATTTGCA
>ENA-OPCA01002567-OPCA01002567.1-human-gut-metagenome-genome-assembly--contig:-NODE-2567-length-11068-cov-12.907655_pt1 | contig 11068 bp, 14 predicted proteins | sample MGYA00241076_ERZ501468 | MGnify/ENA primary metagenome ERZ501468 (study PRJEB25962, sample SAMEA2042633) | human gut metagenome | biome: human gut; feature: human-associated habitat; material: faeces... | reverse complement strand
GCTGTTCCGATTGCCGCTGTTCCAATCGCCGCTGTTCCGATTGCCGCTGTTGCAAAGTCCGGTGCAACCCTTTCCCGTATTCACGATTTCAAGAAGTTCTTGCCACGGGATTTCACGCACGATCTGAATTTTATTGGTGCAAGATTTTGTACCGTCAGAATCGACTTCACCCAACGCAATCACTTCCGCAACTTTGTTTTCAGGATTAAACTGATAGTAATTGAAGCAATCAGCCGCCTTTTCGCAAAAATGGAAGCCACGATCACAAACCATAGGTTTCACATCTTCTTCATAAATGCCGCCAACCTCATACTGAAACGGCTTTCCGTTTGGGTTACAAGTCCAATCGGGATTGAACACCTTGAACCCTTTAACAACTCCTGTTTCGCTCATTTCGCTTATCCTCTCTTTCTTAACTCATGGGAACTTTAATTCCGGTGTACTCTGTGAACTTCACGGAAGAAATAAAGTAACTCCATTTAGTCAGCTTTACGGCATACCCCCACGGGAACACGCCATCACGCAACCCCTGCATTACCCATTCTTTGGATTTTCCCATCAGTTTAGCGATAAGGGGAACGGGAACATTCACACAAGCATCTTTTGAAATCGTTGCAGCGGGTTCAAACTGCTTGAAATAATCTTCCTGAACTCCCAAAGCAAGGGCAATTTCCTTTTTGCGGGCATCCGAAGGTTCGTTCTTCCCGGAAAGGTACTGACTAATTGAAGATTTACCAATTCCGGTAAGGTCTGAAAGTTTGGATTGCGAAATATCCAATTCTTTCATCAGGTTTTTCAACTTTTCTGCAAAACTCATTTTTCACTTCATCCTTTCTGTTTAATTTTCAATCATTGGGCTTTTGTTGTAGCGTTCCTGAATCCTGATCCTGTACTTTCCGTTGACTTCCTCACGGTTGACAATTCGGAATTCAGTTTTCTTTGCTCTCAACCCTTCAAGGTAGTTCGCTGCTTCCTGTTGGGTATCGAATTCAAGTATTCGGTCAATACACGCCGCAATAACTTTCTTCATCCTGTTCACCGCCTTTCTATATTAGTTCAATTACTTTGAACTTTCATTGTAAAAAAATAAGTCTGAATTTCGGTTTCAGGGAATTCCAATACCCCCGCTGCTTTCTGCATTTCAGGCTGCTTCCAAGCAACTTTGTTATTCAGCTTCAAAGAAACGGTTCTTTCAGAAAGCCCCATTCTTTCAGCAAATACAGCCTGTGTACCGCACTTTTCAATAATTCTTCCGTTCAACTTTGCATAATCGTAAGCCATTGTTTCACCCCTTTCTTATTCAGCAGCTTCTTCCAGCGAAGAAACGACATCATCCAAAGAATCCTTTGCTTCTTCAAAAGTATCATAGGCACTTTCCAAACATTCAACTGCTGTTTCGGCTCTTTCGTATCGTTCAGAACTTTGCATATTTTCAGGAATGTTTTCAAGGTATTCGGATTCTTCATCCTTTACCGCTTCAATATCTTCAAGAAGGGTTTCCATCTCACCCTGCAATTCCTGAATTTTGGTGATAAGCTGTTGAATGTTCTTTCTTCTGATCTTATTCATTTCTTTCATCCTTTCTTTTGGTGGGGGAAGAAGCTGTTTAGGCTTCTTCCTCAAACTCTACATTGCAATCACCGCATATAACATGAACTTCCTTTGTTGCCCTGATAATGCAGCCGCACACCGGGCAAACATATTTGCGGGTTGATTGTTTGGTTTTAGCCGCACCCGGCAATTTCGGAAGGCTCTTTCTGAAAAGCTGGAATTTCTTATCCTGTAAGCTATCAACAAAGGCTTGTGCTTCATCATTCAGGCTTGTTTTCGTCCAACCGTATTTTGCATCCTTTTCAACGGTCAAACCGTGCTTTTCAGCAGCTTCCTTGTATTTCTTATTGTGATAAGTACCGCCCCGGCTTGTGTCCTGAACCCCAACCTGTAAATTGTAAAGGTGAACCATTTCGTGAAGAAGTGTTTCAGCAACCTTATCAAACGGGCGGGAAAGGTATTCAGCACAAATATTGATTTCATAGAAGCCTTCCTTCTTCATTGCTTCAATATCTTCCGGCTTCATTTTGGAAAAGTCAGTTACCTTTTCCTGTGTACTCCAAGCGGTACACCAACCATAAGCACCCTTTGTTGTGTCCGGGCTTACTGTGATAATCGGTTTATCAAGTTCATTGTTATAGAACTTTTCATTGAACTTTGAAAATAAATCTTCAAGTTTTTCAATTACGGGTTTCAAACTGTTTTCTTTCATTTCCTGTACCGCCTTTCTTATTCCGCTATATCGTTGAAGGATAAGCATCTTGTGATAAGATCAATTTCGGTTTGTCCGAACTGTGCGTTTCTCAAAGCCTGTACCACTTTATCAAGGCTGATTGGGTAATCATCTGTAATATCCTTTACAGCAATCACTTCACCGTTACCTTCAACATACTTTCTTGCTGCCTTTTCGTTTGCAGCGGGAACAGCCACTTTATAACAATCCCTGCCATCATCCAAATAAACCATATACTTTTTCATAATCACTTCATCCTTTCAGCCGTTGCAGCGGCTTGTGTTTAGGTTCAATTCCTTTGAACTTGTATTCATTATATCACCGTCCCTTGAACTTGTCAATAGGTTTTTTCAAAATTTTTGAACTTTTTTTCATTATACCCTTGAACTTTTCTTCAAGATGGTGTATAATAGGGTTACAATCCAAAAATGAAAGGAAGTGAACACCTTGAAAGAACTTACAACCGCCGATAGGCTCAAACAACTAATGAATGAAAAAGGATTGAAACAAGTTGATATTTTGGAAGCCTGCAAACCTTACTGTGAAAAATACGGTGTGAAATTGGCAAAGAACGATTTAAGCCAATACATTTCAGGTAAGGTACAGCCGGGGCAAGATAAACTGTCAATTTTGGGTTTGGCTCTGAATGTCAATGAAGTTTGGCTTATGGGGTACAATGTACCGCCCGGAAAAGATGAACTGCATAAAATAGAACAGCAGCTTAAAAATGAAACTGCTGCCTGTGAACTGTTTGAAAAATGTTACGGAAAAGAAGCCTTCCAAGCCGTAACCCTTTTCCTTCAACTTGATACTTTGGATCAGGGGCGGGCAATCGGACGCATGGAAGAAATGCTGAAAGCGGATAAATACGCTATCAAAAAAGAATTATCAAACGGGAAGGCAATATAATTTTTGTGGATTTCGGTTCACGATAGGTTCAAGGTGGTTCAGGATTTCGGTTCAAGATAAAAAGCCTGATAAATCAACGGCGGTTCAAGTTGGTTCAAGTTCTATTCCTATTTTTTAGAATTTGAAATTTCATCAATTGTAATTTACGGTGATTTCAGAAAATAAAAAGTAATAGAAAACAGAAATTGAACTTGAACCACTTGAACCTTGAAAAGTTAATTTCAAAATTAGAAAGGAATTTTACTATGGCATTGAATAGGGTTATTTCCGGTGATTACGCTGGAAAACAAATTGTAGGCGGCGGTGCTGCAAACGCCGGAATTGCATTGGGGTTCATAAAGCAACTTTATTTGAATCGTACAACGGTTGAATCCTATGAAGTTATGGGCGGTGTTGCGGAAGCAACCATGAAAAAGGGTTCTTATCAAATAGCAATCCAATTCAAAGACGGTAAAAGAAGCCTGATTGAAGTGGATGAAAAACTTTACAAGGCTATTGTTCAGGCTTGCTTCTGAAAAAAATGAACCCCCGATTGCTGCAACAATCAGGGGTTCGGTATCGACCACAAATCAGGATGAAGTGATTTAAGGCGGTCAACTTATATTATACCGCCAAAATGTAAAAATTTCAAGATGGGCGGTGAAATATGAAAAATCCAAATGGCTATGGAACTGTAACCAAACTTTCAGGGAACAGGCGAAAACCGTTTGTTGTGAAGGAAGGTATATCCGGGAAACAAAAGCCCATAGGGTACACGGCAACACGGGAAGAAGGCTTGATTCTGCTTGCACAATACAATAATGATCCGTGGGATATTGAAACGGATAAAATCACGCTGCAAGAACTGTATGATTTATGGCTTGAAAAACGGGCTGTTAAATTGGGCGATTCAAATAGAAGTTCCCTGAAATCTGCATATAAGCATTGTTCCAAATTGGCAAAGATAAAGTACAAACAAATTAAATCGTATCAAATGCAAGATTGCATTGATAGCTGCGGTTGTGGGTATTCCACGCAAGGGGCAATAAAAAACCTTTGGGGGCATCTTGACCGCTTTGCAATGGAACTTGATATAATTTCAAAGTGTTGTTCTGATCTGCTTACTTCCGATCCAATACCGGAAACAACAAAGGAAATCTTCACGGATGAAGAAGTAAAAACCCTTTGGGAAAATGAAAAATTGGAATGGGCTGATTCTGTTCTGTTCTTCCTTTATACGGGATTCAGAATTTCGGAAATGATAGATTTACCGATTGCGAATGTTAACCTTGAAAACCAAACCTTCACCGGGGGAACGAAAACAGCAGCGGGTAAAAACCGTATCGTTCCAATTCATTCAAAAATTCAACACATAGTTCAAAAGCGGGTTGAACAATCAAAAAGCGGGTATCTGTTTGAATACAACGGAAAGAAGCTGAACCAAACCCAATACAGAACCTTTTGGGCTGATATAATGGGTAAGCTGCAAATGAACCATACCCCGCATGAGTGCCGCCACACATTCCGTTCACGGCTGGATTCTGCCGGGGCAAATAAGGTCTGTATCGATAGGCTCATGGGGCATAAATCGAAAGGAACAGGTGAAAGAGTATATACCCATAAAAATATAGAAGAACTGCGTTTGAACATTGAACTAATAACAAATTAGTAACAAAAAAGCCCCGTACCCTTGAAAAATCAAGGAATACGGGGCTTTCTGTGTTTATTATACCACAAAAGTGAACTCTTTTAAAGCGATTTTATAAAATTTTAGTCCGCCTATCAAAAATGTTAATATCGTCATACAATTTCCGAGAATAAAACAAGACAAAAAGATAACAGAGGTGCTAAAATAAAGGCAATGGTGCAAAGCACCGAAAACGTTTTGTATTTTACAGAAAGGAAATATTTTATCATGAGCGAAAACAGACTTATAGGCGATTATCCCGTAATAGGCATACGTCCCACGATTGACGGCAGAAGAGGTGTTCTCAAGGTAAGAGAATCTCTTGAAGAGCAGACTATGAATATGGCAAAATCAGCCGCAAAACTGTTCGAGGAAAATATCAGATATTCAAACGGCGAACCCGTAAAGGTTGTTATTGCCGACACTACTATAGGCAGAGTTGCCGAGGCGGCCGCCTGTGCGGATAAGTTCAAGAAGTGCGGCGTTGACATTACGCTCACAGTTACTCCCTGCTGGTGCTACGGCGCAGAAACAATGGATATGGATCCTATGACGATAAAGGGCGTATGGGGCTTCAACGGCACAGAGCGTCCCGGCGCTGTTTACCTTGCATCTGTACTTGCGACACACGCACAGAAAGGTTTACCCGCATTCGGCATCTACGGTCACGATGTATGCGAGGCAGACGATACCTCTATCCCTGAGGACGTAAAGGAAAAGCTCCTGCGTTTTGGCAGAGCGGCTGTTGCCTGCGCTACGATGAGAGGCAAGTCATACTTACAGATAGGCTCTATCACAATGGGTATCGGCGGTTCTATCATCGACCCTGCATTTATTGAAGAATATCTCGGTATGCGTGTTGAGTCTGTCGATGAGGTAGAAATAATCCGCCGAATGACGCAGGGCATTTATGATGAGGCAGAATATCAGAAGGCTCTTAAATGGACCCGTGAAAAGTGCAAGGAAGGCTTTGACAAGAACCCTGAGCAGTTCCGCCGCACAGACGAGCAGAAGGAACAGGACTGGGAATTTGTCGTTAAGATGATGTGCATCATAAAGGATCTGATGAACGGCAACAAGAACCTCCCCGCAGGCTGTGAGGAAGAATCGGTAGGTCATAACGCTATCGCCGCAGGCTTCCAGGGTCAGCGTCAGTGGACAGACTTCTACCCCAACTGCGACTTCCCCGAGGCTATGCTGAACACATCGTTTGACTGGAACGGTGCAAGAGAGCCTTACATTCTCGCTACCGAAAACGATGTTCTCAACGGTCTTGGAATGCTGTTTATGAAGCTGCTTACAAACCGTGCTCAGATATTCGCCGATGTGCGTACATACTGGAGCCCCGAAGCCGTAAAGAAAGCCACAGGCTATGAGCTTGAGGGTGTTGCAAAGCAGAGCGGCGGATTTATCCACCTTATAAACTCAGGTGCTGCCTGCCTTGATGCCTGCGGTAAGGCTACAGATGAAAACGGCAACGGCGTTATGAAGCCGTGGTATGACGTTACAGACAAGGATATTGACAATATTCTTGACGCTACTACATGGAACTATGCCGATCTCGGCTATTTCAGAGGCGGCGGATATTCTTCAAGATTTGTAACAGAAGCTGAAATGCCCTGCACAATGATAAGACTTAACCTTGTAAAAGGTCTTGGCCCCGTATTACAGATTGCAGAGGGCTGGACGGTTCATCTTCCCGATGAAGTCAGCGACAAACTGTGGAAGCGTACAGACTACACATGGCCTTGCACATGGTTTGCTCCGAGAACAACAGGCGAGGGCGCATTCAAGACAGCCTACGATGTAATGAACAACTGGGGCGCAAACCACGGTGCTATAAGCTACGGTCACATAGGTGCAGACCTTATCACTCTCTGCTCTATGCTGAGAATACCCGTTGCTATGCACAACGTACCCGAAAAGGATATATTCCGTCCTGCCGCTTGGAACGCATTCGGTATGGATAAGGAAGGTCAGGACTTCAGAGCTTGCAACGCTTACGGTCCTATGTACCGCAACATAAGATAAGGCGGCAGTATGAAAAACGTACTTGCCATTGACTTTGGTGCGTCAAGCGGAAGAGCCGTTATCGGCTCTTTTGACGGCACTGTAATAAAACTCACAGAAATCCACCGCTTTTCAAACGATCCTGTGATACTCGGAAAGACAATGTACTGGGATTTTCTCCGCCTGTTCCACGAGATAAAGCAGTCACTTATAAAATCAAAGGAATACGGCGAGATAGACAGCATTGCGATAGATACATGGGGCGTTGACTTCGGCCTGATTGACAAATCTGGAAGACTGCTCGAAAACCCTGTGCATTACCGTGACAGCAGAACAGCAGGCACTTCGGACTACAGCAAGCGTTTTATTGACCATAACAGGCTGTACGAAAAGACAGGCATTCAGATAATGGAAATAAACACGGCGTTCCAGCTTTTAAGCATAATAAGGGATCGCTCCGAACTGCTTGACAGAGCCGACAAGATGCTTATGATGCCCGATCTGTTTGCATATTATCTCGGTGCAAAGCCTGTTGCAGAAATGTCGATAGCGTCAACCACACAGCTTTTTGACGCAAATACGAAAACGTGGTCGGAAGAATGCTGTGAACGTCTTAAAATAAAGCATTCGCTTCTGCCCGAAATAGTAGCCGGCGGAACGGTAGTCGGCACACTGTCCGATGAAATCTGCAAGGAACTTGATATAAAGCCCGCAAAGATAATCGCCGCCTGCGGTCACGATACGCAAAGTGCGATGGTCGCAGTACCCGCAGGCGAAAAGGACTTCACTTTCCTGTCGTGCGGAACGTGGTCGCTTCTCGGCACAGAGCTTGACGCTCCCGTAATAAACGAAAAATCCGCAAAGCTCAACGTTTCAAACGAAACCGGCTACGGTGCAAAGACATCGTTCTTAAAAAACATAATCGGCCTGTGGCTCATTCAGGAGAGCCGCCGTCAGTGGATAAGAGAGGGCAGGCAGTACAGCTTTGCCGAACTTGAGGATATGGCGAGAAAAGCCGAGCCGTTCAGGTGCTTTATAGATGTTGACGCTCCCGAATTTACCCCTGCGGGCAACATTCCCGAAAGAATAAAGGAATATTGCAAAGAAACAGGACAGTATGTTCCCGAAAATGACGGCGAGGTTATGCGCTGTATCTATGAGAGCCTTGCGATGAAGTACCGCACAGCCGTAAACGATCTTGAGGACTGCACAAGCAAGAAGTTTTCAAAGCTCTATATGGTCGGCGGCGGAACAAAGGATAAATTTCTGTCGGAGCTTACTGCAGATTCGCTCGGCATAGAGGTTTCAAGCGGACCTGTCGAGGCGACCTCCTACGGCAATATAGCAATTCAGCTTATAGCTGACGGGGAGATAAGGGATATAGAAACGGCGAGAAAAATTATAGCCGCTTCGGAAAAGCTCTGTACATTTGCTCCCGAAAATACAGCCGAATGGAACAAATATTATAAAATCTATCTTGAGAAGGTGAAATAATGCTTAAGAATATTCCTGCGATATTATCGCCCGAACTGCTCAAGACCCTTTGTGAAATGGGTCACAGCGACAGAATAATAATAGCAGACGGCAACTTCCCTGCCGAGAGTATGGGTAAAAACTGCAAGGTTATCCGTGCAGACGGTCACGGCGTACCCGAGCTGCTTGATGCGATACTGACGCTGTTCCCTCTTGATACTTACGTTGAAAAACCTGTAAATCTTATGCAGGTAATGCCGGGTGACACAGCAAAAACTCCGATATGGGACGAATACAAAGCAATCGTCGCAAAGCACGACGAAAGAGGAAACAACGCTATCGGTCAGATAGAACGCTTTGAATTCTATGAACAGGCGAAAACCGCCTATGCGATAATCGCAACAGGCGAAAAAGCCGTATACGCAAACATAATGCTCCAGAAGGGCGTTGTTTAAGCATACAGCAGCAACTTGAAAGGATATAAATATGTACGAAGAAATTAAAGAACAAATGGTAGACATCTGCCACAAGCTCTGGCAGAAGGGCTGGGTTGCCGCAAATGACGGCAACGTAACCGTAAAGGTTGGCGAGGGCAAATATCTTGCAACACAGACAGGTGTCAGCAAGGCGTTCATCACTCCCGAAAAGATAGGTCTTATCGATGATGACTTCAACATACTTGAAGCCGCTGAGGGCTTCCGTCCCTCGTCAGAGGTAAAGATGCACCTGAGATGCTACAAGGAGCGTCCCGACGTAGGCGCAGTAGTTCACGCTCATCCTCCCGTTTCAACCGGCTTTGCCTGCGCTCATCTGCCTATGGATGATTACTGCATGATAGAAACTGTAATCGGAGTAGGCTCAATACCGCTCACTCCCTACGGCACACCCTCGACCTACGAGGTACCCGAAGCAATCGCACCTTACTTAAAGGATCACGATTGTATGCTCCTTGAAAACCACGGTGCTCTGACAGTAGGTGCAGACCTTATCACAGCGTACTACAGAATGGAAACAATGGAGCTTCAGGCTCACATTTCTCTTGTTGCACGTCTGCTTGGCGGTGTAAAGGATATTACTCCCGACAATATCGACAGACTTATCGGTATGAGAGAGCAATACGGCGTTACAGGCAAGCATCCGGGCTACAAGAAATACCTTTAATGTAACTTTTACATATATTTACCTCTCTAAATGTAAAACTTTTGTGAAAAGTGTTGCATTTTCTGACCAAAGGTAGTATAATGAATACAGCAAACGGAAATATATATTCCGTGATTTAAATTCAAAGAACAGGATGGTAAAAACCAATGGCTAATCGTTTTATACTTAACGAAACTTCATATTTCGGCGCAGGCGCAAGAGAAAACCTCGTTCCCGAGCTTACAGGCAGAGGACTTAAAAAGGTAATGTTCGTTACCGATAAGGTACTGCTTGAATGCGGAGTAGCTACAAAGGTTACGGCAGAGCTTGACAAGGCAGGAATCGCCTATGAAATATACAGTGACGTTAAGGCAAACCCCACAGTTGCAAACGTTCAGACAGGCGTTGCAAAGTTCAAGGAGATGGGCGCTGACTCACTCGTAGCTGTAGGCGGCGGCTCAGTTATGGATACAGCTAAGGCTGTAGGCATCATTATAGCTAACCCCGACTTTGCGGATGTTGTATCGCTTGAGGGCGTTGCAGACACAAAGAACAAGAGTATTCCGCTGATTGCACTTCCCACAACATCGGGTACAGCGGCAGAGGTTACTATCAACTACGTTATCACAGACGAAGCAAACAAGAAGAAGATGGTTTGCGTAGATCCCAAGGATATTCCCGTAGTAGCTATCGTAGACAGTGATCTTATGATGGGTATGCCTAAGGGTCTGTGTGCATCTACAGGTATGGACGCACTGACACACGCTATCGAAGGATATATCACAAAGGGTGCGTGGGAGCTGTCCGATATGGTTGAGCTTCGTGCTATCGAGCTTATCGCAGGCTCACTGTACGACAGCGTTCAGGGCGACCCCAAGGCAAGAGAAACTATGGCACTTGCACAGTACATAGCAGGTATGGGCTTCTCGAACGTAGGTCTTGGTATCGTTCACTCGATGGCTCATCCTCTCGGTGCATTCTACGATACGCCCCACGGTGTTGCAAACGCACTTCTGCTCCCCTACGTTATGGAATATAACGCAGAAAGCCCCGCAAAGCCCAAGTACAAGGCTATAGCAAAGGCTATGGGCGTACAGGGTACAGAGAATATGACAGACGAAGAAGGCGTAAAAGCTGCAATTGAAGCTGTACGCAAGCTGTCACTGTCGATAAACATTCCTCAGAAGCTCCACGAGATCAATGTCAAGGAAGAAGACCTCAAGGATCTGTCTGTAGCCGCATTCAACGATGTATGCACAGGCGGTAATCCCAGAGAAACCAACTCAGACGAGATACTCGAAATCTACAAGAAGGCATTCTGATAAACGGTTTTGAGAGCAATAGCATCAGACCCCTCCGTGAAAACGGAGGGGTCAAGTTTGTTATAAACGTTTATTATTAAGGCTGTATGTTGCACTTGATTTGATAATCCGACTACTCAGGATTCGAATGAGATGACGATTTTTCCAATACAAAAAGCCCTGAGCGTTTGCTCAGGGCTTTCAGACTGTCGATAAACGTATATAATTTTTGAAAATGGGGTCGCAGGGGCGTAGCCCCCGACAGGGTCTAGGGGCGGTAGCCCC
>ENA-OPCA01002543-OPCA01002543.1-human-gut-metagenome-genome-assembly--contig:-NODE-2543-length-11152-cov-4.007119_pt1 | contig 11152 bp, 10 predicted proteins | sample MGYA00241076_ERZ501468 | MGnify/ENA primary metagenome ERZ501468 (study PRJEB25962, sample SAMEA2042633) | human gut metagenome | biome: human gut; feature: human-associated habitat; material: faeces... | reverse complement strand
GGATTTCGAGCGTTACAGCGCCCGTGTGAACGTCAACACCAAGCTCCGCAAGTGGATCAAGGTGGGCGCCAACCTCTCCTATGCCCACACGGTGCAGAACAACATTCTGGAGGGCAGCAGCCTTGCTTCGTCGGCGTTCGCCACGGCGCGTTCGTGGGAGCCGGTTTTTCCGGTCTACGCCCGCGATGCCGAGGGGAAAATCAAGTATGACGAAAACGGCGACAAGGTCTACGACCTGGGTACGGGGCAGACCGACGGCACGACGACCCGTCCCGGAACCTCGGGCCAGAACATCATCGCCACGCTGAAGATGGACACGCGCGACATCAAACGCAACAACTTGCAGGGCCGCGCTTACGGGGAGATCTATTTCCTGCGCGACTTCACCTTCACCTCGAGCATGTCGCTGGGCTATCGCGCCTCCGACGAACTGCTGTTCTATAACCCCACGATCGGCGCCGGACGCGGTTCCAAGGGCCGGATCAACAAAAAGTCTACGGACGTTTACGATCTGAACCTGATCCAGATGCTCAATTACAAAAAATCCGTCGGACGCCACAATATCAATGCGCTGATCGGACATGAGTACAACAGCTGGGTGCGCGATTACGCCGAGGTCGAGAAGACGAACATTTACGATCCCAAGAATCCGCAGCTGAACAACGCCGGCGAGATGGGGTCGATCAACGGCTATCAGGACGTGCTGCGCATTCAGGGTTTCTTCGGCAAACTGGAGTACAACTACGACAACCGTTATTATTTCTCGGGCGGTATCCGCCGCGACGGAACCTCGCGTTTCAAATACAATCCCTGGGGCACGTTCTGGTCCGTCGGCGCTTCGTGGCGCATCGGAGCCGAGAAGTTCATGGAGAGTACGCACAGCTGGCTTTCGGAGCTGAAACTCCGCGCCACGTACGGTACGCAGGGTAACGAGGACCTGGCCAACTACTATCCCTATACCGACCAGTATACGGTTACCATTTCCGAAGGCAAGCTGGGTACGGAGATCTATTACTACGGCAATCCCGATCTGACGTGGGAGAAGCAGAAGACGTTCGATCTGGGTCTGGACGTGGGTCTGCTGAACGACCGCATCAACCTGACGATGGACTACTTCATCCGCGTGTCGGACGGTCTGCTCTTCAAGCGTACGAAGGATATTTCGACGGGCCGCGCCTACGACTGGTACAACGTCGGCAAACTGCGCAATTCGGGCTTCGAATTCGACCTGAACGTCAAGCTCATCCAGAAAAAGGACTGGTACTGGGACATGTCGGTCAACGGTTACACCTATGCCAACAAGATGCTCAACCTGCCCGACGAGTACAAAGTCTCGGGCATGCCCAACGGCAACCAGCGCATTTACGAAGGCAAGGACATCTACCGCTGGGAGATGCGGCAGTTCGCAGGTCTGGATGAGAAGGGCAACTCGCTCTGGTATATGGACCGGGATCTCACGGACGGTGAGGGCAACGTTGTGGGCGTGGAGAAAGTCACGACCGGCGATGCTACCGAGGCCACGCAGTACCTGCTGGAGAAGAGCGCGCTTCCCGATTTCACGGGCGGCCTGAACACCACGCTGCGTTGGAAGAGCCTCGACCTGACGATTATGACCAACTTCCAGTTCGGCGGCTACGGCTACGATTACGACTTCTCGGCGTTCAGCAGTGCGAATTTCCCGATGAACCGTCTGAAGAACTATGCCGACGCCTGGAATCCGGAGACCGGGAAAGGTTCGGCGCCGATCTGGAACACGAACGACTCGAACATCAACGCTTCGTCGGATCGTTTCCTGATCAGCAAAACCTACTTCAACTTGCGCAACATCACGCTGGGCTACACCTTCCCGGCGAACTGGATGAGCAAGATCGGCATCAAGAGCGTTCGCGTGTACTTCGCCTGCGACAACGTCTTCTTCGCATCGAAGCGCAAGGGCTACGATCCCCGTACGAGCATGGGCGGTCAGGGCGCGACGGTCGCTTTGAACAGCGTGGACGGTACGTATTATTCGCCGATCCGCACCACTTCGGTAGGTCTCAATATTAACTTCTAAGCAGCGACATTGATATGAAAAAAATACTGATATTTTTAATGAGCGCGGCAGTTGCGGTATCCTGCAGCGACGATATCTTCGACGTGGACCCTTCGGGAAAAGTCTCTTCGGAGACCCGTGACGAGGTGGTCAAGGAGGACCCGGACAAGGTGCTTCAGGGTATCGAGGCGTCCATTTACACCCACTATGCCACCTATTACAAGAACGACCTTCAGTGGCTGACCGGTTTCAAAGGGTTCGAACTTGCGTTCGGCATGGCCGGGCAGGACATGACCCTGCTGCTGCAACACAGCATGAACCTTTACATGTATATCAACGACTACTGGCAGGAGGAGTATACGCCGACTTTCAACGTGTGGAACATGTTCTACATTCCGATCGCCACGGCCAATGAGATTCTCGCGACGGCGACCCTCGACGCTTCCGCCGAGTCGGAGACGATGAAGGCCTACCGCGCCCGTGCGCTGACCTCCCGCGCGTTCGGCTACTACCACCTGATCAACGTGTACCAGTATCCCTACTCGGCGGCGAACAAGGACCTTCCGGGCGTGCCTCTGGCCACCGAGGAGACCCTCGGCCAGAATCTGCCGCGCGCCACGATGGAGCAGGTCTACAAACGCATTACCGACGACCTGGACGAAGCGCTGCGTATTTTCGAGGAGATCGGATACGACGACACCGGTTCCCGGACCGATTTCGACGCCAGCGTGGCCGCCATTCTGCGCGCCCGTGTCGCATTGGTCATGGAGGACTGGGGGAAAGCCGTCTCGTTGGCCGACGATATTCTGGCCAAATACACGCTCGTCTCCAAGGAGAACTACAACAACGGCTTCAACCGTATCGAGAACGTTCCGAGTCTGATCTTCGGCTTCAAGATGACGGCCGACAACTGCCAGACATGGGCTACCTGGTGTTCGCAGATGGACCCCTACATGAGCGGTTATGCGGGTATGTGGGCCGAGCGTCCGATCCACTCCTACCTCTATGCGCGTCTGAATCCGACCGACGTGCGTCGCGGCTGGTGGCTCAACAAGACGGACAATCCGGACCCGGACGCTGCGACGAGCGGTTATGCCTGCCTCCTGCCTTCCAACCTGCCCAATACGCTTGCTTCGGGCGTGAAAGCGCGTTCGGAGTACGTTTCGGTCAAGTTCCGCAGTTACAACGGCGACTGGAACAATACCGATCTGATCTATATGCGCGCCGAAGAGGCCGTCTTCATCAAGGCTGAAGCCGAGGCGCACAGCAACATCGCCGCGGCCAAGAAGACGCTCAAGGATTACGTGACGACCTACCGCGATCCGGGTTACGACATCACGGCCGCTTCGCTCGACGATGTCGTCGAGGAGATCATTCTTCAGAAACGTATCGAGATGTGGATGGAGGGCGCTCTGGAGTGGCTTGACCGTCGGCGTCTGAATATGCCGATTGATCGTCGGGACGATGCCGCGATGACGGCGGCAGGCGTTGCGAACAACCACATTTACAAAGCCATGTGGGAGCAGAACGAATCCGGCATGCGGTTCCAGCTGCCGCGTTCCGTCGTGATTGCCAACCCGGAAATCGGCGAGGCGAACCAGAATAAAACGAATTAAGCGTCTCTGTATCATGCCTGTCAAGTCCGCTGTCCGTTTGGGCAGCGGACTTTTTTCTGATTTCCGGGTCGGTAGTTTTTTTGCCAGGCCGGGAAAAATTTACCGACAAAATTGCATAAGGCATTTGCAGTATTAAATTTTTTGCTTATCTTTGCACCACGATAACAGGGAATACCCCGTTTTTCGCGGATGGTGCCATAGCTCAGTTGGTAGAGCAAAGGACTGAAAATCCTTGTGTCGCTGGTTCGATTCCCGCTGGTACCACAAAGAAAATCAACCACTTGCAGCAATGTAGGTGGTTTCCTTTTTGTCTTTTCCGTAGCGGTTTTACGGTGGTTTAAGGCTTTGAGTTAAACCGAGAGTTAAACCAAAAATCACTATGGATGCAGGTGTTAACATTCTCTGTTACAAATCAAAAACTCTTGCCAACGGCGCACATCCGCTGATGATTCGTGTCTGTAAAGACGGAAAGAAGAAATACGTTAGTCTTGGTGTGTCTGTTTTACCGCAGTTTTGGGATTTTACGAAGAACCAGCCGAAAAAGAATTGTCCCAACAAGGCATATATCGAAAAGATTATTGCGGACAAGAGTAGCGAGTTTGCCGAGCGCATCATCGAACTGAAAGCCGAGAAGAAAGAATTTACGGCTACAACGCTGACTGAACGGCTGACAGAGAGCACACGAGCAAGACGCACGGTAGGCGAGGTGTTCCAATCTCAAATCGAGAACTTGAAACAAACGGGGCGAACGGGCTATGCGTTGTCGCACCAAGAAGTCTACAATTCCTTGTTGAAATTCAACGGACATCTGAATATCTACTTTTCAGAAATTGATACCGTTTGGCTGAAACGCTATGAAACTTGGTTGCGGGGACAAGGTTTTTCAGAAAATACAATAGGCCGCCGATTCCGCACCCTGCGGGCTGTTTATAATGTAGCCATTGAGGAAAAGTGTGTGAAAGCGGATTATTACCCGTTCAAATCCTACAAGGTTTCCAAACTGCACCAAGCGACGGCAAAGCGAGCCATAAGTAAGGCGGACATCATGCGGATTATCGAATATCGCAATAATGATTTCTACAAGCAATTTGCGGTCGATTTGTTTGCGTTCGGTTATTTTATGGGCGGGATTAATTTCGTGGACATAGCCTACCTTAAAACGGATAATATCGTGGATGGACGGCTGATTTACACACGGCGAAAAACGCACAAGTTGATAAGGCTACCTTTACAGCCCAAAGCGCAGGAGATTATAGAGCGTTACCGACAAGATGGTGCGCTCTTTTTGTTTCCTATACTTTCTGCATTTCATAAAACCGAGCAACAACAACGCAATCGAGTTCACAAAGTCATTTCCAAAGTGAACGAGCGACTGAAAGAGGTAGGGAAAGAGTTGGAAATCCCTATCGACTTAACGACCTATGTTTCGCGGCATAGTTTCGCCACAGTCTTAAAACGAGAGGGTGTAAGCACGTCGATAATTTGTGAATCATTAGGCCATAGTTCGGAAAAGGTTACCCAAATCTATTTGGATTCGTTTGAGAACTCGCAGATAGATGCGGCGATGGCCAATCTGCTATAAGATAAAGGGCAAACATTGACAAAGAAGCTAAATTGAGCCTCTATTGATGTTTGTCCTTTATTTTTTATATCTTTATAAAGCATAAGGAATAACAAAGTAATATACCAACCTTTCTAAATTTATCTTTATGGAAATACCAAATTATTACAAAGACACTTGTGTCGCTTACAACAGGGCCTATAATGTAATTAGCCTTGAAGAGTACAAAGCTAAAATGTTAGCTGATGTTCCAGAAACAAAAAATTTGATAATATGGCGTAGATTAATTCCAGAGGGGTGTTTTAGCAATGCTCTTTTTATCTGTGATTTCAATGGATTATTAAGGCGATACGGAGAACGGTGCAACTACTGTGAGGGGCTCGCAATATCCAAAATAGCTTTAGATAGCGATAAAGAACCGACTGTGTTAGCAGTACACCATAGCTTCATTTACTCTAATAAATACGAGTGCTATGTAGATTGTACCCCTGGCAATAAATATCATCCTAATCTATACTTATATCTTTTATCCGACGAATTGAAAGAGGATGCATTGGAAGAATATTTAGAATCTCTAATGTCCGAAGATGAGAACGGAGATGATGTAACAACCCCCAAATTTATTCACGATGATTTACCGTTAGGTGTAGATGTCCCTAAAAATTGGTTACTATCCAACGAAAAGCATAGAGATAAAGAGTGAGACAGCAAAGAGAAATATAGGATAATGTTTTACAGCCAACTTTACCCAAATCTATTTGGATAGCTTCGAGAATAGCCAAATCGACGCGGCGATGCAGAACTTGTTGTGACTGCCGTTATCGAGAAAAGAGGTGCCCGGCTTCGCCGTAGCACCCCTTTTCTCTCTTGCTTGCGTGAGTAAAGCGAGAAAGGTTGCGATTCTTTTTTTGTGCTGACGCAACCTCTGTTTTTACCGTTACTCGGCATTTGCTTCACTCTCGGTGGACTTTTCCTTACCGTCGGTCAGCGGTTCTGCGAACATTTGGATTTTCGTTCCGAGGACGCTCTCGACGCCGTACTCCATCACTCGGCGCATTACGGTTTTGCCCTCGAATACCACGTGCTCGGCCACGTTTTCGCCCTTTAATCCGTTCTTTCGGCAGTACTCCCCGAAATCCATTAGGTTGGTCAATTTGCGGGCTTCGTTCTTAATGTCGTAACTTGCCCGCTTGGGGTCTCCGTAGGTGCGTTCTGCGGCCTCTTTCAGACACATCCGCTTTGTTTCGGTGTTCTGCAAGGCTGACGGCAGATTGTTGAACATTCGCCTTGCGACGGTCAATGCCGACCAAATCGGCGCACTCGGTGCACGACGGCGCGAGGTCGGGTTTGTCTGCGGCTCTTTCTGCTCGGCGGCAGGGGCAGCATTGGAGGTTGCGGCGGCAGGGGCCGTTACTTGCTTGATTGCTGCGCTCTCGGCAGCAGGTGCAAAAATCTTTGCCATAATTCAGTATGTTTTTAATGTCGTCGGCTTCATTGCTTTCGACACTGCAAACATACTGCGATTTCGTCCCGTCTTTAAGGAGGAAAAAACCAGCGCTTTCCCCCTCCCTTTTCCTCAGTCGTAGATTGCCGAGAGGGTCTGCGGAATTTTGCCCCTATAATCTTTCATTATCCCTTTCAGCGGGTCGTCGCTGTCCAAAAATGCGGGGTTGTCCGTGTAACGGTACATATAGACGATACGGGCGAACAGCAACATTCTGTTATAGGACACGAGCGACCCTTTGCGCCGTTTGGGTTTCCCTATCCGCCTGCATCGTTCCAATGCCGCGAACAACTCCCGCAACCGCTCCGTAGCGAAATACATCTTATAGGACAGTACGGGATAATCCGCCTTGAAGTCCTCCGAACGGTAAGCAAAGAGGTTGTCCGCCCCTTTCCGCTTCAACTCCTCCAATTTGACGTGCAGGGCGTCAATCATATCCCGCTTAATCATCGGGTGTACGTCCAAGTTCTTGCGCCCCTTGCGAATCTGAATCATCACATCGCCCATATCGTCGCCTAACTTGCCGAGCAACTCCCGTAACAGCATCCCGTGCGAACGGGATTTTATATCGACGCATTTGACAAACTGATTCTCGGCCCAATCATAGATAAAGAGCACCGCCATCCAAAATTTCTCCGCATCCAATTCGTACCCCTCCAAAGTGGATACGATTTCGTCGTTGTTCATAAACTGCAACTTGCTGAAAGGGGCCTTGATTAGTCCGTTGCACATACGATTGAAAAAACGGTACGGATAATAGCCGCCGTTCTCATAATCATCGCAAAGCAAATAGACATACTCCAAATCCTCGGTTTCGCTCGGTTCGGGTTCGAAATAGACCGAGCCGTCCTCATATTCTATTTTCGTGCTCATTGTCAGGTGGTTTTAGCACCCAAATTTAACATTTTCGGTTGTAAATAACACCTCGCCGCCAAGTAAAAGTTACTGATAGCACTTGAAACGCACGTTTCGGGAGAATAACAGAACAATAAAGCGACGCAAAACCCCTTGATAAGACTTTTTCACACGCATCGGGAGGTGTTTTAGAACAATGAAGCGTGCGAATTTCCGCTAATAGCGACTTTTCGCAGGTTTTCGGCAGGTCGAACACACTCCGCCACCCCGTAAACAGCCCTATAAGGCCATCTAAGACATAGATAAAAATGTTCGGATTAATTGCTGTCCGACCTTTGTTCCCAATAAAAAAGGTGCTATCTTTATAATACGAAAAAGGAGTAGTCCTAATGTCGAGTCCGTCCATAATCGGGAGGTGTTTTTCAGCACCTCTTTTTCTTGTTTCCGAGTGTAATATTTTTTGATTCCGAAATGGACTATCTCTTTAATAATAACAATACAAGATTAAAAATAATTACAGATTTTATTTCGCTAAAAACGAATTACTTATGCAAAACTGAACCATCGACGCACCCAAAGGTGCAAACTTTCTTCGGGACTTTATGACCGAAATTCCCGCGAATTGCCTTTTTAACAAGAAAAAGACGGGGTGCGGGGCTACCGAACTGGCTATCCGCAATTCCATTCCCACCCTTATCGCTATGCCTTACGTGGCATTGGTGAAGAACAAGACCGTCTGCCGCAAAGATGATATTTCCGTGCTGGGTGTTTACGAAGACATTACCGAGTGGGACATCACGCAATTCGCCCGTACCCATTCCCCCTTAAAGATAGCCACGACTTACGATTCCCTGCCGCGCGTCGTCTCCGCTTTACAGAGCATCGGCATAGACCCTTATAAGGAGTTGTTCCTGCTGGTGGACGAGTGGCACGTGCTGTTCAACTCCTATTCGTTTCGACATAATGCCATTAAGAATTTACTTGTAGAAGCCGCTAAATTCGATAAGGCAACCTATATGACGGCGACACCCATAGAGCGGGAATACATGTTGGAGGAACTGCGACACCTGCCGACCTGCGAAATCGACTGACCCGACCTTACGGAGGTCAAAGTACGTTCGCGGCAGACCAACAAACCCGATAAATACATCGTGTCGGAGTGCGTCAAAGTCCTGCGCGACGAATTGCCCTACAACCTGCATATCTTCGTCAACAGCGTGGAATTTATCGCAAAGGTCATCGACACGCTCAAACTCGCTCCCGAAGCCGTCAAAGTGGTGTGTTCTACGAGCGGGGAGAGTAGGCAGGAGAACCAGCGCAAGTTAGGCAATGCCTATCCCATCGGCCAGCCCTCCGACCCTGCGAAGAAGATAAACTTTTACACCTCGACCTGCTTCGAGGGGTGCGACATCTTCGACCCCGACGGCGTTACATTCATCGTCAGCGACGGACGAAAGGCGCACACGCTGTTGGATATTTCCACGCTCTTCACGCAGATATGCGGACGCATCCGAGATTCCCGTTACAAGGCGCAAATCGTGCACGTCTATTCTACGACCAAATACAGCAAGGCCGTAACGCTCGACGAATTTGTTGCGGCTACCCAGCGGACGCTTGCAGACGCCGAAAGCTATGCCGCCGAGATAAACTCGCTGAGTGAAGCCACACGGGTCAAAACCTTGTCGAAGATTCCCTACATCAACGAACAATATGTGCGGATAGTCGATAACCGCCTTGTCGTGGAAAAGAACCTCGCCAATATGGACATCGTGAATTTCAAAATCAGCCGACATATCTACGCGACCTATGTAAACCTTACCGACGAACTGCAACGAAACGGCTACAAAGTAACGGTGCAGACATACAGTAAAGTCGTGGAGCACCTTGCGGCGAACCCCTCGGCGCGGACTACTTTTCGGGAGTTGTTCGATGAATATTGCCGACTGAAAACAATGACTGAGCAGTTTTTCGTGGTAGAAAGTCCCGCCGAACTATGCGCCGTGATAGAACTGCGGCATCCGTTGGTGAAGCAGGCTTACGACGAGTTGGGAGCGGCCAAAGTACAGGCATTGAAATACCATGTCGGCAACATCCGCCGAGAGTTGGTAAAGGGGCTTTCAATCGGCGACGACTATAAAATCGTGAGGATGATAAATGACGCATTTCAGAAGCAGACGCCGATTGCCAAGAACAAGGCGAAAGAACGCTTGCAGGAGATTTACGACACGCTGGGATTGCAACGAAAAGCCAAAGCGACAGACCTTGTGCAATGATACGAGATAAAGGACGCACCGACACGAATAGAGGGTAAACCGACCGCGTGCGTGACAATTATTAGGGATAAATTCGTGAGAAGATAGAGGGCGATTACGACCTTATATAAAGAAAAACACCACACATAAGACAATTACAACTGTAAACTAATTCAATCAATAATTTCTTATATTTGTACAAAACGTACAATGATGAATAGCATAATATTTATGTGGATAACAATAATAGTTAATATTTTAGGATGGTTTATATTACATATACTATCTAAACGTCGAGATTTATCCAACAAGAAAAAAGAAATTACCATCCAATATCTAATAACAGCATGGCAATTATTAGAAAATGCATCTAACCGCAACGATAGCACTCGGAATGCTGATGTTGAAAAAGCTATTGCGAACATTCAACTATTCGGAACCCCAACACAAATACAATTAGCTCAAAAATTATCTGATGAAATTGGGGATACTCAGCAAGGAGATACTAAACCTCTTCTTATTGAATTAAGAAAAGAGTTGAGAAAAGAGTTAGAGTTAGAAGTTGTTGGAGATAAATTAAGACATTTACGTTTTAATAAAAAAGCCTTATAGTTAGGGCTTTTTTATTTTATCCATGCAGACAATCCCTATTTTTCACCCCTCCCCATTTTCGGATGGAAAACCGAATTTTTTACTTACCATTTAATAGGATTCCACATAAAACAGACCACCCCCTATTTATGCCCGAAACCATATAACAGCATAGAATTATCTGCATTATATAGAATCGGAAAGCTATTCTTACATGGAGATATGCCGCCCTGTTTAGTTGGTTATGAATGGAGTTATCTTTTTACAAGTAATGGGGAATAACTCTAAACTTTACAGACCATGAAAACATTAAATGAAAGGGCGACAGAAATTCTGCAAGCCTTGTTAGCCGTGCGGGCTTACAGAATCGACCACAGAAACGGAGTTTACACACGCTTACGTGCCGCAATGATTGGGCGCAATGGAAAGTACAACCTTATTTCGCTGGTAGAATACTACGAATCTAAAGGTAAACTTGCGCAGAATACAGAAATGAATTTTGCATTTGACACAAGTACAAAGCAATTTATCCCGTACTATTACTGCAACAAAACTCTCCGCATTGAATCGCATAGTGCATACCCGACAGAAAACGGAATGGAGAATTGCGCCGAGGAACGACAGGCTGACCACACAAATTTTGCAAACCGATGGCTAATACGCATGAACTCGCAACAACCGATTATATGAATGCGCAACGAATAGTACAGAATTGTGTTTTGAAGAATCAAAGCACGGTTA
>ENA-OPCA01002524-OPCA01002524.1-human-gut-metagenome-genome-assembly--contig:-NODE-2524-length-11218-cov-12.460450_pt1 | contig 11218 bp, 10 predicted proteins | sample MGYA00241076_ERZ501468 | MGnify/ENA primary metagenome ERZ501468 (study PRJEB25962, sample SAMEA2042633) | human gut metagenome | biome: human gut; feature: human-associated habitat; material: faeces... | reverse complement strand
TTTTCCACTTCTTTTGTCAGCTTGATTTCTGCAAGGTTCTGGTCTGTGTAAGAGGCATCGATCTCCCAGATTTCCTCATTCGGAAGATACCCCGGCTTTCTCACTTCCTCTTTCACATAATATTTCCCATGATAGAGGTCGCTGTCAAAGGTAAGCTGTCCCTTCTCATCCGTTGCTTTCTTCTCCAGCAGAGTGTCCTTTTCTACAAGAACCTCACCCTGCTGGGAGAGGATATCTTCTTTTGCATACAATCCAAAGATCACGCCTTCCAGCTTCTCTTCTGTGACTGCATCCTTCTTTTCTACAGAAATGGAAATCTTCTGTCGCTCATTTTTATAAGCAACCCCTTCATAAACCACTGCCTGAGTATCATTCTCTGCTGTCAGGGTAAATTCTTTCTGTTCCGGGTTCAATACGAAATGGTCACCTGCCACCGTTTCTTTCAGATAATAAGAACCCAATGGAAGATTATTTACCACTGCCTTTCCTTCTGTATCCGTCACTAAAGTTGCCACCAGATCGTCTTTTTCATAACGGATGACCGGATTGCCCTGCTCATCCTTTGCTCCGTCTGGAGAATAAATCGTATCCTTTGCGTACAATTCAAAAGTTGCCCCTTCCACACCGGATTCTTCATAGACAAAATCATGGAACACTCCAGTATCGGTATCCTCTCCGGTCACTGCATCTTTGATCTTTCCTACCATTCTCTTTGCCTTTGCAAGCAGGGAATCCCCCTTCACTTCCACTGGCTGTTCCCCGGTTTTGGTCAGTGTCAGGCTTCCCACCTGCTCATCGTTTGGCTGCTCGACTTCCACGATGACTGCCCCGGTATCCGGATCGATCTGATGGGCGGTATCGGAAGAAACAGTGATCACGATTCCCTTTTTCGGGTTCTCTTTGTAACTGCCTTTTCCGGTCACCTCCAATGGAGAAATTATTTTTTCCCCTTCATACAAGGAACTCTCATATCCCTGTCTTACAAACCCTTCCGGTGCTTTCACTTCTTCGATCCGGTAAGTAGAACATTTCAATTCTTCCGGTGTGACCAGATAGCCTTCCTCATTGGTCTTAAAAACGCTGATGGTCTCTTTCTTCGGATAGAATACCGTCTGCTCTACATATTCCTCTTTTTCCATGTCAAAGATTTTATAGGAAGCGCCTGCTTTTAAAACCGGATTGCCTGTCTGTGCATCCTTTTTCACGATTTTTAACAAAAACTCAAACGGACGGTCATCGAACACACGCCATACCATCGGTTCTCTGCTGTCCTCATCAACCTTCACCAAAAACGGATCGATGGCTTTCAAGTTCTCCGGTACGGTGCTTTCCTCTACCACATAAAGACCATACGGAAGCTCCGGACTGAGGGCATATCCTTTTTTATCTGTAATAAGTTCCGGTACCGGGACAGCCTTGCCATCCACATAGGTCACTGCCACCTCTTCCTTACTGAAATCATAACCTCGGAAATCTTCCGCAGTAAACTGATCCCCATTGGATGGCTGTAATTCCCCACTCTCTACTTTGGAAAGGCTGCTGACCAGATACACCTGAAAACCTGCCCCTTCCACAAGGTCTGTTTCTGTCTGGTCTCCATCTTCGCTGATCTTGATCAGCTGGAACGCCTGCTTTTTCACCTGTTCCTGTACCGTCAGGTCCCTGGTTACCTCTGCCACTTCCTGTCCTTCGTAAGCAAGGTCCACCTCATACTCTGTTGGATCTACCGTATAGCCTTCCGGCGGAGTGATCTCTTTCACATACATTTTTCCCAGATACAGTTCAGAAAAATCTAAAGTGCCATCCTCCTTGATCACGCCCTGTGCGATGAGGCTGTCTTTTTTGAACAGAACCCCTGTCTTTCCGTCCGGGTGGACAATATCCTCTCTGGCATACAGACCATACACAGCCCCGGCAAGGGAACTATCCCCCTGAGGAAGAAAAGCCTGTGTCTCCTTATCGATCTTTTGGATATGGACAGCCCCTTTCACCCTCTCATCGGTTGCTGAGATGGTGACCGTCTTTCCGGCTTCCACATCCACCTTATGGATCACATCACTCTGTGCATACTTGTCCGGAGCCTTGATCTCCTTCACATATACTGTTTTGATGGCTGCCTCAAAATAATCACTGACTGCTTTTCCCTCTTCCCCGGTGACTGGCATTTCCATCAAAAGATGCTCACACTTGCTGTCTGTATAAATGCCATACACTGCACCGTCTAAAGGATTCTTGGTATCCGCATCCTGTTTTAAAAGCTCGATCCTTGTCATCTCCAGCCAGTCTACCGTAAAACTTACCGGATTGGCTTTCTCCGATTCAAAGACTCCAATGTCCTGATTGCTGTTTCCTGTGGATAATACCAGTGTTCTCCAAGTTTCCCCTACAGAACCATGCAGCTTCCCGGAGGAATATTTTCCGGTATGAAGCATTGGGGCAGTCAAATAAAAGGTATCCCCGCCATAGATTTTCAGCGCACCATTCTCTGCGGAAGTTCCCTTTGTCTTGTTATAAATGGTGATGTCTTTTGGTACATGGACTGAAATGTAGTTTCGGTGATCCCCGGACAATGTGATATCCGGTGTTTTCTGTACATTTCCATTCCGGACTGCTTTTACAGAAGTCTTGGAAAGAGAAATTTCCCCCTTCGGCGGCTCTTCCATAGCAAACAGGTGGTTAATATAGGCGATCACGCCTGCGTTTACCAGATCTTCATACTTACATCCTGTAAATCCTGCCTCACCTGCATAGGCATAGCTGGCTGCGATGTGGGTATATACATATTTCTCTTCTGCACTTTTCCCGGATAGGTAACTGCCTGTAATATCCCCGGCGCCGCCATAACCATAATACAGCACCTTCTGCAAGTTCTTATTGCTGTCCAGTACCTGTGCCACATAGTCACCACTCGGCGGTGAGGAACGATGGGATTCCAGACAGTAAGCGATCTTTCCATTGACCGTAAACCAGCAGGTTAAGTAATTTCCAATATAACTTGGATAGTAGATGGTCTCCCCTTTTTCCAGATGTACGGTTTCCTTTGCTCGGAAAGTGTTTTCCGCACCGGAAAGCATCATCACTTCCCCATCCTCAATCTTTTCTTCCAGTTCCCTTGCTGCCTGTGCATCTTCCCCGGATACCGTCACTTCCACATCCGGGATCTCCTGCACAGGCGTCTCCGAATCTTCTTCAGAATTCGTATCCTCCTTCTGTTTCTGACCGCCATTTTCTTCTGTATGAGCCTGCCCTTCCGTATCCGTCAGGATAATCTTTCTGCTCACAGAATAGCTGTCACGCGCATCCTTTGGCACAACCCAGTAGGTTGCAATATAGGTTCCTGCCTGGTCAGGGTGGTAGTTCCCTCCATCTTCCGCTTCGATACGTTCCAAGGTAACATCCTCTTGTTCTGAATTGTAATGGATACCCTCCATACAAGTCTCCGCCATAAAATCCTTGTCGGAAATATCTTTCGTGATATCTTCTGCTGTTACCAAATATTTTACAGCTTCTGAAACTTTCTCTGTCTGTTCCGTTTCAGATATTTCTGTGCTCTCCGTCACTGGCTCTGACGGATTTTTTGTTTCTGCCGCATGGACATCCGCTAAGTTCCCAAGCGGACTAAGCCCCATAAGCAGTGCGAGCCCAAAGGCTGCAAGTCTTGTTTTGATATTCCTGCTCTTCATTGCATTCTCCTTTTTCCGTTAAAAATACCGCAGAGGATTTCCCCTGCGGCATTGTTATCTACTGACTTCTGTTTTCTTGTGACTGGGTTTCTCTCTGCCTGCTTCCTGTCTGGTACGCTTTAACGCATCGGTCACAGATCGGCTGGAAATCCCATTCTGATGGCAGCCTTCCACGATCCCCATAAAATAAAGATCCGAGGGGATGGCAGGCTGATCCTTATAGGGTGCATTCATGGTATATGCCATGACTTCCCGTTTCACACCATCCTTTCCCTGAACAAAAACAGGCTCCTTCCCATACAGATGGGGATACCCTTCATAAAAGTCCAGGCTTTTTTCACACTCCGGTGTGATCTTCCAAAGCACCCCTTCCACCTGGCTGCCCTCTTCCGGCAAAATGGTGGCAACACCGCTTCCTTTCCCCCTGCCACAAAAGGTCAGACGGTATCCCTCCAGCTTGACCTTCTCCACTACGGAAGCTGCCGGACAGCGGTACGCCATCTGGTCTAAGTTCATGTTGCTGCCATAGGCAAAATAATAGGTTTCTTTCATCTCTTACCTCCTAACGGGCATCCTCCGCCCGATGATTTCGATTCAAACATTCATAGGTACTGCGGTCATATCTCCATGTCCTGTCACCCTCCAGATTGGCAAGCAGATGTTCCCGGACATTCTTATATTCCGGTCCAATGAGCCCCAGCCGCAATAAAAAGGTACGGAAGGTAAATGCCGGATTCTCTGTGATCTCCGTTTTCCGCATCTGGGTGCATTTCTGATTGATTGCCTGGGCAGAGATGGCAAGAGCCAAAGTGATATTTGCTCGCACTTTTCCTGCATGGAGGGTACTCTCAAAACATCTCCACTCCAAAGTTCCTTTGGAAAATACTGCATGAAGGTTCAACGCATAGTACCGGGTGCTGTCATAATGACTATTGCTTCCGTCCCTGCCCTCATACCATACCCGTTTCAACTTTTCCATGGAAATGGTGTTGTTTGGCATCCGGCGGATCTTCTCCAGCACAATAGGGCGTACCTTCTGGCAATACTCCTGTTCTCTTGATGTCTGTACCTTCAATGCCTTGAACAGGATATCCTCTTTGGAATACATAATGGTCATAGCATTTTTGAGGCTTCTTGGAGTATGGTTCGAAGCGTCCACATGCACATGCTGCCCGCAAGATGCATTTACCTTCGCCCCATGATGCCTGAGACACCGCACCACTTCCTGCAGCTTTCCCATTTCTCCATAGGACAATTTCGGACTGACCATTTCGGTGCTGTATTCACTTCCAGCACGAACCATGCGTCCACGCTCCCTGCGTTCCGTATAAATGCTTCCATCATACATGAACTTCCATTTCTTTCCTTCCTGATCTGTCACAGACCAGACCCCATAATATCCACCGTCGCAAACTGCCCTTGTTCCAAACAGTTCTGCTACTTTCTCCGCAGCCCTCTGCCTGGTGATCCCTGTCATCTCAATCTCTGTACCGAAATATTGATCCTGAATTCCAATTGCCATACTGCCTTACCTCTTTGTCTTTTCATCCTCTGCCCGGATTTCTGCATCTGCCTGCCGAAGAAGCGTTCCGATGGCTTCGATCACGTTGACGGTCACTCCATTTCCGGCCTGTTTATACAGCTGGCTGTCCGAAGTCTCCTGTTCGATGCGGTCAATCTGCCAATCATAAAAACCCTGCAGCCGCAGACACTCCCTTGGCACCAGCCTCCGGATTCTGCCCCGATAGGCAACTCCATGCCGGTCTGTGGCAGTAATAGTGAACATCGGCTCTTCCGGCTCCTTCATCCTCCGGCCATTCTGCCGGGTTTCTTCTCTTCCCGGAGTCAGAACTGCCCTGGCACCTTCCTCTTTTAAGACACCGGAGCATTCCCCTTTATGATTATGGATGCCGGACTGTCTGGTATTCAGACACCTGCACTGCTCTGTGACAAGAGGCGGCACAGACAGATCCACAAAATGAAGCGTTCCCTGCTGGATTCCTGTGGTAAGGGTATGGGCGATCTGATGCCCCACACGCCCTCTTCTGGTATTCATGCCTGCATATCCTAAGTCAATGCTGTCTCCCGGATACGCCATCTTATATCCCTGCTTGGTATTCTCCTTGATGGGAATACCCATCTCATACAATCCAGTTTTTCCACCCATACCGCCTGCCAGCGATGTCAAAGTACAGCTTAATCCTTCCGGGCTGTACACTCTTTTCCCTTGGCTGCCTGTTCGGATTTGTATAAGAGACGTTCCATTTGCTGCTGGGAAAGGTAATATTTTTCCGGCACATCTTCGATCAAGATATCCGACAAGATACACCCGTTTTCTGGATTGGGGGACTCCAAAATCCTTGCTGTTAAGCACTTTCCATTCCACACCGTACCCCAGCTCAGATAACGTACTGAGGATGGTGTGAAACGTCCTGCCTTTGTCATGCGAAAGCAGTCCGGGAACATTTTCAAGGATGAAATACGCAGGTCGCTTGTCTGCAACCAGTCTGGCAATCTCGAAGAACAGAGTTCCTCTGGCATCTGCAAATCCTTCCCGCTTTCCGGCGATAGAGAATGCCTGGCAAGGAAATCCTGCACACAAAAGATCAAAGTCCGGCATTCGTTCAGTTTCGATTGTTCTTGCGTCATTGCAAAACCACTCCCCTTCTGTGTCGAACAGCAATCGGTAGTTCTTATCCGCATAAGCATCCACCTCGCAGTGTCCCACACAGGTAAAACCGCCTGCACGTCTTAACCCTTCCCGGAATCCCCCGATCCCGCTGAATAAATCAAAAAATCGAATGGTTGCGGCTATCAACCTCCTTTGCTGAATAAAAAAACAGGCGGCATGGTTTTTCTCCCACACCGCCTGCTGGTTTTATAGTTCTATTTGTTTGGCATTATGCGATCTCTTCGTTTTCTTCCTCGTATTCTGGAATCTCTTCTTCCTCTGCATCCTCAGAAATTTCTGCATCCTTCTCTTCCTCTGCTGCTTCCACTGTTTCTGTTTCCTCTTCGGTAATCCCTTCTTCATAAACATCTTCCGCAGTTTCTTTCGCTTCTTCCAGTCTATCTGTTTCTGCGTTTTCTTCCGGCTGTTCCAGTTCCTTCCATTTGGCTTCTACCTCTTCCACCGCTTTTTCGATGATGCGGATGATAAAATCTTTCTGTTTGATGCCTTCCTTTGTGACTGCCCATTTGACTCTCTGGAATAATTCCTCTGTGACCTGTACTGCTAATGTTCTTTTTTCCATGCTTTCTTCTCCTTTGCCTTCCAACCTGTTAAAGTGTTCTTCGATCACCTGCCGGATAAATATCTGTGTACTCGTTTCCTTTTCTTCGATCTCGGCTCGTACCTTCTCATGTAATTCCACCGGGATCTTTCCGCATATGTTCTTCATCTCTGCCATAAGCGTTTTCCCCTTTCGTTTTGTTATACACAACATACTCCAAAATTTGAAAGAAAGCTATTCACAATACCCACTAAAGAATCCATGTCAAATGTATGCAAAACCAAAGCATATCCAACAATGCCATGCTTCCCTTGCCCATAGGCCTCACCCCCTTTACTCCTGCTCTATCTGAAATAAAAAATCCAGCATCTGACCGGGAATTTCTTCCTTTTCCTGTGCTGGCATCCGTTCCACATCGCCACATTTTAACTCTTCCCGAACAGCCTCCTGAATGAGTCTTTTTAAAGTTTCCCTCTCTTCTTGTTCCAGGATCACATCCACTAGATACTGATTCCTCTGCCCTGCCGGAATTTCCATCAAAAGCTGCCACGCTTTTTCATGTTCCGGGTTCTTAAGGTTTGGGCGGAAGGAAAAGACCGGGCGGCTCACAGCGTCCTCATCTGCCCCACAATCCGTTCATATCCGGCAGCGTTGGCATGGACGTCCGTCAGGCAAATCGGGCGACACAGGCGGTCCTGCACGCTTACACGGTGTTTAAAAATAGCAGCACCGCCTCCCATGAAAACGGAAGGGACTGCCCGCAGGTCAAAGCCTGCCTCGGTAATCGCAGACAGGATTTTTTCAATATAAAGCCTGCCCTGCCTCTCAATCAAAGACACCACTTCCGCAGGCATGCTGCTGGGTTTTCCATGTAAGACACGCTCAATCTGCGTCTCCGTTACCGACAGCCCTGTATTTCTCCTTACCTGTTCCCTGATCTCATCCATACAACGGATGACACCCAGTTCCAGACTCCTACAGGTAGCTGCGTTAGGAACAGCATTATCAAGCCGCATCAAGTCCACCGTCCAGCCTCCGATATCCACAAGAAGCACAGAAGGCTCATCTTTTAAATACTCTGGATAAAGAGCCAGGGCTGAATATCCCTGGGGGAACAGTTTCACATCCTCAATCTGGATCTCATAGCGTTCCCCTTCATATAAGAAACGTATTGGCTGTTCCTTCCGAAACAGATACTCCTTGAATTTCTGTTTTTCCCTTCCAAACCCGGTAAGGGGAAGTCCGGCTGCAAGAACAACTTTCGCTGTCCTTTCCCCCTTTCGCTTTCGAATCTCCTGTGCCAGTGCTGCCAGCGTCAAAAGATAATAATTGTCGTTGGCGGTCTTGTCCTTTACCAATGTCTGTCTCCCAGTCCCACACACATAATATTCTCCCTGGTACTGGAGGACATTCTGCATGGTATAGGGTTCATATTCATACCGGATGATCCCTGTGGGGAAACACACCTGCTTTGTTTTGATGGCATAATATCCATGGTCGATTCCGATAATCATCGCTTACCACTCCCTTCTTTTCTGTTCTATGTTAAATTTCCGGTGAAAGAACCCTTGCTTCCCGGAGGCGCGCCCCGGCAGGCATTCTTTTCTTTCCAGCCTGTTGTTCTTCCTACTCCTGGTCTCGAAAAAATGTCTGGACGGGAAGATAATGCAGTGTTCCTTCCAAAACAAGCGCCTGCCTTTGAAAACGAAGGATTCCCTGCTTCTGTAACTCCACCATTTCGTAATATGCCTTCTTTGTTAAAAAGTAACGATGATATATTCCCGCGTCTCCAAACTGCTCCGTCTGCTCCAACACCAAAAACTCCACCATATACCTGGTATCCGGTGCAAACCGTTTTTCACATAGCATGGCATCTCCCTGGACTGCCTTCACACCCTCCGACTCTCTGGCTACTGCCAATAATTCATGGATACTGATACTCACGTTTGCTATCACCTCCCTTCGAAGCCTTTTTCTTCGTATTTCTATACTTAATTTTCTGCGAAAAAAAGACAGGCACCTACACGATGTCTGTCTCTGTGGGATCTTCCAATCCCCTTTTATATGATTTTTATATAATTTATCTTTTTATTTTGCTATTTTCAATTCCATAAATTCTCTTTTTGCTCGATTCACGCTATCGAACTTTTTATCCCACTTTTTTCGTACTTCTGATTGTTTTAATACCTGTTTCAATGTATAGTCATCAAAATATGTAATCTTCTTAGAAGTATAATATTTTTTACAATAACTTTCATATGTAGAAATTAGCCTCGCTTCACATTCATCTGGTTCATAATCAGGATCATATTGTTTAAGAACATCCTCCAAATCTTCTGATAAATAAAATAAATCTGGTGGATACTGCGTAGCAACCACTTCTCCCTCATATTCAATCGGGAATGGTTTAGTATTAATTCCTTCTTTTTCTAATTTATATTCAAAGTATGAAAATAAACTATTCGCATTTATTTGTATATCATTATAGACACTAATCTCTTTATATGCTTCTAAAAGCGAATTCAATTTTTTTAATTCTTTTTTCTTGAAATATCTTACACTATATTCTCTTGCGATTTCTTCTATCTTCTTGTAATTATTTCTTGAATAGCTGTCATTTAATATACTAATAATCGGATGAATGACCGACATTTTCAGATTATTTCTATTCCCTTTACGGTAATAAGCTGCCGAAATTATCAAAGAAATTATACCAGATAATAAAACCGTAAATAAAGTAAATATATTTGCATTCCAATTCTCTAAAAACCACTTTATAAACTCTTCCATATTTCTTACCTCATGTATTTTCAATTCTTTCTCAATAGATAATATACCATAAATCCCTTTCCTTTTCCATTTAATACCATTACCGCATTATCTAATCAAATAATCTCTTTTCTTTTATTTCTAAATTTAAGCATCTTAAAAATACATCTTTAATCATAAAGACAGACACCTACACGATGTCTGTCTCTGTGGGATCTACCATCTCTTTTTCCTGATATTGTTGTTTTATAATTTGTTCCAGCTGTTTCCGAACTTCCTCATCCAATATCTGTGTGCAAAATTCCTGTATCCATCGTTCATGCAAATGCTCATCTGCTTCTGTAGACTCCAAGGACACGATGCTGCAGGTTTCATCATATAATAATTCCAACTGGCGAAATTGTTCGCCAAACTGCCCTGCAAATTCATTCCAGATTTCTAGGTTATATAATTTCAAGCCTAAAAAATCAGTCACATATGTCAGCCTGTCCAAATCTGAAAATGTCATTTTTTCTATTCCCATCAGGATTGCCCTGTCACGCTTTCCACATAAAAACAGGAAAGCAAACCGTTCTATATCGCTCTGATGCATAATCATTCCCCTTTGCATAAATAATTCCTTATTACGAAACATTATAAAAAGTGAACTCAGTAAAATCAATATAAAGTTTCTTTATTACGAAACATCAAGAAATGAGAGGACTCTATCATGCAGAAGATCAGACCAGACATGGATATCGGCAAAAATATCCAAGCCATCCGTTATCAAAACAAACTTACGCAAGACCAGGTCATTGCAAAGTTAAACCTGATGGGTATCTCCATGTCCAAAAGTACCTATGCTAAACTGGAGACCAACCGTATGAACATCAAGGTATCGGAACTTGTTGCCCTTGCAAAAATCTTCCATACCGATATCAACACATTCTTTTCCGGGCTTCTCTAAACCGGAAAAGAAACATTTCCTATAATTCTTCTCCCCTCTTCTTTTCCCCCTCTCCTTTATCTTTGTTCCCTCCACTCTCTCTTACATTGGGATTGCTTTTGAAATAATTCCTCATATCGAAGAAGTATATCCATACTGTCTTGTGTAAAATCAAAGGACTGAAGCATAGGGTATCGCGGCAATGCACTTGGGACATATGCCAATTGTTCCAACTGCTTAGATGTGTATTTTTTCTTTCTGGCTTCACTATATGGCAAAAGACCGCATTCCGTCTTATACGCTGGAATACGGTCTTTCTTCATTTCCTGTAATGCTTCAATCATATTTTTATGATGGTGTCGGGATTTATAGGTATCTATCTGCCCTCTGGTCATGCCGACAGCCGATGCAAAATCTGATATCCTTTTATAGAATTTCCCTTGAATCTTACATCTCGGAATAAAAGCAAATACCTCAGTTTTAGGCCATCCACATTCATCCCGCAGTTGCTTTACTAAGTGGAAACATTCTATAAACGAATATTCTGGTTTATAGCGCTGTTGTCCATATACTAACAGCTTGGAGATATTATATTCCCTGCATAAAAA
>ENA-OPCA01002522-OPCA01002522.1-human-gut-metagenome-genome-assembly--contig:-NODE-2522-length-11234-cov-5.047231_pt1 | contig 11234 bp, 7 predicted proteins | sample MGYA00241076_ERZ501468 | MGnify/ENA primary metagenome ERZ501468 (study PRJEB25962, sample SAMEA2042633) | human gut metagenome | biome: human gut; feature: human-associated habitat; material: faeces... | reverse complement strand
CCGAGTCTGCTTCTTCTGAGGCTGCATCCAGCGAGGCTGCTGTTTCCGAAGCTGCTTCCAGCGAGGCTGCTTCCACCACTGCCGCCTGAGTCTGAACACTCACACAGGTTGCTTGAAATCTTGCAAAAAGCCTCTGCACTGGTTTTCCGGTGCAGAGGCTTTTTCCTGTTCAGTGGTTTTTATCTGATTCCAGCAGGACACGGATCTGGGCAAGGTCTGCCGCAAAATGGATCCCTGCCTGCCGCTGGGCCGAGGAAAGTCCCTTGCAGATCATCTCGTTCAGCAAGGCTTTCAGGCTGTCGTAGTAGCCGTTCAGATCATACAGGATGCAGGGCGCGTCCAACTGGCCCAGCGAGACCTTGGACATTACCTCTGCGATCTCTTCCAGCGTGCCGGTGCCGCCGGGGAATGCGATGAAGGCATCGCCCAGCTCGATCATCTTCGTCTTGCGCTCGGTCATGTCCTTGGTGACGATCAGCTCGGTCAGGCCATCGTGCTGCAGCTCCTGCTGCACAAAGAACTGCGGTTCCACACCGGTCACCGTGCCGCCTGCGTCCAGCGCGCTCTGGGCAAGCTGACCCATCAGGCCGCTGCGGGAGCCGCCGTACACAAGGCGGTGCCCGTTTGCACCGATCCAGCTGCCCAGTTCCCGGACAGCTTCCGCCAGCGCAGGATCATTGCCCGCATTTGCTCCAAGATAGACCGTGATGTTCATGGTATTTCCCCCTTTGTTTTTTCCATTTTACCACGCAGCGGGCCGATTGAAAAGGGCCATCCCCTTGCAAATGCAGCGGCACTGTGGTATTCTTGAACGCAGAAAAAGGGAGCCTGCAAAAGCAGGCTGAGAGTGGGCTGTTTGCCCAGACCTGTGACCTGATTTGGACAATGCCAACGTAGGGAGATACTGCTGCTTCAAAGTGCGGAGATGCCTCCTTGCGGGCATTTCCGCATTTTTTGCAAAGGAAGTTGTAACCATGAAAACTGCATTGACGATTGCCGGCAGCGATTCCAGCGGCGGTGCTGGAATCCAGGCCGATATCAAAACCATGACTGCAAACGGCGTGTACGCCATGAGCGCCATTACCGCACTGACTGCCCAGAACACCACAGGTGTGACCGGCATTTTTGAAGCCACGCCCGAATTTCTGGCACAGGAGATCGATGCCATTTTTACCGACATCTACCCGGATGCCGTCAAGATCGGCATGGTATCCTCGGCAGAGCTGATCGGTGTGATCGCCGAAAAGCTGCACACCTACGGCGCAAAGCATATCGTGGTGGACCCGGTGATGGTTGCCACCTCCGGCTCCAAGCTGCTGCGGGACGATGCCGTGCAGGCACTGACCGAAAAGCTGCTGCCCATGGCAGAGGTGGTCACCCCCAACATTCCGGAGACTGAGATTCTTTCCGGCATGAAGATCACCGATGCGGCCGGAATGGAGGCCGCTGCAAAGCTGATCAGCGAGAAATACCACTGTGCCGTGCTGTGCAAGGGCGGCCACCAGATCAACGATGCCGACGACCTTCTGTGGCGGAACAGCTGCGGCAAATGGTTCCGCGGCAAGCGCATTGCAAACCCCAATACCCACGGCACCGGCTGCACCCTGTCCAGCGCCATTGCGTCCAATCTGGCAAAGGGCTATGATCTGGATGCATCTGTGGAGCGCGCAAAGGCCTACATTTCCGGCTGTCTTTCTGCCATGCTGGATCTGGGCCACGGCTCCGGCCCGATGGACCATATGTTTGCACTGAAGGGAGAGTTTGTGGGTGAGTGAGCAGACCTTTGTGCAGCAGCTGGTGCAGGAAAGTCTGCCTGTGTGGGAGAAATGTCTGCACTCAGAATTTCTGACCCACCTTGCGGATGGCACACTGGATGAAGCCTGCTTCAAGGGCTACATCGTGGAGGACAGTCTTTACCTGCGGGAATATGCCAAGGTATTTGCCTGGGGCATGACCAAGGCAAAGGATATGCAGACCATCCGCACCTACTATTCCCTGCTTTCCTTCGTGAATGAGAGCGAGGATGCAGCCCGCCTGCACTATCTCAAGCACTTTGGACTGACCGATGAAGGCATCCAGAGCCTGCCGCTGCGGCCGGAGAACCGTGCCTATGTGGACTCTATGATCGAAGCCGCCAAAAACGGCGAGGGCGCAGCCGAGTGCATGATGGCCTGCCTGCCCTGTATGCTGAGCTATGGCTGGATCTTCCAGAAACTGCTGGAAGAAAAGCCTTCCGTGCAGGATACCCTTTATGGTGCACTGGTGGTGGACTATGCTGACAAGGGCTATGAGGCGGCCTGCCGCGACTGGGCCGCGTTTGCAGAAAAAGCCTGCGAAGGCCTGAGCGACGAGCGCCTTGCCCGCTGCCGCGAGATCTTCCATGCCTGCTCGGAGCACGAGCTGAACTTCTGGGCCATGGCAGCTTCCCCGCGCAGTGACCTGTAATTTTTCCTAAAATATAAAATGCACCCGGCCTGTGGGCAGAACCGCAGCAACCGGGTGCATTTGTTTTGTTCAGGTTTTCGTGGCCGCAGCCGCAGGCATGAGCCTTAGTGCCGGAAACATGGGAGCCCTAAAACAAAAACTCCCCCGGCTCTTCTGCCGAGGGAGTGGAAAAGAAAAACGCCCCTAACAGAAGAACTCTCTTCTGTCAAGGACGAATAAAGCTTGGCCTTTGATCCGCGGTGCCACCCTGACTTCATGGGAACGACCCCATGCACTTGGCGGGATGCCAACACATCCCCGGCAACTGACGTATGCCCTACGTTGCAGAATACTGTGCGGCAAAAGCACCGCAGTTCCCTGCACCCTCAGCGGTCCATTTCAGGAAAAAGCGACGCAAGGCCGCCTTTTCCTTGACGAACTGTTTCCGGTCTGCTTCTCAGCTGCGCAGGCTCTCTGTACAGGCATGGTTCGCCGTTATCTCCGCTTCAACGGTTTAGTGTATTGAATTTGCCTATATTAAAGCACGGATTTTGGATTTGTCAATACCAAATTTTGCTTTGTGGAAAATTTTACCTATGGCTGAGCCAATACCAGCCCGGATGCTCCTCGCTGCTTGTGATCTGATCCGGGTGCTCAAACAATATTGCATACTGCGCAATTTTTTCATCCGGGATGTCAGGGGCTTCCGCAAAGAACTTTCCGTTTTCAGCGGCGGGATTCTTTGCGCGGGCGGTATTATACAGGATGATATGGTTCGTATCAGATTCGCCCAGATCTCCGATCTCATGGGTCACGATGCCGTCAATGACGGTCAGTTTGCCGTCAAGGAAGCTTTCTTCACCAGCCATCCGTGAAACGAAACAATCATCGATCCAATAAACCGTTCCATCGCCAACATAGCGTGTCATTTGGACGTGTGCTGCCCCGAACGAACCGAAATACTTTGCAGTTGGATTTTCCTGATAGATCCGCTGGAGATTTGCATACAGGGCATCCTCCCGATAAGCCATAGCCTTGCCGCCAGGTTGAAGCTCTGCCTGATAATCGTTCAGTTCATTGCACGTCAGCTCCTGTTGCCAGCCTAGAAGAGCACGCTCCAGATGGATCATCTTATCGCCCAGCACTAATTCGAGCTGTTCCGGCCGAGTCTGCATCTGCTCGATCAGCTGTGGCAGCAGACTGTTTTGAAAACGATACTGCAACCGGCATTTCTGGATGCCGATCAAAAGCATCTGTGTCTCTCTGTCTGCTGCTGAAAAATCACAATCTTTCAGAAGATACTTGCAGAAGGTGCAGAGCATCTCAATCGAATCCGTGATGTCTGCGCCAACGATGGAGATCTTATCCTTGTCCGGTCTGTTTCGGTTGAATTCCGACATCCACCGGAATAATTCGTAGTCCTCTTGGGATATCGTAAACTGATCGAACGCATCGGAAAAGGTCATCCGGTTCTGTATCGTTTCGTTTTCGATAAAGCCGCTTGCATAGCCATGCTCCATCAAAAGGACACGCACACCTTTTTTCTCTACAAGATACTTGAATAGCACATTGCGGAACTTTTGGTATTCTACTTTTCGATGAATCTCGCCAAAGATATAGACCTGCGCGTCATCGTATCGGAGCATTCTGGAAAGCCCGGAACCGGTGGAGAGATCGATGATCTGAGAGCTTCTTGGATAAAGTTCAAACACAAGAGCGAAAAGAAGGACAAGAGCAGCTGCGAAAGCGAGGAACCTCTTGCGCAAACTGCTGTTATATTGCGGCGCTTTCATGACGACACTCCTTGGTATTTTATAATGCGGGAAGGTGGTTTTGTTTTACGCTCATCCCACGAAAAAATCCACATTATGGTAACGAAAAACGGTTTTTCTGTCATGAAAAGGCACGGCTCTGTCCTATAGAGTGCACTATTTGCGATTTCAACCTAATCGTATTATAATCGCTGTGAGAGCGGATGAGATATTTTGAATAACCAAAAGCCGGTTCGTTTATCTTGGGGGAAATTTCAGATGAATGTATTGATCTGTGATGATGAGTGGCGTGTTACGGAGCAGGTTTCAGAGCTGCTCCAAAAGCATTGCGCAGAAAATGGAATGCAGGTGCGGTTTCACCTGTTTGATGATCCCTGTGCGATCAAAGACCTTGCGGGGTACGATATCGCGATTCTGGATATCGATATGGGAGACTTCAGCGGCATCGATCTGGCGTGGAGACTTCGGAAAGAAAAACCGGGGATCGTGATCATTTTTCTGACCAACTTCATCCAGTATGCGCCGGAAGGGTTTGAAGTACAGGCGTTTCGGTATCTTTTGAAAACCAATATGCAGGAAAGACTGGTATCCTATTTTGAGGATGCAGTCAAAGAAGTGGTCCGAAAAAAACAAATCATTACGATCTCCGTCAATTCGGAATTGATCGATATTCCGGTAAATCATATTCTCTATCTGGAGTCAAATCTGAGGATCGTTATCATGCACCTGATCCACGACGAACGGACCGAATATCGGTTTTATGGAAATATGACAGATTTATCGGAAAAGTTGGAAGACCTTGGGTTTCTGCGTATTCAAAAGTCCTTTCTGGTAAATATGGAGTACATCGAACAGATGCAGTATGAAAAGGTGCACTTACGCGGAGGGATCGTTTTGCCCTCAAGCGCTAAAAGCCACAAGGAATTAAAACAGCATTACTTGAAGTGGAGAGGGAAAAATCGATGGGCGATCTCTTGAGCTTTCTTTATACGGTGGTCGATACACTGTCTTTGATCTTCTTTTTGGATGCATTTGCCCAAAGACGATGGGATAATTGGAAGTTTACGTTGGGCATCGGGTGCCTTGTTGCTCTGAATTTCTGGATCCTGCAAGTTCCGCTTGTTTTCTTTGGCCGAGATCCGGCTGTAAAGATCGGCATGATCCTTTTGTCGTACACATTGAGCGCAAGAGCATTGTATAGAGAGATCTCCAGCGGAATGCTGCTGCTCTTAGTCTGTATAGAATATCTCATGACCTATTGTTTGTCTTTTGGGCTTGGCATGGCAGGTGCTTTTATCTGTGGAATGGACGGAGCGTCCTTTCGAACAAGTTTTCCGCTTATGATAAGCTATGGAGTTATCAACTATTCGGCAGAGCTTTTTCTGGCATACACATTTCGAAAGCTTATGCGGAGAAGAAGGAGCTTGAGAACCCCCAACAAGCTGACGGGCGTAAAATCAGGTCTTTATTTTTTGTTTCCGGGAACATCTTTTGTGATGCTGGTGCTTTTGCTGTACATGACGACTGGTAAAAGCGCAAGCGAAATGGTGATTGCTGCGGTATGCGGTTTGATTTTTGCCGCAAATGTGGCAGTGCTGTATCTTTTGGAACGAATGGAAAAGACCGTTGAAAATCAGGAAAGAGTTTTGGCGCTGGAACAGCAGCTCCAGTTTCAGGCTAAAAATATGGAAGCCGCAAGTCAGCTCTATACGGCTCAGCGCCATAAGGTACATGACTTTCAGGCACATCTCAATACACTTCAAGGTCTTTTGCAAAATCAGGAATATGATGCGGCAGAGCAATATTTGAATTCTGTATCCAAGGAACAGACAGACCGATCGTTCCTCGTCAACTCTCACCATGCAATCTTGGATGCACTGTTCAATACGAAAGCAACGGAAGCGATCCAGAAGGGGATCGACATTGATTTCGAGCTGAACGATTTATCGGCTCTGCCTTTTGATGTATCGGATATGGTCGTCCTGTTTTCCAATCTGCTGGATAACGCCATTGAAGCCTGCGAAAAAATCGAGGGCGATCGGGTGATTCGGGTTTCTGCAGTGTTAAAACAAAGCTTTTTGTTTTCTGTTCGGAATACGACCCTTCCGGTCGAAATAAAAAATGATACGATCCAGACGACAAAACCGAATGCAAGTCTTCATGGATTCGGGCTTTCCAATATAAAACTTATTCTGAACAAGTATCACGCAGACTTTGTCATGGACTATGAGGATGGATGGTTTCAGTTTACCGGAGAGATCGAAGCGCAGGTGAGGAAGTAGTGTATTTGATATGGGAAACGTTCTGACCAACTTGCACTGCTTGCAGCGAATGCGAACGCCTTTTGAATTGCAAAATGATTTTTCAGTTGCTATACTGGGCTTATCAAAGTTTTTTCGGGAGGACGCCGCAGTGACTGTACAGACAATGCAAATCGGGAATAAACCTTGCCGTATTTACGGCAGGGCTAATGCAGAATACCTGCTGCTCCAAATGACCGGCGAACACGAGCTGCAAAGCATGGAAAGCGAGGTTACCGCTATTGCACAGAGTGCGCACCACTTTCTGTTTGCGGCCATTCCGGTGGCAAGCTGGAACGATGCACTTTCCCCGTGGGAAGCCCCTGCCGTGTGGGGGAAGCAGGGCTTCGGCGGCAATGCTACGGATACCCTGCGCTTTCTGACGGAACAGGTCATCCCCACACTGAATCAGCAGTATCCCCTCCCGGAGAACGTCAAAATCATTCTGGGCGGCTACTCACTGGCGGGATTGTTTGCGCTGTGGGCATCCACTCAGACAAAGCTGTTCTACGGCATCGCCGCTGCCTCGCCCTCTGTTTGGTTTCCGGGCTGGATGGAGTTTGAACAGCAGCACCCGATACAGGCACAGCACATTTATCTGAGCCTTGGCGACAAGGAAGAGCACACGAAAAACGCCGTCATGGCTGTGGTGGGCGATAATATCCGCACTCTGCACAGTCGGCTTACCGCGCGTGGCGCAGACTGCACCTTTGAATGGAACAGCGGCGGGCATTTCAAAGACGCCGATTTGCGTACCGCAAGAGCATTTCAGTGGGCGATGGAGGAACGCACATGACCATTTTGATTGATGCAGACGGCTGCCCGATGGTGGACCTGACATTGTAGATCGCAAAGCAGTTTGATGTTCCTGTTATCCTGATCCTGTGGGTCATCAAAATGTTCTAAACCGTACAGGATCGGCACGGCTTTTCGGGACTGCAAAGGTCTAAAGTCCCAAAGTGTCCAACTTACAACAAAAATGAGACAGGCGACCCACCTTTCGGGAAGCCTGTCTCATTTTTCCGTTGGGGGCCATTTGCGTTACTGAGAAACAGCCCGGTTTGGAAACTCAGTGATTGAAGGAGAACGAGGGATTACTTAAAGACTGATATCCTTGCCGCCATTGAGCTTGCTGAAAGCCAGCAGAGAAATGACGGTGAGGATGGTCATAATGGTGGACAATGCGGCTGCAGTGCCGTAGTTGCCGCGGATGACCTCGGTATAGATTGCTACCGTCAGGGTCTTGGTCTTGCCGGTATACAGGATGATTGCGGTAGACAGTTCACTGATCATGGTGACCCAGCTCAGGATGGCACCAGAGATGATGCCGGAGGCCATCATGGGAACCGTGATGCGGAAGAATGCCTTCATCTTGGAAGCGCCCAGCGAGATGGCAGCTTCCTCAATGCTCATGGGGATCTGCTGCAGGATAGCCACCGACGAGCGGATGGTATAGGGCAGACGCCGGATGATGAGGGCTACTACCATGATGAGCATGGTGCCGCTGATGAGGAGCGGGGGCTTATTGAAGCCGATGAGCAGTGCGATGCCAAGGACCGTGCCGGGTACGATGTAGGGGATCATCGAGAGGATGTCCACCACATTGGTCAGGGCATTGCGGCGGCGCACCACCAGATAAGCGATGAGAACAGCCAGCAGCACGATGACGACCAGTGCCAGCAGGGGGATGATGATGGTATTCTGAATGCTGCGACCCAGCTTGCCGATGGCGGTCTGGTAGCTCTGCAGCGAGTAGCCGTCCACAAAAATCTTACCCTGCGTGTTCTTGAACGAGGTGTAGATGACGTAGGCCTGCGGCATGATGGCGATGCCCACTACAAGGTAGACGACCAGATGCACCAGAGCGTTGATGCCCTTGCGGGCCTCCCGCTCCTCCACGGGGTGCATACTGTTCAGAGCGAAGGCGTTCTTGTTGGAAACGTACTTCTGGACGAGGAACACCAGCGTGGTGATGACGATAGCGATGACGGCGATAGCGGCTGCAAAGCCGTCGCTGCCGCCCACCTCGTTGATGAACTCGGTGTAAAGGACAACAGGGAAAGTACGGTAGCCCTCACCGATCAGCATCGGGGTGCCGAAGTCTGCAAAGGATCGCATGAACACCAGCAGAGCTGCAGCCAGCAGGGTGGGCATGATCAGGGGTACGACCACTTTGAAGAAGCAGGCAATGCCAGAGCATCCGAGGTTTTCAGCCGCCTCGATGAGGGAGTTGTCGATATTCTTCAGTGCACCCTTGGCGTAGAGGAACACCAGCGGGAACAGCTGGAGCGTCATGACCAGCACGATGCCGCCGAAGCCGTAGATGTCCGGGATGGCGATGCCGAGGTTTTTGAAGAATGTGGTAATGATACCGCTGCGACCCAGCAGCAGGATCCATGAGTAGGCACCGATGAAGGGAGCCGACATAGATGCCACCACAATGAGGATATTCAGCACCGACTTGCCCTTGATCTTAAAGATCGTGAACAGGTATGCCAGTGGGGTGCCAATGGCGATGGAGAGCACCGTCGCTGTGATGGACACCTTGAAGCTGTTGATCAGGGTATCGAAATAGTAGCTCTTGGAAAAGAACTTCGTGAAATAAGCCAGCGTGAAGCTGCCGGTGTCGGGGTCCAGCACAGACTGGCGGATCAGGTATGCCATCGGGTAAAGCAGGAACAGTGCATAGAGTACGATGGTCCCCAGCGTAATGGCTCCCCAGACATCAAGACGGAACTTATTATTGTTTTTCATAAGCGTCGCTCCTGATGAGATTGGTACCGCCGTCCTTGGTAAAGACGTTGATCTTCTCTTTCTTGACCTTCAGCAGCACCTTCTCGCCCTTCTTGAGACCCTCGCCAATGGAGGACTCCTCTACGATCTCCACCGAGTCGCCCTGATCGGTGTCAATGGTGTAGTGGGTGTTGAGACCGAGGTAGGTACACTCCTGCACGGTGCCGTGGATGCCATCGGTGCCGTCCTTGCAGATAATGAACTCCTCCGGGCGGATGGAACAGCGCACATCCTGCTCGGCAGCCTTGTCCAGAGCGTCGATGTGCTCATGGTAGCCGTCGGCAAAGGTGATGATGCCGTCCTTGACGTGGGCATTCACGATGTTGGTGCGGCCGATAAAGGTGGCAACGAAGACATTCTTCGGGCGCTGGTAGATGTCGCGGGGAGTGCCAACGTGCTGGATGACGCCGTCCTTCATAACGGCGATACGGTCACTGATGGCCATTGCCTCTTCCTGATCGTGGGTGACATACACGGTGGTGATGCCAACACTCTTCTGGGTGTGGCGGATGACGCTGCGCATCTCGACACGGAGCTTTGCGTCCAGATTGGAAAGCGGCTCATCCATCAGAAGAACTCCCGGTTCAATAACGAACGCACGCGCCAAAGCAACGCGCTGCTGCTGGCCACCGGACATCTCCACCGGCCGGTGCTTGATGCGGTTCGCCAGCCCCACCCGGGCCAGGGCCTCCAGGGCCATGTCCCGGCGGTCGTCGGCATTCACCCCCTGGTAGATCAGGGGCAGTTCCACATTTTCCAGCACCGTCAGGCTCTGGATCAGGTTGTACTGCTGAAAGATAAAGCCGATCTGCTTGTTGCGGATGTGGGACAGCTCCTTGTCCGTCAGCTCCCGGACGTCCGTTCCACCCAGGAGATACGTCCCCCGGGTGGGGATGTCTAGGCAGCCCAGCACGTTCATCATGGTGGACTTGCCGGAGCCGGACTGGCCCACCACCGCCACGAACTCGCCCTTTCCGATGGTCAGGGAGACGCCGTCCAGGGCCCGTACCTCGCTCTCCCGCCCTTCGCCATAGATCTTATAGACGTCCCGCAGCTCTACTAAGTTCTTCGCCATGGGCATCAACCCCACGCCTGCAGGGACTGGATCTGTGTGAAGACCTCGGTCCCCTCTTCCACACCGGACTTGATCTCCACATTGGAGTTGTCGGAGATGCCGATCTCCACCGGCACCGCCCAGAAGCCCTCCGGGATCTCCTCGCTCAGGGTGGGCGTCTCAATGGCGTTGTCCGGCCGACTGCCCTTTACAAACACCACGTTCACGGTGGAGCCGTCCTCCTGGGTCACAGTACGCACGCACTGGAGCGGCAGGACCAGGCAGTTGTCATTCTCACTGGCAGTTAGAGTGTAGTCGATATAGCTGTTGACCTGCAGGGTGCCCTCGCTGTTGTCCGCCGAGATGGTGATAGGATAGGTCGCCACGCCGTTGTTCACCGTGCTGGAGAGGCTGACCGTCTCCACGGTGCCGAAGGCCGGGGTCCCCCACTGGCTCAGCTCCACCGGCATCCCCGGCTTGATGTAGCTGATGTTCCGCTCGTCCACATTGGCGGTAATCACCACGCTGGAGGTGTCCGAGATGGTCACCACTGCGGTATTTGCAGCGATCTCATCGCCGGGCTGGATGGTCAGGCCGATTACCATGCCGTCAATGGGAGCCTTGGCGTTGCAGTTGGCCAGGTTCTCCTCCGCAGTCTTCAGCTCCTCCCGGGCAGTGTCCAGGTTCTGCTGGATGGTGAAGAGCTGGCTCTCGCTCTCCTCCCCGTCGATGCGCACCAGCACCTGGCCGGGCGCCACCTGCAGGTAGTCCACCAGATTGCTGGAAATCACCGTGCCATCCACCGTGGAAACCAGGTCGCCGGTGCGGTAGTACGCCAGCTTGCCAGCCTCATAGGGGTACACGGTCTCACCGTTCACAGTGGCGGGGGCA
>ENA-OPCA01002512-OPCA01002512.1-human-gut-metagenome-genome-assembly--contig:-NODE-2512-length-11275-cov-2.402496_pt1 | contig 11275 bp, 10 predicted proteins | sample MGYA00241076_ERZ501468 | MGnify/ENA primary metagenome ERZ501468 (study PRJEB25962, sample SAMEA2042633) | human gut metagenome | biome: human gut; feature: human-associated habitat; material: faeces... | reverse complement strand
GGTTATGACTATGATGAAGCGGTGTCCTTCAGGGACAGACTGCTGGAATCCGTGAAAGAATATTCGGATATTACATCAATCGACATTTATCAGATAGGTGCAACAGTCGGCGTGCATACAGGACCGTATCCACTGGGTGTCGGACTGTTAAAGAAATATGATGCGTAAGGTAGAAAATGCATACCGATAACCGGAAGGCATATCGGGCAGAACGAACAAAACAGGCAGTGCCGCAGGAGAATTCTAAAAAGAAAAGTCCTGCGGCACTTTTTGTATAAAAGAAGACTGGACAACCATGCTTTCGGGTGCTATACTCACATTGCAAACAAATATATAACAAACAATGAAATATATAACACAAGGAGAATAGCACTATGATTGAAGTAAAAACAGAAATAAAAAAGTATCTAAAATACTGCTCTTTAGAGAAAAAATTAAGCAAACACACCTTAAAAGCCTATCGTATTGATTTGGCACAATTTATCGCATTTAAGCCTGACATCAGCATTTCAAAAGAAGATTTAACTAAATATATTCAATATTTGCACAAAACATATAAACCAAAGACAATAAAGCGGAAAATCGCCACGCTAAAAGCATTCGTCCACTATCTATACTACAAGGATATAATAGAATTTAATCCCTTTGATAAAATTGACACAACATTTAAGGAACCGTTGCACTTGCCACACACCATTCCGGAAAACATAATACACCAGCTCTTAACCGCCTCTTATCAGAATATATTGACTGCTGCTACCACTCACCAAAAGCTTGTTTCCGTACGCAATACAGCTATTATTGAATTACTGTTTGCCACAGGCGCAAGAATTTCCGAAATATGCTCATTGAAAATAAACAACATAGATTTTGCTTCTAAAACAGTACGAATATTTGGTAAGGGCGCAAAAGAACGAATTTTGCAAATAGAAAACAGAGATGTCATAGCAATTTTAATGAAATATCTTATTTTAATAGATGATTCCACGCAGCCGAACAGTTATCTGTTTCAAAATAACCGTCACAACCGTATTTCAGAACAATCTGTAAGAACAATCATAAGAAATCTCGAAAAGCAGATTGCAGCGCCATTACATATTACACCACACATGTTCAGACATTCCGTAGCAACATTACTGCTTGAAGAAGATGTTGATATTCGTTATATACAAAGAATACTAGGACACAGCTCCATCACAACAACTCAAATATATACTCTTGTCACCTCCTCAAAGCAAAGAGAAATACTCCGCACAAAACATCCAAGAAATAAAATCCACATAACGCAATAATTCAAAAAAATCCTGTTGTTTATTGACATATTTTAAAATATAATGCATAATTATCAAATAGAGGAATAAGCTCTAAAACCAAATTTATAACGAAGGAGTGACCAACTATGAAAATCACACGCGACAACAATAACAATGTATCATATACATTGGAAACAAACGACATCTATGCACAGCAAATTATCGACTACTGGACGCCTGAAAAAAAGGCGAAGGCAATACCCATTATGCCCTGCATAGAAGATGAAATTGAACAGCCCAATATAACAACAACCGACCCCGAAATAGCGGATTTAAAGCAAATGCCTTTCAGCGCAGGCGGCAAACTGTTCTTTTCAGGAGATGGCAAAAACTATATTGCCAGCGCCAACATTATGGAGCGTAGCAATCTGTTAGTGACGGCAGCTCATTGCGTTCAAAACAAAGATACAGGAATGATTTATGATAATTTTCTTTTTGAGCGCTGCTATGACGATGGCAAATCATCAGAAAAGCTAACCTTTAAAACTGTTGCCTTAAAGGAATATTGGCATAGCGAAAAAACATGGAAGTGGGATTATGCTATGGTGGTTCTTAATAGTAACTCAACTATTGAATCCCCTCTTAAATATTCTACTGAAAATATTGAAAATAAAACTATAACGGCATTCGGATACCCCGCAAACTATTATGGTGGAAAACAAATGGTGTTTGTTAAAGGTGATGCCGCCCGACGTTCTGATTATACATGGTTAATCAATGGCTGTAAAATGCGCGGCGGCAGTTCCGGCGGAGCATGGGTACTGGAGGATAATAAAACGATTGTCGGAGTAAATTCCTACGGTCCCGTATCAGAAGAATATGCTTATGAGGGTTCTCCGATATTTGACGAAAATTTTGAAAGTTTATATAACTATGTACTGACTTTAATGTAAGGAGTGATTTTAATGGAAAATATAAGATATATAAAGCTAAAGAACAAAGGCGGTTTTGTAGCAAAAATTACAGTGCAATATAAAGGAAAACACACTGACGAACATGGAGCTATGACGCTGAATGGAAAAGCTGGCATTCTGACGGTTACAGAGATATTTGCGCCGCGGCAGAACGCACCGTTGACCTTACTGACTCAGATATTCCGGACGGCTCACAGGTAAGGCTAAAAGCTGTTATAGTAGCGGGAAGAGATCATACTGCATCTGAACAATACATATACAATAAAGAAAGCTCTAAAATGGCTTTTTATAAAGTCAGCGGTACAACATATATCAATGATAAGCTAGAACTTATTTCTTGCAAATAATATGCAATGGCTCAATTCCTTAACGGAATTGAGCCATTTTCTGCTTTTACCTCATTTTTCTCAGCATTTTACCGTAGACGAGTTTTTTCTCATAATTGAGCCGCTTTATAAGTATTTCTACCCTGTCGCCCAACCGGAAATCACCGTCATAGTGCATTGTGTCATACGAACAAAGTACATCGGTCACGTTATCGCTTAATCGGCAGAACACACCGCCGCCGTATTTGCCTACAACGGTAGCAATCCTTGTTGAGCCGATAGGATGACGTGTTTCCACACCCTCAAACGGATGCGGCATTGTTTCTTTCATTGAGAGCTTTAAAACTCCCTCTTCCGGAATAAATTCCTTAACTTTTGCCTTTCTTACCTCGCCCGGATGTACTAATTCCCTTACGTCCGATACCATTGTGTAGTTTATATCGCGCTGATGAAGAACCACATCATAACCGCAGTAATTCAGCACACATACATTTCTGCCTACTGATACAACGTCAGTATCAAGAACTCTGTCCATCAATTTACGTCTGTTTGCCGCTTTCTGCATTTTTTCAAGCGCAATCTTTCTTGACGCTATTGCAAAGTCATTTTCGCGGTCTATATGTGTAATCACAAAATCAAGCTTAGCTCCGCACATTGAGTGCAGAACATATCCGCCGTCAGGTACAGAAATAAGAAACATTTCCGGTTCGGGAATAATTATTTTAATGCGGTATAGGATTACAATCACGCACCTTAATTTCTCTTTTACAGATTTTTTCTTCCCCTCGGGTATGAACTCAAACTCGTGGTAGTCCACACCTGCCGCTTCACCGCGCATAACACTATGACTTCGGTAAGACGCATATATTGCCTGCCATTCGTCACGTTCCTCGGGAGTCAAGTCTTTATCAAGCTCCGCGAGATTTAATTCGTTAAATTCCATTTCTTTGTCCTCCTTTATTTTTTAATATATAATTATATTCTTCCGGCATTATCCGAACATCAAAAAAACACCGCCTATCCGTCCTAAGATTGACAATGCCGCAAAAACATATATTATCGCTCGTAGAATACTACTTTACTATCCGCCGCAAGCACAAAAGAGCAATCAGTATCAGGAGTTATCCTGCTCATTTGCTTTTTATCCTGTATCACGAATATCCAAGACGGAGGATGTGATATTTTATCAGCGCTATCCGATATATTTACTGCATATCCGTTCACATACTGTACAATTATATCCTCTCTGCCGATTTCAACAGGCACAATATTTATCTCCTGCTCATTCTTTTCGTCAGCAGTTATGTAAAACCGAAGCAATACAGTATTATCGCCCCTTTCAAAATCTTTGAGGTAGTCCAAGAACTGAAGCATTATATCAAACGCCGTTACCATATACTCGTTTATCCTTCCGTATGGTAATATCACCGTATCCTCGCCCCTGTACGGGACAATTTCTATCTTGTCAAACCTCCGTAATTGTTCAAGGTATCCGTTTATGTTATACAAATGCGGCTCCTTGAAATGTTTCACCAATGCTTCAAGCTGACGCACAAGCAATCCGTCATATTCTGCGAGTAATTCAAGTATGTACTTCTGGTAAAGATTAAGATACACCGTTAATCGCCTCCTCCTCTGAAATGATTTAGATATGGGTCAAGATGAGTTTCGGTAAAGTCCTCAGTCAAGCAGTTAAATATAACGCTCATAACATAACCCGTGGGATTTTTAGTGTCTCTCATGTTCTTGTGCATTTTATGCAATGCGCTCTCCAAAACCGAATAGTCAAGCTCGCATAACCTGCTTCGGACATTTTCGCCCGGTAATACGCTTGTGCCAATTTTTAATTCACGGCAGTAGAACAGACGCTCCACAGCATCATAAAATATTCGCCGTATATCCTTGTCAAAGCATTCAAGCTGACACTGCGCTAATATCTTGTTAAATAATTGCCTGTCCGTTATTACTGACTGACTATTATCAATATGGTTAATATCAGTCTTGTTACTATTAGTATTATTAGGGTGCGCTTTTGACGCTTCTTGACCTGTCATTTCGGTACTTCTTGAGATGTCATTTTGACGCTTCTTGACCTGTTGTTTTTGCGTATCACATTCTAACATTTCTTCTGTATCCCCAACTTCATCCGATTCCAGAGCTGTCATTTCTGCGCATCTGGCATTTTCTTCATCTACAAAATTCCGCGCCTGATGTTCAGACACTTCCGGTTTAACAATATATATCCGATTCGGTTTACCTTGTCCCACACGAACATCCATAATCAATCCCTTTTCCACTAATTCCTTAAAGATATCCGTTGCTTTTTTATTGCCAACACCTAATGCCTCAGCTAATTTTTTTCTTTTAAAATTTAAGTATACCTCTCCATTTGCATTTATCCAGCCATTTTTCTGAGATAATGATAACCTATCATATAGTCTTGCATATGCCAATTTTGCCGCAGAGGACATCTCTATATATTTAGGGTTTGAATAAAAAGCCTTCGGTATTCTGTAAAAATCACATTGTATTAAATCATTTATTTTATACACAGTCATATAAATCACTTTCCTCTCTTAAACTTATCAATCATACTTTGCGCCGTAAGAGGTCTTGGGTCGAAATCCTCCTCTTCAACGCTATCATCAAAAGCATTTATTTGCCGCTTTGTATTCGGTTTCGCTGATGCTGTAATTATCTCTACTTTCGCCAAATCAAACGGGCTTTCTTCAACATCATCTATATCTGTAAATTCATCCTCATACGAAATATTGTCCGTATCACTCATACTGTGTTCTTCATCATACCGCCATTTAGGAACATACTCCGTTATTCTTGTCCGCTTCAGCTTATGGAACTCACTTAATTCATCGGGTATTATTTTCATAGCCTTCAGCGGTTTCTGACCTCTAACAAGAATAAGACACTCACGGTTATCCATGTGTTCTATTTCATCGGGATACATCAGCGGACGTGTAGCATTTGACGTGTTTTGCTTGTACCCGTTAACCTGCCTTGTTATAGGCGAAAACAGCGGTGTCTGCGGCGCCATTGAGCTTGTTGTCCGTATCGTAATATTACCGCATTTCTTTGAGATAAACTCACTTGTCATCTGGTCGTTACAGCCGAGCATAATCTGTGTGTCACAGTTGCCGACTATCTCCTGCCATTCGTTTACAGGGTATCGGTCTGCCATCTGCGCTGCGCTCTGAGCGGCAATCTGACAGTTGATACCTCGTGAACGAACTGTTGATATAGTTTTTTTAAAATCAAGCAATCTACCTATATTACAAAACTCTTCTAATACCATATTAACCTCAACAGGCAAGCGTCCGCGCTCATCACCGTGTTTTCGGGCATAGTCTGATAATTTCTTAAACAGCAATGAAAAAAACAGCGAGCTTAAAAATTCCAAACTGCTGTCTTGGTCTGATATTATACAGAAATAGGCGCATGGTCGTTTGCCCGGCAATTCAAGGTCTATTTCGTGGTAGCTCGTTATTTTCTTAACTAATTTGTTTTGAAATACATTTAATCTCGAACCTAAACCGATAAAAATATTTCCCCAAAGATTGCCCGCAGCCTGTTTAAATATTCCGTAGGGTGCGCGTGCAGGGTGGTCAAGCGGTAAACGCTGCATTTTTGCGTCAAGTTCCTTTTGTCCGTCATGCGATAGCATATTATATATGGTATCAAGCGAACGCTTTTGTATAGGAAGAAGCTCGCCCGTTACAGGGTCTTTCAATGTATAAACGTAATGGATAAGGGCAACAAGTAAATTCTTTTCCGCTTTATCCCAGAAATCAGCTTTTTGTCCCTCCTCAGAGGTGTTGCGGATTATAACCTCCGCAACCGACTGCACCATATCAATATCACCGTCTATTTCGCCGAGACAGTTCCATGCGTCCGAATTTTCCATATCCAAAAGGTTAAACATCTTTACAACATAGCCTTCTTCTTTTAAATATTCAGCCATCTGTTCAGCCATTTCCGCTTTTGGGTCAACTATTATCATACTTTGCATTAGCTTTGCTGTCTTTAATATAAACGGCTTTATAAACCCCCTTGACTTACCCGAGCCGGACGCACCGTATATCATTATGTGTTTATTCAAGCCATTATCAGCATTTAAGCCAAGATATTCATAAAATCCGCGTCTTGCAAGCTTACCGAGTATTGCTCCCTCCACAGAATCAGCCGTGCCTATCAGAAAAGTTTTCTTCATATCTTTTCTATCCATCCAGCCCGAAGTACCGTGTGTACCCTCATTAACCGTATAGAAATTACGCTCGTCTTTTTTTATCTTAACACCCGTTATGTACTGTAACCAATTCTGTTTTATAAGCAAATACATTATGAGGATAAAAAAAGCTATACCTAACCCCTGCGGAGTGAATACTGCGCCAATACATTTAATAGGATTTAGCGTAAACATCTTTCCATCCGTATTTGTCATAAAGTTATACAATGCGCCTCTGAATGACGCAACTACCATACCATATAGATACAGTCCCGTTAAAGCCATTACGGAATATATAATCCAATGCTCTTTTATTTTATATACAAAATGCCGTACATTCTCATTGTACAGCGTCTTTATAAGTTTTATAAGCTTTTTCATATTATTAAATACTCACCGTCCTTTGTACGCGCAGGCTCTATTTTCGTTTCCCCCATCCGTAATTGCGGAAACATATCCGTCATTGTATTATGACGTACAACGGTAAATTTCATCTGGTTAGGATATTCAAGATACACCGCCATGTGCTGATATATTGCTTTCTGATGCGCAAGACATATAATATTTGGAATAATTCCGCTTAACAAAGACTGCTCCAGCGAGTACCTTACTCTTGTAATATTTGTGTCCATAGCTGTTATACACGCTTTCCCTCCACAGACCGCATCAAATCGGCTCAGCTTTACAGGTACATTGTCCGTGTCACCAAACATTGCCGCTATATCCTTTTTATAATTATCTATACACATAAGCTTTATCTGCATTATTCCGTCCTTATCCATAGGCAGTAAATAGAAATCATACTGCCATCTTTCCATAAGCTCCGAGAACGGAACAATGCCCCGTGTGATTTCAGGCTTTTTCTCCGGCATAAGATACCCTATAAGTCCCTCCACAGTTTCCGCCGCGATTATTATCGCCACATTTTTTATATTTTCTATATGTGAAATCATACTAAGGAATGTCTGTTGTTCAAAATCAGGAAATGCACCGTCCGCTATATCGTCTGTATAGTACAGAACATACGCCGTATCACCTATACGGAGTATCCCGTAAAATACTGTCCCTGCAAGAACCTTGCTTTTCATTTCCGAGCGTATAGTCAGGCTTGGTATGTAGATACAATCCTCCCTGCTTAGTCCCTGCACTGTCCCTGCATAGATATTTATACCAGCCCCATAAAGCATTGCATTTAGTTTCGCATTTATAACACGTCTGTTAAATGTATTTCCTTTCTTATGCGGTCTTGCATCGTCAGGAAATTCATAGCCTGCCCTTAATAATATATCCCTGCCCCGTCTTGTCAATCTGCTGAATTTACACCCTCCGTTTACATATTTCAAGTATCCGCTTTTTGCCAACCTGCCCGATACCTCGCTTTTTAATATCTGCATTTCAAATATCCCTGCAAGTCCGCACGGCATATATCTGGCTAATGCACATAGTTTTAAAAACTCCAATTCCTGACTATCTAAAATCATTTTTGCACTTCCCTCCTTACTACGGTGCAGAATTTTTTTCTGCACATGATGTCTGCTGCCGTTAAATCCTGTAATGACGCTTTCTTAACGCATATAAGGGCAGGTGCATTTATATATATGGTATGACGAGGGTACGCCACTAACCAAAATTCAAAAATGCACCTGCCCCCACCACATTTTACAGCAAATCATTCGACAAATAATTCATAAATTCGCTCAACTGCGTCTGCGGAATAACATATATATGACAGGCGGGAGTGTCGGATATTTTAGAGAATAACCCAATGTCAAGCCTGAACTGTTCGTCGTCCTTAACCACTCTACCCTTGATTGCGTTCGGTATCATCTTCCACGACTTATTGTCTTGATCGTATACCTCCCTGTTGTCATAATCACAATATTCCACAATCGCCAAAAATGCCTTGTCGAACATCGGCAGGGGCTTGTCGCATTCTTCTAATAACCGCGTCAGCGTATCCTGTATATAGCTGTTCGTCTTATATCTGCAATTCGGGAGCAGTGTATTAAGCTTTATATGCAGCCAGCCCTCCGCTGTAACCTCTATCTCACCCGCAACCTTTGAGATTATTTTTTCTTTCTTCCCATTTTCCGAAAAAGGCTTCATAATACGGTATCTGTCAATAACGCATCTTGCAGTAACACACGCCGATTCCACCGTATCAAGAATATCGCCGAGCCTTTTGTCAATGACCTGTTCTGATTTGCTTTCTGACATACTTACCCTTGATATTGCCTGTATTGACCGTATCAGCGTTTCCTGCACATATTTCAGCTCTTTCTTTAAGGTGTCCATATTAGTCATCATATTGTTTTCGTTCCTCCAATTTCCGCCTGCGCTTTTTCTCCAAATCAGACCGTTTTGTAGTAATTAAATCATACACATACGGCGACGCCTTAATGTCAATAACAAGCTTGTTTCGGTTAGCGCACAGCAGCGCCTCGCCTCTGTTATTGCGTATAACCTGCATGGCTTCCTCATCAGACAACGATAAATGCTTCTGAACGGTAAACGCCTCGTCCTCTTCAAGCTGGAGAACAAATTTGATACGGGAGTTATTTATGATTGCCTTACCGTATTTTCCATCATCAAGAGCAAAGAAATCAGATATATCCTGCGTCGCCGCTATCGCGCTTCCGCCGTAACCGCGTATTACCTTGAATATCTCCAGAACATAATCCGCCGCAAGCCTGTTGCCCGATGAGCCTATGAGCGTCCACAGCTCGTCAAGAAATATGACCTTTTTCTGAATGCGGCTTTCTTTTGCCTTGTCCCATACAAAGTCAAGAGCGATAAACATTCCCAAAGCCTTCAAATGCTCGTTCATTTCCGAAATGTCAAGCACAATATATTTGTTATCCAAGTCCACATTGGTGCTGCCGCCAAACGCCGACAATGAGCCTACCGCAAACTTTTCTATCATCAGCGCCAAGTCCTTTGTCTTATCCTTTGACAGCAATTCGTTATATAAATCCTTTAAGGTAGGCATTTTCTTAAACCGTCCGTCTTTGTCAAACAGCGATTCGTTATCGTATGTAATACCGAATGTCTTATATGTACGAACAATCGCACCGTCTATGAGATTTAACTCATTCTGCGTGATGTCATTCTTTATGAGCGAGAAGAAAATCATAAGCTTCTGTATCTTCTCCGCTAAAATGGAATCGTTACGCTTATCACCGTGTATTTCATAGTCGGTATTAAGCGTTTTCTTACGAATTTCCATAATATTGATACAATCCTGCGAGGACGGGGCAATTCTTATGTACTTACCGCCTATCCTGTCGCACACCTCAGCGAACTCATGTCCTTTAATCGGGGCTATGATAAACACCTGCACTCCCTGCTGTCTTAATCTCAGCGCTATGAGCTGCATTAAGAATGTTTTGCCCGCGCCGGACATTCCGAGAATACAGGCATTTGCATTTGAATATTTATCTGCATCAAAAAAATCCAGTATTGCTACTGAATTGTTGTATTTATTTAAACCTAAGAAAATACCTTCGGGGTCATATACCTCCAAGGATGAAAACGGGAACGCCGCCGCAAGCGAATCGGTCAAAACATTTCGTCTTGATTTCCGTTCCAAGTCAGCGTCAAGCGATACCGTAGGCAATGCGGACAAAAACCCCTGCTCATGCTTATAGTCGGCGCGCTTGCATACCATATCCATTGACGCGCAAAGTGTTATGACGTCGCTTACATTACGCTCAATGGTTTCTTCATCTTCCGCTGTCACCTCTATGATAGTGGACATATAGTAAAAGTCCTGATTGGCTCGGTTCATACCTTCCTTTAAGTACATTCCGCTGCTTATCGCTGAGTCCAGCTCCTCAAAGTCGGAACGTGTATCGGCTACCTCACGCATTTTACTGCGGTTTATCATTGTTTTCTGCGCTATGCGTGATAAAATCTTGTCCCTCTGCATCCGCTTAAATGAAAATGATATGCCGATATTGTCGCCTGCTTCCACAAGCGAGGACAGCCACGCCGCTTCGTTTCTTGTACGATAACCATATCCGGCTATGTATAAATACGCGTGATAAATCCCATCTACTACAACATAGTCACGGCTTCCGTTATCAACCGACGACGGGGCTATTATATCAATAGCAGTTGTCTGTCCCGTCCATATCGGCTGTACCTCCGGCTCAGGCTCGGTGAATACCTTTTCGCGTTTTGGTCTTTTACTGAAAAAACTTCCTTTTGGTTTTTCCTCCTGCGCTATGATGTCATCCTCCTGTATATCGGTATTTACCGTAACATTCGGCTCATAGCTCGGTATATCGGCATCTATATTATCCGTTTCGTCCGCTGTATCCTCCTGTATATTTACAAAGCGTCCAAACGGCGTCTGCCGCAGTTGTTCATCTGTTATCTTATTACTCATTGTTTCCTCCTTAATTATATATTTTATTGCAATAAAAAATTGCCACTGTTAAAAGTGACAATTTCATCATATTATATTATTCTTATTCTACA
>ENA-OPCA01002506-OPCA01002506.1-human-gut-metagenome-genome-assembly--contig:-NODE-2506-length-11292-cov-3.871407_pt1 | contig 11292 bp, 12 predicted proteins | sample MGYA00241076_ERZ501468 | MGnify/ENA primary metagenome ERZ501468 (study PRJEB25962, sample SAMEA2042633) | human gut metagenome | biome: human gut; feature: human-associated habitat; material: faeces... | reverse complement strand
ATCTTATTTACAGACTTTTCTTCATACCCTCCCGCTTGCCAATAGGATTTTTGACAGCGGGCTTTTTTCTGCATAAAAAAATCCCAAAGGAGTTTTCCTTTGGGATTTTATTTCTTAATTATTCTTCAGCCATACGGTATCCAACGCCAACTTCTGTAAAGATATATTGAGGCTGGGCAGGATTTTTTTCCAGTTTTCGGCGGATGTTTGCCATATTTACCCGCAGAATCTGATTATCTTTGATGGCATAGGGACCCCACAATTCTGTGATGATATAATCGTATGTCAGCACACGACCAGCGCTTTTTGCCAGCAGAGAAACGATTTTGAATTCGATCTGGGTCAGGTGAACATCTTTACCATCAACAGTAATTTGACGTTTATCAAAGTTGATGGTCAGACCGCGTAAAGTAAAGACATCCCCAATGGCATTTCCGCTGCCGCCTTTTGCCACATGGCGCAGAGCTGTACGAATTCTGGCAAGAAGTTCGGAAGTGCCAAAGGGTTTTGCAATATAATCGTCAGCACCCATATCCAATGCTTTTACCTTGTCTGCTTCTTCAGTTCTTGCAGAAACAACGATAACAGGAATATTAGACCATTCCCGAATCTGTTGTAAAATGTCGATGCCGTCAATATCCGGCAAACCAAGATCCAGCAGGATCACATCGGGGCAGTGGGAGGGAATCATGGACAATGCTTCTTTGCCGGTGCGTGCCATGATTACATTATAGTCATTTGCTTTTAAAGTTGTGGCAATGAAGTTGCTGATGGCTTCTTCATCCTCTACAACCAGTATTTTCAGTTTGTTGGACATTCTCAACTTCTCCTTTCATGGGCAGCACAAATGTAAAATTCGCACCGCCGTTTTCGTTGTTTTTTGCGTAGATTTCACCGCCATGGGCAGAAATGATGGTCTTGCAGATAGGCAGCCCGATGCCAAGACCGCGGGAAGAATCTGAAGACTTGCTGCTGGTGGTGCCGTCAAAAATATGAGGCAGACGTTCTTCTTCAATACCGATCCCCTGATCCAGTACAGAGAAATAAACGTGGTGCCATAAATGTTTTACTGTCAGATAGATAGGTTTTCCCGTACCGGAATGCCGGATGGCGTTTTCCATCAGATTGATGAGCACCTGCTCAATGAGCATGGCATCCATGGGAACCAAGAGCAGCTCGTCCGGTACACGAACACGGATTTGTGAAGAAGGAAAACGTTTTTGGATTTTCGCGACGGATTCCGCTACGATTTCTTCTACCACTTCATCCTGTTTTTTCAGTTTTGTGCCTTCGCCGCTGATCTTTGTGACAGAAAGTAGGTTTTCTACCATTTGAATGAGCCATTCTGCGTCATGATGAATGTCGCTGAGCAAGCGGTCGCAGACATCTTCCTGGAGCATGGAACGGTTTTCCATCAAAGTGGCTGTGGAACCAAGGATACAGGTCAATGGTGTCCGCAGGTCATGAGAAATGGCACGCAGCAGATTGCTCCGCATGTTTTCCTTTTCTTTTTCCAATAAGATTTTCTGAGATTCGTCAACGATTTCCTGACGGTCAATGGCCAAAATGGTCTGAGATGTCATGAAGTTGGCGAACTGTAAAGCGTCATTTTCGATATAACCGTTTTTGGAGAATAAAAGCCCCAAAACACCATAAATTCTATCTTTATTGGAAAAGGGAATGTAGGTGCCAAGGCAATTCTGAGATGTTTTTTCTGTACCCAGCCCTGTCATTTCGCCTTTTTGGAATGCCTGTTCTGCCACCTGCTGTTCCAAAATGCTTTCCAAAATCAATTCGTCTTTTTCGTTCACATATTTCGTTACCTTTTTTTCAGGTGAAATAGGGGAACCAATGTAGAGCACCGCACTGCACTGGTTGGCAGCATAGACACTGTCAATGGTGATCTGCATGATTTCATCAATGTTGTTTGCACTGAGCAATGCTTTGCTCATGGAGTTCAAACTTTCTGCCCGTTTTTCACGAATGGAGGACAAAATCGCTGCCTGTTTAACTTTGGTTGTTAGTGCACTGGTCAGTATGGACATCAAAAGCAGGATGCCAAATGTGACAGGATACCCCGCAAGGGTAAAGTTCAGTGCAAAGTAGGGGAAGGTGAAGAAGAAGTTTACCCCTACAACACCGCAGAAGGATGCCACAATCCCCCAGAAATACCCGCTGGTGATGGAGGAGGTGATGGCAACCGCCAGCATATAAACTCCGAAAATATTATCATTCATAACGTCTGCTTCCTGCAGACATAATGCGAAGGTGGTTGCGATGAGAAAAACCAGTATGGTTTTGAACAGATCGTATAATATCATTGTAAAATGAAATTCAAAGTTTTTCGATCGGCGTTTCATAAGATACCTCACTAAATTAAAATGCACGTTCTCTTAATATTATATTATACACAGAGTTTGATTAAAAGGAAAGGGTATCGAAGAAAAGAAAATGGTTTTTTATCTGTGGATAAAGGAGGAGAAAAAAGGGAATCGTCGTTGAAATTACAGATATTATTTGATATAATTGTATCAAATTTTGCAGAAATGGAGATAGACAAATGAAAAAACCTTTTGTTTCACTGGAACAGATACAGGAAATCAAGAAAACTTATCCAACACCTTTTTATATTTATGATGAAAAAGGCATCCGGGAAAATGCTCGTGCGGTAAACCGCGCCTTTTCCTGGAATAAAGGATTTCGAGAATATTTTGCCGTGAAGGCAACCCCTACTCCCGGCATTTTGCAGATCCTGAAAGAAGAAGGCTGTGGCGCAGACTGTTCTTCTTATACAGAATTGCAGATTGCAGAAGCGGTAGGCGTAACAGGACACCAGATTATGTTTTCTTCCAATATGACACCTGCGGAAGATTTTGCTCTGGCAGCGAAACTGGGGGCTATCATCAACTTTGACGATATTACCCATATTCCTTTCTTTGAAAAAATTGCGCCAATTCCTGAAACCGTATGCTGCCGTTACAATCCCGGCGGTGTATTCCAGGTAAGCAATGAAATCATGGACAACCCTGGCGATGCGAAATATGGCATGACAAAGGAACAGATGAAAGAAGCTTTCCGCATGCTGAAAGAAAAAGGTGCGAAACACTTCGGTATTCACTCTTTCCTTGCCAGCAGCACAAGCTCTAATGTGTATTATCCTATGCTGTCCAAGATTTTGTTTGAACTGGCAGTGGAACTGAAAAATGAACTGGATATCCATATTGCCTTCATCAACCTTTCCGGTGGCGTAGGTATTCCTTACCATCCCGATGAAGAAGGCTGCGATATCATGGCAATCGGCGAAGGCGTACGTAAAGTATATGAAGAAGTACTGGTTCCTGCCGGCATGGATGATGTGGCTATCTTCACAGAAATGGGCAGATATATGCTGGCACCTTATGGTGCGCTGGTTGCGGAAGCCATCCATGAAAAACATATCTACAAAGAATACATCGGTCTGGATGCTTGCGCTGCCAACCTGATGCGTCCCGCTATGTATGGTGCTTACCACCATATCACTGTACTGGGCAAAGAAGATGCGCCTTGCGACCATAAGTATGATGTGACAGGCGGTCTTTGCGAAAACAACGATAAATTTGCCATTGATCGTATGCTGCCGAAGATCGACATGGGAGATTTGATTTATATCCACGATACAGGTGCTCATGGACATTCCATGGGATATAACTATAATGGCAAACTCCGCTCTGCCGAATTGCTCCTTTGCGAAAACGGCGATGTGAAACTGCTGCGCCGTGCAGAAACACCCGCGGATTATTTTGCAACATTTGATTTTACAGGTCTGTTTCAGAAATAAAATTTAATTAGAAAGAAAAAAGCCAGAGATTTATGGATTTTCTCCATAGATTTCTGGCTTTTTGTTTTAATGATGTTATCTGGAATTAGATTTTATTTCAGATGTGTATGCATGTATTCTTCACGGATTTCCGCAGGAACCAGACTGCCACCTGTTGCCCAAGGAATATGTACAGCATTTGCCATTTTGTCTTTCAGACCTATTTTTTCGATATATGCCTGCATTTCGGGGGATTTCAGCTGAATAGGACCCCAGAAGGATGCACAAGCGGAGGGTTCCAGGAAGATGTCTTCTGTATTAACAATGTCACGCATGAGATCGTAAATGTGATAGTCTTCCAGAGAAAGGATACCAGAGAGCAGGTTTTTCATGACGCCGCCTACAAAACCGGAAGCACGACCAACTGCCAAACCATCGGCATGAGTCTGACCGCTCAGACCAAAGTCCTGTACGGAAACTTCGTTTTGCAGACCGGAAGCCATACCAACCAGCATACAAGGTGCCTGTGTGGGTTCGATGAAGAAAACATGAACATTGTCGCCGAAAAGCTGTTTGAAGCCGAAAGCAACGCCGCCGGGGGCACCGCCTACACCGCAGGGAATATAAACAAACAGAGGATGATCTGCATCCACAGTGATGCCTTTTTCTGCAAACTGCTTCTGGATGCGCTTTGCGGCAACGGCATAGCCAAGGAACAGTGTTACAGAGTTTTCATCGTCTACAAAATAACTGGAAGGATCAGCATCAGAATTTTTTCTGCCTACTTCTACGGCTTTGCTGTAATCATCATTGTATTCGATGACTTCTGCACCGCGCTGACGAAGGAGATCTTTTTTCCACTGTTTCGCATCAGCAGACATATGTACGATAACATGGAAACCCAGAGCTGCACTCATGATGCCAATGCTCATGCCCAGATTGCCGGTGGAACCAACCTGAATTTTAAACTGGCTGAAAAATTCCTTGAATTCAGGAGAGGCAAATACGGAATAATCATCTGTCAGTTTAATTTTTCCGTGTTCCAATGCCAGATCTTCTGCATGTTTTAATACTTCATAAATACCGCCTCTTGCTTTGACGGAGCCAGAAATTGCCAGATGGCTATCCTGTTTTAAGAATAAACGTCCGGGAATGGAGGTGGTATATTCTTCTTCCAACTGTTTTTGCATATGAGGGATTTCGGTCAGAGGAGATTCAATTAAGCCGTTCTGAGGTTCTGTTTCAGGAAAGACTTTCTTGATAAATGGCGCAAAACGAGTCAATCTTGCTTCTGCATCGTCAATATCTGCCATTGTGATGTTGATTTTTGCCAATGCATCAGCAGTTTTTTCCTGGTTTTCGTTGATCCAGATGACTTCTTTTCCTTCGCTCACCTGTTCAAGCAGTTCTTTGTTATTGACGCGATTCCAAAATGTTTTTTCCATAAGGTTCCCTCCTATATAGGTTAAAATAAGACAAATGTCTTTCTTGATATCATACCACAAAAAAGGAGTTATGTCCTCCTTTTTGTACAATTATATAGCATAACGCTGTCGAATATATACAGAAAGATTTGTGGTGAAATAATTTTACAATGTATTTTTTACGAGATATATTGCAGACTGTAGATTAAGGAGGGATTGACATGAATGCAAATTGTCTGAATCAAAAAAATATTGAAATTTATTTACACTATCTGAAAGAACAGGAGAAAAGTACAGGTACATTGGAAAAATATAAACGGGAATTATATGAACTGCTGACTTTTTTATCAGGGAAAAACGAAAGCAAGGAAGAACTGATATCATGGAAAGCGAAATTAGAACAAAAATATTGTCCTGCTGGTGTCAATGGTAGATTGGTCGCTGCCAATGGCTTTTTTTGTTTTTTTGGCAGATATGATCTGCACATGAAGTTGTTGCGGATTCAGAAGGAGATATTTGCCAAAGAAGAGAAAGAATTGACAAAAGCTGAGTATGCTCGTTTGGTGCATGCTGCAGAAAAAAAGGGGAATCAAAGATTGTCCTTAGTCATTCAGACCATATGTGCCACCGGAATTCGCGTGTCTGAACTGCAGTATATTACGATGGATTCTTTAAAAAAAGGAAGAGCAGAGGTGAACTGCAAAGGCAAACGGCGTGTGATTTTTCTGCCAGGGGAGCTGCAGCGGAAACTGAAACATTATGTGAAAGAAAAAGGAATCACAGCAGGAGTGATATTTCGCACTAGAACAGGACGTCCATTAAATCGTTGTAATATCTGGTCAGATATGAAAAAGCTCTGTAAAGATGCGCAAGTAAATCCGCAAAAGGTATTTCCGCATAATTTACGCCATTTATTTGCTCGTACGTTTTATGGTTTGGAAAAAGATATTGCCAAATTGGCAGATTTGCTGGGGCACAGCAATATAGAGACCACAAGAATTTATATTATGGAAAGTGGACGAGAACACCAAGAAAAATTAGAAAAAATGAAATTGATTATATAACAGAATTTCCCTTCTGTTATAAAAAATATCAAATGCTACAGCCCGAGGTGAAGTTACAAATTTAAAATATAACATTTTTTACATACAATGGCAAGTATTAGACACAAAAATAAGACCGATTGCATAATTTTCAGAAAAAATTTTTTATCGGTTTTTGTTTTTATGTCTTTTTTTATTTTTACAATAAAACGGCACCATTTTTCGCAATATGTCAAGAAAATTCGACAATCTTCACATATAACAAAAAAATAATATATTACAGAAGGGAAATTTTGTTTTAAACAAGTGAGAATGAATGGAAGAAATTAGATTAACAGTCGAAAACATCAATGCATTTTTACAGAAGAAGATAGAAGCCGGAAATAAACCTGAAACAATTGCAGAATATCGGCGGATATTGCTGGCTTTGCGAAAATGGCTGTTGCCAGATACCACATTACATAAGGAAACGTTGCAGCAATGGAAAGAATATATGCAGGAAGAAAAGGTTTTGGCAGTGCGCACCATTAACCGTAGGCTGACAGTGATCAACCAGTTTTTGAATTTTGCTGGAGAACGAAATTGGCAAGTATCCTGCATTCGTTTGGAAGAAGTCGAAAAATCAGTTTTAAGTCGTGGTGAATATATTCGGTTGCTTCAGGCTGCAAGACAGGTGAATAAAGAACAAATTTATTTTATTATGAAGACCATTTGTGTTCTAGGCGTTTCTTTGAGAGAATTTCCTCAGGTCACCGTTGGTTTTATCAAAAAGGGTAGAGGAGAAATTACGACGGGGGAAAATGTCAGAAAGATTGTGGTACCATCAGGTCTGCAAAAAGAACTGTTGGCATATTGTGCGCGTAATGGGATTCGTCAGGGTCCCATTTTTGTTGCGCAAAGAGGCGGAGAACTGCATCGCGTTGCAGTCAATACCTCCATGAAACAGTTGTGTCAGTCTGCAGGTGTAAAGCCTGAAAAAGCAATCCCGAGTTGTTTGCGTGGTTTATACGAACGGACGCAACAGGAATTACAGGAAAACATTTCTATTATACTTTTGCAGTATTATGAAAAGCTGCTGGAAGCAGATGATGTGACAGCGGCTTGGGAAGGGCGTGATTTATGAGAAGAGGTTTTTTAGAAGAGAGTCAAGAAAAGAGTAGAAGGAGGAAAGGTATGAAGAAAGGACTATGGAAACGGCGGGCATTTGCTTTTCTTGTGGCTGTTGCTATGGTGATACCTCAGGGGGTATATGCAGCAGAAACAGGGGAAAATGAAGCGTCGGAAAATGCGATTACAGAAGAAGTGCTGGAAAGGGTACATGAAGAGGGTTGCATATTGGCTCCTGACCATGAAGGAAATTGTGTGACAACACCGACAGAAAATGTAGAAGAAACCCAGCCGGAAAAAGTACATGTAGAAGGCTGCATACTGGCTCCTGATCATGAAGGAGATTGTGTGACAGAACAGGAAAGCGTGCATGAAGATGGCTGCACATTGGCTCCCGATCATGAGGGTGACTGTGGACTATAGTCAATAAAGTGGACACAATTTATAAAGAAAAGTGCCGAGTACAGCTGCTTAGTGCTGTGCCCAGTACCATTCTTCTTTTTCATTTGGTGTCATCATTCCGAGAGAACTATGCGGTCTCTTGGCATTATAGAATCCTTCGATGTATTCGAATACAGATAACCGGAGTTCCTGCAGAGAATGATATGTTTTACGGTTAACTTCTTCTTTTTTGAGGTACTTGAAGAAACTTTCGCAGCAGGCGTTATCAAAAGGATATCCCTTTTTCGAGAAGGACTGGATAACATTCAGTTCATCAAGCAGTTTTCGAAATGCAAAGGCTGTGTACTGTGATCCTCTATCAGAGTGAAACATCAGTCCAGCTGGACAGTTTCTGGAATAATATGCTTTCTGAAAGGTCTGGATGACCAGATCTGCATTGGGTTTGGATGATATATTCCAGGAGATAATCTTTCTGGAAAAAAAGATCCATAATGATACAAAGATAATACCACTTACCTCCGGCTTTGAGATACGTAAAATCACTTGTCCAGACCAAGTTGGGAGCTTTTTGATGAAAGTCTTGATGCAGGTGATCAGCATAACAACCAGACGACTCTTTTGGGCGAGAAATGGATTTTGGTTTTATTGTGGACATAGGTGGAAGCTACATGGAACGCATCAGGCGGTACACTCGACCGACGCTGATACAAATGCCATAGTCACGACCTAAGATATATGCGATTTTATAAGCACCGATGCGTTTATCGTAGTCAGCGTAAATGTGCAGAATCATTTGTTTGATGTTCTGATTCTCAATGGTTCTGGAAGAAGGCAGAGAATAAAAATGTTTGTAATAAGTGCTGCGGTTTACGTTGAGTACACGGCAGAGGGTTTTGATATTGTGCTGGAATCGAAGCTTATAAACTACACTTAATCTTTGTTTGAGTGTGGCGTGAAGATGGCAATCGCTTTTTTTAGTATGAGGTTTTCTTCTTCAAGCTGCGCATTTCTTTTCTGGAGTTCCTGAATCTGTTTCGCAGTCAGAATTTCACCATTAGATGTTTCAACAGTGGAGTATTGCTTGATCCATCTGGAAAGAGCAGTTTGAGAAACGCCATACTCTTTGATCAGAGAAGCTTGTGTTTTGCCATTATGATAGAGTTCAACAAGAGTTCGTTTGAAATCCTCATCATAATAATTTTTTTTAGCCATAAAGATACCTCCTTTTGGTGTCTAGTATTATGGTACATCTGTTTATAAATCGTGTCCACTTATTTAATATAGATCCAGAGCAAAGGAAAGTGGAGAATGGGAAGAAGGGGAGGTATTGGAGTTAATAAAAATGGAAAACGAGAGGAATGGGATATGGAGAGGAGAAAAAGGGAGAGCTTCGTCCAAATGAAAAAAGCCGGAATCTTTTGTTTCGAAGATTTCGGCTTTTTTCTATTACGGAAGTTTAAAAACGAATCAAGGCAGTTTATTCCCAGCGGCGGCATAGAGCTCGTACCATTCTTCCCTTGTGAGGGTGATTTCCGCCCCTTTGACGATGCCGGGGATACGGGCAGCATTGGTTGTACCTACAACCACTTGCATGTTGGCAGGATGGCGCAGAAGCCATGCTACGGTTATGCCATTTTCAGTGGTGTCGTATTTTTTCGCCAGACGAGTCAGGACAGCGTTCAGTTGGGCATAATCGGGATTGCCGATGAATGTGCCTTCGAATACACCATACTGGAAAGGACTATAACACTGGATGGTAATATGGTTCTGGCGGCAGTAATCCAATACGTTTGCATCACGGGAAATGCCGTGGCTGTCTGTGGTGTTCAGATAAGCAGGTGCATCCAGCAGAAGGGTGTGCGCCAGAGAAAATTGCAGCTGATTGATTTCCAGCGGCTGTTTGACGCAGGTTTTCAGAAGTTCTATCTGGCTGGGGGTGTGGTTGCTGACACCGAAATGGAGGACTTTGCCTTGGGATTCCAGTTGGTCGAAGGCTTCTGCCACTTCTTCCGGTTCCATGAGCAAATCGGGACGGTGAAGGAGCAAATAATCCAGACGGTCTGTTTGCAGGCGGCGCAGACTGGTTTCTACGCTGCGGATGATATGCGCTTTGGAAAAGTCATAGCAGGTAAATGCACCGGGGCGAATGCCGCATTTGCTCTGGAGAATAAGTTTATCCCGCATGCCGGGCATTTGGTGCAGGGCTTCCCCGAAAATGGTTTCACAGGTGCCGCCGCCGTAAATATCCGCGTGATCCCAGAAGTTGACACCGGATTCCAGTTGTTTTTCTATGAGGTTTTGCAGAGATTTTGTATCCAGATTGCCGATGCCATCCCTGGATGATGGCAGGAACGTTGCGATTGCCGATGGTGACTTGTTTCATATGGAAACCTCCTTTGTGTTTCGTATGCTGTTAAATCCATGATACTTCTATGGTGGGGGAAGTCAAGGTGATTTTTAGAAAACAATAACAGCAACTTGCTGGTAAGAAAACATACGAAATAAAATCCTCGTAAAACAAAGAAAGCTGAAACCTTTAAGATAAGAATTTCAGCTTTCTTTGTTTTCTTATGAAAATGTCCTTAGGTTCTTTTTTCTATTATAATGCCTGGTCGGATTCGCTGGGGATATATCGCAGGATGGATTCCACTGGGCAGTCCAGGATGCGGCAAAGATCATTGATGGTTTTGGTGGAAATATCTTTATTGTGTTTCAAGCGATGAAGGGTACTATGAGACAGGTGGTGTTTGGTGGTGAGTGTATACCAATTTTCGTCGGAGTTTTCTAATGTTTGCCAAAAAGGCGCGTAGTCAATCAAACATGTCACTTATTTATGCGGGTTAGGCAGATTTTTCTGGTTGTGAGTGTTGTGACGATGGTATGCGGCTGTAGTGGAGGGAATGCAGATGGGCAGATGCGCAGGGAGCTTATGGAGAAGGCAGAGGAGTATCAACAAGAGAAGATCTATATAAAAGGACCGGAAGGAACGCCCTTTGCTTTTCTGGTGGAGCGGGGCAATGGAACGGGGGAAGTGGTGCGAAAAGACATAGGGGGATGCGGTGAGAGTCAGATAAAACAGGAAATTGACAAGAAGATGCTGGATGCAGTTTTGAGGGAAAATGGGGAGAAAAAAGAAAAATCACAAAAAAATGAAAAAAATTGAAAAAAGTAGTTGACAGATGAAAAGATACCTGATAGAATAATCAAGCACTCGCAAGAGAGCAGAAAAAAATCGAATATCTGAAGGGTGAGAAAAGCCTGTTTTTCAATAAAAATTGAAAAATCAGAGAAAAGTTCTTAAAAAAGTACTTGACAAGAAAAAAGAAATCTGGTAAGATATTCAAGCGTCATCGAAAAGATGACAAAAATAAAATATCGGGTTTGAGAATAAACGGTCAGAAATGACCGAAAAGTTCTTAAAAAAGTACTTGACAAAATAAAACAAACCTGATAAACTAAATGAGCTGACACCGAAGTGGTGTGAGCAACAAACAAGACTGATCCTTGAAAACTAAACAGC
>ENA-OPCA01002501-OPCA01002501.1-human-gut-metagenome-genome-assembly--contig:-NODE-2501-length-11310-cov-2.401866_pt1 | contig 11310 bp, 9 predicted proteins | sample MGYA00241076_ERZ501468 | MGnify/ENA primary metagenome ERZ501468 (study PRJEB25962, sample SAMEA2042633) | human gut metagenome | biome: human gut; feature: human-associated habitat; material: faeces... | reverse complement strand
ACAGCCGCCATGGCTGCCGCCGCAATCACTCGCATCTTTCTTTTCATAGTCATACACTCCCTTATCTTTTTTTTGCTTTTGTAACACACTTACGGTTTACTTTCGCACGCACACACGGTTATGCTGTGCTTTGTTAAAGTACATTATAGACCTCAAAAACAAAAAGTCAAGGATTTTTCTTTTTTTCTAATGCAAATACATCGTGCATGATATTTATGCGTTTTTTCCCAACAAAAAAAGCAGTCCCTCTCAAGGACTGCTCCACAAGTGCCCAAAAATAGCCAAAAACCCTGAAACACCAAGGATTCCGGTCAATTCATTTTTATAAAAAATAATGTTTTCCACCCTCTGCCGAACAGAAAAAAGCGAACCACATAAGTGGTTCGCTCTGAACTCTGATTTTATTTGCCTTGGAGCATTTTTCTCACAAGATTGCCTACGACTTTGTTGTCCGCACGACCTTTTACCTTAGGGGTAACAATGGCCATTACTTTCCCCATTTCTTTTACGGATGCTGCGCCGCTTTCGGCAACGGCTTCCTCTACAATCTTCTGAATTTCTTCTTCACTTAACTGCTCTGGAAGGTAACCCAATAAAATTTCGATTTCTCTGTTCAGTTTGTCGATCAGATCCTGTCTGCCGCTTTTTTCATATTCAGGCAGAGAGTCACGGCGGCTTTTCAGCTGTTTGGCAATAACGTCCAGAACACCGTCCTCATCCAGTTCGATCTTCTTATCTTTTTCAATCTGCAGAATACCAGAACGAATGAGCTGTACGGTATCTTTCCGAACCGTGTCTTTCTCTTTCATGGCAGTCTTCAGGTCCGCAAAAAGCTGTTCTTTTAATGACATAACCATCATTCCTTTGCGCAACAAAATAAAGTAAAATTATTTGAATTTACGTTTTCTGGCAGCTTCGGATTTCTTTTTGCGTTTTACGCTGGGTTTGTCATAATGCTCTCTTTTGCGTACTTCGCCCATGATGCCGTCTCTAGCACATGTTCTTTTAAAACGACGCAGTGCGCTGTCTAAGGATTCATTTTCTTTAACTTTTACCTCTGACATGAATTTCCCTCCCTCCAGATGCGAGATTCGTGTACGGGAAAGGCTTACCTTTTTTACCGTACATTTAGGAATTATACACAAAAAAACGGCTCTCGTCAATAAAAATAAACGGATTGGGGCGAGAAAATTTGATTTTTCCGCAAATTTTGGCTTTCCCGACCAAAAAGCAGACCATCTTTTCCCCCTTCTGTCTGTTTCCCGCCAGCGAAAAACCAAAGCAATTTCCGCTTTTCCAGCGTGACTTTCCTTGAAAACAGTAAATTTTCAAGAAACTTCTTCATAAAAAACAAATACAGCCGGAATCCATTTCCTCTGGATTCCGGCTGCCATATTCTCTTACTTCAAGAAATCAGCTTAAAGCATGTTTTCACGCTTTTTTCTTTTCTGTTTTCTTAGGGGTCTTTTTTTCTGCCTTTGCTTCTTCCGGCACTTTCCGCTCCAGCACCACCATACCCAGAGGAGGTACTTTCACGCGGATGCTGTTCTGGTAGTGATTCCAAGGCATTTTTTCGCTGACTGCGGCTTTTTTGTTGACCACGCCGCTGCCGCCGTATTTTTCCGCGTCACTGTTGAAGACTTCTTTGTATGTTCCCGCAAAAGGCACACCAATGCGGAAATCTTCGTATGTTTCCGGTGTGAAGTTGCAGATGAAATACAGTTCCTTGTCCTGACTGCGGCGGATGAAGGAAACCACAGAGGATTCCGCGTCGTCGCATTCAATCCATGTGAAGCCATGGGGGTCATAGTCCTGCTGCCAGAACGGACTTTCAGACAGATAGAAGTGATTCAGGTCTTTCATGTACAGCTGCATCTGCTGATGGTCTTTGTACTGGAGCAGATGCCAGTCCAGAGAACGGGATTCGCTCCATTCGTTGAACTGTGCAAATTCCCCGCCCATGAACAGCAGCTTTTTGCCGGGATGACCGTACATGAAACCATAGGACAGACGCAGGTTTGCGTATTTCTGCCACAGGTCGCCGGGCATTTTGCCAATCATAGCGCTCTTTTCGTGTACCACTTCATCATGGGACAGTACCAGTACGAAGTTTTCAGAGTAATTGTATGCCATACCGAAAGTCAGATTGTTGTGGTGATACTTCCGGTAGATAGGGTCTTTTTTGATATAGAACAGGAAGTCATTCATCCAGCCCATGTTCCACTTCATGGTGAAGCCCAGACCGTTGTCGTCGGCGCTCTTTGTAACGCCTTTCCAGGATGTGGATTCTTCCGCAATCATCATGGTACCGGGCAGACGTTTGGACACGATAGAGTTCATGTGCTTGATGAATTCCACAGCTTCCAGATTTTCTCTGCCGCCATATTCGTTGGCAGCCCATTCGCCGTCGTTCTTGCAGAAATCCAGATACAGCATGGAAGCCACCGCGTCTACACGCAGACCGTCGATGTGGTATTCATCCAGCCAGAACAGAGCGTTGGCAATAAGGAAGTTGCTGACTTCTTTTCTGCCGTAGTTGAAGATATAAGTGCCCCACTGGAGATGTTCTCCCCGTCTGGGGTCCTGATGTTCATACAATGCTGTGCCGTCGAACCGCCCCAGACCGAATTCGTCTTTGGGGAAATGAGCAGGCACCCAGTCCAGAATGACGCCGATGCCTTTTTTGTGCAGATAATTGACAAAATACATGAATTCCTTCGGTGTCCCGTAACGGGAGGTCGGAGCGAAATATCCGGTTACCTGGTATCCCCAGGAACCATCGAAGGGATGCTCCGCAATCCCCATCAGCTCCACATGTGTATAGCCCATATCCTTCACATACTGGGCAAGCTTCACCGCCAGTTCCCTGTAATTGAAAAAGCCTTTCTCATTCTCCTCTGTAGCCGGATGCTTCATCCAGGAGCCAGGATGTACCTCATAGATCGCCATGGCATCCTTAGTCTCGTCAAATTTCTGACGATTCTTCATCCAGGTGGTATCTTTCCATTTGTAATCCCCGATATCCGTGATTCTGGATGCCGTTCCCGGTCTTAATTCTGCCTCATTTGCATAAGGGTCAGCTTTATAAATATGCTCCCCGTTCATTCCTACAATAAAAAACTTATACAGCTGTCCAATTTTTGCTCCAGGGACAAATGTCTCAAATACACCGATCGGACCTGCCTTTTTCATTGGAGCAGCCTGTTCATTCCAGTCATTAAACTCTCCAATTACAGAAACAGCCTGCGCATTAGGTGCCCATACAGCAAAATAAACACCTTCTTTTTTCCCTTGTTTCTCAGGATGTGCGCCAAGCTTTCTGTAAACATCATAATGGGTTCCCTGACCAAAGAGATACTGGTCAAGCTCTGTAAACTGTAATTTCTCTCCCATCAGAAAGTTACCTCCCTAAACTTTCAAATTCTTATGCACATTATAGCATACTCTTTTCCTCCATGCCACCAAAAACTTGTCTATTATTCATAAAAAATCTACATCAAAATTCATTTTTACTGTAAAAAAATACGCCTGTACTTTGACATTTTTCTCATAAGTACAAGCGTATACTATCATTCACACTATACAGCATCTGCGATTTCCGGAAGTCCCGAAGCTTAACACATATGCCAGACAGGCTCTAGAGCCTCTTATTTTCTCCGTTATTCGCCTGAGTCGCTGCTAAAATCCCCTTCGCTATTCTCACTGCCATCTGTGTATCCGTCACTTTCACTGCCGTCGCTTCCATCACCGGAACCATCACTGAAGTCGCTCTCATCTCCATTACTGCTGTCATCTGAACTGCCATCAGAAGTTCCATCTGTGGAAGAGTCCTCAGAAGAGCCATTTCCATTATATCCAGGCACATAACCTGCATCAAGGGCGCTCTGCCAGAACTCTGCATATTTTGCTGGCTGAAGGGTAACATTCTTCGCCGCTGCCATCTCACTTACCGTTACCAGTTTATATCCCTGTGCAATAAGATCTGGAATCAGTCTGAGTGCCGCATCAACTGAAGGACCATGAATATCATGCATCAGAATAACGGCTCCGTCTCCCAGATTGCTGTCATTCATAATGCCATTGTAATCCAGATCTGCATCCAGATATTTCCAGTCCAGACTGTCAATAGACCACAAAATAAAAGGTTTCCCAACTGCCGAAATAATTTCATCATTGCAGTCTCCATAAGGCGGACGAATTACCGTGGACTCCTGTCCACAGGCATCAATCAATGCCTGATCGGTATCGCCGAATTCCTTTATAACATCATCAATACTCAGATTCAGCATATCCAGATGATCCCAGGAATGGTTTCCGATCTCACAGCCAAGTTCCACCATTCTCTTCACTTCGTCCGGATACTGTCCAACCAGCTGTCCCAACATAAAGAAGGTAGCATGTGCATTGTTCTCCTCCAGACAGTCCAGAAGCTTGTCTGTATACTGTCCCGGACCATCATCAAAGGTAAGTGCGATCAAAGGGCGTTTCTTCTCAGCATTGTAAGAACCATCCTCATTAAAATAATAATCGTTTACCCCCTTGGTCACCCAGCCGGTCTGCATGTATCCATTGGAATCAAATGCATATTTCACTCCGTCAATCTCTGCAAAACCATTGGTATAATATGTACCATCTGCATTCTGATACCAGCGTCCGCTGGAATCCTCATGCCAGCCTGGAGTCAGTGAAGAAACCTTGGTCACATCGCTCTGTCCTTTCAGAGGCTGTCTCAGAGCATCTGTAGAATTGGAATCCGCATTCGAAGCAGCTCCGTCACCTGCATCCGCCTGCACGCTCTGTGATTTTCCAGTACTCTTTCCTCCCACACGACTTACGATTGGAAAAATCACTCCTCTTATTACAAAAATCACAGCCAGCACCATTGCCACAACATAGGTAACCAGCTTAATGATCTTCCTTCGTCTTATCTGGCGCTGTTTCCTGCGCATTCTTTCGCGCAAAACCCTTCTATCCATTCATATTCCCTCTTTATCTCTCGTTACATAGTGGAAAAAATTTTCCGCAAAAAAGTTCTGTCATAGCACTTCTCTCAGCTCCAGATCATCTGTTACAAGAAGAATATCCGCTTTCTTTCCAACAGAAAGGGAACCAACTTCATCATAAATACCAATACTCTTTGCCGGATTTCGTGTTGCTGCAAAAATCGCTTCTTCAAGGGGAACACCAAAAGAAACAGCCTTGCGCATACAATCATACAGGTTCGTAGCAGAACCGGCAATCGTACCGTCCTTCAAAGTTGCCTTACAGTCCTTCATCGTTACTTCCTGTCCACCCAGCTGGTAGGTTCCGTTCTCCATTCCAGTAGCCATCATAGAGTCACTGATCAGTACAATCCTCTCTGGTCCAAACATCTTAAATGTAGCGCGGATCACAGCGGGATGAATGTGAATGCCATCACAGATCATCTCTGCCATACACTGCCCATCATCACAGGCAGCTCCGATCAGTCCTGGTTCTCTGTGCGCCAGTGGCTGCATGGCATTATAAAGATGTGTCACATGGTGTGCACCTCTTCTCATGGCCTCCGCTGCTGTATCGTAATCAGCTGCTGTATGACCAAGGGAAATGCACACCTCATTATGTACCTCATCAATGAATTCCATAGCACCATCCACATTCGGTGCCAGAGTTACCAGCTTCACCATATTTCCGGAATATTCATTCAGTTCACGGAAAAATCCGGCATCTGGTTTGCGGATATAGCCCTCCACATGGGCGCCTTTTTTCTTCGCATCCAGAAATGGGCCTTCCATATTGATTCCCCGGACAGCAGCTCCGTCTTTCATTTCTCCCACAGTCTTAATAGTAGCAAAAATTTCCTTCAGTTCTTCTGCCGGCAATGTCATGGAAGTAGGACAATAGGAAGTAATTCCGTGACTCTTTTCGTATTTCAGAATAATCTTAAGTCCTTCCGGATCAGCATCAGAAAAATCATGTCCAAATGCACCGTGACTGTGAATATCCACCAGCCCCGGAAGCACCCTGAGCCCAGCCGCGTCTACAATCGTCTTGTCCGTAACCTCATCCTCTGAAGCCACGATTCTATGATTCTCCACATACAGATCCTGTAATCTGAAGCTTCCATCCTCCTGAAAAACTTCTCCATTTTTAATAATCATAACTCCATTCCCTCCTGAGATTCATTGGCTGCTGTTTCTGTTATAAGCGGCAACCGTCAATTCTCCGTACTGTCATCCTGTGTATCTGTTGAAGCATCCGCTGCTGTGCCTGTATCTGCGGTTGCACCAGCTTCCTGCTCTTCTGCTGTATCCCCGCCATCAGTGCTCTGTCCGTCAGTCGTACTGCCATCTGCATGATCTGCTGCTTCTGTTCCCTCAGCAGCCTGTGCATCCTCACCTTCAGCAGATGTATCCGCTGCTGTCTGATCATAATTAGCATTTGCAATAATGAAATCCTGAACTCTCATAAGTCCGATACTCTCATCCACTGCAACCTGACCGTAAGTATCGATAAGAACTGCAAGATCGCCAGAAGCATACTGCTCTACCAGCTGATTCTGGATTGCAAGACTTTCCTCATCCTCCAAAGTCATTCCCTCTGCGTCCATGATTCCCTGAATAAGCAGATTCTGTTTTACCTTGGCCTGGGCATACTGCTGGCACTGGGCTTCGAAATCATCCATGGAAACGCCCTGAGACTCTACGAAGTCTTCAAGCTCCATATTTCCCTGCTTCGCGTATGCTTCTGCCTGTTTCTTAAATATCTTCACTGCCTCTTCTACGTCTTTCTCTGGATATTCCACAACCTCAGAATTGGTGTAAACAGTATTCCATGCAGTGCTGCGCAGACTGCTGTCGGCCTGATCCTGTGCTTCCTGCTCCAGCTGTGCGCGAACAGAAGCCTTATATTCATCAATTGTCTTGTAATCGGTATTCGCTGCAACCCAATCATCGGTCAGTTCCGGTGGTCTCTTAAAGCTCTGCACGGTAATCTGGAATACTGCATCCTGTCCAGCCAGTTCACTGTTGCGGTAGCTCTCCGGGAAGGTTACCGATACGTCTTTAGTCTCACCCTTCTTCATTCCCACGATTCCTTCTTCAAATCCGGGAATCATTGTGCCGCTTCCGATCACAAGGTCATAATTATTACCAGTTCCACCTTCAAAAGCTTCCCCGTCTTTTGTACCTACGAAATTAATAGTAGCGGTATCACCATTCTGGATGACAGCGTTCTCATCTGTCACTTCCACTGAATTGTCTTTCAAATTCTCTGCGATACGATTCTCAATATCCTCATCTGTCACTTCTGGTACAGAATTATCAAGAGTTATCCCCTTATAGTCTGCAATTGTAACATATTTCTCCACATTATCCACTGAAACCAGGCGTGTCGCACCGGTAGAATCTGTATAAGGTTCCTGTACCTCTTCTTCCTCTGCCGAATCCTCTGCCTGCTGCTCTGTTGCAGTGCTCTCACTCTCTGTACTGGTAGTTTCTTTATCACTTCCGCAGCCATTTACAGCAAGTGCCATACACATTACTAACGCTGTCAAATATAGTTTTCTTTTCATTTCATACTCCCTTCAGTTACTCTTTTATAAAATTATCACATTTTCTATTAAAAAGGAAGCCCACTGAGGCAATCATTTTTATTTTATCTCCGCCGCGTTACTGTTCACTGGTAACGTTCCGCGAGGTGTTTTATGTGAACAAAGTTCACATAAAACCCGAGAATCTCAGCGCAAAATCATGCGAATCCATGCCCTCTTTGCAGCTGGTCTTATCAGCCCCCATTCATAGGCGGTACAGGAGTGGGTCTGGATGGGTCAAATACCTGGCTTACGTCAAACAGATCTGCCAGCATGTCCGGATTGTAATACATTCGGTATCCATCCACGTTTCTTCTTCCCATCCGGAAATATTCATCTGTCATCTGTACAAAATATTGATTAGAATCCACGTTGCAATAATAATCATATCCCTGGGATTTCAGATATTCAAATTTCTCATTGCCAGTATACTCTCCGCCGTTATTAATATCTGCTCCGAAAGCAAAGATAATAATATCTGTTCCGCCAATAAGAGGGTCAATGTTCTCTTTGAAATTCTGTGTATCTGTTTCAAGGCGTTCCATGGAAACTGTGGACATGTTTTTATGTCCCCATGTATGGCTGGCAAAAGTCCAGCCCTCCGCCTTCATAGCATCTGCAACCTTTTTCGCTTCTGCCCGCTCTATATCCAGATCAAAATCAGGATGCGCGTCAAGCCACGCCTTTTTATCATCATTCAGATCATCTGGTCTTGTCTGATAGCTGATATCTGTGCGGTAACCCAGGATTCCATTGTAGCCTGTAAGCGCTACAATTCCCTTATGTCCATGATATGCAAAATCAGGATGTTCCTCCACAAACCGGTCGATCAGCGGTACAACATCATAGTCACCTACAACTGTGCTTCCATCATCCTGTACATATTCGTTGCGGATCTTCCCCTCTTCATCTATAACAAGCTTGGTGGCAATTCCATCTCCATCCTGGGAGTGGTAATAACATACATCGTCCTGCGAAAGGACAAACGGTGTTTTTCCCTTAGGAAGATAAACCTGCTTTGCCTGCATTTTCCCATTTTCATCAACGTCTGCCAGATCATAAAGGTTTACCATTACATATCCCTCGTCATACATGATCTGGGTTATCTTATTAAACTCATCCATAGTGGTCATAACCTGATTATAACCATCTGTCTTGTAATCTCCATCAAACGCCTTGGAAGTATCCACGATCAGGGAATGATAAAAAATGTGAGTTACCTGTTCCGGAGACCAGGCTACACATTTATCCTTTTTCTTCTGGAATTTCTCTGCAGCATTCTGAAAATGGACATTTCTCACATATGCATTGTCCTTCTGCAAAAGGCTGATTGCACCGTCATAATCATACTGGGCTGCTTTCTCCTTGGCTGTGGTCAGTACTTTCTTCTCGTGACGGATCTGCCTCCTGATGATACCTGCACCGGCTGCTGCTGCTTGTGGCATAACCCCATTTAAATCTATGGCCGCCGCCTGGGCTGCTTCCTGCTCTGCTTCCTGCTCTGGCTGATTTACAGAGTCTGAAGAATTATCTTCTGTTTTCTCTTCATCAGACATATTCCCGGATTCATCCTGTGCAATATCCTCTGAATTGTCATCTGTATTTCCAGTTGTCTCATCACTGTCATCTGCCGTACCTTCACCAGATTCCGGTTGTATATCTGTACTGTCTGAGCTGTCAGCAGCTTCCTCTGTATTAATATCTGGTTTTTCGGTGCTTTCGGGGGGTTCGGTACTTTCGAGGTTTTCGGTGCTTTGGTCAGCCTTTGCCAGTTCTTCTGCTGCCTTGCTCTCTTTACCGGAATTCTTATCAGGAACCAAATCCCTTACCTTGGCTACCAGCGTTTCCATGCCGTCTTTTAACCCCGTCTGCTCTCTATAAAAGTATCCCACACCGCCCAACACTGCCAGAGCAGTAATAATAAGAGCCAGATTACGATTCCGTATCTGCCTCTTCTTTCTCTTCAGATTGCGCTCATGTCTCTCGCGCCGTCGTTCTTCGTAATATATCTCTTCCTGGTGTTCCTTCTCTGCCAGTTCCTGTAATTCTCTGTCAAGCTCCCGCTTGGACTGGCTGTCGGGAACTTTATTCTCTTCCAGACCAGGCTGTTCCTGTTCTGTATCCGATTTCTTCATAATGTATAACTCCTAACTATACTGTAAGCCCCCCTCAAATGCCTCGTAAAAATAGTACCAGTTACCGCAGGCACTTATAGTATAACCATATCAGACAGGTCTATCCATTCTGTAACCAGTAGATTTCTATTATACATGATATTTTAAATAATTACCACCTTTTCACTGTAATTATCCTTGCTTTCCGTTGCCATTTATTGTTAAAATAAAAGATACATGATAAAATCTAATTTAATAGAAATAACGGAAATTATCCGTCACTCAGAGGAGAGAAAAATATGAACAGATCAGATATTATGCGCATCAGCGCACTATTTGAAATAGCCCTGGGTTCTGCTTCTTTGATCGCAGCCCGCTTCTGGATCGGAACCACTAATATTGTGGGCAGACATGTAAGCCATGGTGATACTACAGAGGCTTTTGCACTTACTTATGCATTTACACTTCTTCAGATTACAATTGGAATTATAGGCGTGATGAATGCAGAAAAAGGAAGAATGAGCACCGTTATCTTTGGAATTCTGGCCTTTATTCCCCAGATTGCCCACTTCTTTCATATTAAGGGAAGTATTATACTGGTTCTTATGAATCTTGCAGCATTTGCGGTACCGGTTATATATACTTTCACGGCTTATAAGCTTTTCAAAGGAGATAACAAAACAATTGCCTTTTCCAAAAAATGATGTTAAAATGTAGTTTATGTGAAACAAGAATGTAACTGTTCAGTTTCTTCACAGGTTACTGTTCACTGGTAACGGAACGAACAGTAACCTTCACGGTCACACGCTTTGCGGAACCGTGCAGGCTGAATAGTTATTAAGAAACTTTATAATATAGTAGGAGGATAAGTATGCATCCAGTAACAATCGTCCTTCTGGTGATTCTCGTAATCCTCATCGGATTACTGGTTGGTTTATATTTCTTTGGCAAGAAGACCCAGAAGAAGCAGGAAGAACAGCAGGCACAGATCGAGGCAAGTAAACAGACCGTTTCCATGCTCGTTATTGATAAGAAGAGAATGCCACTTAAGGAATCAGGTCTCCCACAGATGGTCATCGACCAGACTCCGAAGCTTCTCCGCCGCTCCAAGATGCCGATCGTTAAGGCTAAAGTCGGACCGAAGATTTCCATTCTTATCGCAGACGAGAAGGTATTCGACCTTATCCCTGTGAAGAAAGAGATCAAAGCTGAAGTAAGTGGACTTTACATAGTAGGTGTAAAAGGCATCCGCGGTAACCTGGACGCTCCGGTTAAGAAGAAAAAAGGATTTTTCGCACGTTTTAAGAAATCTGCTGAGGAAGCTCAGGCAGCCCAGAATGAGACTAAGAAATCCAAAAAGAATAAAAAGAAATGATTATTTTAGCCCTGCCATTATGATGGCAGGGCTATTTTAATGCTCCTTTCCCCATATTGTAATGCCAGACATTATTTCCTGCGTGTTGCATTTTATCAAGAATCTTTCTCTCATTTCAAAAAGGATCCTGCATTTCTGCAAGATCCTCATTCTCAATCTTATTTCTCATTATCCATATAAAATTTTCTAAGAAAATACGTCGGCGTACAGCTCCATGCGTGACAGTAGCTGTTAACCATGCTGGAGCCATA
>ENA-OPCA01002495-OPCA01002495.1-human-gut-metagenome-genome-assembly--contig:-NODE-2495-length-11346-cov-2.982198_pt1 | contig 11346 bp, 10 predicted proteins | sample MGYA00241076_ERZ501468 | MGnify/ENA primary metagenome ERZ501468 (study PRJEB25962, sample SAMEA2042633) | human gut metagenome | biome: human gut; feature: human-associated habitat; material: faeces... | reverse complement strand
CGGGTGGCTGCGGCAGTATTCGGCCAGTTTCCAGGTGGATTCCACCTGATGCTTCACGCGCAGCGAGAGGGTCTCCAGCCCGATCATCATCAGGTAGGAGTCGAACGGCGAGGGGCAGCATCCCAGGTCGCGCAGCCCGTCGACGCGGCATTTGACGATGAAGGCCGCCGGACCGAACGCCTCGTGTAAATTAAGCCCGTGATACCCTTCCGAAGGTCCGTCGATCTGCGGGAATTTGCCGTTCGCCCAGTTGTAGTTGCCGCCGTCGACGATCACGCCGCCCATGGCCGTCCCGTGGCCGTTGATCCACTTCGTCGCGGAGTCCACGACGATGTTCGCGCCCCACTCGAACGGGTTGCAGAGGTAGCCCGCCGCACCGAACGTGTTGTCGACGATGAACGGAATGTCGCGCCGCCGGGCCAGTTTGCCCAGCGCCTCCAGGTCGGGGACCGCGCAGGTGGGATTGCCCATGCTCTCGGCGTAGAGCGCCTTGGTGCGGCTGTCGATCAGCGCCTCGAAATCCTCGGGACGCTCGCTCGGGGCGATGCGGCAGTCGAGGACGCCCGGGATCGGGTCGCCCACGATGCCCATATCCACCGGCACCACCTCGCACCGGGCGGTGCGGGCCATCTGGCAGACACTGGTGCGCCGGGCGGCAAGATTCTCCGCCACGGTGCGGGTCACGCTCTGGTCGGTCTGGCTTACACCCTGCGCCACAACGCCGTTGTCCGCGCAGAGCACCGCCACCGCCCGGCGGGAAAAATCAAACTGCGCCGTGCCGGTCAGCGCGGCGGCATCCTCCAGCATCGTCTCCAGCGCACCCAGCCCGCCCAAGGGCTTGGCAAGGCTTGCCCAGTGGGCGTGGGCGGCGGCGCGGGCGGCTTCGTCCGGCGGGGTGATGGCAGCAAGCAGCTGCATCAGTTCGGTTTCGGTCATTTTCGTCATCCTTTGTGTTTCAAAAAGTGATGCGCCGCCTGCACAAAGCGGCGGGGCAGGGCAGTGCCCGCCCAGTAAAGATGCGGGAAACCGGCATACAAATGCGCGTTTGCAAAGCCGCATTCCCACTGCCTTTTTTCGGTTTTGCGCACAGAAAAGTCTGTACCATTTTCGGAGGAATCCCAGTGGTGGAATTCGTGGATGGGCAGTGCTTCTCCGGCGCGGAAAAGCATACTGTCGGCCTTTGCCGTCATAGCGGCATAGCCAAAGCGTACCAGCCGCCCGGCGTTGTGCCCGCTGCCCGGCAGCACACCCGCCATGGGGTAAACCTTGCCGTCCGTGCCCTCCAACGCCTGCCCTAGGTACAGAAAACCGCCGCACTCGGCAGCAGTGGGCAGACCCTCTTGCACGGCGTCCCGGATAGCAGCACGCAGGGCGCAGTTTTCGCTCAGCTGCCGGGCGTACAGCTCTGGGTAACCTCCGGGCAGATACAGCCCGCCGATGTTTTCCGGCAGAGCGGCGTCCCGCAGCGGACTGAAAAACACAAGTTCCGCACCCGCATCCCGCAAGGCATCCAGCGTTTCGGCGTAGGCAAAGCAGAAGGCTTCGTCCCGCGCCACAGCAATGCGGACGGCGGGTGCGCACGGTGCGGCAAGCAGCGGCGCAGCCGGGGCAGGGCGGTCGGTCAGCGCCGCCAGCTGTGCCCAGTCCAGTACAAGGGCATCAGCCAGCTGCTCTAACTTTTGTTGTAAGTCCATGATCTCCCCGGCGGTTTTCAGCCCAAGGTGACGGCTCTCAATGGCGCACCCCGGCAGATGGGGCAGATACCCCACCACCGGCAGACCGGCCTCGGCTTCCAGCATCGGGCGCAGCGTTCTGTACAAGGTTTCAGAGCAATCATTGAGCAGAATGCCCACGATATGGCTGGGTGTGCGGAACTGCAAAAGCCCCCGCAGCTCGGCGGCAAGGGTGATGCTTGCCCCCTTTGGCTGCACCACCAGCAGCACCGGCAGTGCCAGCGTGTCGGCCAGTTCCCATGCGCTTGCGCGGGTGGTCAGCCCCTGCCCATCGTAAAAGCCCATGGCACCCTCGCATACGGCAGCGCCGTGCCCAGCGGCATACCGGGCATAAAGTGTGCGCACCGTATCCGGGGCAGAGAGGTAGAGGTCTAAATTGTGGCTTTCCACCCCCAGCGCGCTGCGGTGGAACATAGGGTCGATGTAGTCCGGACCGCATTTGAAGGCGCAGGGGTCAGTTCCGCGCCGCTGCAAGGCGGTCAGCACGGCACAGGTGACGGTGGTCTTGCCGCTGCCGGAGCGCGGCGCGGCGATGAGAAACTGCATCATGTCCGTGCCCCCGTAATGAGGAATACCGGGTTGTTGGCCATCAGCAGATGCAGACTGCCCGCCGTTTTTGTGCGGCTGACAGAAATCTGTGTCACCTCGGCGGCAAGGCCGTGGGCGGTCAGAGCAGCCACGGCGACGCTGAGTGTTTCCAGCGCAATGGCGGCGATGCACAGCCGCACGGCTGGATTTTTGTGCAGCACAGCGTTTATAACGGCGTCCATATTGCCCTTTGTGCCGCCGATGAATACAGCATCCGGTGTAGGCAGTGCGTCCAAGGCTTCGGGCGCTTTACCCTCGATCACGGTCAGATTATAGGCTGCAAATTTCTCCCGGTTTTTCTGGATGAGCGCACAGGCTTCCGGGTCACACTCTACGGCATATACCTGCCCGGCAGGGGCGGCAAGCGCCAGCTCCACGCTCACACTGCCGGTGCCCGCGCCCACGTCCCATAGGGTATCCGTGGGGGTCACCGCCAGCTTTGCCAGCGCGGCGGCGCGCACCTCCTGTTTGGTCATGGGCACAGCACCCCGGATAAAAGCATCGTCCGGCAGGCCGGGCGTGCGGCGGGGCGGCAGGGCTTCCCGCTCGATAAGCAATACACTCAGCGGTGCAAAGCTCTGCGCTGCCAGCTCCCGGGCAAGGCCAAAGCGGATGGCTTCCGCCGGAGTGCCTAGGTTTTCGCCCACAAGGGCGTGGGCAGCGCCCAGCCCGGCAGCGGTCAGCTTGACGCAAAGGGTGGCAGGGGTGTCCCCGCCGCCAGTGAGGAAAAACACCTGTGGATGCGCCAAAACCTCGGCTACCGGGTCGCAGGCGCGGCCATGGGCAGACACCAGCTTCCAGTCCTGCCAAGGGCGTCCCACAGCGGCGGCTAAAAGCTGCACGCTGGAAAGCCCGGGCAGCACCCGGACAGAGTATCCCATGGCCCGCAGCAGGGGCAGCAGCTTTGCCGCACCGGAGTAAAACCCGGTGTCGCCGCTGTACAAAACAGCGGTGTCCGTATCCGGCTGTGCGGCAAGACACGCAAGGATATCCTCCGGCTTATACACGGCCTTGCGGTCAGCAGTGCACCCCGCCGGTAAATGCTCCAACAGGCGCTTTGCCCCAAGGATGAGCCCGGCGCTTTGCAGTGCGGCCAGCCCTTGCGCGGTCAGGCTTTCCGGGCAGCCGGAGCCCATTCCGATCAGAGAGATCATACCAGCACCTCCTTGCAGCGTGCCAGAATTTGTGCGGCAGTTTGTCCGTTTTCAGCCGGGCGGCGCACCACGATCAGCTGTGCGCCGGTGTCCTGTGCGGCCTGTGCCTTTTCGGCAAAGCCGCCCACAGCACCGCCGTCTTTCGTGACAAGATAGCGGATGGAGAATTGCTTTATCAAGGCGCAGTTCAGCGCATAGCTGAAAGGACCTTGCATGGCAATGATGTTTCTGTGTGGGACACCGGCGGTCTCGCAGGCGGCAATGCCTTCCCGCGTGGGCAGCACCCGGGGGAACAGCCGCTCCGGGCTGAGCGGCGCAAAGGCGGCAAGTTCTTTTGCACCAGTGGCCAGCAGCACATTGCCGCTGCATCCGGCCAGAAACGCAGCCGCGTGGGCGGCGGTGGCAAACACCATGCTCCCGGCGGGCAGCGGGCTTTCTTCCCGCAGCAGTCGGTGGTACTCCACCCCGGCAGCTGCGCACGCAGCCCGGATGTTTTTGGTGGCGTCCACCGCGTAGGGGTGGGTGGCGTCTACACACAGGGCAGCGCCCTGCAAAAGGGCGGTCATTTCCTCGGGGGTCAGCCGCCCGCAGTGCACAGTGATGCCGTCCGCTTCGCCCTGTTCCTCCGCACCCAGCGGGGTGGCTACGCTGACCAGCACCTGTGCGCCCAGTGCCGCCAGCTGCCGGGAGAACACCCGCCCCTCGGTGGTGCCGCTGAAAACCACTGCCTTTGCCTTCATCTGCGGTACCCCCGTGGGGTGACCATTTTACCGCCCAGCTGCTTTGTGGCGGTATTGCCGATGTAAACGGTGGTGAACATATCCACCGCTGTACTTTCCAGCTGCGCAAGGGTCAGTACGTGGGCGGTCTGCCCCTCCCGGCCGATGTTGCGCACAAGGCCGCAGACGGTGTCGGCGCTTTTGCCATTTTCCAGCAGGATGCGCACCGCCTTTGCCAGATAGTCCGGCCTGCCCTTGGAAGAGGGATTGTACAGTGCAACGCAGAAATCCCCCATAGCGGCGCAGGCCAGCCGCTTCTCAATGACCTCCCACGGGGTCAGCCGGTCGGAAAGGGAAATAACGCAGAAATCGTGCGCCAGCGGTGCACCCAGCACCGCCCCGCCGCTGAGGGCCGCGGTCAGTCCGGGCACGATGTCCACGGCAACGTCCGGGTAATCCGGGGCAAGCTCCAGCAGGGGACTTGCCATGCCGTACACCCCGGCATCGCCGGAGCAGACCAGCGCCACCCGCTTGCCGGTGCTTGCTTTTTCCAGCGCCCAGCGGCAGCGGTCGATTTCCTGCGTCATGCCGGTAGAATAGTATTCCTCGCAGGGGAATTCATCGCGGATGAGGTCAAGATAGACCTTATACCCACAGATGGCGTCAACGCTTTCCAGCGTGTTCGCAGCCTGCTGGGTCATATAAAAAGGCTCGCCGGGGCCAAGCCCCACGACATAGACCACCTTCTCGGGACGGTCGATATCAATTTCCATCACGTCAACCATTCTGCCACCTCCAGTCCGGGGCAAAGGGCCTGCACGCCAGCGCAAAGGTTACGCCGCTGCAGGCAAATTTGGGGTAAAACAGGCTGCCGCCCGCGTCCAGCACCGCTGCCCGCTCACAGACATTGTCCACCCCGGTCACGCTCTGTACAAAAGGGGAGGGGGTGAACTGCCCGGGCGCGCTGCGCAGCTGTGCGGCAGAGTAAAACCGCACCGGCCAGCTGTGCGCCTGACAAAAGGCCAGCAAGCCCGGCTCGTTCTGCTTCAGGTCGATGCTTGCGGCGGCGGTAACTGCCTGCACAGCAAGGCCGTGTCGGGCGCAGAAGGCGGCAAAGGCGGCCTCCAGCGTGTCAGCGCTTGTGCCCCGCTTGCAGCCGATGCCCAGCACCCCGATGCGCGGCACAAGATGCAGCGCCTGTCCGGTGGGGCAGAGGGTGAGTGCAAGGTCGGCTTTTTCCGGGGCTTCTGCCGGGAATAACCCGGCGGGCGCAGTGCCCGTTACCGGGAAATCAGCCCGGTAATAGACCGACTGCCCGGCCAGTAATTTGCCGCTGACCAGCTTGATGCGCTCCGGCTCCAGCACCATGCAGTTTTGGTGCTTTGCCCACTCGTCCACTGCAAAAATGCCATGGGCATCGGTAGCGGTGGTGATCACCGGCATAGCACCGCATACAGCGGCAATGGCCCGCGCCAGATCATTTGCGCCGCCCAGATGCCCGGACAAAATGGGCACGGCAAACCGCCCGCATTCATCCACCACCACCACAGCAGGGTCGGTGGTCTTGCTCTTGCAGTGAGGCGCGATAGCCCGCACCGCAATGCCCGCAGCGCCTACAAATATCAGCGCATCCGACTGCACAAACTGCACGCCTGTCCATTCTGTAAGAGAAGTGCCATCCTGCCCGCACCGGGCAACGCTGCCGGGCAGGGCAGCGGCAAGGCGCTTTGCCAGCGCAAGGCCGGTATCCGTAAAGGCAAGGTAGGCGCAGGTCATACCGGCTCTCCTTTGCGGAACTCGGTGGTAAAGGCGGGGTCGTACAGCTTGCTGCGCTCGTACTGTGTGCCGAGAAAATCTCCCACTACGATAAGCGCCGTCTTGGTAATGCCTGCCGCGCGGGTGCTCTCTGCCAGAGAACCAACCGTGCACCGCACGATTTTTTCTTCCGGCCAGCTGGCCTTGTACACCACGGCGGCGGGAGTACCCGGTTTGTACGCACCCTGCAAAAGCGCCGCCTGCACCTTATCGATCAGCCCGATGGACAGAAAGATCACCATGGTCGCACCGTGTGCGGCAAGGCTTGCCAGCCTTTCCCGCTTCGGCACAGGGGTACGCCCCTCCATGCGGGTGATGATGACCGTCTGGCTGACTGTGGGCAGGGTATACTCGGCGTTCAGTGCAGCGGCAGCGCCGCAAAAGCTGGAAACACCGGGGGTGTCATCGTAACAAATGCCGTCTGCGTCCAGTGCATCCATCTGTTCTCGGATGGCACCGTACAGGCAGGGGTCGCCGGTGTGCAGACGCACGGTGGTCTTACCTGCGGCTTCCATCCGGCGCATCACGTCCAGTACCTGCTCCAGCGTCATCTCGGCACTGTTGTAGATGGTACAGTCCGGCTTTGCCAGCCCCAGCAGCGCCGGGTTGACCAGACTGCCGGCATAAATAATGCAGTCTGCGGCTTGTAAAAATGCTGCACCGCGCCGGGTGATCAGATCCGGTGCGCCGGGCCCGGCGCCCACAAAATGTACCATGTGCATTACTCCTTCCATTCGTTCAGCAGGCGGGCGGCAGTTTCGGTCTGTCCCAGCGGGCCGTGCTGGTTTGAAAACAGCACCGCGCCCACCCGGAACGCCCCGCCCGCGCGGCGGTCAAGATGCAGCTGGATGGCGGCAAGCAGGCTTTGCAGCACCGGTTCCCGCAGCCCGGCAGTGTCCAGAATCTCCAGACAGGCGTCTGTGGTGGCGGCATTGTACAGCGCGGTGCAAACCTCCCGGTCGGCACCGCACAGGGCGGCGTGGGTGCAAAACAGCTCCGTGCGGCAGTCTGCCGTGTGGGAGTGGGTGTTCATAATGCCGCCCGCCAGCTTGCACAGCTTGCCGACGTGCCCCACCAGCAGCACCTGCTCAAAGTGTGTTGTTGCTGCCATGTCCAGTGTATCCCCGATAAAGTTGGAGGTTTTGACCACCGGGATGGCGGCAAACTGCGGGTAGGTTTCGTGCAGATAGTCCAGCCCGTAGTTGCCCGGGGCAAGGATGAGCCGCCGGTGGTCTTTTGCCCGCAGCGCCGCCTGATTCATTTCTAACTGGATGGTGTCCAGAATGGCCTGCTGGCTCATAGGCTCTACGATGCCGCTGGTGCCCAGCACCGACAGCCCGCCCTCCACCCCGATATGGGGATTGAAGGTGCGCCGAGCTACCTCCTCGCCGCCGGGGATGGAAATGGTCACGGCAAAGCCGCCGGGGTAGCAGGCGGCTTCTGCCTCCCGGCGCAGCGCTTCGGTGATCATCTGCCGGGGCACATGGTTGATGGCGGCTTGCCCGACCGGCTGGTCCAGCCCGGGCTTTGTCACCCGGCCAACCCCTGCGCCACCTGTAATGTGCACCTCGGGCGTGCCGGGCAGCAGCGTCACCGTGGCGGTCACCGGCAGACCGGTGGTCACGTCCACATCGTCACCGCCGTCCTTTTCAATGGCGCATTCCGCGCCGTTTGTAGAGGTACGGCAGAACAGGGGAGCTACCTCCACCACGATGCCCTTGGGCGTGCGCAGAGCGACGGTTTCCGGCGTAGTGCCGGTCAGCAGCAGACGAGCGGCTCCGGCAGCAGCCAACGCCGCACAGGTGCCGGTGGTGTAGCCGCAGCGCAGCAGCTTTTGCCCGCTGCGCACATAGTGCTCAAATTGAGGCTTTTCCGGCCTTGATGGGTCAAAAACAGCGCTGTACTGTTCTTCCGTCAGGCCGTAGAGCGCCTTGATATTTTCCCGGGCAAAGGCCTGCCCCGGGGACATGGGGGCAGAGACGCCATGCGGCGAAACACATACCACCGCGTCCGCGATCTTCTGCGCCATGTCCAACTCGTGCAGGGTCACGATGACCGCAAGCTGCTGCTCATGCGCCAGCTTTTGCAGAATGGTCAGCAGCTCGATCTTGCCCTTGATGTCCAGAAAAGAGGTGGGCTCGTCCAGCAGCATGACCTCCGGGCGGGAGATCAGAGCCCTGGCCAGCAACACCCGCTGGCGCTGCCCGCCGGAGAGGGCGCGGGGATACCGCCCCGCCAGCGCCGGGTCCAGCCCCACCTGCTTCAGCAGGGCAGCGACTTTTTCTCTGCACTGCTTCCCCTTCCATTCCTTCAGGCCGGAGATGGCGGGAACATAGGCAATGTTCTTCTCCACGGTCATGTGGGGAAACAGGCCCACGTTCTGGATGGCGTAGCCGATGCGGCGGGGCAGGGGCACCGGGTCGATTCGGGCCACATCCTGCCCCTGGATCAGGACTCGGCCCGTGTCCGGCGACAGCAGGCCGTTTACCAGCTTCAGCACGGTGGTCTTTCCGCAGCCGGACCGGCCGATGATCGACACAAATGCGCCCGGCTCCACATCCAAAGAGAAGTCCCGCAGAACGGTCTGGGTGCCGAAGGCCTTGGAGACGCCTTCAAAGCGAATGATCGGCTGGGTCATATCACGCCTCCAGCAGGCCCTTCTGGAGCAGGAAGTCCCTGGCCGCATCCCGCTCGTCCCGGCCCTCCACCTCCACCTGGTAGTTGAGCGCGGCCATCTCCCCGTCTGAGAGAATACCGTCCATCTGCATCAGCACCTCCTCCAGACCGGGGAATTTTTCCAATGCGTCCCGGCGGACCACCGTGGAGCAAAAGTAGTTCACCTGCAGATGCTTGTCATCCTCCAGCGTCACCAGGTCTGTGTCCGGATTCGCCAGTTGGGCGTCGGTGGTGAAGGCGTTGGTCACGTCGATATCTCCGCCGGCCAGGGCCTGGTATTTCAGGCCGATGTCGATGTCCACCACATTCCGGAAGTCCAGGCCGTAAGTCTTGCACAGGGTTGGAAAGCCGTCCTCCCGCTCCAGATAGTCCGGGTTTCCGCCGAAGGTCAGCTCACCGGCCGCCCCGGCCAGGTCGCTGGTGGTCTCCAGGCCGTACTGCTCCGCCACATCGCCCCGGACGGCGACGGTGAAGGTGTTGTTGAAGCCGTACTTCCCCACCCAGGTCATGTGGAACTTCTCCTCGTACTCCTGCTGAAGCCGGGTGAACATCTCTGCATCATCCACACCCTCGGCCTGGTGGTCCAGCACCAGTACCCAACCGCTGGAGGTATACTCCGGATAGAGGTCGAACTCTCCGCTCTCCATGGCGGGCTGGATGTTGCTGGTGCCGCCGCCCACGCCCTTAGTGATCTCCACGTCATAGCCGGCCTGCTCAATGAGAAGGCCCAGCATCTCTCCCAGGATGTACTGTTCCGTCATGGGCTTGGTGGCGATCCGGACAGGGTCGCCAGAGCCGGTCTCCCCTCCGGAGGCGGCGCCTCCGCCGCAGCCGGTCAGGGTGCCCAGCATCAGGATGGCTAGGACGGCCGCCTGCAGTCGATTCAGGATGTTCATAAGTTCAGCTTCCTCTCTTTTTGAAATAGCGCTCCAGCGCGCCCAGCGCCAGATCGCAGACAATGGCCAGCAGGGCGATCAGGATGCTGCCCGCCGCCGTCATGGCCGGATCGTAAATGGTGATTCCCCGGTAGACGGCCACGCCCAGGCCACCGGCCCCCACAAAGGAGGCAATGCCGGCCACGGAGATGGTCATGACCACCATGTTCCGCACGCCCGCCAGGATGACTCCGGCGGCCATGGGCAGCTTCACCCGAAACAGCGCCTGTGTCCCCGTACTGCCCATGCCCCTGGCTGCCTCCAGAATATCCGGGTCCAGTGTGGTGAGTCCCACGTAGGTGTTGTGCACCATGGGCATGATGCCGTAAACCGTCAGGGCAATAACGGCAGTCTTGTTGCCGATCCCGCTGAAGGGGATCAGGATGCCCAGCAGGGAGATGGCGGGAATGGTGTACAGCACGTTGCAGACGCCCATCACCGGCGGCGCGATACGGGGATGCTCCGCGATCCAGATGCCCGTCAAAAGACCGATCATGCCGGACATGGCGATGGCGGTCAGAGCTAGTCCGATGTGGGCCAGCAGCAATCCCGCGAACCAGTCTGCCCGCTGGGCGTACAGGCCCAAAATCCCTTGCAGCAGTTCCATGAGCCGCTTACGGGTGCAGGCGGCGCACTGCGTCTGCCGGACAGGCCTCCGCGCAGCGGCCGCACTGGAGGCAGTGCGCCCAGTTGATGACATAGGGCGTTCCGGGAGTGATGCACTTCTGGGGACAGGCTGAGGCACAGGCACCGCAGCCGATGCATGCATCCTGGATCACAAAGCCGTTGTACTCCTCCGTGTCCCCGCCGTAGGCAAATGTCTCCCGGCTGATGGGATAGTGGAGCAGGTCGAACCACTCGCCATGGCCCGCGTAGATGTGGAAGGCGTCCAGGATATAGCGGCTCTCACCGGGGTAGACCTCGTTCATACCGGGATTCTGCGCAAAGACCTTGTCCACCCAGCTTTTGTCCACGACCCGCAGCTTCCCGGTGAATTTCAGGGACTGGCAGTCTGGACACATGGCTGCCAGGGCGATCTCTCCCGTCTCCACCAGCTGCTTGTAGAAGGGCTTGCCTCTGGAGGTGACAATATACATCCCATCGTCCTCTGCCAGCATCACGTTGATGATCCGAGCCCGGGGATGGCCCTCCGCATCCACCGTGGCGGCGGCTGCGATCTTCACCCGGCGGAACAGGTCCACGTATTTTTTTGCTTTTTCGTTCATGGAGAACACCCTTTCGTTTTCTGATCTGTGCCCCCATGGTAGCGCGGCAGGCGGCTTTCGTAAAGTACGCACAATCTTGTGGCATAGGCACCAACAGGTAACGAATGGGCAGCTGCAAGGTATCGCGGCATTTTGAGACCGGGAAAATTTTTCCCAGGCTACGGCTTCACAGGGGTGTCTGCCTTGGCGCTTCAGGAGGCTTTCCCCGCAGGCAAAAAGCCAGCCCCGCGCCTGCTGAGCGCGGGGCTGGCTCTCCTGCAAGATCGCATTTGATGCCGGTGTGTTCAATGCCATCCGGAGGCTGGTGAAGATCTCCGCGGGACCTCCGCCCCGCTCAATATCCGGCCTTGCCGCTGCCGGGCTGGCCGTAGGACCTGAATCGCTCCATGACCTCCGCCATCTGCTCATCCGTCAGGATATTGGGCGTGCCGATGCACATGGTCCGGTACTGCAGCTCCGCGACATACTCCAGATTACAAGCCAGGCCGTAAGCACTTTTG
>ENA-OPCA01002490-OPCA01002490.1-human-gut-metagenome-genome-assembly--contig:-NODE-2490-length-11372-cov-2.992931_pt1 | contig 11372 bp, 9 predicted proteins | sample MGYA00241076_ERZ501468 | MGnify/ENA primary metagenome ERZ501468 (study PRJEB25962, sample SAMEA2042633) | human gut metagenome | biome: human gut; feature: human-associated habitat; material: faeces... | reverse complement strand
CGGCGCAGGGGTAGATGGTTGCTAAAGCAACCGCGCCTCGGCGCGAGAATGTGCCTTGGCACATTCTTTTTTTGTGCAGGAAAAACAGGAGCTGATACGCCCGGTTATAGATGTATCATTTACTGGTCTGCCAGATCTGACAGGAAATTTTCGAAGCAGACGCCATCAGGCTCCGGAATCTGCAGCGCGTTCGATGCGGAAATACATTTGGAAATAAAATCCGCCGCCTTTTGGACGGAGACGGAAAAATCGACGCCGTTTAGTGCGTCCGCCATCAGGATCGAAGCGAAAATATCGCCGGTTCCATGTCGGGACGGACCTGCAGAGGGCGTCAGGCAGGTGCGTTGAGAAAACGGCTCCTTGCAGGACAGATAATTTTCAAAGCCTTCTTTCCCATGGATCAGGCAGGGCAGACCTGTGATGACGATTTTGGACGGACCGAGTTTGTGAAGCCTTTGACAAAGCTCAGAAAGCTCAGATTCGTTCCAGAAGCCGTCTTTCCAGGGCGTATCCGTCAAAAGGCATGCTTCCGTGATATTGGGCGTAATGATGTCTGCCAGCGGAATCAGGCTGCGCAGCTTTTGGCAGTGTTCCGTTGTGATCGTGCGATAGGGTTTTCCGTGATCGCCCATGACGGGATCGACGAGAATCGTTTGGCAGCCTCGGCTTTTCTGGTCGGAAAGAAAGGAAGAGACAGACAGAATCTGTTCTGCCTGTCCTAAAAATCCGCACAAAACACCGTCAAACGTAAGATTTAACTGCTTCCATTGCTCCAGATAGGAGGGCAGAAACGCGGTCAGATCCTGACAGGCGAAGGCTGCAAACCCTGTATGATTGGAAAAAACGGCGGTAGGCACCGGGCACGCCTGCACCCTCATGGCGCTCAAAATGGGAAGCGCCTCGGTGAGGGAACAGCGTCCATATCCGGCGAAGCTGTTGATGACTGCCGCCTTTTTGGGAATCTGTAGATTCATTTGGAAGATCCTTCTTTACCGACCTGAAAGAACAGACCGGACTTTTTGAGTGCAGGCAGAAGCGCCATGTATACAAGAACGGAAACGATGGTGGAAATCACGGTGTTGATGGCTGTTGCAGTAATATTCCATGCCAGAGTCAGCTCTGCAGCGGGTTTGCCCAGGATCAGCAGCTTATAAAAATATCCTACAAGAGGATCAAAGATTGTGTTGAAGATCAGCCCGCCCAGTGCTGCCAGTGCTGCAATACGGGCGATTTTCTTTTTGTCTGTCTGATAAGTGATGTGACCGAAGCGATGGGCGATCAGACCGGTGATCAGACCGATGCAGAGCTTCAGAATAAAGGTCTTGGGTGCATATACGACATAGACGGGATCGAAAAGGTCGCCGATGGTCATGCCGATGGAGCCGCCGATGCCGCCCCAGAGACCGCCAAGGATCAGCGCGCCGAGAACACAGACTGCATTGCCGAGATGGATGCTTGTTGCGTCGCCGCCGGGAAGCGGGATCTTAATCTGTAAAAAAGTGAAGACAACATAAGATAATGCTGCAAATACACCGGTCAGAACCAGCTTCTGAAAAGATTCTTTTTTCATAGTGGAAATCCTCCTCATCAAAGTTTTTCTTATTATAAGCAATATGTGGCATGATAGAAAGTGCCATTTTGCACTTTTTTTACCATACCAGTTTTGAGAGTGCTGCCAAATTTGCAAGTGGTTACAAAAAGAACGTGCGTTTGGACCGTCGGTTTTGTGAGACATTACGGCTTACCGGAAAGTCGCAAATTTGCTAGAATGGAAAGCAGAAAACATGCGCAAAAAGCGTGCGCAGAAATGAGCGGAAAAAATGAAAGAAACAGGAAGCTATTTGTTGGATGTGCTTTTTATGGGAGGTCTGATTACAGCCAGCCTTTGTGATTTTAAGAAAAGAAAGATTCCGGACGCGATCACGGGATTTCTGTTCCTGACCGGTGTTGCTGCGCTTTTTTGGATGCCGCAGCCTTCTATAAGAATGCGTCTTGCCGGGGCGTTTATTGCCGGATTGCCGCTTTTTGCGGCAGCTGTATGCAGGCCGGGAGCAGTCGGCGGCGGGGATGTCAAGCTGATGGCGGCAGGTGGTTTCTTTTTGGGATTGTCTGCTGTATGGGACAGTCTCGCGTTTGGAATGGCGCTTGCAGGGGGATACTGTCTGTATCTGATGTTGTTTCGAAACGGGAGAGGGCAAAAGATTGCGCTTGGACCGTTTCTGAGTATGGGACTTATGCTTGGAATGTTCCGGTCTATGGGAACATGATTAGGAATAGAAGAGCGGATCTGTGACTTTTTCGTGTAAAGTCTTTACAAAGCGGGAGAAAAATTGATACAATATCGACTGTATGCTCTGGCGCCAGAAACAGCCGGAAAACCCGTTGGTTTTGGCATCGGGGCGAAAGAAAGACAGGAAAAGGCAGAGATCTATCATGTGGAAAAAAAGAGGAAAAAAATTAGCGCAGAAAAGGAAAAAGATCGGAATCGCAGCGGCAGCAGTGATTGTGGCGGCAGCAGGTTCTACGCTGATTTATCATAATTTACCGCAGACAAAGGTGGAAAAGCAGCTGACCCTTGCGGCAAAATATATGACGGAAATGAATTATTTGGAGGCGCAGGAGGCTTATACGGAAGCGCTTTCCATCGATGAAGGCAGCGTGCGCGCTTATCGTGGGCTGGCGGATGATTATGCAGCGCAGGGACAGCTGGATGAGGCGGCAGAAATTCTGCATCAGGGATACGAGACGACACAGTCCGAAATTCTGCTGCAGAACTACTGTGCGACCGTATTGAACAGCGTAGTGGAGCATGTCAATGAAAAGACTGCCGGTTTGGACGATATCAGGAGTTGTCTTACCGTGCTGGAATCAGATCCGGATAATGAAAGTGTCAGAAGCGTTTTAGAAAACTGTGTCCAGCAGGTCACAGTGCAGGAGGATACTGCGTCCCTGATGTTAGACGAACTGGATGGAACCTCTGATTTTGACGAATATGCAGACGTTGCCGAAAAGCTTTTGGGGCTTGCCGAAAAGGACAATAGCTACCAGGAAGCAGCATACAGATTTATAATACCGAAAGCACAGAAGATTTATTTAAGCCTTTCGCATCGGGACAGCTGGAAGGAACTGGTAGAACGGGCGCAGGCGCTGGGAGATGCAGAAGCAGATGGTATTTTGGCATGTCTTTCCAAACAGCAGGAGATAAGCGATTACTTCGCGCCGATGTTTGAGGCGTTTGAACAGGAAGACTACAAGACGGCGCGGAATTTCATCGTGACGGATCAGTACAAGGCCATCCGGGATGCGTTTATCAATCGCACGATGGAATACTGGACGGGCAATACCTATGTGCCGGTCACGAAAGAAGCGATCGTATTTCTCCTTACAGATGACGGTTGGAAGTTTTCTTTTGTAGAAGATGATTCTCTTGCACAGCCAAGTGGTACAATTCGGGTGCTGGGACAGAAAATGGAGGATCTCGGCGTACAGAGAAGCAGTATCGAATATGTGCCGGCTTACGATCCGGCGGCATATTATCCGCATACGGAATATGAGATCGTGTATTGGAATACAATGGTAAGCGGGATTGCAACGGACAATACAAACGTCGTATCCCGGATGAATTACCGCTTTGCAAAAAAGACCTACACGGCGGAGGGCTCGTCGGCGGAAATGATTTATGACTGGGGCGGAGAAAACGAGAAGCGTCAGAAGGAGTAAGTAGGCTGCCACAGCGTGGGGGTTTCATGCAGGCGGCGCAGATGGACAGAAAGGAGTGGCAGCATGCAACGGTGTATCTTAATTGGAGCAGGAGACTGCAGCGTTCAAAAAATCGAAACAAAGCCGGAGGATCTTGTGATCGCAGTGGATGGCGGTTACGATACCTGCAGAAAATATGATATAGTTCCGGACCTGATTGTGGGCGACTTTGATTCCGCGCAGGAATCGGACATGCCGCAGATTGCGGAGATCGCAAAAATTGCGCCGGATCATGTCGTTGTACTTCCGACAGAAAAGGACGATACGGATATGCTGGCTGCCATCCGTATAGGTCTTTTAGAAGGCTGTCAGGAATTTCGCATTTACGGCGGAATGGGCGGCAGACTCGAGCATACGCTGGCAAACCTGCAGTGCCTGATTTATTTAAAACAGTGCAGCGCAGTTGGGTATCTGATGGATGATAAGACGACGGCGTTCGTGATGCAGAACGAGACGGTCTGGTTTAAACCGGAAGCGAAAGGCTTTCTGTCCCTGTTTTCTCTTGGGGAAAAGGCATCAGGCGTTACGATTCGGAATTTAAAATATGAAATGCAGAACGGTGAGATTACAAACAGCTTTCCGATCGGGATTTCTAATGAATTTATTGGAAAACGGTCCAGTGTGACGGTGGAGCAGGGAATGCTTGCAGTGATCTTATCCGAAAAAGAATAACGGGCGCAAGAAGGGGCAGAATAGAAAGAAGGCACAAAAAACGGCGCTGTCTGGAAAACGAAATTCCGGACAGCGCCGTTTTGCTCGTGGTGCGGCACAACAAAATGATATCGTCTTTATGCCGCGGTGCAGTGATTTACATCACATTTTTAAACTGACTCATGTACAGATCGTAGTAGAAGCCTTTCTGTGCAAGCAGCTGCGCTGCATTGCCCTCCTCGATGATGCGGCCGTCGTCGATGACGAAGATACGGTCGGCCTTCTGGATCGTGGAAAGGCGGTGTGCAATGACAAAGGAGGTACGTCCCTTTAAAAGCTGTTCAATGCCCTCCTGCACGAGGATTTCCGTGTTGGTATCGATACTGCTGGTTGCCTCGTCCAGAATCAGGATGCGGGGATCGGATACCATCGTGCGGGCAAAGGCGAGCAGCTGCTTCTGACCGATGGAAAGACCGCCGCCGCGTTCGGATAATACGGTGTCATATCCTTTTTCGAGCTTTAGGATAAAGTCATGTGCGTTGACTGCCTTTGCGGCTGCGATGATCTCTTCGTCCGTCGCATCGAGTTTTCCGTAACGGATATTGTCCTTGATCGTGCCGGAGAACAGGAAGTTATCCTGTGTCATGACGCCCATCTGCTGCCGGAGGCTTTCGATGGAAATTTTCTGCACGTCGTAATCGTCGATCAGGATATGACCGGTCTGGATATCGTAAAAGCGGCTGATCAGGTTGACGATCGTCGTTTTGCCTGCGCCGGTAGGACCGACTAAAGCAATCGTTTCGCCGGGGTTGATCTGGAAGCTGACGTCGTCTAAAACGCGCTTCTCTCCATCATAGGAGAAGGAAACATGATCGAAGGTAACAGCTCCTTTGACCGGAGGCAGCTTGGTCACGCCGTCAGCATCGGAAATTTTAGACTCTGTGTCCAGAATCTCAAAAATACGTTCGGCTCCGGCGATATTGGTGATGATCTGGTTGTAGAAGTTGCTCAGGTTCATGATCGGATTCCAAAACATCGAAATATAGGAGCCGAATGCGATCAGGATACCGAGGGAAATCTTATCGGGACCGAGAAGGACAATGCCGGTAAAATACAGGGCGAAAGTGCCGATTGCCCAGCAAATATCGATGGCGGAACCGAACGCGTCATTTAAGCGCACTGCGTCGATAAAAGAATCCCGGTGCTCGTCCGTCAGTTGATGGAACGTAGCCATCGTTTCCTGTTCGGCGGAAAAGCTCTGGATGATACGGATTCCGGACAAATCCTCGTGGACAAACGCGTTTAAGTTGGAAGATTTTTTGCGGTGGATCTGCCAGCGCTTATGCGAGTACACCTGGATAAACCACATGCAGAAGATCATCAGCGGCAGGCTGATCAGGGAAGCCGCTGCGAGAACCGGATTTTTGAAAAACATGATCACGACGACGGCGCAGATTGTGAAAAAATCCGGGATCAGCGTCGTGACGCAGTTGCCGAGCACGTCCTTTAAGGAGTTGATGTCGCCGATAATGCGGGCGAGGATCTTGCCGGTGGGACGGCTGTCGAAAAAGGAAAAATCCAGGGTCTGGATGTGGGTATAAAGCTGCTGGCGGATCGTTACGAGGATACTGTTGCAGACCTTTGCCATAATCAGCATCCGCAGCTTGACAAAAAGGATCATGATCACGTTCAGCACAACGGCGATTCCAATCAGTTTTGCCAGTCCGGGAAAATCGCCGGTGGAAATATGTTTGTCGATCGCGTTTTCCATGATCAGAGGGTTTACGAGACTGACAAACACGCAGAACGCCATGATCGCCAGAACAGCGAGGATCTCTTTTTTATAGTCCAGCAGATAGGAAAACAGGCGCATCAGCGTCTTCATTTTACCGACGTCTGTGCTGTGTTCGTCCTGTTTATAAGAATTAACAGCCATAATCTGTCACCTCCTTCTGGTCAGGCATCATGCCAAACTGAGCCTGCCAGGTTTGATAGTAAAGCCCGTGAAGGGCAAGCAGTTCTTCGTGGGTACCACGTTCTGCAATGTGTCCGTTTTCCAGGACGATGATTTCGTCTGCATGACGGACGGCACTGATACGGTGCGCGATGATGAGCTTGGTCGTATGGGGCAGCCGGGTGAGGGTCTGCTGGATGGCATATTCCGTTTCCATATCCAGTGCGCTGGTCGAATCATCCAGCACCAGCACAGGTGTATGCTTTGCAAGTGCCCGCGCGATGGAAATTCGCTGCTTCTGGCCGCCGGACAAGCCGACACCGCGTTCACCGATTACGGTGTCATACTGCTCGGAGAGCCGGTCGATAAATTCCGAAGCCTGTGCGTCGCGGGAAGCGAGCCGCACGTCGGAAATGTTTAAGTTTCCTTTCTGACCGAGCATAACGTTTTCCTGAATTGTGTCCGAGAACAGAAAGACGTCCTGCATGACGGTGGAAATACAGCTGCGCAGCTGGCGCAGGCTGAGTTTGCGGATATCCACGTTGTCGAGATAAATCGTGCCGCCCGTCGCGTCGTAAAGGCGGCAGAGCAGCTGGATCAGGGATGTCTTGCCGCTTCCGGTCGCGCCCATGATACCGATCGTTTTGCCTGCCTCCACATGGAAATGGATGTCGTGAAGAATCTCATGCTGGTCCTCCTTATGGAAAGAAACGTGCTCGAAGCGGATATCGCCGGTCACTTCCGGCAGGACAATCGGTTTTTCAGGTTCCTGAATCGAAGGCTTCTGGTCGTACACTTTGCGGATTTTGCGGTAACTGCCGACCGCGGAGGAAAAGTCGTTGGACAGCCAGCCGAGCATTTCCATCGGCCATACGATGTTGGTGGAATATTGTACGAATGCACTGAGTGCGCCGAGCGTCAGCTCTCCCTGCAGGAATAAGTAACCGCCGATCAAAAGCACCAGAAGCGGCAGCAGTTTTCCAATCAGGGAAAAGTACGGAGAGTAGCGGACAAACACGCGGGACTGCGTCATGTTCAGCTCGTAGTAGCGCTTATTGTGGGAAAGAAACTTTTTGATTTCGAATTTTTCCCGCGCAAAGGCTTTGACGGTGCGCACGCCTGCAAGGTTTTCTTCTGCAACGGTGTTTAATTTTGCGTTTTCCTCACTGATCTCTTCGTAGATAGTTCCGAGTCTGTTTTCCATCAAAATCGCAAGGACAGCGCAGAAAATCATGCAGAGCGTGGGCAGGATCGCAAGTTTCCAGTTTAAACTGTACATGCAGAATAAAATGACGGTGACATGGAACGCAACCTCCATCATCAGCATGCCGACGTAGCCGAGCGCATTCCAGATGCGGTCGATGTCGTCCTTGACGCGCGCCATCAGCTCTCCGGTGCTCGTCTTGTCAAAAAAGTCGGCGGACAGCGACTGAATGTGCGCGAATAAATCGCGGCGCATGTCTGTGGCGATGGTAGAGGAGATTTTGTCGAAGGTAAACTCCTTGGTGTACTGGAAAATACAGCGTCCGATGCCGATGAGTAAAATCGCCAGCAGCAGATATTTGAGCTTCCCCATCTGACCGCCCACAAGGACGTCATCGACAATATGCCGGGTCACCTGCGGGGTGAGCAGATCCAGGCTGACCGCGATAACCATCGAAAGGATGGCAAACAGATAGCCCGGAATGTGCTGTTTTAAGTAGTAGGACAACTTTTTCATGAAAATAAATTCCCCCTTCTTTTGAAGTTGATATATGTGGAAAAAATCCCGCCAGACAGGATTTTCGCTCCATTTGTAAAAAACATAACGTCGAAAGGGACGTTTGCTCAAAATGCCTGAAAAGGCAGGGCATACCCCTGGGTATAAAAAACCGCAGAAGCATGAAAGCATGTTCTGCGGCAAAAATCTTTTTTTGTCAGGAAAGCCCCGGAGTTTTCTGAGAGCGGTAAAGAAACCGGATCAGACAAGAGGCAGGCTGCCCTGATTGACAACAAAATGCCTGTTTTTCAACATCCTGTTGTATAAAAAAAGCCGCAGCATGAGAATGCCGCGGCTCTTGTCAGACGAATCAAAACGTCAGTTTGGGCGGGAGGCATTCTTATGATATTCAAAATAGCTTCGATTTGATCCGACGAACAATAACATCATAACATACCTCCTTTCCTTTCTTTTATCAGAAAATCCCTTCCGGATCTCCCGTGATTGTTAATGTGTATCGCATATGCCCACTTTAACACTGCATCATACAGTTGTCAAGCAAAAGATTTTCAGACAAACTCACACAAAAGCTTTTAAAACGAAATCACACCGAGGTGCTCCAGCAGAATCTTTATGCCCATCAGGATCAGAACAAGACCGCCCGCAAATTCTGCGCGGGAGCGGTTTTTTGCGCCGATGATGTTGCCTGCCTTTAAACCGATTGCGGAGAGCAGGAAAGTGATGCAGCCGATGAAGCTGACTGCCGGAACGATGTTTACCCGCAGGAAAGCGAAGGTAACGCCGACGGCAAGTGCGTCGATGCTGGTTGCAACAGCAAGCGGAAGCATGGTTTTGAAATCGAAGCGGTCATTGGATTCATTTTCTTCATCGCTTCTGGCTTCGCGGATCATGTTGAAACCGATAAATGCCAGCAGGACGAAGGCGATCCAGTGGTCGATGCTCGTGATCAGAGAGGAAAATGTGATGCCCAGAAGATAGCCGAGAAAGGGCATCAGCGCCTGAAAGCCGCCGAACCAGATGCCGACGGTGAGTGCCTGTTTCATACTGCCGCGGCGTACGGACAGGCCCTTACAGACGGATACGGCAAAAGCGTCCATCGACAGACCGACAGCCAGAAGGAATAATTCGAGTAAGCTCATGAGAAGAATCCTCCATTGTAAAAGACGAAATAAGTGGTAAGATTGAAAAATAAAATTTTTCAATCACGAGATTTGTGTCTGCGCTCACTTGACACAAACTCGGCATGCGCAAAAAGCGTGCGCAGAAATGAGGTAAAAAACGATATTTCACACGGAGCACAAGATCCGCTAGTTTTTGTCGATATTGATCACACAGAAATAGGACGGATCGATCTGCTTGATCCGTTCATCGAGCCAGCTGCGCAGCTGGGCATCAGTCATTTTAAAATGAAACGGAACCACAACATCGAAAATGACGTTTGTATGGGTAGGACCGCGTATAATACGAAAATCGTGAAGGGTCAGCTGCTCATCGAGCCGGTAGACGATATCGGTGACCTTATGGCGCAGCTCATTGATCTCCGGATCATCGGTGATGACCGGGTCCATATGGATGACAGCACTGCAGGAAAGCTTCTGCTGCAGCTCGCGCTCTATGTTATCAATCAGATCGTGCAGCTCCACAAAGCTGCCCTGGGCATTGACCTCCGCATGCAGGGAAATCATCCGCCGTCCGGGACCGTAATCGTGAACGAGCAGGTCGTGAATGCCCATGATCTGTGGATGGGAAAGCACAATGCTGCGGATTTTTGTGACAAACTCCGGGTCGGGAGCCTGACCGAGCAGCGGATTGATGGTATCCCGGGCAGAGCTTACGCCGGAATAAAAGATGAAGAATGCGACCAAAAGACCGCACCAGCCGTCGATGGCAAGACCGAAAATCCACCCAATAACAGAAGAAAGGAGGACGACGGAGGTAGCGAGCACATCGCCGAAGGAATCAGACGCTGTTGCGTTCATCGCAGAGCTGTCGATGGCACCGGCAATTTTGTGATTATAAAAATACATATAGAACTTGACGAGAATGGAAACGACCAGAATCAAAAAAATAACCGGAGAAATTTCCGGCAGGGTCGGGTGCAGGATCTTCTCAAAGGAGGATTTGGCAAGCTCCGCTGCCATGATGAGGATAATGGCAGAAACGGAAAGCCCGGCGAGATATTCGATTCTTCCGTGCCCATAAGGATGGTCGGAGTCTGCTTCCTGTCCGCTCATCTTAAATCCGATCAGCGTAATGACCGAAGAACCGGCATCCGACAGGTTGTTGAATGCGTCCGCAGTGATTGCGATGGAATGGCTGATCATACCGGCGACGATCTTTAGCACAAATAGAAAAAAGTTAAAAAAAATGCCCACCGAACCGGTGAGAATGCCGTATGCCTGGCGAACCTTCGGGCTGGAATAATTCTCGTAATCCGGGATGAACAGTCTTGACAGAAGCGTAATCATGGTGTAATCCCTCCATAAGTTTGAAATGCTTCTTGAAATTTAAGTTATTTTTTCAGTATACCATTTTATGTGAAAAAAGCAAGGAAAAGTGATAGAAAAATCTCTTGACAAGAACCAACATTCTGTATATATTCAAAGCGTACTAATACTGATAATACACTTAATACAATCAATACAGTTCTGGATCGATAAAAAATCAAAAAGAATCGGAACAGAAGAAGGAGGAAAGATTGAAAAATAAAATTTTTCAATCACGAGATTTGTGTCTGCGCGCACTTGACACAAACTCGGCATGCGCAAAAGGCGTGCGCAGAAATGAGAGGAAAGGATGATTATACTGGATTACCGGGATACCAGACCGCTGTACGAGCAGATCGTGGACAAGTTCCAGATGCTGATTTTAAGCGGTGCGCTGGAGCCGAACAGCCGGATGCCGTCCGTACGCTCCCTGGCGGTGGAGCTGTCGATCAATCCGAACACGATTCAGCGGGCATACAGTGAGCTGGAGCGGAATGGATTTTTATATACAGTAAAAGGAAAGGGCAATTACGTTGCCTACAGTGACAGTCTAAAGGATGTCCGGAAGCAGGAAATTTTAGAAAAGCTCCGGGATCTGAAAAAAGAAGCGCTGAGCATGGGGATGACGGTTAAGGAGCTGACCGAGTTTCTGGAACAAGAGGATACAGCTGCGGCAGGGCAAAAAGAGACCAAAGCCCATGCAGCGGAATGAGAGGAAGATTGAAAAATAAATTTTTTCAATCGCGGGATTTGTGTCTGCGCGCACTTGACACAAACTCGACATGCGCAAAAAGCGTGCGCA